>Ga0256406_1000195_pt1 | contig 116592 bp, 103 predicted proteins | sample RumenRJG_03DNA_FD_185986 | JGI IMG/M metagenome (GOLD analysis project Ga0256406, IMG submission 185986) | Bovine rumen microbial communities from Lethbridge, Alberta, Canada - RJG_03 | ecosystem: Host-associated > Mammals > Digestive system > Stomach > Rumen | place: Canada: Alberta...
GAAAAAGCTTATGAAAACGGCGACGTTCTCAAAGGCACTGTAAAGAAGATTATGCCTTATGGCGCATTCGTTGGTATCAACGGCGTTGAAGGTTTACTCCATATTTCTGATATTTCCTGGAAGAAGATTGGCAAGGTGGAAGACGTTCTCAAACCGGAACAGGAAATTGATGTCAAGATCAAATCCTTTGACCGCGAAAAACAGAGAATTTCCTTTTCCCATAAAGACTGCCTGCCGAATCCGTGGGAAACCGCTACTGAAAACCATCACATCGATGACGAAGTAGAAGCTAAAGTTGTTAAGATTCTTGAATTCGGTGTTATCGTTGAACTGGAAGATGGTCTTACCGGTCTTCTCCATATCAATGAAATGACTTCCGATCACAACAAGAAACCAGGCGATATCTGCCAGGTTGGTGATGACCTGAAAGTCCGTATCATCAATATTGATGAAGGCCGCAGAAGAATCTCCTTCGCACTGGTTGAAGCTCCAGCTCATGAAGCTCAGGCTGAATAATTTTTCTGAAAAGCTGCTCCTCCGGGAGCAGTTTTTTTTTGGCTGATTCCCTTTAGCTTGACATAATCCATGTTCCGTCATACAATTTTAAGCAGTATGAATAAAAATGGGGAAGTGTTGCTTCCGTTTGAAACTATAAAAATGACCATTCAAATAAAGAAAGGATGGAAATTATGAGTAAACCTCTCGTAGCCATTGTCGGCAGGCCTAATGTAGGGAAATCCACACTGATTAACGGTCTTGCCCAGAGGCGCGTGTCCATTGTAGAGGATATTCCAGGCGTAACCAGAGATAGAATTTATTGTGATGTGAAGTGGCTGGATAAAGAATTCACCCTCATCGATACAGGAGGAATTGAATTCCGTGATGATAATGACCAGATTTCCAGCGGCATTCGTCAGCAGGCAGAACTGGCCATGGAAGAGGCCGATGTCATTCTTTTTGTGGTGGATGCCAGGGCCGGAATGACCAGTGATGATGAAACCATTGCCGGGCTTCTTCGCAAAACAGGTAAACCTGTAGTGGTAGGCGTCAATAAAGTAGACAGCGAAAATCAGGAAATGGACGTCTACGAATTTTATTCTCTTGGTCTTGGAGACCCGGTGGCCATATCTGCGGTGAACCGGCTTGGCTTTGGTGAAGTTCTGGACCGTATTACTCAAGGATTTCCGGCAGCTGAGATGGAAGAATCAGAAGATATCATCCGTACTGCCATTGTAGGTCGTCCAAATGTGGGGAAATCCACCCTTATCAATTCCCTGCTTGGATATGAACGTTCTCTGGTAGCCGATGAGATGGGTACTACCCGGGACGCTGTGGATTCCGTATGGAAATATAAAGGGAAGACTTTTATCCTCGTGGATACCGCAGGGATGCGCAGAAAAAGCAAAATAGATGAACCTCTCGAAAAATACAGTGTAATTCGATCCATCCGTGCTATCGATAACTGTGATGTGGCCATATTTGTCATTGATGCCATAGACAAATTGACGGAACAGGATAAAAAAATCATCGGCTATATCCATGAGGCCGGTAAGGGCCTTATCCTTTTTGTTAATAAATGGGATACGGTGGCCAAAGAAACAAATACCATGGTGGAAATGGAGAAAGAAATTCGCAACGGACTTCCTTTTGCTCCCTATGTGTCCATGCTCTTTGGTTCAGCCCTGACTAAGCAGCGCATCCATAAGCTGGGAGATATGATTTATAATGTGGCTGAACAGCAGTGCCTCCGCATTCCTACAGCCGTACTGAATGATCTTCTGGAAGATGCAAAAATGATTAACCCTCCACCGGCCCATTCCGGCCGCGTGGCGAAGATTTACTATATGACGCAGGTGGGCATTCGTCCGCCTACATTCGTTATGTTTGTGAATGATGCCAAACTGATCCATTTTTCCTATGTGCGCTTTATAGAAAATAAACTTCGTGAATCCTTTGTCTTTGAAGGTACTCCAATCCGGATTGTGGTGAGGAGTAAGAAGGACGGTGACACCGAGTGATGGAGGCCATCCCATGGATTGCATTGGCTTATCTGATTGGTGCGATTCCCAGTGGTTATATTATTGGTCGTGTCTTTTACGGGGTGAATCTGAAAAAGGTAGGAAGCGGTAATATAGGTGCTACCAATGCTTACAGGGAATTGGGGGTCAAAGCGGGCCTTGCTGTTTTTATCTGTGATTTCCTGAAAGGCTTTATTGCGGTTCATCTGGGAATGCCGGATACCACACTTGTTCTGGCCTGTGCAGTTTTTGCTATTATTGGAAACGACTGGTCCGTATTTCTTCATTTTAAAAGCGGAAAAGGAGTCGCCTGTGGTGTAGGAGCTTTTACTTATATCTGTGCTCCGGCAGTGCTGGCTGCTTTTCTGGTATGGCTTGCCATATTCAAATGGAAACATATTGTATCACTGGGTTCCATTATTGGAGCCCCGGTTGTACCAATTGTTATGTTACTGCTGGGTGAACCTTTGGAATATGTAGCTTTTGGTACTTTGGCAGCAGTGATTGTTGTTGGAAAGCATAAGGATAATATCAGGAGGCTTCTTCGCGGGGAAGAGAAGCCTATTTCAAGGGAAAAGAGGTAAACCCCTATGAAAATAGCCATGATAGGAGCCGGCGGCTGGGGAACGGCCATGATGATCGAACTTTCCGGCAGGCATGACGACCTGGTCATGTATTGCAGAAATCCTGAAACGGCAGCCCGGATGAGGAGAACCCGGGTCAATCAGGAATATCTGCCTGATGCCCGTATTCCGGAAAAAATCCGTATCACCAGTGATCTGGAAGAGGCAGTATCCGGGGCCGGATGCTGTGTCATCTGCACTCCCTCTCATGCAGCGGAAGAAATGGCCGAAAAAATGACTCCCTGGCTCATGAAGGATGCCGTGGTCGTCAGTGCGTCAAAGGGACTTGCAGATAGTGAAGGCCATCGGCTTTCCGAAGTCATTGCTCAAAAAGTTGAAGGAATTACAGATAAAATTGTAGCTCTTTCCGGACCGAATCATGCAGAAGAAGTAGGAATAGGTCTCCCTTGTGCAACCGTAGCAGCTTCGGAAAAATCAGAGGCCGTGCAGATTGTACAGGATCTTTATATGAGTCCTGTTTTTCGTGTATACCGAAGTGATGACATCAGGGGCGTGGAATATGGCGGTGCTCTAAAAAATATTATGGCCCTTGCCTGCGGAGTATTGGATGGCATAGGACTTGGTGATAATTGTCGTGCGGCTCTCATGACAAGGGGGCTTGTAGAAATGACTCGCTTTGGCGTCCACTTCGGCGCCAGAATGACAACATTTTTTGGCCTTTCCGGCATGGGTGATCTGGTATGCACCTGCTCCAGTGTTCATAGTAGAAATCACAGAGCCGGTATTATGATGGCTAAAGGTATGACGGCAGATGAAATCAGGAACAGTACCAACATGGTAGTCGAGGGTATCCGTACAGCCCGCCTTGTCCATGAAATTGCTATGCGGGAACATATAGATATGCCCATCACGGAAGAAGTCTGTCATCTTATAAGAGGTGATCATAATGCCAGGGAAGCACTGGAAATACTGATGACCCGTGCAAAAAAAGCGGAATCTGAAACCTACCCCGTTTAAAAGGCTGTAAGGCAGTACTTTTATGGAGAATGAATAAAGTTTAAGCATTGCTGAATATGGCAGGAGATTTTAAGAAAATAAAATAAAAATTTGCGATTTACAGATTCGTTTATGCTATAATTAATTTAAATGCAGAAAATGGCTTTCTGCATTGTTGCGAGGCAGAACATGAAAATTATTGGCGGAAATGCGAAAGGTACTCTTCTATTCTCTCCCAATGGGCGGAATACAAGGCCAACTCTTGGGAGGGTCCGGGAAAGTATTTTCAATGTTTTGGCCAATGTTGGCATATTGGAGACGAATGTACTGGATATTTTTGCCGGTACCGGGGCTATGGGCCTTGAGGCCTTGAGCCGGGGGGCCGGCCAGGCGGTATTCATCGATAAGGCAACAGCAGCGGTTATAAGAGAAAATGCGTTACGCTGTCATGTTGGAGACCGTGTGAAAATTTTCCGGGGTGACGTTTCTTCTTCGCTGAAAGCACTTAAAGGCAATCATTTTGATTATATTTTTATGGATCCGCCCTATCGCAAAGGGTATATCAATGAAATACTGAAATTAGTGCTTGACCTTGAGCTGCCTGCTGATGATGCTGTCATCATCGTTGAACATTCCATATCCGAACCACCGGATTTAACCATTTTTGGAGGGAAGCTCGGGTTGTGGAAAGAAAAAAAACTGGGAGCAATTGTTGTTAGCTATCTGCAGTACAGGCAGACAGGAGTGTAATTTTAATGAGCTCAATGAAACTGGCAATATGTCCGGGAAGCTTTGACCCGGTCACAAATGGTCATCTTGATATTATCAAAAGAAGTGCATGCCTTGTCGATAAGTTGATTGTAGCAGCCTTTATCAACCCTACAAAGCATTATATGTTTACTACGGAAGAAAGGCTGGATATGTTAAGAGAGACCACCAGGAATATTCCCAATGTGGAAGTGGATGCTTTTGACGGGCTTCTCAATGAATATTGCGCGGAAAAAAATTGCCACCTTCTGATTCGCGGTCTCCGTGCGTTCAGTGATTTTGAATATGAATTCCAGAGGGCCCTGATGATTAAACAGATTGACCCAACTCTGGAAACCGCATTTTTTATGACGGACAGCCGATATTCCTACCTTTCTTCTACGGGTGTCCGGGAACTGGCCCATTTCAATGGTGATATCACCAGAATGGTGCCTGAATATGTACAGGAAATGATCAGGAAGAAACTGGATTCTATGAAGAAATGAGGATGTATGATGGATACAAGAAAACTTCTCGAAGAACTTGAAAATGTAATCAACAATGCCAGCGATGTGCCTTTTACCAATAAAAAAATGGTGGATAAGGATGAAGTGGAACGACTGATTGATGCTATCAACCAGTCCCTGCCGAATGAACTGGAAAGCGCCCGCCGCATTGTGGCCGATAAGGAACGGATCATGCTGGACGCTGAAAAAAAGGCGGAAGACAATATTGCTCAGGCTAAAGACTATATCGCCCGTATTACGGAAGAAAGCGAACTGGTCAAGCAGTCCCAGGAAAGAGCAAACGAAATTATCACTTCTGCCAATAAATCGGCTGAAGAACTGCGTACCAGCTCCGTCACCTATGCTACCGATGTACTCAAGTATGTGGAAACCAATATGGAAAACGTGCTGGACAGCTTGAAAAAGAATCGCCAGAGTCTGATTGATTCCAATTCTGCCTCTGTCCGTCAGCAGGAACAGGAAAATCAGGACGGATCCAGAAAATAAGGGACCCCGGCATCAGCCGGCAGCTCTGCAATTTGTGCCTTGAATGAGGATCAAAACAGGAGGGCAGGCCTATGGGATTGGACATACATGACAGAAGGGTACAGATTCTCTGCTTGTGTATTACCGCAGTGCTTATAGTCCTTGCTTACCTCGTGCTTGATCCTTTTTTGCGTGCTGAAGAGCCAAAAACGCCTGAAATTTCTACGGAAGAGCTGAAAGGCTCTGCAACGGTTACGGTTTATGTAGTTGGCGCAGTAAAAAATCCCGGTGTTTATGAAATACCGGTGGGCAGCCACTGGTATGACGCAGTTAAAGCGGCCGGCGATGTGCTGCCCTATGCAGATATGACTGCTGTCAATATGGCAGAGCCGGTAAAAGAAAGCATGAAGATTTATATTCCATTAGACCCTTACCAGCATGATCCTGCGGCTCTGGGACTGGTCAATATCAATACTGCCGGTACAAAGGAATTAGAAACACTGCCGGGTGTAGGTAAAGTGACAGCGGAGAAAATCCTTTCCTGGCGCGAGGAACATGGACATTTTGAAGCAAAGGAAGATTTGATGAAAGTTCCCTCCATCAGTGAGGGCAAGTATAAAAAACTGGCGGACAAAATAACACTATGAATACGAAATATCCCCTGCTGTGGAGTGCAGTATGTCTGGTGCCCGGAATTATTCTTTATGATTCCTTTCCTTCTTTTATTGCGCATTGGATATGGCTTCTACCTGCAGTGGGTATTTTTTTTATTGCGCTCATGTACCTGTGGCTGGGGAAGAAAGGGCTTATTATTGCTGTCAGCTTCCTGTTTCTGGGCTGTGCAGGAATGTTTCGTATGTATCTGGCAGATGAATCATACAGAGACAATTCTTTCTGGGCACTACGGAATAATGGGACCTGGACAGGCGTCGTGAAGGAAGCTCCGCTTCTGAACAGGGAAGGGGAAGCATATGCCAGGTACTATACAGAGCTGGAAAATATCAGATATACGGATGGAGAGGAAAGGACACTCTGCGGTACAGCCTTTATTTACGATACGGATCCGAAAACATTTTACCGAACGGGTGACAGGATTTCAATTTATGGAAAAATGTCGCCAGTCCGCATTTATAATAACCCCGGTAAAATTGATCTGGAAGGGCGTTACAGAAGCAGGAGGCTTCTGGGGAGAATCTATCCGGATAAGCAGGAGGAAATCCGATTCGAAGAGGACAGTGGTAAATATCGCATAGCCCGCTGGGCTGAGGGTATTCACGACAGATTGATGAATTCTTTCGCACCATACATGGATCCTGTCCGGCTTCATATCCTTATGACGCTTCTGTTTGGCGGGAATTACAGTGATATTCCGGAATATATCATGAATTCCTTCTCTGCTACCGGAATCGTTCACATTCTTTCTGTCTCCGGTTCTCATGTGGCACTTCTTTTTGGGTTCCTGTACTTTCTTGGAAAGTGGCTGCATTTGCCGAAAAGGCTTGTTATTACAGGTTCTATTTTTCTCGTCATTTTCTATTCTGTCCTGTCAGGCCTTGTGCCGCCAGTCGTACGTGCTGCAGTAATGGGAATCCTTTCTGCAGGCGGTGTTTTCATTTCACGGGAAAAGACATCTCTTAACCTTCTGGGGGCCGCAGTAACAGGTATGCTCCTGTGGGACCCATTCTATCTTTATGATGTGAGCTTTCAGCTTTCTGTAGGGGCCTCAGCGGGAATTCTTCTCTTTTACAGACCTTTAAACAGATTCTTTACTCGTATTCCCTGTATACCCGGGTGGGTGAGAGAAGGAATTGCACTGGCATTGTCAGCGCAACTCCTGACAATACCACCGGTGCTTTACGATTTCCATGTATTTCCTGTCTATTTTATTCCTGCTAATCTTTTTGTTACTCCTTTTCTTGAATGGGTTATTATTGCCGGTCTTATGGCCTCTGTGTTTTCTCTGATCTGTATGCCGCTGGCGGGAGGCATTTTGCAGGCTGCCGATTACCTTCTCTGGCTGAGCCTTCGGTTGAATCTGAAACTTTCTTCTTTTCCCCGGGCACTTCTTCAGACTGGCGGCATGACTGCTTCCCAGATACTTCTCTACTATGTAAGCCTTGCCGGTTTTTGGTTCAAGGATGAACTGAAATATCATGCATTTCGTATTGCTGCCTTCGGCTGCTGCTGGGGAGGACTTGCAGCATGGATTATATTTCTATATATCACAGTCCCGGAGTCGCTGGTGTATTGTCCGGATCTGGGACCGGACCAGGGGGCAGCACTTGTCACAAAGGATTATAAAATTTTATACTATAAAGGAGGAAGTATTCCTTCCCATACATCAAACTGGGAATGGAACTCCTTTCTGGGATATGAGGGAATTTTTAATGCCGACATCTTCATACTTAACCTGGAAGATGTGAAGAAACCGATTCCTCTGACGCTGCCGCTTCCGGTCAAGGAAATATGGGTGACCGGCGGACCGGTTGACAAGCTGGCGCCTCTTGCATGCCGTGGTTTTAATGGGAAAATCAGGGAAATTAAAAATGGAAAATACATGATTGGGAATACTTCGCTCTTCACAAATGGCAGCAGCTGGCTTATTTCCCGAATGGAAGGTAACGTGTATATATCCGGTAAAAGAAAACTATCCGTTTCTTCCTTTCCCCGGCATACCCTGTGGGTAGCAGGCATGAGGCCTGGAGGTTTTAAGGAAGAAGAGATAGACAGTGTTCATCCGGAAGTCATTATATATGCAGGGAACCGCCTGCAGTCTTCCTGGGAGGATATGGATCTTTTTGAATTTAAAAATTATCCGGCTGTCAATGTGTACAAAGATGGTATGCAGGCAGCGGGATTTGATAAGAAATGGGAACTCAGGGGTAGAAACATATGGCAGTAAAAAAATTGAACAGACAGAACTGCTGCTTCCTTTACGGCGATGATCTCGTTTCGGCCAATATCCGAAAAAATGATCTTGTACGCCAATATTTCAATGGAAATCCTCCGGATGTGACTACTTTCGAAAACAGCGGCAGTTACGAGGAGTTCAGAAACGCGCTGGAAGGGCAGTCTCTTTTTAATCCACAAACCGCCGTAGTCATCCATAATCCCTTTTTCCTGAAGCGCATATCAAAATCGGAAAAAGAGGACAAATCATTTGAGGCATTTCTTAAACTTATAAAGGGATTGCCGCCTGATATATTTCTCCTTATCATGCAGGATGGTAAGCCGGATAAACGGACAAAGACTGTCAAAAGTCTTCTTGCGGTCTGCTATAGTGAAGAACTTTCCCTCATGAATCCGAAAGACGCTGCGGGTGCGATGATACGGATGCTGGCAGATGAAGGCAGGCAGGTTGATTATGAAGCCCGGGCTTATCTGGAAGCAGTTCTTTCTTCCTGGGATGAAATTTCAGCCCCCCTTCTGCAAACGGAATGTGATAAAATTATACTAATGTGCGGCAATCGCAGCCAGGTAACGCGAAAACTTCTGGAGATGGCGCTTCCGGAATATATGAATCAGGGCATTTTCCGTTTCACTGACGCACTGCTTGACAAAAATGCAGCTGTGGTTCTCGAAAGTGCAGACCGGGTCTTCACAGATGTTTCTACCACTATAAAAAATTTAGGATTTTTATCTTCCAAATTCCGGAAGATAAAGATTTTAAAAGAAATGGAACGGAACCGGAAATCCGAAAAAGAAATATGGCAGGCATTAGGAATCCGTTCTTCCTGGATGTGGAGAAATACAAAAAATGAAGCCCGCAAGGTAAAGGAAGACGATGCAGAATGGTTTCTGATTCGTATTTTTGATTATCAGTTGAAATCGAGGCAGGGCTTCTCAGATATGGAGTTAAAAGACCTGCTTCTGGAATATTGTTTGAAATGAAGGGGTTTTATTGAGACTAAGAATTTGCAGGATTTTAGGACTTGTATCGGCAGTTTTCCTGCTGGGCGCGGCAGCAGCACCTTTTATATGGGTAAAAGATGATGCTGTAGTACCGGGAGTCCGCATAAACGGAATGAAAGCCGGTGGCATGACCAGAGAGGAGCTCTCCTCTTTCTTCAGTGGCAAAAACCGGGAACTGTCTGCGGGAAAACTGGAACTGTCCAAAGGCGAACTTGTCCATGAAGAATGGTCTTATAAAGATTTAAATGTCCGATATGATGAAAAAAGTCTGGAAGAAGCGATGGCCATAGGGAGGCAGGGGAGTATCCTCAAAAAATGGAAGGACCGCTGGGAAGTTCTTCTGACCGGAAAAGCTGCCCATATCGATGCTTCCTGGGATGAAAAAACTGTAGAAAAGAAGACCGCTGAACTGTTGGAAAAATATGAAAAACCTGCAGTAAATGCCTATCCTTCTTTTCACAAAGACGGTTCCATTACGTTTACCAGTGGGCGTCCGTATCTGAAAATCATAAAAGAAGATCTGGATTTATCCATCCGGACCGTCCTCCGGACCGGAGAGGCAGGAAAAGTGGAAATACCGGTTTCGGAAGAGACGAAGCCTAATATGTCCCCGGAAGAATCCAGGGAGATCGATACCATTCTGGGGCAATATACCACCTATTTCGGAGGCGATACCAACAGGAGCAGCAATATACGTCTGGCTGCCGAAAGCATCAGTGGTACCTATCTTAAACCCGGCGCTGATTTCTCATATAATCAGGCAACCGGTTCAAGATCAGCTGAAAATGGCTACAAGGAAGCACCGGTCATTATCAATGGAAAGCTGGAACCGGGTTCCGGTGGAGGCGTATGCCAGGTAAGTTCTACTCTTTTTAATGCAACTCTCCTTGCAGGGCTTGAAATCACGGAAAGAACCTGCCATTTCTCGCCGGTGGCCTATGTACCCATCGGAAGAGATGCCACGGTAGCAGATGGATATCTGGATTTCCGTTTCATTAATCATTTAAAACATGGCATTTATGTATATGCCGAATATGTACCGGGTCAGGTGTCTGTTTTCATACTTGGAAATAAGGAAGATAAACCGTCTTATATCAATCTTTTAAAAACACAGGATGAAACACTGCCATTCAAAACGGTGACAAAGATTGATCCTTCGCAGAAGGAAGCAAAAAAAGTGGAAGAAGGCCATGAAGGGCGCAACGTGACCATCCAGCAGATCGTCAGGTGGGCTGATGGCAGGACCTATCAGGATTCATTCCTGTCGGATTATGAGCCGGTAGATACGGTGATTACTTTAAATAAGAAGGAAGAACCAAAACCTCAACCTAAAGCCGGGAAAAAGAAAAAATAAGAAAAAGCCTTTATGGGCACGACGAAATGTCAGAAAGGAAAACCATGGGAAAATACCGCCTCACATCGCGGAAGAAAGGGTCCGTTATTACCTTGATGGAAGTTGATACGGAATGCCGGGCCTGGTATATCAAGGCAGACCATAAGGAAGCTGCAGTCAAGGCGCTGCAGGCCATGGGAAAGGAAATAGCTTCCATTAAATCCATTTTTATCAATGGAGATGATGTGACGGATGAAGTATTTTCTCAAATAGCCATGATTCAGGGGATTCCTGTAGAAGAGGCAGCGCCTGTGTCTCCGAAGGAAACATCTGTCCCGATAGAAGAAGAGGCTCCCATGCCCGAAATGCTTACCTGTGACGGCTTTCCGGAAGAAGAAATCCCTCTGCCTGAGGAAGAGCCGATGGAAAATTTCGTACTTCCTTCAGAAGATACACCGCTGCCTACGGCAGAAGAGATTGCCAGGGCAGCTGCTTCTTCAGAAAGTTCTGCTCCGGATGTTTCTCAAAAGACAGAGCCCGTCATGCCGGATATCCTGCCATCTCTTTCCAGTGTTCTTCCCAAAAGCGCTTTTAAAGCGCCTAAAGAGGGAAGTAAGAAAAATACATCCAATGGTATCTTTCTTGGGAAAAAACACATTACCGGGGATTCTGTGGACATAAGAAATATAACTGATGAATCAGACGGTGTTGTGTTTACAGGAACCGTGATCAGCTGTGAAGTACGGGAACTTCGCAGCAAGAAAAAACTTTTTATCATGAATCTCGCCGATGACACGAATGGCATTCCCTGCAAAAAGTTTTTTGACCGTCCCGATGAAGCGGCGGGCGTAGAAGGCCTGAAGCCGGGAACTGTGGTCAAAGTGCGGGGGAATGTACGACTTGATAAATATTCCGGCGGCCTCTGTCTGGAACTTCAGCAAATGGAAAAAGGAGAAATCCATGCGATTGACCATGTGGATGATTATCCCACTCCCCGGGTGGAACTCCATCTCCATACAAAGATGAGCCTCGATGGGCTGATTGATAATGAAGAAATCATCAGGACTGCAGCAAAGTGGCATCATCCTGCGGTGGCTATCACGGATCATGGTGTTATCCAGGCTTTCCCCAAAATTCAGGATCTGGCGGATAAATATCATCAGAAAGTCATATATGGCATGGAAGGGTACATGATTGACAAAATCCCTGAAGATCCCGATACGGATCGGCAGCAGTACAATCACATCATCATTCTTGCCAAAAATATTACAGGCCTTCGGAACCTGTATCGCATGGTGACCCTTTCGCATCTGAAATTTTACAGGAAACGCCCTCTTATCCCCAAGCCTATTCTCCAGGAATATCATGAAGGCCTCATTTATGGCTCTGCCTGTGTCATGGGCGAGTTTTTCCGGGCTGTGCTTGCCGGAGAGAGTGATGAGGAACTCATTAAAAAGGCGAAATTCTATGATTATCTGGAAGTACAGCCGCTCGGAAACAATGAATTCCTTATTCATGAAGATAAATTCCCGGATATCAATACGGTGAAAGATCTGCAGGATTTAAACCGTAAAGTTATCGAAATTGGAGAAAAGGCAGGTATGCCGGTATGTGCTACTTCGGATGCTCACTATATGTTTGCCGAAGATCAGAGAAACCGGGACATTCTCCTTTCCAACTGGGAAAAGCCGGGGAAAATCGAATCCCATCCTCCCGTCTTTATCCGTACTACACAGGAAATGCTGGATGAATTTTCTTATCTTCCCGAAGAAAAAGCTGTTGAAATCGTAGTTACCAACACAAGAAAAATAGCGGAACAATGTGAAGTTTTGAAGCCGCTGGCGGAAGAATGGAAATCCTACAATCCAAAAATCTCCGGTGCCGATGATAAACTGGTGGATATGTGCTACAAAAATGCTCATGCCATCTATGGAGATCCGCTGCCGAAAGTTGTGGAAGACCGTCTGACTCTTGAACTCACGCCGATTATCAAGCATGGTTACGGGGTCCTTTACTATATTGCTCATAAACTTGTAAAGCATTCCAATGACCGGGGTTACCTTGTCGGTTCCAGAGGATCCGTTGGATCTTCTTTTGTGGCTACCATGTCAGGTATTACGGAGGTAAATCCGCTTCCTCCCCATTACGTATGCCCCAAATGTCATTGGACACAGTTTTTTACCGATGGTTCTGTGGGTGGTGGTTTTGACCTTCCGGATAAGAAATGTCCCAAGTGCGGTACTTCTCTTAACAAAAATGGCCACGATATTCCATTTGCCGTATTTCTCGGCTTTGACGGAGATAAAGTACCGGATATCGATCTTAATTTTTCCTCCGGTGACGATCAGGGAGTGGCCCATAAATACACAGAAGAACTTTTCGGACGGGACAATGTATTCCGTGCCGGTACAATTTCCGGTATTCAGGACCAGACAGCTTATGGATTCGTAAAGAAGTATGCAGAGAACCGGGGACTTGCTTTCAATGACATATTTATTGAAAAACTATCTGCCGGCGTAGCAGGGGTCAAGCGTACCACCGGGCAGCACCCGGCCGGCATCATGGTATGTCCACGCGATATGGATATTCATAATTTCACGCCTCTTCAGTATTCTGCAAATAAAAAATATCTGAAAGATGAGGATGGTAACCGGATTCCCGGTACCATCACCACCCATTTCGATTATCACTCCATCTCCGGCCGTATGCTGAAACTGGACATTCTTGGGCACGATGATCCGAAGGTCATCCGCATGCTTCAGGATTTGACAGGAATCGATCCCATGTCCATTCATTTTGATGATAAGAAAACGCTTTCTCTTTTCAGCTCGACTGAAGCGTTAGGCCTTACTCCTCAGCAGCTGGCCGGTGCTATTGGAAATAAAGGTGTGACTGTAGGTGCTCTGGGGCTTCCTGAATACGGTACACCTTTTGTCCGGGGCATGCTTGAGGATACGAGGCCGAAGAATTTCTCCGAACTGGTACGTATTTCCGGCTTTTCTCATGGGACTGATGTGTGGCTGAATAATGCGCAGGACCTGATCAAAAATGGGACAGTCAATCTGAAAGAAGCTATTTCTACCCGTGATGACGTCATGAACTACCTGATTGTACATGGGGTCCGGCCTCTTACAGCTTTCAAAGTTATGGAAAATGTTCGAAAAGGGAAGGGTCTTGAAAAGAATGGTTCCAACAACAGGGCGGAACTGGATGCTGCTCATGTACCGCAATGGTTTATTGACTCCTGCCTTAAAATCGGCTACCTCTTCCCGAGAGCTCATGCCGTAGCTTATGTTATGATGGCCTTCCGCATTGCCTGGTTCAAAGTGTACCAGCCCCTGGCCTACTATTGCGCCTATTTCACCATCCGCGCCGAAGGCTCTTTCAATGCTCCTATTATCCTGAAAGGACTGGAAGCGCAGAAACAGGAACTTGCCCGTATCGCATCCCTCGAACATCCTACAGCTGTGGAGAAGGGCAATGCTACAGTTATAGAAGTGGCTGCAGAAATGTACCTGCGGGGGTTGGAATTCATGAATATTAATCTTGACCTTTCAGATGCCACAAAGTTCAAGATGGTGGATGGCAAACTGCTTCCTCCGTTCAACTGCATTCCGGCTCTTGGCAATTCTGTCGCTAAAGCTCTTGTAGAAGCAAGAGATCAGCACCGTTTCACTTCCAAGGAAGACCTGAAAAAACGAGGAAAAGTCAGTCAGAGCATTATAGATACCATGGAAACCATGGGCATTCTCAAAGGTATGCCTGAAGAAGAACAGATATCCTTGTTCGATGCTTTTAATTTTTAATCAAAAAAGCAAATAGACTTGTGAAAACAGCCTATTTGCTTTTTTTTGCTGCTCCATGGTATAATACAGCCACATCTGGGGTTATAGCTCAGTTGGTCAGAGCGCTTCGTTGACATCGAAGAGGTCTTTGGTTCGAATCCAAATAGTCCCACCAGAATTTATTCCCGCCACAGGCGGGTTTTTTATTCTCGAAGGAGGGCAGTCATGAATTACTTTTCCATCCTTCTGGTACTTATCGCCGGCGCTGCCTGGGCAGGGACGGGTCTGGCAGCACAGGATTTTTTCTCGAAAAGCTCTCTTTCGCCCATGGACCTTACGGTTTTTCGCATGGCCTGCACCGGGATTCTCATGAGTCTCCTCACGGTGATAGAACGAAAACTTGAGAAAAATATAAAAGCTGTCAAGAGAGAACCGAAGCTGGTTCTGGCCATCATCATTTACGGCATTGGCGGTCTTCTGGCCATGCATTATACATACTTTGCCTCTATTGCGGCGGGAAATGCGGCGGCAGCTACGGTGATCCAGTATACGGCTCCGGCCATGGTCATTGCCTGGACCGTCATTTCCGGAAGACGTTTTCCATCTTTTATGGAAACGGCAGCTGTTCTGCTGGCTTTTGGAGGGACTGTTCTTCTGGTAACCGGGGGGAATACAGATCGCTTGTCTGTCCCTTTTGACTGTGTGTGGCTTGGCCTTCTTTCCGCTTTTTTCTTTGCTGTCTGCATGGTTCTTCCAAAACACCTGATGGTGAAAATGGATAACCATTTTCTCATTGCGGGTGGGATGCTCCTGGGGGCTCTGGCGGCCTGGCTGATTGATCCTGTCACAGATTTTGGGGGATTCTTTGAAGAAAGCGTAATCTTTGATGTATTCTGGATCGTCATTCTGGGAACCATGGTAGCTTTTATCTGTTACAATGCGGGACTCTCCCGGCTCCCTCAGGTGGTGGCCTCCGTGACGACTACAGTAGAACCGGCTATTTCAGTCATTGCGTCTTATTTCCTTTTTCATTCCCATTTCGGCTTTTGGGAAGTCATCGGGGTGCTTATGGTCCTTGCTGCGATTGCGGGTCCTCCGCTTTCAGAGGCGGGAAAGAAGAAATAACTCTTCATTTTCCTGATTCTGTATTTTGTAATCTACTGAAATATATATATAATGGGAAACAGGGAAATATAAACTTAAGAGGCGATTCAATGAAGAAGATTTCAGGAAATACAGGATCTGTATTTTTAGTCATTATTTCAGCTATGTTCTGGGCCGGGAGCGGTTTGGGAGCACAGCTCTTTTTTGTGCACAGCAGTGAAAATGCCATGGGACTAACGGCTTTCCGTATGATTCTGGCAGGCATTCTGCTCTCAGGTATATGCGCATTGTCCGGTAAAATCCGGCCGGGAATAAAAAAACTGCTGCATTCTCCACGGCTTTTTCTGGATATCTTTATTTATGCTAATGCAGGCCTTATGCTCATGGCTTATACCTATTTCGAGGCCGTCCATGTGGGCAATGCGGCAGCGGCAACGGTCATTCTCTATACTTCACCGGCTATGGTTATTATTTATAATTCCATAAGATATGTAAGGCTTCCTTCTCGCCGCGATATCATTACGGTATGCCTTGCCGTGAGCGGGACTTTTCTCCTGGTTACGGGAGGGGATTTCAGTAAATTGTCAGTACCTCTTCTCTGCGTAGAACTGGCTCTTTTCAATGGAGCTGTATATGCTTTTTCCTCTATTTACCCAAAGCATATTTTTCTGCAGATGGATAAAACCTTTGTCCTGGCGTTGAGCATGCTTCTTGGGGGACTTTCTTCCTGGGCCCTGGACCCCGGTATGCACTGGTCTGCTTTTCTTGCTTCCGATGTAAGGCTCAATGTATTCTGCATCGTAGTGCTCGGGACAGTCATTGCATTTTTACTCTATAATATTGCTCTCATGTATATTTCTCCCCAGCAGGCCCTGATCACGGCAGCTGCCGAACCGGCTTCGTCGGTCATTATGTCCTGGCTCTTTCTTGACATGGACTTTGGCGGTGTACAGACGGTGGGTATTCTCCTCGTTCTTACTGCAATTATCGTGCCTGCATTAATGAAGAAATAAATCTTTTATTACTTACGATTTATATATGGTATGATATAGGAGAAATGCAGTTAGTGATTGGCAAAATCTTGATCGTATAAAATTATTTCCAAAGGAATGAATAGTATGGATACCGAACATATCAGGAATTTTTCAATTATTGCCCACATCGATCATGGCAAGTCTACCCTGGCAGACCGGCTTATCGAGCTTACCGGTACGGTTCAAAAAAGGGATATGGAAGCACAGATTCTGGATACCATGGATCTCGAAAGGGAGAGAGGCATTACCATCAAGGAACAGTCTGTGCGGCTTTTGTACACCTATGAAGATGGAGAGACATATGAACTGAACCTCATCGATACCCCCGGGCATGTCGATTTCAACTATGAAGTGTCTAGAAGCCTTTCTGCCTGCGAAGGGGCTATCCTTATCATTGATGCTACCCAGGGTGTGCAGGCCCAGACACTGGCCAATGTGTACCTGGCCATAGATAACAATCTCGAAATCGTACCGGTCATCAATAAAATTGACCTGCCCAGTGCCGATATCGACAGGGTGAAGAAAGAAGTGGAAAATATTATCGGCCTTGATATGTCAGAGGCTATTCCTGTCTCCGCCAAAACGGGCCAGAATGTAGAGGAAGTTCTGAAACGTATAGTGGAACAGGTACCTCCGCCTCCGGATAACAGCAAAAAACCTCTCCGCTGCCTTATCTTTGATTCCATTTTTGATTCCTATAAAGGGGCTATCGCCTATGTACGGGTCATGGACGGGGAAATCCGTCCGGGCATGAATATCCGTATGATGGCATCCGGTAAAGTGTATACAGTTACTGAAGTCGGTTATTTTTCTCCGTTTCCTAAAGCCTGTGATGTCCTTACCTGCGGCTCTGTAGGATATGTAGCAGCAAGCATCAAAAATGTGCAGGACTGTGAAGTGGGGGATACGATTACAACTGCTGAAAACGGGGCTGTAGAAGCACTCCCTGGTTACCGCAAGGCCCTCCCTATGGTATTCTGCGGCATGTATCCCATTGACAGCAAGGACTATGACAATCTGAAAGAAGCTCTGGAAAAACTGCAGCTCAACGATGCAGCTCTGGAATTTGTGCCGGAAACATCCCAGGCACTGGGTTTTGGTTTCCGTTGCGGTTTCCTGGGACTTCTCCACATGGATGTGGTCCAGGAAAGGCTGGAAAGAGAATATCATTTAAAACTTATTACTACAGCACCTTCTGTTATATATCATGTTTTCAAAACTGATGGAACCATGGTGCCGGTAGATAATCCTGCAGAACTTCCGCCTATGGCGAAGATTGAACATATTGAAGAACCGGTAGCAAAGGTGGATATCCTTGTGCCTTCTAATATGGTCGGCAATGTGATGGAATTGGTCCAGAATCGCCGGGGTGTCTTCCAGACTATGGAATATCTGGATGAAACAAGGGTGGATCTCTCTTATCACATTCCGCTTTCTGAAATTATTTTCGATTTTTTTGATAAATTGAAATCCTGTACCAAAGGTTATGCTTCTCTGGATTATCAGGTGGACGGCTATCAGAAGACTGATGCCGTGAAACTGGATATCCTCCTTAATGGAGACCTGGTAGATGCTCTTTCCATTATCGTTCACCGGAGCAATGCGCCGGCAAGAGGACGGGCGCTGGCTTTAAAGCTGAAAGATATCATTCCGCGCCAGCAGTTTGAAGTGCCTATTCAGGCGGCTATCGGTAGTAAAGTCATTGCCCGTGAAACGATAAAGGCTTACAAGAAGGATGTCCTTGCCAAATGCTATGGCGGCGACGTGACCCGCAAGAAAAAACTTCTTGAAAAACAGAAGGAAGGCAAGAAACGCATGAAGCAGGTGGGAAGCGTGGAAATTCCACAGGAAGCATTCATGGCTGTACTGAAAGATGATTGAGGAAATCAATTGAAAACTCTGGGATTATATATACATATTCCCTTTTGCAGGAGCCGCTGTGATTACTGCGGCTTCTATTCTATAGGGAGAAAACCGACGGACAGGTTTGTGGAAGCTCTCCTGAAGGAAATGGAAATGAGGAGTCCATCTTTCAAGGACTATATTTGTGATACGGTATACCTTGGTGGAGGAACACCTTCATCCCTTTCTCAATGCCAGCTGGTAAAGGTTTTTAATGGAATTCATCAGTTTTTCAATGTTTCAGGAAATGCAGAAATCACCATGGAAATGAATCCGTGTGATATGAGTGAGTCCTGTCTTACATACGCAAGGCTGCTTGGAATTAACCGTATTTCTGTCGGAGTCCAGTCCTATGATGACCGGCTCTTGAGGATGATAGGGAGACTTCATACCGCATCGGAAGCGGAGTCAGCAGTGAAACGGGCATATCGCGCAGGCTTTCATAATATAAGTCTTGATCTCATGTATGAACTTCCCGGACAAAGCGTCTCAGATTTCAGGAAATCCCTTCTCTGGGCAGTACACCTGCCTATTACTCATATATCCGTATACAGCCTGATTCTGGAAAAAGGGACGAGATTTGCCCAGCTGGCAGAAAAGGGACTGCTTTCCCGGCCCACGGAGGATGAGAGCTGGTCCATGTATCAGGATATGTGCCGTATTCTTCCTCATTACGGGTTTGAACGGTATGAGATATCCAGCTTTGCCAGAAATGGTCATCGGTCGAAGCATAATCAGAAATATTGGACTTTTTCCGACTATCTGGGGCTGGGACCTGCTGCCTCTTCCCGTATCGGGCATAGAAGATTTACCGTAAATCCGGGCGTTAGGCTTTATGAAAAGGCGCTCCTTTCAGGAGAAATGCCTGCGGAGGAAATGGAAGAACTTTCTCAAGAAGATGAAATAGAGGAATATTGTTTCCTTGCACTCCGGAGAAGGGAAGGCATTAACCTTTCCGATTTCGAAAAACGCTTTGGTGCGGATATTTCTCACTGGTATGAAAAACCTGTCAAGATGTTGAAGGCAAGGAAACTCCTCAAAGAGCAGGGGGGCTGCCTTTCCCTTACCTATCGTGGGGCGGCACTGGGAAATTTTGTATTTGAGCAGTTTCTTTTCGATTAAACAGGGCATAGGATAATTTTCATGATTTTTTCCTTTGCCCCTTTTCTTTTTCCTGCTTGTGTTTTATGATAAGGATAACCTTTTAATTTCACAGGGTTTTGAGGCATTGCGGCTTCCGTGACTGGATGGTCACTTTTGCTGGAATGTCTTTTTTATTGGAGGGGATATTATGCCGGTTTCTTATATGGAAGTTAATTTGAGCGCTCTTCGTCACAATCTTCGGGTTATCCGTCAGCATCTGCCCAAAGAAGTGGAGTGCCTTGCCGTTGTCAAGGCTAATGCATATGGGCATGGAGCAGTGGAAACACTTCGTATTGCATTAGAAGAAGGTTATACCGCCGCAGCTGTTGCCCGAGTCGAAGAGGGTCAGGAACTTCGTGATGCCGGCTTTACCTGCCCCATTTATGTACTGGGACTGCCGCTTCCTGAAGATATGCCCATTGGCGTAAATAAAGATCTCATCCTTCCGATAGATGATACAGTAGATCTGGAATCTCTGGAATGCATTGCCGCGCTTTCCCGAAAGACGATTGAAGTTATGCTTCCGATAGATACAGGAATGAACAGAATCGGTACTCATCCGGAAGATGTAGAGGCATTTCTTGAAAAATTAAAGAAGTATCCCCACATTCATGTGAAGGGTACTTTCACCCATATGGCTACTGCAGATCATAAAGAAAAGGACGCAGCCCTGAAACAGCTGGATCGTTTTGATGAAGCTATTTCTCATATGCCGGTGAACAAGGATTTTGTCATTTCCTCTGCAAACAGTGCCGGGGTGATTGATATTCCCAGAAGCTGGCATAATCTGGCAAGACCGGGCATTATCATTTATGGACCTCAGCCTTCCGATGTAATGACGAATAAGCTGGATTTGCAGTATGCTATGCGCCTAATCAGCCATGTTACTCACATTCAGACCCTGCATAAAGGGGAAGCCATCGGCTATGGTGGGACCTATGTGGCAGAAAAAGACATGAAAACGGCTACCGTCCCGATCGGTTATGCAGATGGGTTCCCACGCTGCCTCTCCAATAAAGGCGTCGTTCTAATTAATGGTAAACGCTGTCCCATCATTGGACGTATCTGCATGGATCAGCTGATGGTTGCCGCCGGTGAGGATGTAGAACCCGGAGATGAAGTCGTTCTCATGGGTCGTCAGGGCGAGGAAGAAATTTCCCTGGATGAAGTGGCGGTTACTGCAGGCACTATTCCACATGAAATCACTTGCGACCTGAAGCGTATCCCCCGTCTTTTCGTGGACATAGATTACGACAAGAATTGTTAAAATGACTAAAAGGACTGTGAAATAGAAATTTACTGTTTCACAGTCCTTTTTATTTTCTCCGCTGTGCAGATGTTTCCGGCATGGGAATAGGGGAGAAAAATAAAAAATCCCACGAAATCTCGTGGGATTTAATTTTCTGGTGGATCATCAGGGGTTCGAACCCCGGACACCCTGATTAAGAGTCAGGTGCTCTGCCAGCTGAGCTAATGATCCGTTCAACGAATGATATAATATCATCTTTTGTTCGCACTGTCAAGTTTTTTTAAAAACTTTTCTGAGCGGCCATGGATTGGCGATGTAGATACTATACCACAGGACAGGAAATTTTACAAGTGCCGGATGAATGAAAGCAGACCCTTTTTATTAGTAGTGGATGCCGTACTTATGCTTTAATTCTTCAATATCTTTTCTCATATCCCGGTCACATTGCTCAAAGGCAGCCCTGAGGCCGGGCATATGGGAACGGGCCATGAAAGTCTTTTTGGCACTGGCCATTTTATAAATGTGGGCTAGTTCTTTCTTGTAGGAAGACATGAATTCCTGCAGCTCTTCTTCAGAGAGTTCTTCCATTTCTTTGTGTTCAGTATCTTTTTCCATGAATAGCTCCTTACGGAAAAAGCCCTTATACCGGAGGGCATAAGGACTTTCTATATAAACCGTTAAAACGGTCAATGACTGGTGCGTCTAGAGGGATTCGAACTCTCGACACCTGGTTCCGGAGACCAGTGCTCTATCCACTGAGCTATAGACGCTTAACAAAATGAATTATACCATATTTCTTCCGGGGAGGAAAGATTTATTTTCAATTCTACCTGGATTGGTATTTATTTTAATGAATGACGGAACTTTTTAAGAGTATTCGGGATAAAAAGTCATATTTTTCTTAATATTTGTATACAAATCGTCCTTTAAAGGCCATATTTTCTATTGTTTCTACTTTATTTATGATAAAATAGACTTGAATATTATTACCTGTGGAGGTGTACTATGAAATATAGAAGTACCAGAAGTAATGAAACAGTGTCTGCCGAAGAAGCGCTGGTTAAAGGTTTGGCTGATGATGGTGGTCTCTATGTGCCGGATTTTTTACCGGAACCATTCCTTGATGCACAGGCATTATTGAATCTTTCCTATGAAGAACTGGCGGCTTTTGTGCTTTCTCATTTTCTCACGGACATCCCTGATGGAGAAATCAGGAAGCTTACTCATAATGCGTATACGGGCACTTTTGAAACCAGCGAAATAGTTCCGGTGAAGACCCTTTCTGAATCTTTTTCTATGGCGGAAATGTTTCATGGCAGAACCTGTGCTTTCAAGGATCTGGCACTTTCCCTTTTCCCATACCTCCTCGTGTATGCAAAGAAACAGGAAAAGGACGATCGGGAAATCCTGATTCTTACCGCTACTTCTGGAGATACGGGCAAGGCGGCACTGGAAGGATTCCGGGATGTCCCGGGCGTTCACATTATGGTTTTCTATCCATCCCATGGTGTTTCTCCTCTACAGAAGGATCAGATGCAGAAACAGCTGGGGAACAACGTAAAAGTTGTAGGTATTGAAGGTAATTTTGATGATGCCCAGGGGACTCTGAAACAGGTATTCAACAGCGGCCTTCGTAAAGAGGAAGCGGAGAAAGGGGTTCTCTTTTCCAGTGCCAATTCCATCAACATAGGCAGACTTCTTCCACAGGTCGTTTACTATGTATGGATCTGGCTGAAGCTTTTAAAGAGCGGTTCCATCGGTCCCAGGGAAGAATTCAATGTGGTTGTTCCTACAGGCAACTTCGGAAATATCCTGGCTGCCTGGATTGCCAGAAAGATCGGGACTCCTATTGGTCAGCTGGTCTGCGCATCCAATGAAAATAAAGTGCTTTCCGATTTCTTTGAAACAGGGACTTATGATGTCAACCGGGAATTCTATATGACTGAAGCGCCATCCATGGATATCCTCGTTTCCTCCAATTTCGAACGGTTCCTCTATTTCCTTACGGATTCCACCGATGAAGTGAAGGCAGATATGGAGGCTTTGAGAAATACCGGAAAATATGAAGTCTCCAGTGAAGCTCTCAAAAAGGCGGATCTGGAAATGATGGGAGGCTGGGCATCTCCGGAAGCTATGAGGAAAGCTATGACTGACGTGTATGAAAAGTACGATTACCTTATGGATCCTCATACGGCCGTAGCCTATGCGGTTTATGACAAGCTGCGCCGGACGGGAAAAATCACCCGCCACACCCATACAGTCATTATTTCCACAGCCCATCCGTATAAATTCCCGGGGGTCGTGGCCAAAGCTCTGGGACTTGATGAAAAAGAAAGTCCCTATGATACGCTTAGGGAAATCGAAAAAGCGACGGGTATTGCCATTCCCCGGCAGCTGGGCGAACTGGAACAGAGAGAAAAGCGGTTCACCGTTACGGTGGAAAGAAAGGATATGGCTGATGCCATCAGGGCCTACGCAGATACAATTATAAAATAATAATCGAGGTCTTTAATGCATGAAATACAGAAACTGGGATGAAAAGGGGGAGCGGAATTTCAGGCTGGCCATACTGGGCCTGCTGGTGCTTGTGCTTGTTTCCATCCACTTCATTGATCCTACTTTTTATCCCACGGTTTATCATTTGTCCAGGGACGGAGACCTCCGGGGGACTATTCATTACCTGAAAAGCTTTGGCATGTATGCCGCAGCAGTGAGTTTCTTTATCGATGTGGTCATCAATATCGTAGGCTTTCTTCCATCCATTTTTATCTCTACTGCTAACGGCCTGATATTCGGCGTTTTCTGGGGTATCATTATTTCCTGGCTGGCCGAGACAACAGGGGTACTTATTTCTTTCTATGCCATGCGTGTCCTTTTCCGGGGCATGGCGGCCAATATTATTGCCAGAAGTAAAACTTTGAAAAAACTGGATTCCTATGATTCCTGGCAGGCCATGGCCGCCGCCCGTGCAATTCCGTATATGCCAAATGGTTTAGTCACTGCCATTGCCGCTTTATCCAGTATGCATTTCCGCCATTATGCCCTGGGATGCCTCATTGGCAAACTTCCTTCCACTGCACTGGAAGTGGTGCTGGGGCACGACCTCGTCCATCTGGAAGAAAATTTCATGCGCCTGACGGTGCTGATTATCCTTGTCAGCCTTATTTATGGGGGTATCTGGTATTACAGCAGGAGAAGAAAGCAGAAATCAGAAAGTTCCAACGATAAAAAGTAAAAAAAAGAACTGTGATATCCACAGTTCTTTTTTTATGGAAAAATATTATCTAAGCCCTTTGACAATGAGAGGAACCGCATCCACATCCTTTACCGGCATGAGATGGGCACCGGCAGCTCCCATTTCCATGAGCCCCTCTACGAGCTCTCTGGAAAGGGCAAGGCCTGTTTCCCGTCCGCCATCTTCCATGGCTTTCATCACTTGGGGAGGGATGTAAATCCCGGGGACTTTTGTATTGAGGTAATTGGCCATTTTGTAAGACTTGAGGGGCACGATGCCAAAGAGGATAGGGAGATCCAGCCCCTTTGCGGCTTTCAGGAATTCTTCCGCCTGGGAAAGGTCATAAATCGGCTGGGTCTGGACAAACTGGGCGCCTGCTTTTTTCTTGTCTTCGAGGCGTCTTACTTCTTTTTCAATATCTTCTCCTACTCCGACAGTGGTGCCGATGTAAAAATCAGTAGGCTGCCCCAGTTCATGACCTGTGAGGTCATGGCCTTCATTGAGTGAGCGGGCAATTTCAATCAGCCCCGTGGAGTCCACTTCAAAGACTCCTTTGGCCTCCGGATGATCTCCCAGAGTCGGCGGGTCACCGGTCAGTGTGAGGATATTCCTCACGCCCAGGGCATAAGCGCCCAGGAGTTCAGCCTGAAGGCCGATTACATTCCGGTCCCGGCAGGTGAGGTGGAAAATGGATTCCACATGGTACTTGCTCTGGATAATGGAGGAAAGAGCGATGGGACTCATGCGGAGACGGGCCGTCGGGCAGTCCGCGATATTGACCGCATCCACATAGGGGGCAACTTTTACTACATCTGCTTCGGTAGAAGCGGAGGAAGCACTTTTGGGAGGATCCAGTTCTGTAGTAATAGTGAACAGGTGCTGCTGATTCTTTTCTTTTAATGTAGTCATCCGTTATTCCTCTTTTCTATTGTTTCATCGGCTATGCGGACAGCCGCAATGCCGTCTTTGCAATAATGGGGTGCCCCGATTCTGTTGGCATAATCCTGGGTTACGACGGCTCCACCGACAAGGATATCTGTTTCCGGTGTGAGCACTTTCAGTTGTCTGACAGTTTCTTCCAATTCAGGAAGGGTGGTGGTCATGAGGGAACAGAGACCGGCAAGGTCTGCTTTGTATTCTTTTACTGCTTTGATGAAGGTTTCCGGTTCCACATCCTTGCCAAGATCAATGACTTTATAACCGCTGTTTTCCATGAGGGCAGAAACGATATTTTTTCCAAGATCATGGATATCCCCTTTGACAGTGCCTATGACAAGGGTGCCTTTGGTGGTGGACTTCATATCGGGCAGGAGTTTTTTGATTTCCTTGAAAGCAGCCTGCATGGCCTCCGCGGCCATCATGACCTGGGGCAGGTATACTTTACCCGCACCATAGCCGTCGCCGATTTCCGTCATGGCCTTTGTGAGGCCCTCTTTAATGAGTATTTCTGAAGAAATACCGCTGTCAAGGACTATCTTCACCAGGCCTGAAGCTTCTTCCTTATCTCCGCTCTTGACCGCTTCCCGGAGCTGTTCCAGCAGGGGAAGGGTGGAAACTTCTTTCTTTTGAGAAGTCGGTTCAGAGGAAACCGATGCGGCTTTGATGAAGTTCATGGCTCCGGGGTCAAAGCCCAGTAACAGTTTGGCATTGATGAAAGCATCCTGAATGCCCTGATCCAGGGGATTGATGATGGGGGCATTCATACCGCAGGCAAAAGCCATGGTAAGGAAGGCCGCATTGATTCGGGGCCTTGAGGGAAGGCCGAAGGATACATTGCTGGTACCCATGACGCAGGCAAGGCCGAATTCTTTTTTATAAAGGGAAATGGTGCGCAGTGTTTCCCTGGCACCGGTATCGGAGGAACCAATCGTAAGGACCAGAGGGTCCAGCAGGATATCTTCTTTTCTAAGTCCATGGGAAAGAGCCCTTTCGATGAGTCCTTTGGCCACGCGGATCCGTTCGTCCGCCGTTTTAGGAAGATTTCCTTTTTCCAGGGGGAGACAGAGAATTGCGGCACCATATTTCTTCGCCAGGTCAAGAATCTGATCTGCCGCTTCCAGATCAGCGCCATTGATGGAATTGATCAGCGGCCGGCCGGGATAGACTTTGAGTGCGGATTCCACCACGTTCGGATCCGTACTGTCGATTGAGAAGGGAACCGGGCAGAGCATGGAAAGCTGAGATACGGCAGTCACCATGGCTTTTGCCTGATCAATGCCCAGGGCCCCCATATTGATATCCAGTACATCAGCCCCAGCTGCCACTTCGGCAAGGCCTTCTTTCTTTATGGAAACAAAACTGCCCCGCTGGAGGTCTTCTCTCATTTTCTTTCTTCCTGTGGGGTTGATACGTTCACCGATTTTGACCGGTGCATAATCATCACCGATGAAGACGGTTTTTGTGCGGGAAGTGAGGGCGGTAAAGGGTTTCACCGTTTTTCTTTCTGCTTCGGGATTTTTGTCGAAGGCTTCTTTTAGGGCCCTGATGTGATTCGGTGTAGTGCCGCAGCAGCCACCCATGATATCGATGCCAAGAGCTGCATACTCCGGCACATAGGAAGCAAATTCTTCAGGCCCCAGGGGGAACCGGGTTTCTCCGTTTTCAAGAATCGGCATGCCCGCGTTCGGCTGGATGATGACAGGCTTATTGGTAGAGGAAATGATTTTTTCTGCAACACCAATCAGTTTGTCCGGCCCCACAGAGCAGTTGGCTCCGATGACATCAGCTCCCAGCGCATCGAGAAAGACTGTCGCGGTAATTGGGTCAGTGCCTGGAATGGTACGTCCGTCTTCTGCATATGTCATGGTGCAGAAAACAGGAAGTTTGGCAGCCGCTTTTGCAGCAATCAGGGCAGCCTTCATCTCCTGGATATCAATAATCGTTTCAATGATCAGGGCATCTGCTCCCGCATCGGCAAGGGCTTTGGCCAGGCGGTAATAATTTTCGCAGGCTTCATCGAAAGACAGGTCTCCGATAGGAGCAATAAATTTTCCTGTCGGACCCATATCTCCCACAACTTCGATTTGTTTCCCGCCGCCTTTTTTCGCATTGGCTACGGCAGCTTTTGCGATTTCTTCTACTTTGTCCTGCAGATCATAATCGGAAAGCTTGATGGGGGAGGAACCGAAGGTGTTGGTGGTGATGTAATGGGCTCCGGCTTCCGCATAAGCTTTATGAATGGATTGAACGATTTCAGGATGGCTTATATTGTAATAGTCCGGGCAGCCGCCGGTGGGAAGTCCGGCTTTCTGAAGCATGGTGCCCATGCCTCCGTCAAATAAAATCATACAGATTCTCCTTTATAAAAATATTTTTCTTCTTATTATAGACATTTAATGCCGGAATGGGCAGGTCACAAGGGAACAGGTCCTGCACTTGGCCGGCGCCGGGCGCTGGCTGCATTTGGAAATACCGATAATGGCAGTAACTGATTTTCTTGGAAACAGCATGGAATGGTCCGTTACGGAAATACCGATTTGATCTGTTTCTATGATACGGGCAAACTCTTTTTGTGCCGTAACCGGCCAGTCCCCGTAGCCCGGGGAAAAGCGCCAGGCCGTTTTCTGTCCGTCTTTTTCCGCTTCTTTCTGAATGAGCCGGTCTACCTGGTCTGCGAGATGTTCCGTGGCCGTAGTCGCGGCGGCATCAAGAAGAAGCCCTTCTACATACCGGCCATTTCTGAAAGCATCATCAGAAGCTTTTTCTATTTCATCTCCTACCGTGACAGCCATGACGGCCACGGAGAAAGAGGAAGAAAGGTGATGACGGATGCTGTTTCCTGTAAGCTGGAGAGGCGGTCTGCCCTCTATGAGTCCTTTTTCCGGATCGTAGGGGAGGACTTTCCAAATGCCCTTCGGCTCCGCCAGGGCCAGGGTCTCTTCGATGGCCTCATCCACCATTTCTTTTGGGAAGTCAGGCGCCTTTGGATTCATGCCCGCATAGCGGAGCATTTCTTTTCTGTCAATCATGAACAGTGTTCCATTATAGAAAGGCATACAACCTCCTTTGAAAATAAAAAATCTTTCCTCCCAAAGGGACGAAAGATTCGTGTTACCACCCAATTTTATCTCTTCATTGCTGAAGAAACCTCCATAGGTACGCCGGCAGATGCCTTGATACTTGAGCGCTGTATCGGGCGCACCCGGGAGACTTCATGATTCGGCCATCCCTGCTCGGAGTCCATCTTCTGCAGAATCTTCCGCACCCTTTTTCACCAGACGGGGCTCTCTTTGCCGGTCCTTTCCGCATACTCTTCTCTTCATCGCAAATCTGTGATTAACTGAAACTATACCATAGATTGTGGACAGTGTCAATTCAGAGGGACAGATAGAAATTCAATTGACAGTGTATGTATAACAGGCATTTTCATTCTGGCAGGTGAGCATCTATTACCTCTGAAAAATTGAGGACTTCCTTCAAATTGTGGTATGATAAAAAGAAAAACATTTTTCATTATAAGGAGGATCATCATGATTGCCGGTGATATCAACCATCTGGATGCCTATAAAAAACAGATTCCCTCATTTCTTCTGCTTTGCCTCGAGGCGGTGAAAGATTTTCCCTTTGCGGAAAAAAGGGATGGCAAATATGACATTCTTGGCTGCCAGATGTCTGTAGAGTCCCCATGCACGGAACCGAAAGAAGACAGGAAACTGGAAGGTCATAAAAAATTCGTCGACATCCAGTTTGAAATCAAAGGAAATGAGGAGTGGATCGGCGTCCATCCGGCTTCCGGAAAGGAAGAAATCATCGAGGCCCATGAGGACAGGGATCTTTATTTCTTTAAATCCAATGAAAAAGAATCATCCATCTATTTCACCACCGGCCGCTTTGCCATTTTCTTCCCCGCCGATCTTCATCGTCCTCTCTGCATGGGAGAAAAGGGACCAGAAAAACTGCGTAAAGCAGTCGTCAAGGTACCGGTGGACAGGATATAAAAGAGGGGACAGAATTCAAAAAAAATTTTCTATCATTTTTAAAGTATTGTTCTACCATTTATATTGACTTAAAGTCAACTGTTTGCTAAAATAAGTAAGATTAAAAAGAGAGAAAGGTTTCAAGGAGGAAGGGCTGACCTTCCCACTTTCTTTTGCAAGGGGGTACCTTATGAAATATAAGAAGATTGCAGCCGCAGTACTGGCGGCAGGATTGCTGTTTTCCGCCGCTGCCGTGACCGGAGGCTGCGGGTCATCCAAAAATGGGGCTGCTCAGCAGCAGGCCATGAAGGTGACCACATTCAAACCGTTCAGGTCCGATACGCCGATTATGCGTGAATACACCGGGTCCGTACTGGCTCTGCAGGAAGTGCCGGTACGGGCCAAGGTTTCCGGTACGGTAACGGAAAAGTTCATTTCCGGCGGTGAAAGAGTCACAGCCGGCCAGCCTCTTTTCCGTCTGGATACGAGAAACTATCAGTCCACTCTCGCCGCTGCCCAGGCACAGACTGCCCAGGCCGCTGCCAACTATGAAAATGCCAACCGGGATCTGGCCCGCTATGAAAAGCTGATTGCCACCGGCGCCATTTCCCGTCAGGCTTATGACAGCCAGAAGGCGGCTACTGAAGCATACAGAGGGGTCCTGGAAGCTTCTCAGGCCCAGGTGGAAATTGCTTCCCACAACCTGAACGATACCATCGTGACAGCTCCTTTCAGCGGTACCCTTTCCATGGATGACGTAAACGTCGGGACTTTTGCCGCAGCCGGCACGACTCCTCTCGTCACGATTTCCAATTCGGATCCCATTTACGTGCAGTTCGATATGTCTGAAAACGAATATCTTTCCCTGAATAAAGATGGCAATGCCACCGGGCGTCTGGGGGATGCCCTGAAGATCCGCCTTTCCGACGGTTCCATTTATGGACACACCGGCAAGATCGTACAGGTCAATCCGACTTTGACCGGCGGCCAGCTCTCCCTCAAAGCTTCCTTCCCGAACCCGGATAATGTTCTTGTCCCCGGCATGTATGCAGCCCTTGTTTCTGATAATGAAATTGCAAAGAATTCCATCCTCGTTCCGACAAAGGCTCTGATCCAGCTCCTGGCCAAGGATATGCTTGACGTCGTAGTCGATGGAAAAGTAGCTCAGAAAGCCGTGAAGCTTGGCGGTACTTATGGTATTTATACCATCATCACCAGTGGTATTGATGAAAACGATGTCATTATCGTAGAAGGCCAGAATAAAGTCCAGGTAGGACAGCCTGTGGATCCAAGCGAAACTACGAAGGAAGCCCTCGAAGCGTCTGCTGCCGATTCCATCAAGGATCAGGGCGGCACCAAGGAATCACAGAAGTAAGGAGGGACTATGGCTAATTTCTTTATTAAACGTCCTATCTTCGCCATCGTTGTGGCACTGGTCATTTCCATTGCCGGTATTCTTTCCTGCTTCAGCCTTCCCATTGACCGTTATCCGAAAATCACGCCTCCCCAGGTTTCCGTATGGGCAACTTATCCAGGCGCTGATGCAGAAGTCGTGGCCCAGACGGTGGCAGAAGTCATAGAAAAGAACGTCGTCGGTGTCGAAGGTTTCGACAGTATGTCTTCCTCCAGTAACTCCACCGGCAACTACTCTTTGACAGTACAGTTCCTGACGGGTACGGACTCCGATATGGCAACAGTCCGTGTACAGAACGGGGTTACCGCATCTGACGCAGGTCTTCCGGAGACAGTTAGAAAGATCGGTGTTACTACCAGAAAGTCCTCCGGCGATATGGCACTCGTAGTCAGCCTGATTTCACCAAATGGTACATACAACGATACGTTCCTTAAAAACTATTTCAGTATCAACTACCTGGATGAGTTGAAATCTATTCCCGGTGTCGGCACGGTTCAGGAATTCGGTTCCGATTATGCCATGCGTGTATGGCTCGACCCGACCCGGATGGCCCAGAACAATATGACTGCCGGCGAAGTCATTGCAGCCATCACGAACCAGAACCAGCAGATTGCAGCCGGTCATATCGGTGCGGCTCCGGTCACCAAGGATCAGCCTTTCCAGTATGTCATCACCGCCAAAGGCCGTCTTGTGACGGAAGCGGAATTCGGGGATATCGTTCTTCGGACCAACAGTGACGGCAGCCTTCTTCATCTGAAAGATGTGGCCAGAATCCAGCTGGCGGCAAAGGGATTTGACTTTATCGCCCGGGCCGGTGAAAAAGAAGCCGCTACCGTTGCTTTCTCCCTGACCGATGATGCCAATGCCGTAGAAACCATCGGTGCCATCAAGGCAAAACTGGCAGAAGATGCTAAGACTTTCCCCGATGACATGACTTACGTCATCAATGCGGATAATACGGATTTCATCTTCGCCTCTATCAATGAAGTTATTCATACTTTCGTAGAAGCTCTCGTTATCGTAGCAATCATTGTATATATCTTCCTGCAGAACTGGCGCTCTACCATCATCCCGATGATTGCCGTACCGGTATCTTTGCTGGGTACCATTGCAGCTTTCAACGTCCTTGGTTTTACAATCAATACACTGACCCTCTTTGCCATGGTTCTGGCAATCGGGCTGGTCGTCGATGATGCGATCGTCGTCATCGAAGCCGTGGAATATGAAATGCGGTATAACAATCTGCAGCCAAGAGAAGCCACTGTCGCAGCTATGGCGAAGGTACAGAGCCCGGTAATCGGCGTCGCTGTCGTTCTGGCTGCCGTATTCGTGCCGGTTGCTTTCCTGGGCGGCATCATGGGTATCCTGTATAAACAGTTCGCCCTGACCATTGCGGTTTCCGTACTGCTTTCCGCATTCACCGCACTTTCCCTTACCCCGGCTCTCTGCGCCGGCCTCCTGAAACCGGCAAAGAAGAAAGCCGACAAAGGCCGGTTTGACCGCATGTGGGACAAGTTCAATGATGGCTTTGACCATATGATTGAAGTGTATGGAGCTATCCTTGAAAAACTGGCTCATGCCATTTTGTTCCCGATTGGTACACTGGTAGTCCTCTTCGTGCTCGCAGCTTTCATGTTTATCAAATTGCCGACCGCATTTATTCCTCAGGAAGATAACGGGTATTTCCTGAATGCCTTCTCCCTGCCCGAAGGCTCTGCCAACGTCCGTACGGCCCAGTATGTCACGGAATTCCTGAATTTCATGAAGGAAGATCCTGCTGTAGATACGACCCAGGGTGTTGTAGGTTTTGATATTCTTTCCGATGGACAGAAACCAAATGCCGGCCTGTCTTTCATCAAGTTGAAACCCTGGGATGAACGCAAGGCTCCAAGTGAACAGATCAATGCCGTCATGGCCAAGGGCTTTGCTTTCAATGCCACCCATCCCGGCGTATCCCTGATGCCTCTGAACCCGTCTCCAATTCCGGGCCTTGGCAACTCCGGCGGTTTCTCTCTGTACATTCAGAATAAGAACGGCGATTCCAACGAAAACATGCAGGCCATTATCGGTGAATTCCTGGCTGCTGCCAACCAGCGTCCTGAAATCCAGATGGCTTACACCACGTTCCGTATGGATACTCCTTCTTATAATTTCAATATTGACCGAGAAAAAGCAGCCAAGAATGGTGTCAACGTGGGCGATATCTTCACAGCCCTTCAGGCTTATTATGGTTCTATCCAGGTCAACGATTTCACCACTTTCGGCCGTAACTACAAGGTTATCGTTCAGGCAGACACGGAATACCGTATGAGCGTGAATGACAACAAGTTCCTTACCGTTCGTGACAATAATGGCAATATGGTTCCGATTTCCAACTTCATTACCCCGAAGAGATCGAATGCCGTAGCTGTCATTACCCGTTATAACAACTTCCCGGCTGTCAAGATTGGCGGTAACCAGGCAGATGGTTATTCCTCTGGTCAGGCACTGGATGCGCTGGAAGAAGTGGCGAAGCAGACTCTTCCAAATGGTTATTCTTATGCTTTCGCTGAATCTTCTGCACAGGAACGCGAAGCCGGCGGCAAGACAATTTATGCACTGGCCTTCGGTATGCTCTTCGTATTCCTGTCCCTGGCAGCTCTCTACGAAAGCTGGAAAGTCCCGTTCTCCGTCATCCTTGGTATCCCGACCGGGTTCTTTGGAGCCTGCCTTGGTGCCTTTGCCTTCAATGTGTATAACGATATTTATTTCCAGATTGGTCTTCTCACCATCATCGGTCTGGCCGCAAAGAACGCCATCCTGATCGTCGAATATGCGAAAGTCCGTACCGACGCAGGAATGGAAGTCGTCAAAGCATCCATTGAAGCATCGAAGATTCGTCTCCGCCCGATCCTGATGACCTCCTTTGCCTTCATCCTTGGTAACGTACCGTTGGCCCTCTCTACAGGCGCAGGTTCCAATTCCCGTTCCGAAATGGGTATTGCCGTTGTATTCGGTGTGCTCTCTGCCACCTTCTTCCAGGTATTCATTGTACCTATGCTTTACATCGTCATTGAACGAATCCATGGGTTCAAGAAACCAAGAAAGAATATAACAGTGGAAGAATAATCAAAGAACAGCTTCTCTCCGGAGAGGCTGTTTTTTTATGGAAACAGATATGAAAAAGTTCTTTCTGTGATATGATGGACATGAGGTGAAGGGTTATGACTAAAAGCTGGAACACAAAGGAAATCAAAATCATCCACTGCTTTGGAGACAGCCTGACGGCGGGCTTTGGCGTCCTTCCCGGACAGGGATGGGTGGAACTTCTGGATAAAAGAATACAGGGAATCTCTTTCTATAATCATGGTGCCTGCGGGGCAGGGGTGAGGGATATTTTTGACCTCATGGAAGGTTTTACGACCCGCCCGGGGAAAGCGGAAGGATTCTTTTTCATGGGCGGGACCAATGATATCCTTTGTGGTCTCCGCCTTGACGTACTGGAAAGAATTGTGGATACAGAAGTTAGAAATATTTCAGAAAAAGTACCCCTGACTCTGGGAATTCCCATCCTGGCCACAGAGAAAAGCATCTACACCGGCTGGCAGCAGGAGAATTTCTATGAGGCCAATCAGAAGGACCTTATTCGTTATGGAGAGTTCCTTAGGAAACTTGCAGTGGGGCTTGTCATTCCGTATATTGATTTTGAAAAAGGTTTTCCATTTGACAATGCTTTTTACTCAGATGGCATTCACCCGAGTACGAAGGGGTATGAAAAATTTGCAGAGACGGCAGAAGAAGTATGGAAACCGGTTTGAAAAAATGAAGCAGATTACCTGTTTCACGAGGATTTGATATAATAAATATAATATAAGTATTTATTATTGGGACAGCCTTAGAATGTAAGAATTATTTCCGTACTCCAACGACTTTTATTCTGTTGATGTAGATTCACGTGAATTTTCGTAAATTACGGGTTTCCTATTTCCACGTGCTTTAGGAAACGGATTTAATTTTGTCGTTTTTGTAAAAACTGTTTATTAATTGATTCAGGAGCAATTATGAAGGTATTACTGGCCAACTTGCATAAGTATGTGGGCTACAGCGGCGGTATTGAGCATGTCCTTTCCCGCATGGCTTCTGCCCTGAAAGACAGAAATTATGAAGTTTCCGTCGTCATGGCTGACGAAAAAGAAGGATTTCCTTTCTATCCTCTGCCGGATGGCGTCGAACTGTACAATCTTTTCCATATGAAGGGCATGAAAGCCATCCAAGTCGGCACCTTTGACATGATTATGCGTGAAGTGACCCGCGCCTTCAGTAAGGAAGGGGCAAGAAACAGGAATTATGAAATCCTCCTCAAGGGGAAGAAGGCGCTTCAGAAGGTGCTGGAAGAAACAGAACCGGATGTCATTGTTTCATTCCGCGAACCTACGGGCCGTCTTCTTCTGGATTGTATTTCCACAAAGATTCCTGTGATTTCCATGCTTCATAATGATCCCGATGAAATATTTCTTCATTCCCCGAAAGAAGAAAAAAGCGCATTGAAAAAGAGCCGCTATATTCAGGCCCTCATGCCTTCCTTTATCGGTAAGGCGGAAAAGTATCTGGATTACGACCATTTCGTCTATATCCCCAATGCCGTCAATATCCCGGATCTCGTTGCGGATCCCGGGCAGGACAGGGACGTCCATGTGATTACCAATGTGGGAAGGGTCACGGGACGGACCAAGCGTCAGCATCTTCTGGTAGAGGCTTTCAGCCTCATCGCCAGGGATTCCCCGGACTGGCAGGTCCATATCTGGGGTGATACCTATGACAAGGCTTATGTGACTGCCCTGAAGAGCCTTATTAAGAAGAAAGGCCTCACGGACCGGGTCTTCCTTAAAGGAACGACGAAGGATATGAAGGGCGTTTGGGAAGGGACGGATATCTTTGCCTTCCCCAGCCATCATGAGGGATTCCCGCTGGCTCTTTCTGAAGCCATGGGAGTCGGGATACCGGCAGTGGGCTATAAGTCCTGTTCATCGGTGAATGAACTGATAAAAAGCGACGTAAACGGATATCTTGTAGAGGAAGGACCGGAACCCTTCAGCAAGGCCCTCGCAGCTCTCATGAAGGATGAAGAGCTTCGGAGAAAGCTGGGGAAAGGAGCCAGGGAATCCATGGAGTCTTTCCGCCCGGAAGTGGTGTGGAATTCCTGGGACGAGCTCCTTCAGAAAGCAGCAAAATGAAGAAAGACAGGAGAACCTATGCAGCAGGCTGGTGAAAATTTTTTGAAAAATGAAATCACTCATATCAAGGTTGCCGTCATTGGCGACCTTATGACGGATCGTTATATCACAGGGAAAGTAAACCGTATTTCCCCGGAAGCCCCGGTACCGGTGAATCTTGTCCAGTCACAGAGAGACGTATTAGGCGGGGCTGCCAATACGGCAGCGAACCTGGCGTCTCTTGGCTGCCTTGTCTATGCGGCGGGCATGAAAGGCAATGATGGAGATGGCGCCATTCTGTCTGAACTCCTTCAGAAGGCGGGCATCGATACGTCCGGTATCATTACGGATAATGATTACCATACTACGGCCAAAATCCGTATTCTTGGCGCTCGGCAGCAGATGATGCGGCTGGATTATGAAGAAAAGAAATCGCTCTCGGAAGAGGAAACGGAAAAGCTCCTCGGCTGGCTGGAAAATCTGCTTCGCCAGGGATTGGGCAGCATCGTGATTTCCGATTATGGCAAAGGCATGATTACGGATGCCCTTTCTGAGAAAATCATCAGTCTTGGGAAGAAATATTCGGTTCTTGTACTGGTGGATCCCAAAGGAAGCGACTGGACCAAGTATACCGGAGCCTATGGCATTACGCCCAATATCAAGGAAATATCGGACTGCCTGGGAAGGGACGTGCCCAATGAGGATGAAGCCATCCTGAAAGCGGGACAAGAGGTACGGGAGAAATTCCAGCTCACCCATCTCTTCGTGACCCGTTCGGAAAAGGGGATTACCTGTATTTCCGAAAATAAAGCCATTCATTGCGCTTCCGTGGCCCAGGACGTATTCGATGTGTCCGGCGCAGGAGATACGGTTATGGCAGTCATTGCGGCTTCATCGGCAGCTAAAATGGATATGGAGACTATCCTGGAGCTGGCCAATAAAGCGGCAGGCATTGCGGTTTCCAAAGTCGGGACCTACCAGGTGAAAAGGGATGAACTGATTCAGGCCTGGCTGGGACGGAGGAATGTACGCCTTTCCTACCTGCCCCTTTCCCGGGAAGAAGCGGAGGAAAAGGTAAAACGGTGGAAAGCCCATGGGGAAACGGTCGTCTTCACCAATGGCTGTTTCGATATCCTTCACCGGGGGCATATTACCTACCTCCAGCAGGCGGCCTCTCTGGGGCAGCATCTCATCATCGGCCTCAATTCAGATCGCTCTGTGAGGGCTTTGAAAGGCCCCGAAAGACCGGTGAACAATGAAGAAGACCGGAGTTTCATGCTGGCAGCACTGCGCTGTGTGGATGAAGTGGTCATTTTTGATGAAGATACGCCGGAAGAACTTCTTTCCCATCTGAAACCGGATATCCTTGTCAAGGGCGGGGACTATAAAGTGGAAGAAGTGGCAGGACGGCAGTATGCGGGAAAAGTGGAAATCCTTCCATTCGTGGACGGCTATTCCACCACTTCCCTGATTCATAAGATACGTAAGGAATAGGCATGAGCTATTTAAAAGTACAGGCAGATTTGAGAAATAAGACAATCGTCATCATATACATGCTTTATTTCGGGGATATGGTCTCCATTACCCCTTTCCTTGAAGTGCTCCGGCGGGAAGCAAAGGGATCCAAAATCGTGCTTGTCATGGATGCGAGGTTCCTGGAGTCGGTAAAATACAATCCGGATATCGACGTCCTCATTCCTTTTGACCGTCATGGAAAGGAAAAAGGGCTGGCCGCTACCTGGAAAGTGGGAAAGAAGATCGGCGCTCTTCATCCGGATATCCTTCTCACCCTTCATGGGACTACAAGAAGCACCATGCTGGCCCTCGCCATGCATCCGAAGCACTGAGGCGGGGAAGCTGGTACGCGGATTGATAAGCTTTTTATGGACTGGCCCATGACCATTGAGACTTACAATTCCCATGCTGTGGACAAGTACCTCAAAGTGCTGGAGAGGCTGGGCGTGAAGGATCTTTCTCATCATGGTATGCGGACCTACACGTCTCCGGAATGGGAAAAGAAGGCGGATGAATTTTTTGCTTCTCAAGGCATTACGGAAAACGACCGCCTTGTGGGCCTTTCCGTAGGAAGTTCTACAAAGGAAAAGAACTGGCCGTCGGAAAATTACGGAAAAGTGGCAGACCATTTTGCTGAAAAAGGGATGATTCCAGTTTTCTTCGGGGTTCCTTCGGAGCGCCCTCTCATTGATGAGGCTGTCTCCGTGATGAAGTCAAAGAAATATATCATTGCGGCCGGCCATTTTTCCATGGGGGAATTCATGGCCGCGGCGGGCTGCTGCAGTCTGGCCTATACAAATGACAGTGGTCCCATGTACGTTTTTGACAGCCGGGGTGTGCCCACGATTGTCATGTTCGGCCCCAGCAATGCGAAATTCCATCATCCTCTGGGTCCCTGTTCGAAAGCCCTTTCTTCCTGGGACATGCCCATGGGACCGGAACATGTGAAAAAGACCATTGAATCCGGCAAATATACCCCCATTTCTGAAATTACCGTGAAAGAAGTCATTGAAGCGGGAGAAGAAGCATTAAGAAAGGCAGAAAAGCTGGAAAAATAACGCTTTGGGAGCTTTGTATTTCTGCCATAAAAAAGCAGTGAAGGCTTGCGCTTTCACTGCTTTTTTATGGGGATGAAACTATTTTAAAATGAAGATTTTTGATAGGTTTTGTTATTTTTCATCACTTTTTCTCATCAGGCCGGGCGAAGATGGAAAGGAGTCCTATTTCCAAAGCTCCTACTACGAGGAGTCCCATGGATGTTCCGATGAATTCGATAATCGTGGATACGAGAAGAGATCCAAAAGGAGCACTTCCGAGGAATACAAAGGTATAAAGTCCCATGATGCGTCCCAGGTATTCTTTGGGAGAGGCCATCTGGATGGAGGCATTGCAGTTGATGAGGAAAAGAGTCAGTGAAAAGCCAAGGATACCGAATATGGTGAGAGCAGGAATTTGGAAACTGACGTGACTGACTGCCATAAGAGTAAGACCGCAGGCGATGGCATTTCCAAAAATGAATTTCCGGGAGAACTGGCGGCTCGCCATAGCCGAGAGGACGCCGCAGATCATGGAGCCTGTGCCTGCGGCAAAAAGAATGGATCCGAACCCATTGATACCCGCATGAAGAACTCTGTCTGCAAAGAGAGGCCCATAGGTCCCCAGGTTTAATATCAGGCCGCTCACCAGACCGGCAGCAATGAGGTTTTTGAATATAACGGGATTTTTATGCGCCTGGAGAAGACCTTCCCTGATTTCCTTCAGCGGGTGGCTTTCCGGCTTTTCCTCAACCACCGAATTGACATTCATCCGGGTGTAGGCGATGACGATGGGGATGAGGGAGAGGGCATTGAGGAAGAAAATGGAACTGTAGGAAATATAATTGAGCAGGAATGCGGCAAGCAGCGGTCCGATCATGCGGGTGAGGTTGAAATTGGCAGAATTCAGGCTGATGGCGCTGTGAAGGGCTTTTTTCCCTACCAGTTCCGGCATGAAGGCCATGCGGGCAGGCATATCAAAGGCATCGATGGAACCGACGAAAAAAGCAAAAAACAGAATCCAGAGGTACGTTTCATTTCCTGTCCGGAGAAGTAGCCCCAGAAGAGCGGCCTGCACCATGTAGGTGCACTGGGTGCCCAAAAGGATTTTTCTTTTGTTGTGCCGGTCAATCCAGAAGCCAGTGAAAAGGGTAAAGAGAAGGCTGGGCGCAAACTGGCAGGCTGAAAGGAGTCCGAGCAGGAAAGCGGAATCGGTCATGGTGTACACCAGCCACTGCTGGGCCGTGAGCTGGAGCCAGAATCCGATGAGGGCCACCCACTGGGTGATCCAGAAGATCCTGTAATTTTTTACCGTAAGAGCAGGGAATAGCTGCAATAGACGCATAAGATGGTCCTTTACTATGCAATATAGATTAAACACTAATATTATATCATAGGGGTGTAAAAATGATTTTAGTCGGTTAAATCATTTGTATATCGTTATAGATTAATTTTAGACAGGGAATCATTTGACAAAGGAGCAGAAATCAAATATAATTCAAGCATAGAAATTCATAAAAGCAAAGACGCTGCTCATGGAGCAGCGTCTTTTGCTTAAAAAGGTCAGTAACGGCGCTGCTCTCCCGGGCAGGCGCCGCTATTTTTTAGGAAGGAAATGGGTTTATGGTTTTTATTTCATTCTGATTTCGGCGGATTGAGCTTCCGGCAGAGGCTTTCCGCCATCGTTACTGGAGGTGCTTACTATGCGAAAGCCAAAGATTGGAGTTATGCCGTTGTGGGATGAAAAGAAGGACAGTATATGGATGCTGCCGGGCTACATGGATGGGGTCCGTGAAGCCGGCGGAATACCGGTCATCCTTCCCCTCCACCTTTCTGAAGAGGATTTTAAAGAGATTCGTGATGATTTTGACGGCTTCCTCTTCACCGGTGGTCCCGATATTTCCCCCGCCCTTTATGGAGAGGAAAAATCCGAACTCTGCGGGTATGTCTGTGAGGACAGGGATAAACTGGAAACCATGGTTTTCCGTTACTGCCTGGAGCGGGATGTACCGGCCCTGGGAATCTGCAGGGGGCTGCAGCTGTTCAATGTATTGATGGGAGGCACTCTGTATCAGGATATCCATTCTGAACGTCCGTCTCTTCATGCACTGGAACACAATATGGATTTCTCCTATGACTGGGTGGCTCATCTCAATACCATTATTCCGGGAACTCCGATGCATGACCGTCTGGGCGTGTCCTGCATGGGCGTCAATTCCCTTCATCATCAGGCTATCAAAAAACTGGCTTCCGGGCTCGTTCCTATGGCCTATTCCGAAGATGAGCTGATCGAGGCGGTTTACGCACCGTCCAAAAAATTCCTGTGGGCAGTCCAGTGGCACCCTGAATGCTCCTATGTCTATGATGGTCTGGATATGGCTATTTTTGAAGCATTCACGGAAGCGGCCTCTGCATCGTCTACGGACAATATCAAGCCGTTTCTGCCAACCGATTTTTCCTTTTCCGATGGAAGTGAAAAACTGGGCTGAAAATACCATTTCTGATCTGAAGACATTCCAGGAGCATCTGCCAGTAAAAAAAGCAGTCCGCAAAAGCGGGCTGCTTTTCTGTTTCCTGAGCGATTAAATTACTTCCAGGATGGAACGATGGTGCCTTTGTATTTTTCAGCGATGAATTTCTTGACGGAATCAGACTGGTAATACTTGACGAATTTCTGATAGGCCGGCTGATCCTTGTCTTTGTTTCTTGCGGCGATAATCATGACAGCCAGCGGAGTATTTTCATCTTCCCAGAAGAGGCCCTGGTCTTTCGGGGAAAGACCAGCGCTCATGACATAGTTCATGGTGATGACGGAAAGGTCCACGTCATCCAGGGATCTTGGCAGCTGGGCAGCTTCAAGTTCTTTGAATTTCAGATGTTTCGGGTTTTCAACCACGTCTGCCGGAGTAGCTTTCATGCCGACTCCTTCTTTCAGCTTCAGGAGACCTGCTTTTTCAAGAAGTTCCAGGCCGCGGCCTTCATTGGTGGGGTCGTTAGGAATGGAAACGACGGCACCGTCCGGAATGGCTTTCAGATCGCGGTATTTGTTGGAATAGATGCCCATGCGCATGAGGATGGCTTTGCCGATGGCTACAAGGTCGGTATTATGCTGTTTGTTGAAATTCTTCAGGAACGGTTCATGCTGGTATACGACGAGATCGATATCGCCATCAGCCAGGGCCTGGTCAGGGGTGATGTAGTCAGAGAATTCCTTGACATTCACTTTGAGTCCGTTCTTTTCGGCTTCTTTTGCAGCGGCTTCAACGACTTCCGCGTGGGGGCCTGCGGTCGCGCCTACGGTGATTTCTTTCTTTTCCTGCGGTGCAGCGGCTGCAGAAGAAGCTGCCGGTTTCTGGCTGGAACCGCAGCCGGTGATGATTGCTGCTGCGGAGAGTGCGCAAAGGCCGGCAATTGCTAATTTTTTCAACATATTAAGACTTCCTTTCTCTTTTGAAAATGAGCCGCATGTAAGGATGCGGTTTATATAAAGAGCGAAACGCTCATTTACATACTGCTACATACTGCATTACCGTTTATCCATTTTCTTGGCCAGATTGCTGCCAATGAACTGGATGAGCTGTACTACGATGACCAGAACTACGATGGTAGCAATCATTACATCTGCCTGGAAACGCTGATAACCATAGCGGATGGCCAGATCACCAAGGCCGCCGCCGCCAATGGTACCTGCCATGGCAGATGCACCGATGAGGGATACGATGACTACAGTCAAACTTTCAATAATGGAAGGGAGAGCTTCCGGAATAAGGACTTTCCAGATAATCTGGAGTGGGGAAGCACCCATAGATTCAGCAGCTTCAATAAGACCGGACGGTATTTCACGGATGGATGTTTCTACCATACGTGCTGTATAGGGGATAGCGGCAAGCGTCAAGGGGACGATGGCAGCAGTTGTACCTATGGAGGTCCCTGCAATCAGTCTGGTGAATGGAATGATGGCAACCATGAGGATGATAAATGGAATGGAACGAACCATATTGATAATGAAGGCCAGAGGCTTATTGAGCACCGGACAGGCTAGAATTCCATTCTTTTCAGTGACTACAAGAAGAATACCGAGTGGTATGCCTACAAGAGCGGAAATGAGGGAGGAGAAAACCAGCATGTAAATGGTTTCGGCCAGGGATTTTAAAAGAAGATTAGTTATCACCGCGGACATATCCGATCACCTCGCTTGTAATTGGTAATTCTTTCAGATGGCTGAGAGCATCATTCATGTTTCTTTCATCGCCGTCAATCATAATGATGAGTCGTCCGAAGGATACATTCTGGATATAATCGATGGATCCATAAAGAATGCTGACATCCAGATTATATTTGCGAATAAGATTGGCAATGATTGGCTCATTGGCTACATCGCCGCGGAATTTTAGGGAAACAACAGTCTGGTCGGAGTCAGATTCCTTCTTTGCAGTGATATTCATATGGGAAAGCTGTTCCGGTACATCGGAGGACATAACAGAACCTACGAATTTCTTCAACGTTTCAGTCTGAGGATTTGTGAAGAGATCCACAACAGAACCTTCTTCGATGATTTTCCCTTTTTCAATAACTGCTACCCGTTCTGCTATTTCCTTGATTACTTCCATCTGATGGGTGATGAGGATAATCGTGATGCCCAGTTTTTTATTGATATCTCTCAAAAGGGAGAGAATAGATTTTACGGTTTCCGGATCAAGGGCGCTTGTGGCTTCATCGGAGAGAAGTACATTTGGATTGGAAACAATGGCGCGTGCAATGCCTACACGCTGTTTCTGTCCGCCGGAGAGTTGGGCCGGATATTTGTCTTTATATTCTGTTAAACCTACTACATCAAGGATGTCATCAATCCTTTTTTTCTGCTCAGTTTTTGGTACGCCGGAAAGTTCCAGAGGAAAAGCTACGTTTCCTGCTACAGTGCGATTGGCGAGCAGGTTGAAATGCTGGAAAATCATGCCGATTTTCTTTCGTTCCTCCCGAAGCTGGCTTTTAGAAAGTTTCATCATATCCTTGCCGTTGATGAGTACTTCTCCGGAAGTCGGGGGTTCCAGCATATTGATGCAGCGGACCAGGGTGGATTTGCCGGCACCCGACTGCCCGACGATACCGAAGATTTCTCCGTCTTTAATGGTCAGGTTGATGTCGTCCAGTGCCTTGAAACTGCCATATAATTTCGTTATATGCTTTAATTCAATCATTGCGACTCCTTATAATAAAAAAACCTTCATGAAAGATGAAGGGGATTTTTGCATCATCTTTCGGATAAAATCCGCTGGAATTGGCACCGTTTCCTGAGAATGGTTGCCGTGGTTTCTAAGGGCCAGTCCCTCCGCCACTCATGATGAATCTATATGAAGATAAACTGCATTTATGCGGTTTAAAATATAGTACTCTTAATAATTAGTAATGTCAATAGATATTTTGAAAAAAGGCGACATTCTTTGCGGTTTCCTTAAAAAACAAACGGGTTTTAGAGGAAATATAACAGGCACATCCTGTTTTCAAAATTCTATATAAAATTGATACTTATTAGAATAATAACTCTTTGCACCATTCAGACGCTAATGCTATAATATACTAAAGCAAATGACACCGCCCTGAGAAGGACGGGATTCTTTCATAGAGGAGGTATGTATGAGCGTGAATCAGAGACTGATCAACCCTTTGGCAGATAATCTCTTTGACGGCATTCTTCAACTCAAGACGAGAGAGGAATGCTATGAATTTTTTGAAGACCTCTGCACCATCAACGAACTTCGCGATATGTCCCAGCGCCTGGAAGTGGCCAGAATGCTGGAAGCCGGAGAAAAATATGACCAGATAGAGAAGAAGACCGGTGCCAGCACCGCCACGATTTCCCGGGTGAAACGGTGTCTGAAATATGGCGCTGACGGATATGCCACGGTCCTGAAAAGGCTTGCTGAAAAGGAGGGGAAATGATGGAGCCCCTCAAGCTTTCCCATGAAGGCTTCAAGGCCTATGATATCCGGGGCATTGTGCCCACGGAAGTGAATGAAGAGCTTGCCTACCGTGTAGGCCGCGCCTACGCTTCCCTTTTTCATCCCCGGACGATGTGCATCGGCTGTGATGTCCGTCCAAGTTCAGAAAGTATAAAGGCAGCTGCGGCAAAAGGACTGATGGATGGTGGGGCGGATGTCTATGATATAGGGCTCTGCGGTACGGAAATGATGTACTTCGGTACCTTCTACTATGGCATGGACGGCGGCTTTATGATTACTGCCAGCCATAATCCTTCCAATTATAACGGTATCAAGATCGTCCGCCAGGAAGGCATTCCGGTCAGTGCGGATACGGGTCTGAAGGATATCGAGTGCCTTGCTTTCTCCGGTGATTTTGAAGGTGCACCGTTCAAGGGAAAACTTTTTGCAAAAGAAATCCTGGATGATTATATAGAGACAGTCCTTTCCTTCGTAGACATAGAGAAAATTAAGCCTTTTCATATCGTGGTGAATGGCGGTAATGGCTGTGCCAATGTGGTTTTTGAAAAACTGAAAACCCGGGTGCCCTTCAAATTTACGGAACTCAATATGGAGCCTGACGGATCATTTCCCCATGGTGTTCCAAATCCCATGCTGGAAGAATGCAGGAAGCCTCTGGTGGATGAAGTACTGAAGGAAAAAGCAGATCTCGGTATCGCCTGGGATGGTGACTTTGACCGCTGTTTCTTCATTGATGAAAATGGTCATTTCGTGGAAGGCTACTACATGGTGGGGCTTCTTTCCGAATATTTTCTGAAGAAAAATCCGGGAGAAACCATTGTCCATGATCCCCGCGTATTCTGGTGCACCGGGAAAATCTGCCGTGACCTTGGCGGAAGAGGTGTGGAATCAAAGGGAGGCCATGCCTTTATGAAAGAAACCATGAGGAAGGTCAAAGCCATTTACGGCGCTGAAAATTCGGCTCATCACTTTTTCCGCGATTTTTCCTACTGCGATTCCGGTATGATTCCCTGGCTCATTGTGACCCAGATTATGAGTGAGAAGGGAAAGCATCTGGGCGAGCTCGTGGCAGCCATGGAAGAAGAATTCCCCTGCAGCGGTGAAATCAATCTGACGGTGAACGACAGCAGGTATGTCATTGAGAAGGTAAGGGAAAAGTACGGGAAGGACGCTGTCCATATCGACCTTACCGATGGCATAGGAGTGGAATTTGACAACTGGCGGTTCAACCTCCGCCCGTCCAACACAGAGCCCCTCATCCGTTTCAATATGGAAACGGAACATGATCGGCCTCTTCTGGAAGAAAAGAAAAAGGAAATAATCGATTTCATCAAATCTTTGTGATTGAAGCGCCGGGGATGATCCCGGCGCTTTTGCGTGGGCCGGAAATACTATGGCAGCCTATAAATATAATCTTTATATTGGCTCTTGAAAAAACGAATACAATACTGTGGGTCTGTGGTAAAATAATAATAGTAGTTCTTGTATCATTTTCTGCAAAGGAGTATGACTATGGAATATCGTATCGAGCATGATTCCCTTGGTGAAGTGAAGGTACCTGCCAACCATATGTGGGGCGCCCAGACCCAGCGGTCTTTTGAAAATTTCAAAATCGGCAATCTGGAAATGCCCCGTGAAATCATCCGGGCTTTTGCCATTCTGAAGAAGAGCGCTGCTGCCGTCAATATGGAAGAAGGCGAGCTGGATCCAGAGAAGGCAAAAGTCATCATGGAAGCCTGCGATGAAATCCTTGATGGCAAATGGCCCAATGAATTCCCGCTGAAAATTTACCAGACCGGTTCCGGTACCCAGAGCAATATGAATATGAACGAAGTAGTTGCTCATATTGCCAATGCAAAATTGGAAAAGGCAGGAAGCTCCAAACGGGTTCATCCGAATGACGACGTCAACCATGGCCAGTCCTCCAATGATACATTCCCCACGGCTTCCCATGTAGCTGCCGTCCAGGTGCTTCATGAAAGACTGTATAAACAGCTGGATGAGCTGATTGCCACCCTTGATCAGAAGAGTGAAGATTTCATGCATATTGTCAAAATCGGCCGTACCCACTGCCAGGATGCCGTGCCCCTTACACTGGGCCAGGAAATTTCCGGCTGGGCTGAAATGCTGAAGAAATCCAAAGCCATGATCCAGCAGGCAGAAACCCATCTCCATGGACTTGCCATTGGTGGGACTGCCGTTGGTACGGGTCTCAATGCGACGAAGGGTTTCGGCGAAAAAGTCGCTGCTGCCATCAGCAAAGAAACGGGAATTGACTTCTACTCCGAACCCAATAAATTCTATGCTTTGACCGGCCGTGACGATTTCGTATTCTGTCATGGTGCTTTGGAAGCCCTGGCTACGGATGCCATGAAGATGGTGGATGATCTCCGCCTCCTCGCCGCAGGCCCCCGCGCAGGCCTTGGAGAACTTTCCATTCCTGCCAATGAACCGGGATCTTCCATCATGCCGGGCAAGGTCAATCCGACCCAGTGTGAAGCGGTGACCATGGTGGCCTGCCGTGTCCATGGCAACCAGGCCTGCATTTCCCTCGCTTCTTCCCAGGGCCGTTTCGAACTGAACGTATATGCGCCGATCATTGCCCATTCCTTCATCCAGTCCGTACGCCTTCTAGGCGATGTGCTCCATTCCTTCGATATCCACTGCGCCGTAGGCATCGAACCGAACCTGGAACGGATCAATGAACTGGTCAATAAATCGCTCATGCTCGTTACCGCTCTTTCCCCACATATCGGCTATGAAAAATCTGCCACCATCGCCAAGACCGCTTTCAAGGACAAGAGTTCCCTCAAGGAAGCTGCTTTGAAGCTTGGCTATGTGACGGAAGAAGAATTCGATGCCTGGGTGGTACCGAAAGACATGACCAATGTAGACAGATAAATAAAAGCAAATATAAAACAGGGTGGATCGAATCCATCCTGTTTTATATTTGCTTTTTGTTTCATGATGGGAAATAAAATATTTTATTTCATGTTTTACATTTCCTTTACAGAACCGGCCTTAACGGGTCCGGTTTTATTTTATATAATAAAAGAAACCTCACTCTTTGGTCATTATAAAGATATTTTATTTCCATTATGTTATATTTTCGTGAAGAAAAAATTGGTCCGTCCCCCATTTGAACCCGTTTTGTGCTAGAATAGTAACGTTCACTTGTTATAAAATAGATAAGATTATATTTTTATATACAGGAGGTTGTATGGGTCATATATCTGTAATCGGCAGCTGCAATATGGACCTTACCGTGGAAGCGGACCGGAGGCCCCTGGCCGGCGAAACCGTCATGGGGAAGAGACTCATTGTTTCTCCCGGCGGCAAGGGAGCCAATCAGGCCGTTGCCGCAGCCAGGCTGGGCGAAGAAGTATACATGATCGGCTGCGTGGGCAATGATGCCTATGGGAAAGGTATGCTGGAAGCTCTCCAAAATAGCGGGGTAAAGACTGACTACGTATCTGTACTGGATGATGTGAATACAGGGACTGCCCACATCATTCTGGCCGAGGGGGATAACAGTATCATCGTTCTCAAGGGGGCCAATGACCGGGTAACGAGGAAAGTGGTGGATGACGCTTTTGAAATCATCCGCACTTCGGATCTGGTCATGCTGCAGCATGAGATTCCCATGGATGCCATCGGCTATATCATTGACCGCTGCTATGAGGAAACTGTGCCGGTCATGCTGAATCCTGCGCCCTATATGGACATCCCGTCTGACTGGATTGACAAAGTGACCTACATCACCCCCAATGAACACGAAGCGGCCCTCATGTTCCATGGCATGGACCGAGATGAAATCCTGAAATCCCATGCGGGCAAAGTCATCATGACCGTAGGAAGCGAAGGCGTGGTTTATGGGGAAGAAAATGAAATTATTCACGTTCCCGGTTTTCATGTCCCTGTAGTCGATACGACCGGTGCCGGAGATACATTTAATGGAGCTTTTGCGGCCGGACGCTGTGAGGGCCTTTCCATCCGGGAGGCCATTCGTTTTGCCAATGCGGCTGCAGCGCTCTCTGTCGGAAAGATTGGTGCCCAGGGGGGAATGCCCTGGCGTAAAGAAGTGGAGGAAATGCTTACATGCAGAAAGTAGGAATTCTGAACAGTCATATCGCCAAAGTGCTGGCAGACCTGGGCCATACAGATAAGATCTGCGTCGGTGATTGCGGCCTGCCGGTACCGGCAGGAGTACCGAAGATTGACCTTGCTCTCCGGTTCAGGGAGCCTCTTTTCATTGAAGTGGTCAAAGAGATGGCTAAATACATGCAGATCGAAAAAATCTATCTGGCGCCGGAGACAAAGGAAAAGAATCCGGCCCAGTGGAAGGCGCTGCAGGAAGTCTTCCCGGAAGACAAGGTGGAATGGGTCCTGTTGAAGGATCATGAAGAACTGAAAGCCTGGGAAAAGGACTGTAAAGCGGTGATCCGCACCGGTGAAGTCACTCCTTTTTCCAATATCATTCTCCAGTCCGGAGTCATCTTCTAAAGAGGAGTATCTATGGAAATCAATATGACAGGGATTTGCAAGTCCTTTGGTACGAACAAAGTACTGGGCGGTGTCAATTTGCACATACGTCCCGGTGAAGTTCATGCCCTTATGGGCGAAAACGGGGCCGGCAAATCCACTTTGATGAATATTCTGACCGGTATCCATAAAGCCGATGCCGGAAAGATCATGGTAGATGGTAAGGAAGTGACTTTCCGCAACAATAAAGATGCAGAGGAACACGGCATTGCCTTCATCCATCAGGAACTGAACATCTGGCCGAATCTGACAGTACTGGAAAATCTTTTCCTTACCAATCAGCCCAAAACAAGATTTGGCCTTATTGATTATAAAAAAATGAGAAAAATGGCGGAGGATAAATGCAAAGAAGTGGGCATTGACCTTCCCCTCGATGAAATTGCCGGTGAATGCTCCGTGGGCCAGCAGCAGATGACTGAAATTACCCGAAGCCTCATGCTGGATGCGAAAACGGTCATCATGGATGAACCGACAGCAGCACTGACAGAACGTGAAACGGACCGCCTTTTTGAGGTCATGAGGAAACTCAAGTCAAAAGGGGTTTCCATCATCTATATTTCCCACCGTATGGAAGAGGTATTTGCCAATTGTGATACTATTACGGTCATGCGTGATGGTCAGACCATCAGCTCCCGGCCCACAGAAGAGACAAATATGGACCAGATTGTAGGGGATATGGTAGGCCGCGTGATGAGCGAATATTATCCCGCCCGTACCAATGTCCCAGGGGATGAAGTATTCCGGGTGGAACATTTCAATCAGCCTGGAGTTTTCAAGGATATCAGCTTCAATCTTCGCAAAGGGGAAATCCTCGGCGTGGCAGGACTTATGGGGGCCGGACGTACAGAAATCATGCGTGCCATCTTCGGCGTGGATCCTCATGAATCGGGGAAACTTTATCTGGAGGGCAAGGAAATCACCATCAAAAATCCTCTTGATGCCATTCGTCATGATTTCGGTTTCATCACGGAAAACAGAAAGACCGAAGGACTCATCCTTGATTTCTCTATTGAAAGAAATATTGCCCTTCCCAGTGAGGAAAGACTGGCTAAAGGCCATGTGATCAATGATAAAGAGGAATTCAATTTCTCACAGGAACTGTCAAAAAGACTTGGTGTTAAGGCTCAGGATATTAATCTTGCGGCAAGCACCCTTTCCGGCGGGAACCAGCAGAAAGTGGTTATCGCCAAATGGGTGGGCATGAAGCCAAAGCTCCTGATTCTTGATGAACCGACAAGGGGCATTGATATCGGCGCAAAAAAAGATATTTATGATCTGATGAATGAACTCACCGCTCGGGGCGTGTCCATCATCATGGTTTCGTCCGAACTTCCTGAAGTTATCGGCATGAGCGACAGAATCCTTGTCATTCATGAAGGTAAAGTGGCAGGCATCGTAGAACATAAAGATGCTACCCAGACACGAATTATGACACTTGCAACCGGAGGAGAATAAGCATGAGTTCCGAAAAAATTAAAAATATGGTAAGAGAAATGGGTCCGCTCATCGGCCTGATTCTTCTCTTCATTGTCATTTCCGCATTAAATGACAGCTTTATCGATCCATCAAATCTTAAGAATCTGGCACGCCAGATTTCCATCAATGCCTTGATTGCCTTCGGCATGACTTTTGTCATTTTGACAGGCGGTATCGATCTTTCCGTAGGCAGTATCCTTGCTCTTTCCAGTGCCCTTATGGCAAGCATGATTGCCAAAGGTACGAATCCGGAATTGGCTATCGTATTTTCTGCTTTTATCGGTATCCTGCTGGGTGCCATCAATGGTATCATTATTTCCTATGGCAAGGTGGCTCCTTTCATAGCCACTTTGGCAACGATGACTATTTATCGCGGCAGTACTCTCGTATATACCCATGGTAACCCGATTTCCGGCCTTTCTGAGGATCCTATTTTCACTGCTTTTGGACAGGGGTTTATCCTGGATATCCCGGTACCGGCTATTGTCATGCTCATTGCCTTCTTCATCCTGTACTTCATCCTGAAGAAAACTCCTCTTGGCCGCCAGACTTATGCGGTAGGGGGGAATGAAAAGGTATCCTATATTTCCGGGATCAAGATTGACAGAATCAAGATTTTCGCTTATGCTCTTACAGGATGTCTCTGTGCCATCGCAGGTGCCATCCTTACAGCCCGCCTGAACAGTGCCCAGCCGACAGCCGGTATGGGTTATGAACTTGATGCTATTGCGGCAGTTGTTTTGGGCGGCACATCTCTTTCCGGCGGCAAAGGCCGTATTTCCGGTACGCTGATTGGTGCACTCATCATTGGTACCCTGAATAATGGCCTCAACATACTGAATGTATCCAGCTTCTATCAGCAGGTTGTCAAAGGTATCGTTATTTTGCTCGCAGTACTTATGGACCGCAAGAAAAACTAAGGAGGAAAACAAGTGTTAAAGAAAATCGCATTGGCTGCTATGATCGGTGCAGCCCTTATTTCCGCAGCAGGCTGCGGCGGATCTTCTGACAAAAAAGCAGCAAGTGCTGCATCCGGTTCCAAAAAGGTAACCATTGGCTTCTCCGTATCCACCCAGAATAACCCGTTCTTCGTAACCATGGCAAACAGTGTAAAGGCAGCTGCTGAAAAAGCAGGTGTTGTTGTTAAAATTGTTGATGCCCAGAATGACCCGGCAAAACAGTCCAATGATATTGCCGATCTGCTTCAGGGAAATATCAGCGTCCTTATCGTTAACCCGGTAGACTCCGCTGCAGTTTCCAACTCCGTACTGGCAGCCAACAAGGCAAAGATTCCGGTTATCACCATTGACCGCTCCGCTGACAAAGGTGAAGTGGCAGCTCACATCGCTTCCAATAACGTTAAAGGCGGCGAAATGGCAGCCGAATACATCGCTTCCAAACTGGGTGAACAGACTCCGGTAGCCGAGCTGGAAGGCATTCCCGGTGCATCTGCAACCCGTGAACGCGGACAGGGTTTCCATAATGTAGCTGACAAGAAGCTGAAAGTCCTCGCAAAACAGAATGCAGACTTCGATCGTGGTAAAGGTCTGACGGTTGCTGAAAACATTCTCCAGGGCAACCCGGATGTAAAGGCTATTTTCGCACAGAATGATGAAATGGCTCTTGGCGCAGTAAGCGCTGCCAAAGCTGCCAATAAGCAGATTTTCATTATCGGATTCGATGGCACTGACGATGGCGTAAAGGCTGTCAACGATGGCTCCATGGCTGCCACCATTGCCCAGCAGCCGGACAAGATGGGTGAAATCGGTGTAGATACCGCTCTCAAACTGGCTAAAGGCGAAAATGTGGAAAAGAACATTGCCGTAGATCTGAAACTGGTAGAAAAGAAATAATTCTAGCAATTTGACAACCTGAAAAAGCCGCAGGCATTGGCCTGCGGCTTTTCTGCGCGAGAGAGGGAAGTCCTCAAAAAGCAGTCATGTGATAAAATTCATGGGTATAGGTTGATTTCCATTGACGCGGGAACGTGGCTTTTTTATAATAATAAAAGTAATTGATTCGTTGGAAAAAGGAACATATATGGATAATCAATATGCAGAATTTTTCACCTCCGTGCTTGGTGAAAATCAGATAAAAATCAATGAACCCATGAGCCGCCACACCACTTTCGGTATCGGCGGGCCCGCGGATTGTTTTTTAATGCCGAAAACATCGGAAGAGCTCAGGATTGTCACCCGAATAGCCCATAAAAACCATATCCCCATTTTTATCCTTGGTGGAGGAGCTAATCTGCTTGTCCGGGATAAGGGTATTCGCGGGGTAGTAGTATTTACAGGGCATCTTCAGAATATTGAAAGAGGCGGGAACCTTCTCAAGGTTTCCAGCGGAGTTTCCACAGCGCGGGCAGCAAAGGCTGCTTATGAATTTGGCCTTTCCGGTATGGAATTTGCCAGTGGTATTCCGGGATCCATTGGTGGTGCGGCTTATATGAATGCCGGGGCCTATGGTGGTGAAATGTCAAAAATCATCGTTTCTGCCACTACTGTTGATGACCGGGGAGATTTTATTTCCTACCGTGCAAAAGATCTGGGCTATTCCTATCGTCACAGCCGGTTTATGGAAAACGGAGAAGTTATTGTAGACATCACCCTGTCTTTAAGATATGGAAACCAGAAAGATATTAAAGCGCTTATGGATGACCTGAATCATCGAAGACGTACAAAACAGCCTTTGGAGAAGAAAAGTGCAGGCAGTACTTTCAAGAGGCCGGCTGGGCACTTTGTCGGTCAGATGATTGAAGAACTGGGCCTCAAAGGGTATGGGTACGGTGATGCACAGGTATCTGAAAAACACGCCGGTTTTCTCATCAATAATGGCCATGCCAGCTGTGAGGATATGCTTGCCCTGATTCATGATGTGCAGGATAAGGTAAAGAAAAACTATGGCGTGGACCTGAATACGGAAGTACAGATTGTGGGCGAAGAATAATTTTGTGAGATTGAATTGCCGGGACCTGCTATGCCCGGAACTATTGAAAAGGCAGGTGGCGGCACCTGTCTTTTTGTGTATCTTCGAAGGGCTTATGTCCGGAAAGGAAAACCATGGAAGTGATTGGATTTTATGGCCCACCCGGTACTGGCAAAAGTGACCGGGCCCTGGTGGTGGCTTATGAAAATAAAGCGTCCTGCATTATTGATGATGGGATTCTGATTTACCATAGCCGTATTGTAGCGGGAAAATCAGCGAAGCGGGAAGAAAGCCGGCTGAAAGCAGTACGTCGTGCTATTTTCTGGGACAAAGAGCAGAAAGAAGAGGTAAAGGCTGCTCTTATTAAAATCAATCCTGCCAGAGTACTTATTCTTGGTACTTCGGACCGTATGGTCAATACCATAGCCAAAGCACTGGGACTTCCGGCACCGGCCAGGTATATCCGTATCGAAGATGTGGCAAGGCCGGAAGATATGCTGAAGGCCAGCGAAGCAAGGCATAAGGAAGGAAAACATGTCATCCCTGTGCCCACTATGGAACTCAAGCCATATTTCAAGGGTTATCTGGTGGATCCGCTGCGGTTCCTTCGAAACAGGAAAAAAGAATCGAAACGGTTCAGCGAATGGGATGAACGGTCCGTGGTTCGTCCTGTATTCAGTTATTATGGAAAACTGACTTTTTCAGATAAAGTGATTGAAGATCTGGTTCGCTATTCCGTACGTAAAATGAAGAAGATCAAACTTCGCCGGATTAGCAGCAAGAAAAGCGAAAGTCAGGTAAACGGGCTCATTCTTTACCTTGATGTGACAGTTCGCACGGGGACTCCTATGGAAATCAGGAAGATTATCCATGGTATGCGGGATGCGGTACAGAAGGAAATAGAATATACTACAGGCATGTCTGTGGAAACCATGAAACTTACCATAGTCACCGGTGTCACTCAGGATTAATGATTGGCTGCCGGAGTCCATATTTTAAATCGAGGCGGTATGTATGAGAACGAAGATTAAAATCTGCGGCTTTAAAACGCCGGATGAAGTGAAGCATCTCAAACCGGCGGAAGTCGACTTCATGGGCATCGTGCTGTTTTTTTCGAAAAGCAGAAGGTCCGTATCCGTCGAGCAGGCAGAAAAAATCCTTACGGCCGTGCCTTCGGGAATCAAAAAGACGGCTGTCACTGTCTCGCCGACTCCGGAACAGGTGAAAATTATTGAAAAGGCGGGATTTGATTTTCTGCAGGTACACGGAAACCTTTCTCCGGAAGTTCTTTCAGATACATCGATTCCCATCATTCGGGCTGTCAACATCAAAAACGGTTTGCCTGAACTGGAAAAACATAGCCGTATCAAAGCATGGCTTTTTGATGCGGCGGAGCCGGGAAGCGGGAAACCCTTCGACTGGAATGCCCTTTCCGGTATACCCAGGAATGGCATGAAATGGGTCCTTGCCGGCGGTCTGAATCCTTTCAATGTTGGAGATGCCATCCGTCAGATTCATCCGGATATGGTGGATGTTTCATCTTCTGTGGAAAGACCTGAAGGAGGAAAAGATTTTCATAAAATCAATGCCTTCATAGAGGCAGTTTGTAAAGCGGACTGATAGATGGACAGCAGGCGCCTCTTCACGATATTTTAAAATTTCTGACTTGACAGTACCTTATGACTCGTGGTAAAGTTATCACAACTCCAAACAGGGAAGAAAAGAGTAGGTTTCCCAAATACGGTAAAGCGAGCCCGGCCGGTGAGAGCGGGTGCGGATAGGGAGCTGAAGTGCATTTCTGAGTTTGGGAGGCTGAAACCAGAGTAGGCTTTCCCGGGAGCTCCCGATACAGGGCTGGGGTATTGAATTTTATACCTGCAGAGCTGCATATGGTAACATACGCATGAAAATTAGGTGGAAACACGAATCTCTCGTCCTGATAGGGACGGGAGTTTTTTTATCCTTACCGGAATTCGTGGGAAATCGGGAGACGCCCGTTACAGCGCGGAGGCATACAGGACATGCCTTTACATCCTTGCAATCAGGAAGAGGAGGAAATGGGATATGATAGATTTTCGATGTAGGATGTTGAAATCGCTATAAACTTAAATTCACATATAAAATTTAAAAATAAGGAGAAATAATTATGGCAGACAAAAAATATCGCTTTGAAACCCTTCAGCAGCATGCAGGCCAGGTGGCTGATCCCACTACGGGAGCCAGGGCTGTCCCGATTTACCAGACCTCTGCTTATCTTTTCCACGATGCACAGGAAGGGGAAGACCTTTTTGCATTAAGGAAATCGGGCTTTATTTACAGCCGTCTCACCAATCCGACCCAGGAAGTATTTGAAAAGCGGATTGCCGCTCTTGAAGGTGGTACGGCAGGACTTGCCGTGGCAAGTGGGGCTGCAGCTGTCACTTATTCTATCTTAAATATTGCAGGCGCCGGAGATGAAATTATTGCCGCATCCACCCTCTATGGTGGTACTTATGAGCTTTTCACCGATACACTTCCGCAGCTGGGCATTCATACTCATTTCGTAAACCCTGACCATCCGGAAGAAATTGAAGGATTTATCAACGAAAAAACAAAAGCTGTTTATATTGAAACCTTAGGGAACCCGGCGATCAATATTCCGGACTTTGATGCTATCCGGGATATTGCTCATGCTCATAATCTTCCTGTGATTATTGATAATACTTTTGCCACTCCCTATCTCTTCCGCCCGCTGGAACACGGACTTGATGTAGTCGTTCATTCGGCAACCAAATTCATTGGCGGTCATGGTACGACTCTGGGCGGGGCCATTGTCGAAAATGGAAAGTTTAACTGGAATCAGCCTGAAAGATACCCACATTTTGCCACTCCTGATGCATCTTATCATGGCATCAACTTTGCTACCGATATACCGGGAGCAGGTTTTGTAACCCGGATTCGGGCTAAAGTCCTTCGTGATACCGGGGCGGCTATCAGCCCGATTGCCGCATGGTTCCTGCTTCAGGGGACCGAAACACTGTCCCTCCGCATGGAACGTCATACGGCAAATGCCCAGAAACTGGCGGAATATCTGGAAAATCATTCGAAGGTGTCCAAGGTCAACTATCCGGGACTGGAATCCTCCCCATACCACAAGCTGCAGCTGAAATACCTGCCCAAAGGTGCAGGCTCCATCTTCTCAATTGAACTGAAAGATGGATACAAGGCAGCAAGAGGATTTATTGACAGTTTGGAAATTTTCTCTGATCTGGCAAATGTTGGTGATTCCAAGTCTCTCGTCGTTCATCCCGCTTCTACCACCCATCAGCAGCTGGATGAAGAAGCACAGCGAGCAGCCGGCATTACTCCTGGTACTGTCCGTATTTCTGTCGGCATTGAAAACATTAATGACCTTCTCGAAGATGTGGAACAGGCACTTGCAAAGATTTGATTTTCCTGCTTAAACCGGATATTGCATGATTAAGAGAGTGAAGAATCAGGCCCGTTTCTTCACTCTTTTATATTGGCCCCTTTAGGGCAGTTGTTTAAAAGTGCTTCAGTAACGTATAATAAATAAGGAATTTTCCCTGCCTTGGGCAGAAATGACGGATACAATTCAAGGAGGAAATATGTTTACAGCGACAACGATACTGGCAGTCCGCAAGGACGGCCATACTGCCATGGCCGGTGACGGTCAGGTCACCATGGGCAATGCGGTCATTATGAAAAATACGGCCAGAAAAGTGCGGCGGCTGTATCATGGAAAGATTATTGCCGGTTTTGCAGGCTCCGTGGCCGATGCATTTTCTCTTTTTGATAAATTTGAATCAAAACTGAAGGACTGCAACGGGAACCTGGTGCGGGCAGCTGTTGAATTTGCCAAGGACTGGCGGAGCGACCGGGTATTGCAGAAACTGGAAGCTCTTCTTATTCTTACCGATGGAGACCATTTATTCCTCGTATCAGGCAGCGGCGAAGTTATTGAGCCGGATGATGGAATACTGGCAATCGGAAGCGGAGGCAATTATGCCCTGGCAGCAGCCCGGGCTCTTTCTCAGAATACGGCTATGTCCGCCAGGGAAATTGCAGAGAAATCACTTCATATAGCAGCGGATATCTGCGTGTATACAAATCATAATGTGATCGTGGAGGAAATCTGATGGAAGAACTGACACCCCGTAAAATCGTGGCCTATCTGGACCAGTACATTATCGGACAGGATGAAGCCAAGCGTTCCGTGGCCGTAGCTCTTCGCAATCGCTGGCGTGCGGGAAGGCTTCCTGCAGAATTGAAAAAAGAGGTGAGCCCGAAAAACATCCTGCTCATCGGTCCCACCGGTGTGGGAAAGACGGAAATCGCAAGGCGTATCGCATCTCTCACAAATGCCCCTTTTGTAAAGGTGGAAGCTACAAAATACACAGAAGTCGGTTACGTGGGCAGGGATGTGGAATCCATGGTCCGGGATCTGGCGGAAGAAGCTGTTCGTCTTGTTAAGAAGCAAGAATCTTCCCGCCATGGAAGAGACGCAGAGGAAGAAGCGGTCCGCCGAGTGGCGGAAGCCATGTGGCCTTCGAAAAAGCCGGAGACAAGAAGCCCCATGGATATTATCTTTGGAGAAAAGAAAGAAGAATTAAAACCGGCTGAAGGGGATAAGCAGAGGAGGAAAGAGCTGGAACACCGCATCCGCACGGGCGAGCTGGATGACCGTATGGTGGAAATTGAAGTGGAAGATAAAGGCGGAGCGCCGGAATCGGATAACGAGCAGGCCAACCAGATTTCCATTATGATTGCCGGCATGATGCCCAAAAAGATGAAAAAGAAAAAAGTCACCGTTGCAGATGCAAAGAAAATATTTGCTGAAGAAGCGGCCGACGAAATGGTGGACATGGAAGTAGTGAAGGATAAGGCCATCCATTATGCCGAAGAACGGGGCATCATTTTCATTGATGAAATTGATAAAATAGCGGGTCGGGGGCATGGCGGCTCGCCAGACGTATCCCGGGAAGGGGTACAGCGGGATATTCTTCCTATCGTGGAAGGTGCCACCGTGAAGACGAAATATGGACAGATGAAGACAGACCATATCCTCTTTATGGCTGCCGGTGCCTTTCATGTATCAAAGCCAAGCGACCTGATTCCGGAGCTTCAGGGCCGCTTTCCTATCCGGGTGGAGCTTTCCAGCCTTACAAAGGATGACCTTCGTAAAATCCTGACAGAACCAAGGCAGGCGCTCATCCGCCAGTATACAGCCCTTCTGGAAACAGAGGGGGTTTCTATCCACTTTACCGATAATGCCCTGGATACCATAGCATCCATTGCTTCGAGGGTAAATTCAGAAACCGAGGATATAGGTGCCAGAAGACTTTATACCATTCTGGAACGGGTGCTGGAAGAACTTTCCTTTGATGCCCCGGATCTGGACGATAAAAATATCACCATTGACAGCAGGTATGTGGAAGAAAGGCTTGGACAGATTACGGAAAATATTGATATTTCCAATTACATTCTGTAAATCATAATGAATGATTCAGGAGCTTTTGCGATAAAGCCGGCAAGGCTCCTTTTTAATTCGTCTGATTATATGTCAAGCAAATTTATAATTCAAGTTGACCAATGGTTTACAACTGTTTATAATTAAATACAGTATCAAAAGGATTGCACAATTCCGTCATTATTCATTTAGGAGGCTCTTTATGCGAAACGAAATCCTGGATTATTTCAGGAAAGCAAACGGAGAATTCGTCTCCGGGCAGCAGATTTCGAAAGACCTGCATGTATCCCGGACGGCTATCTGGAAACATATCAATATATTGAAGGAACGGGGCTATATTTTCGAATCCAGCACCAGGAAAGGATACAGGCTTATTTATGCGCCAAACCTTCTGACACCGCTTGAAATCGAAGGAGCTCTTCACACGGATACTTTTGGCCGTCATGTGGTGTACATGGAATCCACCCAGTCCACCAATGAGGAAGCCAAGAAGATTGCCAGGGAAGGAGCAGAAGAGGGGACCATCGTAGTAGCTGAAGAACAGACTACGGGACATGGCCGGCTGACCCGCGGATTCTACAGTCCTTTCGCCAAGGGCATCTGGTTCTCCCTGATCCTTCGGCCGAAGTTCTTCCCCATGGAAGCTGCCAAGTGTACTCTCCTTGCCGCTATAGGCGTATGCAAGGGAATCCGTCGGCTTGGACTTACGGACGCCGGTATTAAATGGCCGAATGATATCCTTTTCCATGGAAAGAAACTGGTAGGTATCCTCACGGAAATGTCTGCCTCTATGGAAAAAATAGATTACATTGTCATGGGAATCGGTATTAATACGGGGATGAAGAAAAATGAATTCCCCGAAGATTTCCGCGAAGGTGCAACCTCCTTCCTGAATGAGGGAATTGACGTTTCCAGAAAAGACCTGCTCGCGGCCATTCTGTACGAACTGGAAAAGGAATATGCTATTGCACAGAATGCGGGATTTGGTAAGGTGCTGGAAGACTGGAAGACCCTTTCCGTTACCATTGGACAGGAAGTCCGGGTCATCATGGGTAATGAAAGTTATACAGGTAAAGCTATCGATATTGATAAAGACGGATGCCTCCTGGTAGATACAGGAAAAGGTATCAACCGTGTCCTTGCCGGAGATGTTTCTATCCGTCCGGCAAACGCACCGCTTCCGAAAAGATAACTTCGGGAGAAATAAGCAATAACCGTTCCGGGCATTTCACTCTTCATGTCTGAACCACGGACGGCCATTTGAAAGGAGAAGAGATTTCCTATGGAAAAAGAAAAATTGCACAATATCATCAGTGCAGCTGTTTTTGCTGGTATTATGGCGATCCTTTCGCAATTCATATTTCCCATCGGACCGGTACCCATTACGTTGCAGAGCTTTGTATGCGCACTGGCCGGCGGTGTGCTGGGACGAAAATGGGGAGCTATTTCCATAGGTGTCTGGCTCATTCTTGGGCTTATGGGCATCCCGATCCTTACGATGGGTAAAGCAGGAGCCGGCATTTTCTTCTCTCCTGTAGGCGGCTACTATGTGGGATTTGTCATTATGGCCTGGATTTCCGGTTTCCGTCTGGCTGAAAAAGGACATTTCCTTCGTCAGGTTTCTTCTGCCGTGCTGGGACTTATCTGCTGCTATGCCCTGGGGCTTATATGGTTTGTGACTTATTTCCATTTCGGTCTGGGAAAAGATATGTCCCTATGGACAGCTCTCACTCTTACCGTATTCCCATTTGTTGCTTTTGATCTCATCAAAGTGGTGTTGGGTGTCATCAGCGGTACAAGAATCCGTCAATCCCTCAATCAGGCCGGCTTCTATCCATCCACGGAACATTAATCCGAAAGCAGCTGCAGGAGATCTGTTGCTGCTTTTTGCGTGGAAATATAACTTTTAGACTATAAAATTTTGGCGTTGTATATATATTTGAATTAACTTTAGGAATCTGTTATGATTTCCCTTGACAGAATGCCAACTTTGTAGCATTATACTTTTGATGTAATTCACCCTCGACTTTCAGTCATTATGTTGGAGGAAATTCAGATGCTTCTTGCTTTTGATGTAGGAAATACAAATATTGTTTGCGGCGTGTACAAAGACAGGAAACTGATCAGGCACTGGCGTGTGGCCACCGATACACTGCAGACTGCTGACGGCTATGCAGCTCTTCTTGGGACCCTGTTTACATTGAATGGTCTCAGCTTCAAGGACGTGGAAGACGCTATTATTTCTACCGTCGTTCCTCCAATTATCCCGATTTTGGAAACCATGTGCCAGCGTTATTTCCATGTGAAGCCGATAATGGTTGGCCCCGGGATCAAGACTGGACTGAATATCCTTTATGATAATCCCAAGGAACTGGGAGCTGACCGCATCGTCAATGCCGTTGCGGCAGTTGCTGAATATGACTGTCCCCTGATCATCATCGATATGGGTACGGCTACCACATTCTGCGCTATTGATGCGAAAGGGAATTATCTGGGTGGTGCCGTGGCACCGGGTATCGGTATTTCCATGGAAGCCCTTTTCCAGCGTGCGTCCAAGCTGCCCCGTATCGAACTGGTGAAGACTCCGAAAATCATCTGCCGTAATACGGTCTCTGCTATGCAGGCCGGAATTTACTACGGATTTGTTGGACAGATTGATGAAATCGTAAGTCGGATTAAAGAAGAACTGAATGAACCAAATGTAAAAGTCATCGCCACGGGTGGGCTGGCTACCCTGATTGCCAAGTCCTCTCGCACTATTGATGTGGTAGATCCTATGCTTACTTTAAAGGGCCTTCTCGTACTTTATGAAAAGAACAGGAATGAAAAAAGATAAAGTATTAAAAAGATGAAATTCCGGTTTCATCTTTTTTTGTGCGGTAAGATTACATATGTTGCATTTTAATTTATAAAAGCGTATATTTATAGATAACAGAATTGATATTTGAAAACCGTGAATGTGCTGGCAAAGAAAATAACAGACGGTCGTATTGGGTATTGCTATGGTATGGGCAGAAATATCAATGATTTTACCCAGGGGAGGTTATCATATGAAAAAATCTTTAAAAATTCTACTATTTGGTGCAGCTCTTATTGGCGCTTTGACTGCTTCTGGCTGCGGCAGCTCTTCTGCTCCTGCAAAAAGTGATGCTGCGAAATCAACTGCTCAAGGCAGTCTTATGGAAACCATCAAAAAACGTGGCAAGCTTATAGTAGGTACATCCTCCGGTTATCCACCTTATGTTTTTGTAGATTCCGAATCTCCGGACAAGAGCGTTATCGGTCTGGATATGGAAATGTGCAAACAGATTGCTGATAAACTGGGCGTGAAGATGGAAGTACAGGATATGGGCTTCTCAGCTCTCTTGTCTTCCGTAACTACCGGCAAGGTGGATATTGCCGTAGGCGGGGTATCTCCTACCCCTGAAAGAGAAAAAGTTATGGCGTTCTCAGATCGATACTTGCCTACGGAACAGAAATTACTGGTTCTCAAAAAAAACCAGCATGTTTATAAATCTATGGCAGACCTTAAAGGGAAGACCATTGGCGCAGAAAAATCTACCACACAGGAAGCGACAGCCCAGAAAGTGGAAGGGGCAAAAGCTCTCGGACTTTCCAGTGTGCCGGATGCTATACTTCAGTTGAAAAATGAGAAACTGGATGGCATAGTTCTCGAAGGAGTTGTTGCTAAACAATATCTCATTTTCAATGATGATCTGGCTCTCGCAGATGTCCAGTTTAAAGATGCAAAGAAAATCTCTGCGGTAGCTTTGAAACAGGGGAATGATGATCTTGTGAAAATCATCAATGAGATTATCAAAAAGGACACAGAATCAGGCCAGTTCGAAAAATGGGTAGATGAATACAGTCGTATTGCTGTAGAAAAGGCAAAGAAATAAGGAAAATTTCAGCTATTTAATAAAAAGATGCTCTTATGAGCATCTTTTTCATTGTAAGAGATAAATCAGGTTTTCAGGAAATCATTAATATATTTTCCAAAAGTAATGAATAAATATTGACATATATGTATAAATATGCTAATATTTATACAATCGATTCAAGGAATAAAAATCCTGGCATATATTAGTGAAGAGGTGCAATATGATGATTAAAAGTAGAAAGGCATTAAAATTTCTGGCAATCGGTATGGCAGCTGCGGCTGCCTTGACTATGGCAGGGTGCGGAGGAGGAAGTCAGAGTGCTAAATCTTCTTCTCAGCCATCACAGAAGGAAAGCGCTCTTATGCAGAAAATTAAGAAGAACGGAAAAATTGTTGTAGGTACAGCTTCCGGCTATCCGCCTTATGAATTTGTAGATACTTCTCAGGGCGATAAGAAAGTCATTGGTATCGATATGGAACTGGCGCAGAAGGTGGCTGATAAGCTGGGGGTCAAACTGGAAGTACAGGATATGAATTTCCAGGCTCTTTTATCATCTCTGACCGGTGGCAAAGTGGATGTGGCTATCGCTGGTATTAATCCAACGGATGAACGCAGAAAATCCATGGATTTCTCGGATAATTATCTTCCGACGGAACAGAAGGTTATCATCAGAAAGGCAGATGCAGATAAATATAAAAAAGTAGAAGATCTCTACGGCACGACTATCGGCGTACAGAAATCCACTACGCAGGAAGCACTGGCAAAGGAAAAGATTAAAGATGCAAAGATTGTAGGACTGGCTCATGTACCGGAGGTGGTACTGGAACTGAAACAGGGCAAGGTAGATGGCCTTGTGGTGGAAGGCATCGTTGGCGAGCAGTATGTCATTTTTAATGACGATCTTATGTTCTCTGAAATCAAATTCCCGAATGCCGTCAAGAATTCCGCTGCAGCTATTCAGAAGGGTAACGAAGATGTAGTAGCCGTAATTAATGCAGTCATCAAGGAAAATACGGATAACGGAAATTTCAAGAAATGGACGGAGGAATACAGCAAGAAAGCGGTGGCCAATGCAAACAAGAAATAATCATCTGTTATTTATTTCTGTTAAAAACGCTGTGGGGTGGTGCTCCACAGCGTTTTTGTGAAAGAATTTCCGATAAAATTTTTTGATAAGCTCATATAGTCAGCCTTTAGTGCGTATGTTATAATGAATCAACTATTGAAAGTAATCCTTTCAGAAAGAGGGGCTTCTCCATGAACAAAAAAACCATTCCGTTTTCTGATAAACTGATTCAGGATATTGCCGCAAAGTATGGTACGCCTTTTCATATTTATGATGAAAAGGGTATTCTGGACAACGTAAAACGACTCCAGAAAGCTTTTTCCTGGAGTCCTGATTTCCATGAATATTTCGCAGTCAAAGCGACTCCGAATCCCTGGCTGATGAAAAGTCTGAAAACTCTTAATGTAGGTGCTGACTGCTCCTCCATGGCAGAACTGGTGCTTTCTGAGACCGTAGGACTTAAAGCTGATGATATTGTATTTTCTTCCAATGATACACCGGATGAAGAATTTCTGAAAGCCAATGAGCTGGGAGCCATCATCAATCTTGATGACATTTCCAATTTGGACGATCTGGAAAGACTTCATATCGTTCCAAATAAAATCTGTTTCCGTTACAATCCGGGACCGGAACTGGCAAGAGGCAATGCGATTATCGGTACACCGGAAGAAGCAAAGTACGGAATGACCTATGACCAACTTATGAAATGCGTGGACTGGGCGAAGAATAAAGGAATTTCCTACATAGGCATTCATACCATGATCATTTCCGCGGAACTGGAACTCCCGGGGCTTCTGGGTACTATTTCCATGATGTTTGATCTGGCCAATGATATTCGTGATAAAAAAGGCGTCACCGTAAGCTTCATTGATTTTGGCGGCGGCATTGGTATTCCCTACCGTCCTGAGCAAACGGCAGTGGATCTGGAAGGTCTTGGTGAAGGGGCCAGAAAGCTTTATGAAGAAAAGATGAAGGGATTTGACCATACAAGAATCTGCTTTGAATGCGGACGCGCCATTACCGGTCCTTACGGATTCCTTGTAACGAAGGCCATTCATTATAAGCATATTTATCGGGATTATATCGGTGTGGATGCCTGCATGGCAGACCTTATGCGCCCGGGCATGTATGGTGCTTACCATCATATTACAGTTCTTGGTAAAGCTGATGCGCCGAAGGATCATGTGTATGATGTGACGGGTTCTCTTTGCGAAAATTGTGACAAATTTGCTATCCAGAGAGAACTGCCCGAAATCAGGACCGGCGACCTTATTATAATTCATGATACTGGTGCCCATGGTCACAGCATGGGATATAACTACAATGGCCGGCTCCGCCATCAGGAAATCCTGGTTCATGAAGATGGTTCAATTCAGCAGATACGGAGAAATGAAACTCTTTATAATCTCTTTGCCACTCTGGATTTTCCGCAGTTAAAAGAGAATACGTCAAAAGTGGAAAAATAAATTTTTATTGTATTATTTCTTATACGTTTTTGTTCTATAAAGAGCTTTTAATCTAAAAAAATCATAGAAAATCCAAAGGATATATAGTATAATAAACACGTAAGTTTGTCTATGATTATTATATGAGTTCAGGAGGATGAAATGTATACTTTAAAAACTGTTGAATTCAATGGAAAAACTCCACAAATCGATGAAAACGCATTTGTTGCGCCTCATACATTCCTTTCAGGTGATGTCAGGATCGGAAAATATTCCAGCATCTGGCCGGGCGTTGTTGCCAGAGGTGATGTGAATTATATTTCTGTAGGCGAATGTTCCAATGTGCAGGATCTCTGCTGCCTTCATGTGGCAGATAATCATCCCTGTATCATCGGTGATTATGTAACTATCGGACATAGTGCTGTAGTCCATGCCTGCACTATTGAAGATCATGTCCTCATCGGTATGCATGCTACCGTTATGGATGGAGCGGTCATCGGCAGAGGCTCCATCGTGGCAGCTGGTGCCCTGGTTCTTGGCGGTACCAAGGTTCCTCCGAATTCTCTTGTTGCCGGCGTCCCGGCAAAAGTGATAAAGACAATAGACCGTATGAAGAATATTCATGCACAGGCTCTCAAATATAAATGCGAGTGGGCCATCGGTTATGGAGTACATCCTGATATCGAAGGCGAGCTTTATCATGGCGAAAAGATTGTGTAATGCATACTAAATAAATGAATAAAAGTCACCTCATAAAGGATTCCTTTGTGGGGTGACTTTTATATCTTGGGCTATATTCGGATAGATCGTTATGGGAACATTTGACTACAATCCCATCGGGCTATATAATAAAGAGCAACTATTATATAAAGATAATGTTTAACATATATCTTTGGTTTTGGAAGGTGAAATTATGCGAGAAAAGTATGTTCCTCAGCAGATTGAAAAAAAGTGGCAGAAAATCTGGGAGGATACCAAAGCATTTGAGACTCATTCTGACCTGAACAAGAAGAAATACTATGTACTGGAAATGTTTCCTTATCCTTCCGGTAATCTTCATATGGGCCATGTCAGAAACTATTCTATTGGTGATGTAGTAGCCCGTTTCAAAAAGATGCAGGGTTTCAATGTCATTCACCCCATGGGCTTTGATGCCTTTGGCATGCCGGCTGAAAATGCGGCTATTAAACATGGTACTCCGCCGGCTGAATGGACTTATTCCAATATTGATAATATGACTCGTCAGCAGAAGGAACTGGGGCTGTCTTATGATTGGGACCGCAAAGTCCTGACCTGCCGGGAAGATTATTACAAGCATACCCAGAAACTCTTCGAAATTTTCTACAAACGTGGTCTGGCTTACAAAAAGGAAGCTAAGGTTAACTGGTGCAATACCTGCCATACTGTTCTTGCTAATGAACAGGTAGAAGAAGGGCGCTGCTGGCGCTGCAAAAATCCGGTAGTTAAGAAGGATCTTTCCCAGTGGTTCCTCAAGATTACTGATTATGCTGATCGTCTGCTGGCAGATCTGGACCACATGCCGGGCTGGCCGGAAAGAGTTAAAATCATGCAGAGAAACTGGATCGGCCGTTCTACCGGTACTCAGTTCTCCTTCAAGGTAGAAGGAATGGATGCAGACATCCCTGTTTATACTACCCGTGTGGATACCGTTTATGGCGTGACTTACATGGTACTGGCTCCGGAGCATCCGCTGGTTCCAAAACTCATTGCAAATAATCCGGAAAAGGCTAAACTGGAATCTTTTATCGAAGAGATGAGAAACCAGAATGATATCGTCCGTACCGCTGAAGATGCGCCGAAACTTGGTATGTTTACCGGCAGTTATGCGATTCATCCGCTTACCGGTGAAAAAGTGCCGATCTGGATTGCAAACTATGTCCTCTATGAATATGGTACCGGTGCTGTTATGGCAGTTCCAACCCATGACCAGCGCGATTTTGACTTTGCAAAGAAATACAGCCTGCCTATGAAACTGGTAGTCCAGAATAAGGCGCACAGTCTGAAACTGGAAGACATGGAAAAGGCCTATGATGCTGATGGATACCTTGTAAATTCCGGCGAATTTGACGGCCTTACTTCTGAAGAAGGCCGCAAAGCCATTACGAAGAAATTTGAAGACATGGGTATTGGTCAGGGTAAAGTCAACTATCGTCTCCGGGACTGGCTTATTTCTCGCCAGCGTTACTGGGGCTGCCCGATTCCGATCATTCACTGCCCTCACTGCGGTAATGTGCTTGTACCGGAAAAAGATCTCCCTGTAGTCCTTCCGACGGACGTCAATTTTGTCGCCGGTGCCACGTCTCCTCTGGAAACATCCGAGTCCTTCCTCCATGTAAAATGCCCGCAGTGTGGTGCTGATGCTACTCGTGAAACGGATACCATGGATACTTTCATTGATTCTTCCTGGTACTTCCTCCGCTACTGCGATCCCCATAATGAAAACGAACCATTCGATAAAAACAAGGCCAACTACTGGATGCCTGTAGATCAGTACATCGGAGGCATTGAACATGCAATCCTCCATCTGCTCTATTCCCGCTTCTTCATGAAAGTCCTTCAGGATGAAGGCATGGTCAATTATCCGGAACCTTTCACCAACCTTCTCTGTCAGGGGATGGTGCTGAAAGATGGCGGCAAGATGAGTAAGTCCGTGGGCAACGTGGTTTCCCCGGAGGAAATCGTAGGGAAATATGGTGCTGATACGGCCCGTCTCTTCATTCTCTTTGCGGCTCCGCCAGAGAAGGATCTGGAATGGTCCGACCAGGGCGTGGAAGGGTCTTATCGTTTCCTGAAACGTGTCTGGGCTATTGTGGGAAAATTCCAGGACATGGACAAGGAAGAAAAGGGCAAGCTTTCTTCTGAAGAATTTGCGCTGAGAAGAAAGCTGCACCAGACAATCCAGAAAGTCACGGAAGATCTTGACGGCAAGTTTGCCTTCAATACCGCAATTTCCTCCATCATGGAACTGGTTAACGAAATGTACCACTATGTGGAAGGCCATAAAGTGGTAGAAAAAGACCTTGCTCATGAACTGCTGAGAAACCTTCTTATCCTTCTGGCTCCTTTCGTTCCTCATATGACGGAAGAACTGTGGCAGGGCATGGATGAAGCGGAAAAGAGCGTTCATGAAGCTTCCTGGCCGGAAGTGGATAAAGAAGCTCTCGTGGTAGATGAAGTGGAGCTGGGCGTGCAGGTAAACGGAAAAGTCCGTGCAACTATTTCTGTTCCGGTCTCCATGAGCCGTGAAGAAATCGGCGCTAAAGCACAGGAACTTCCGGAAGTGAAGAAATTCACCGATGGAAAGAAGATTGTAAAAGTCATCGTCGTTCCAAAGAGAATCGTAAACATCGTAGTGAAATAAATAAGTCTTTAAAAGCTGTGAAGCTAATGGCTTCACAGCTTTTTTTCGTGAATACCGGAGAAGGGGAAATTTTATTTCTTCTTTGTGTTAAAATTAAATAAGAGAGAATTCTGACAAGGAGGTCCCCATGCATATAACCTGTGAAGGAAGAAGTTTTGATTTTTTTGACGGAGCCACTCCCCAGAATCTTTGGAATATCGTTCGCGGAAGGCGGGACAGCGGGGAAGCGGTCCTGGCCGACTGTGATGGCGATATTATTGATTTCCAGACACCCTTTAGGAAAGAGTGCACAGTAAAATGGATACCCCTGAAATCGCCCGAATCATACCAGGCTTACCGCCGGACGGCTATCATGCTTCTCATCTGCGCGGTCAAGGAAATCTATGGAGAAAATGGAGATGTAAAAGTCAAGCATTCCCTTGGGAAATCCATTTATTGCGAATTCAGGGATGGTCACATTCCGCTGCAGAAGGAACTGAATCATCTGGCAGAACGGATGAAGGCGATTGTTAATGAAAAAAGGGATATCACCAAGCTCATCGTAGGAAAGAACCGGGCCATTGCATTCCTCCGTATGAAAGGGCGAATGGAGGATGCTGAACTTCTGTCGCAGCTGGAGGTTTCACAGCTGGATGTTGACCAGTGCGGCCGGTTCATTGATTATTTCTTTGGTCCCATGCTGCCGGATATGGGATTTGTCCAGTGTTTCGGCCTTCATTCCTATGCACCGGGATTTCTCCTTCAGCTGCCCGGTCCCGGGGAAATGACATTGTCTCCCCAGAAGGATGATCCTCTTTTTGCCAGGGTATTCCTGGAATCCCAGCGGTGGAGCGAGCTTATTGGCTGCCATAATCTGGCGGAGCTTAACAAATCCATTGATAAAGGTTCTATTTATGATTTAGTGGCCACGGCAGAAGCGCTGCAGGAAAAGAAGCTGGCAGAATTGGCAGATCTCATCTGCGGCCAGAAACCATCTATCCGCCTTGTGTGTATAGCAGGGCCCTCATCTTCTGGTAAGACTACATTCATGAAGAAACTTATCGTACAGCTCTGGGTAAATGGCGTTCGGCCCGTCATGCTGTCCCTGGATGATTATTTCAGAAACAGGGACGAAATGAAAGGAGAAAACTGGGAAAACCTGGAGGCTCTGGATCTCTCCCTTTTTGAAGAAACCGTATCCTCTCTCCTGGAGGGTAAGCCGGTCCATCTGCCTCATTTCAATTTCATCACAGGAAAAAAGGAATGGGGAGAGGAAACGGTGATCCTGGGAGAAGGCCAGCCTATCCTGGTCGAAGGACTTCATGCACTGAATCCTGAACTGACCTACTTCGTCCCTGGCTATCAGTGCCTTCGGGTGTACCTTTCTGCCCTGACCCAGCTTACAATCAACGATCATAACCGTATCTCCACTTCAGACAGTCGTCTGCTGCGCCGTCTGGTGAGGGATTTCCAGTTCCGCGGGAATGGTCCTGAACATACACTGACGGTATGGGATAATGTGCGGCAGGGAGAAGAAAAAAATATATTCCAGTTCCAGGACAGGGCCAATGTGGTCTTTAATTCTGCCCTTCTCTATGAAATCCCTGTACTGAAAAAATTGGCCCGGCCTCTTCTGGAAAGCATTCAGCCTGATAGTCCGGCTTATGGGGAGGCAAAGAGACTTCTTTATTTCCTCCAGCCATTCCGCGAACTGGACGCTTCCGTGGTCCCTGATCAATCACTGCTTCGTGAATTTGTGGGTTATAAAGGTCTTGGCAAATCGTTCCTGAACCGTTGAATGATTTTAAAAAAACGGGATTTGAACGAAGCGAAAATTTTAGATATAATAAAGCATAATCGATATGTATGAAGGGGTTGATTGAATGACAGATATTCTGATAATAGGGGCCGGCCCGGCGGGGCTCAATGCTGCCCTTTATGCAGCCCGAAAGGAACTGACCGTTAAAATTGTGACCACCGATATCGGTGGTCAGATGATGCTTACGAAAGATATTGAGAACTACCTGGGGTTTCCCTCCATTTCCGGTTTTGAACTGGCTGACAAAATGGAAGCCCACGTGCGTCAGTATCCCGTAGATATCATTTATTCCGGTGTCAAATCCCTGGTCAAAGAAAATGGTCATTTCAAAGTCATTTTAGACGATGGAAAAGAGATGACCGGAAAGACCTGTATTGTGACAGCCGGAAAGCACAGCCGTACTTTAGGAATTCCTGGAGAAAAGGAATTTACCGGCCGGGGAGTCAGCTACTGCGCCACCTGTGATGCCCCTTTCTATAGAAAAAAGACAGTTGCCATCGTAGGCGGTGGAGACAGTGCTGTTCAGGCGGCTATTGAGCTTTCAAAGATTTGTCCGAAGGTTTATCTTCTCGTGAGAAGCCGGATCCGGGCTCAGGAAATCCTTGTCCGCCGAATGAGGGCGCTGGACAATGTGGAAGTCCTTATGGGCTGGACACCGGAAAAAATGCTGGGGGAAAAGAAAGTAACATCTCTGATTGCCCAAAATAAGGCAGATGGAAGTCTCCATGAAATCAAAGTGGATGGAGTCTTTGTGGAAGCTGGGGGAATTCCGAATATTTCCTTCCTCCCGGAAGAAGTGAAAAGAAACAGCCTGGGTGAGATTATAACTGATAAAGAAGGAGCCACGAATGTGCCCGGCCTTTTTGCGGCGGGCGATGTGACGGACTGTCGGAATAAACAGATTATCATTGCGGCTGGAGAAGGGGCAGCGGCTGCTCTCGCAGCTCATGAGTATATGCTGGCAGGTGAATGATGAGGGTAACGAAAAAAATCAAGGCTGAGCAGCTCAGGCGTCTGTCGGAAGTCTATAAAAATGATGGCACCATGCTTCATTTCTCAAGTCCATTTACACTACTGGTGGCAGTGGTGCTTTCCGCCCAGTGTACGGACAAAAGGGTCAATATCATTACGCAGCGTATTTTCCCCAGGCTCGATACGCCAGCCAAAATGGCAGAGCTTTCCCAGGAGCAGCTGGAAATGGAAATCCATGACTGCGGACTTTATAAAGCAAAGGCAAAGAATCTTCTCGGCATGTGCCATATGCTTATGGAAAACTATCATGGGGAAGTGCCGGAAGATTTTGATGAGCTGGTGAAACTGCCCGGAGTCGGGAGGAAAACGGCCAATGTAGTGCGGAGTGTAGCTTTCGGGTATCCGGCCATTGCGGTGGATACCCATGTGTTCCGCGTTTCGAACCGGTTGAAACTTTCCGTGGGTAAGACACCGGATGAAGTGGAGGAAGGATTGAAAAAGGCCATTCCCATGAAAGACTGGTCATCGGCCCACCACTGGCTCATCTGGCATGGAAGGAGAGTGTGCCATGCGAGACGCCCGGACTGTGAAATATGTTTCCTCCAGAATGTGTGTCCCTCCTGCACAGTAAATGTGGAACCCTGGAAACCGGGCGAAAAGACGGAATCTGAAAAATAATATTTCCAAAATAAAAAGCTGTGATCTTTCGACCACAGCTTTTTATTGTCTCGTTATCAGAACATATTGAGGAGGCCCTTGAATCCGTAGGAGGCTACAGGAAGGATAGCATCCACGGTTTTGGAAATACCGGTCGGTTCCGGAGCAGTAATGAGGAGCAGCAGGACGGCCAGAATGGTGATGCCCAGGGAAAGCAGATTGGCCTTGCCTTTGCGGGACATTTCATAATAACCGAAGAGACGCAGGCCGATAGCCCCAAAGAAGGTAATAATCAGGCCGGAAATGGAGAAGATTCCAAAGAGCAGGTTGGCCATGACAAAGGCAACGAAGAAGACCGGCAGGAAAATGAATGGGAAATTGTAAGCAATCTTTGTACGATTCACGTTGCGGCGCATATCGTCCAGCCAGTCGCCCATATCGAAGCCAAAGAGCCCGGAAAGCAGGAAAGAAAGAAGGACGATCTTTTCCCAGCAGTCGGAGAGGCGATCGCGGTTCTGGCCGAGCCACCAGAAGAGAACACACACCAGAAGACCAAGAATTCCGCCGACGATATAGTAAAGGCCGGAAGGAATGAATTTCACGATAATCATGCCGATAGTGGCAAGGATGGAACCGATGACGATCCATTTCGTCAGTTCTCCGGAAGAAGCCCGCTGATTTTCAGGCATATTTGCCCACCGTTTGTAAAGGACTTCTGTCATGAAGACAAGAAGGAAAATAGCCAGAGCTCCAAACGGGTATACAAAGACACAGAGCAGAATGAGGAGAATCGGGAGGAAAATCCTAAAACCTTTGAAGAAATGAAGTTTCTTGAAATTCAGCTTTTCATTCTGCGTATAAATCGTGAGGCGCATAAATACCAGGTAAGTCAGCATGACGCCTACCGCCTCTATGGGGTCGCAACCCGTATACAGAAGGGCACAGAATACGAGGATTGACATGTTGGCACCGGTAAAACGGCTGACCAGGGAACCGAAAAGGCCTATATTCAGGAAGGCCACAATTGCATCAGCAAAATTCAAAACATCCATCTCCTTTTAATGAAAACATACTACAATAGTATACCTGTTAGGACCATTTGGCGCAAGGTGGTTCGTTACAGGAAAATTTTATTTAAATATAAAAGTATAAAAGTATAAAAGCATTAAGGCCGGGGCTCTATGGGAAATGTCTTTTACATATATGGTAAAAACTGATAAAATAAATAAAAACCATAGTTTTCAGGAGGAATATTTCATGGATGATCTGATTATCGTTGACTGCCAGCATGACTTCATTGACGGTTCACTGGCCTGCGGACACAGCCATGAGGCGGTTTCATGGCTCATCGAGTTTATCAATACCCATGAGGTGCGCTGCCTCTATACGTCGGACTGGCACAGTAAAACTAATGGCTCTTTCAAAGTAAATGGAGGCATCTGGCCTGTCCACTGTGTGGCGGGTACTAAAGGGGCCTCTCTGGATGAATCGTTTGCAGAGGAAATCAAAGAACCTTCCAACCGGCCTTCCGCCAAAAATCTTTTTCTGAAAGGAAAAGATGACAAAGTGGAAGAATATTCTGCTTTTAATGGAACCAGTGAAAAAGGAGAAGTTCTTGGAAATATCGCTTTACCCCATGTCTATGTGGGTGGTATTGCATCCGAATACTGCGTGAAGGAAACGGTCCTTGCCCTTCTCTCGGCAGGAAGAAAAGTAACCCTTCTGGCATCTGGACTGGGTTACGTATCTGAAGCGGACCATATGAAAACAATGAAAGAACTGGAAGAAAAGGGTGTGGAAATCCTTAAATAAGGAGATCTTATGAGTGAAGTCAGGATAGGCGATATAGGGGAATTCGGGCTCATCTGCCGTCTTACGCACGATTTCATTTACCGGCCGGAACTGGTTCGGCTGGGAGCCGGCGATGACGGGGCGGTCTATCATCTGCCGGAAGGCTTTGATGAAGTCATTTCCACGGATACCATGGTGGAAGGGATTCATTTCACCAGAGATACCATGGGACCGGAAGATGTGGGATACCATCTGGCAGCTTCCAATTTCAGTGATATGGCTGCCATGGGAGCTGACGTTCATGGATTTGTCCTTTCCATTGCGCTTCCTGATGAACTTCCTGTTGAATGGGTGGAAAAACTGTATGATGGCATCCGCCTCTGCTGTAAAAAATACCGTGTCAATCTTCTTGGCGGAGATGTCACAGGATCTCCAAGAGGAATCATTCTCACCGGGACTGTGCTGGGGATCGTTCCTGAAGGGAAAGCAGTACCCCGGAGCGGGGCCGAAGAAGGGGACCTGGTTTTCGTGACGGAAACCATTGGTGATTCCGCCGCAGGACTTTATGCCATTCTTCATGGAAAGGGAAAAGACTGGCCCTTTCTTGTCAAAAGGCATCGACGTCCGGAGCCCCAGATTGAAAAAGGAATTCTTCTGCGGAAAGCGGGAGCCCATTCTTTAAATGATATTTCTGATGGCCTTTCAAGGGAATTAAATGAGATCGCTTTGGCATCGCAGGTGGAAATAGAAATCAATCCTTTTCTTATTCCTCTTTCTAAAGAAGCGAGAAAGCTGGCAGCAGAGGCTCATATGGATCCTCTTTCCTGGGCTTTCAACGGGGGAGAAGATTATGAACTGACGGGTACCATTTCCCCTGAATCTTTTGATACAATAGAAAGTAAAGACGGAATCATCGTCATTGGCAGGGTCACTGGCCGGGGTCAGGGCGTTTATTTGAAAAACAATGAAAAAAGGAAAGTTCTGGAAATTCATGGTTATGATCATTTTGTTAAATAATGGGAGGAAACTATGTACACACTTGTAGTCATCAGACATGGTGAAAGCGAATGGAATAAACTCAACCTTTTCTGCGGCTGGACGGATGTCGAGCTCTCCGATAAGGGCTTTGAAGAAGCAAAGGAAGCAGGCCGCCTGATGAAGGAAGAAGGGCTGACTTTTGACTCCTGCTATACATCCGTACTGAAAAGAGCAATCCATACGGCCTATACTGCCCTTGATGTGATGGATCTGAACTGGATTCCGGTGATTAAGGATTATCATCTGAATGAACGCCATTACGGGGCCCTTCAGGGACTGAACAAGACGGAAACAGCCGATAAATATGGGGAGAAACAGGTTCATCTCTGGAGACGTTCCTACGATGTCCGTCCACCGGCCCTCTCTGCTGAGGATCCGAGAAATCCCGTGAACCAGGCTCCCTATCAGAAATTTAAAGACGAAGTGGAACTGCCGCTTACAGAATGCCTGAAAGATACGGTGGCCCGTGTGGCACCCTATTTTGAAGAAGTCATCCGTCCGCAGATTGAAAAAGGTGAAAAAATCCTCATTGCGGCTCATGGCAATTCTATCCGTGCCCTGAGAAAACACCTGGAACATATTTCCGACAGTGAAATCGCCGGCATGAATATTCCTACCGGTATTCCCCTCGTTTACCATATCAATCCTGACTTTACCATTCATGATGTGGGATACCTGGGCGATCAGGAAGCGATTCAGGCCAAGATCAATGCGGTGAAAAACCAGTCTGCCGCTTCTACAAAAAAATAAGGAGGTGCCGGGAGGCTTCCGGGGTATCCGGAAGCTTTCCTTATAATGAAATATGATACATCTGATTCAAAGAAATGAAGATTCCAACCGAGCTCCCATCCTCGTACTCGAGGGAGGGGCCATGCGGGGTATCTTTACTTCCGGTGTCCTTGATGCGTTCATGGACAGGAATTTCTATTTTCCAAAAGTCATCGGTATATCGGCCGGCTGCCTTCAGGGGCTCTGCTATATCTCCAGACAGCGGGGCAGGAACAGGAAAGTCAATACAACTTACTGCTCTGATTCCCGGTACATGGGACTTTCTCATATGCTGAAAGGAGGGTCCTTCTTTAACTGGGAGTTCATGTTCGGCGATCTGGCCCATGAACTGGTGCCCTTTGATTATGAAACTTTCAGCAGGGCAAAGGAGACACTTTATACTGTCATTACTGATGCGGAAAATGGAGAACCCTGCTTTATTTCCAGCCATTCCATGGATGTGGACGAATATATGAAAGTCTGTGAAGCCAGCTGTTCCATTCCGCTGGTTTCAAGGCCTGTGAAATGGCGTGATAAGCATTATGTGGACGGAGGCGTCAGCCTGCCGCTGGTGCCCATGCCGGAGGAAATCCCTTTTCCCCATGGCAAAATCGTTTATGTTCTCACAAGGGATATTGTGTATCGTAAGAAACCGGTTCCCTTCTGGTTTCATGGCCTTCTTGATTTCAAATATGGCAAGGAGTTCCCTTCCGTGGTGGAGGAGATGTGCTCCATCCCGCCGAGATACAATGAAAAAGTGGAACGGGTCCTTGAAATGGAAAAATCAGGAGATGTCTTCGTCATCCGGCCTGAAAAACCGGTGACCGTATCCAGAACGGAACGGAATGCGGCAAAGCTTCGTGAGCTTCACGGAGAAGGTTACCGGATTGGACAGGAAAATTTTGATGGAATGATGAGGTGGCTTTATGAGTGAAGTGGTGATTCAAAGCGGGAACGTAAAGGAGACCATGGATCTGGGCCGCTTCTTCGGACGTCATGCGGTAGATGGACTTTTCATCGCCCTCACGGGAGATCTGGGAGCAGGAAAGACCCATTTTGTCCAGGGCCTTGCGGAAGGCATGGGTATAAAGGGAGTCGTAGGAAGTCCCACATTTACCATCATGAATTATTATGATGGCCCCGTTCCACTCAAGCATTTTGATTTCTACCGCCTTCACAGTGAAAATGATCTCTGGAATATCGGCTGGGAAGAATACGGACAGGGCGGCGTCGTGGTGGTGGAATGGGCGGACATGTTTCCATCCCTTATTCCTGAAGAAAGTATACAGATTGAAATCACCCTTTCCGGAGAATGGGAAAGAAATATACGGATTCACTGGGGCGAAGAGGCTCCGGAAGATATTGTAAAGGAGATTAAAGAATATGCTGCTTGCCATTGATACATCATCACTGGTATTAAGCTGTGCCCTGGCAGAAGAAGACCGGCTGGTCGCCGAATGGACAGTTCAGAGAAAATTGACTCATTCCGAACAGCTCATCCCCCATATGGATACGATGATGAGGGAAGCGGGTGTTTCCAAAAGTGAAATCGAAGCCATTGCTGTATCTGTCGGTCCCGGGTCATTTACGGGGCTCCGGATCGGCCTTGCTACTGCAAAAATGGCTTCCTATATATGGAAAGTGCCCCTGGTGGGAGTGGATACCCTGGAAGCCCTGGCCTGGAATATGGCCGGCGCCCGGGCATTTATCCTTCCTCTTCTGGATGCCCAGAGAGGAAATGTGTATGCAGCCCTCTATGGCGCATTTGATGAAATGTGGCAGGAAGAAAAAGAAGAAGTGGCGCCCATCGATGAAGTCATTGCGGCAGCCGTCAAACATGGTGGCCCGCTTATTGCCGTGGGAGAATGTGCCGATAAATATAAAGACAAACTGCTCGCGGCAGGCATAATGCCTGCCCCTCCTCACAGCCGTCTCTCCAGGGCAGGGAGTGTGGCTCTTGCAGGGTTTGGGAAATTGAAATCCGGCAGGATAGATAATCCATTGAGCATTCTTCCCAACTATATTCGTCGAAGTGAGGCAGAAGTATTATGGGAGAAAAGGCATCCGGAGTCCTGATCCGTCCGGCATCCGCTGAAGATATTGATAGCATTTATGAAATCGGCACACTCTGCTTTGCCGATGCCTGGCGAAGGGATACGGTGGCCCATGACATGGAAGGAAGCCACAGCGAATATTTCGTGGCTGAAATGGACGGGAAAGTCGTGGGCTATGGCTGCTTCTGGTTCGTGGTGGATGAAGGACAGCTGGTCAATATCGGTGTTCGTCCGGAATACAGGAGGCAGGGATTCGCCGAGGCCATCCTGGAAAGAGGACTGGAAGAATGCAGGGACAGAAATATGAAAACCATATTTCTGGAAGTCCGGGTCAGCAACAGTCCGGCCCAGGCGCTCTATAAGAAATATAATTTCCGCTCCCTGGGGGTGCGGAAAGGGGTATATGACCTTCCCAGAGAGGACGGCTATATTATGTCCCGTGAAATATAAGGAGTCATTATGAAAATATTATCCTTTGAATCGAGTTGTGATGAAACATCCTGCGCGGTCATCGAGGATGGGAGGAAAATCCTTTCTGATGTGATTTCCACACAGGTACCGATTCACAAGAAATTTGGCGGAGTGGTGCCGGAAATCGCATCCCGTCACCATATAGAAGATGTGCTTCCCGTAGCCATTGAAGCTTTGGAAGAAGCCCATTGCACCTGGCAGGATATGGATGCCATTGCAGTCACCCAGGGACCGGGACTCGTGGGAGCTCTTCTGGTAGGCGTAGCTGCAGCCAAAGCGGCAGCCTGGGCACTAGATAAACCTCTGATTGCGGTCAATCATATGGAAGGCCATATCTTTGCGAATCTTCTCCAGTATCCTGATCTGGAACCTCCATTTTTGTCTCTTGTCGTTTCCGGCGGTCATACCATGATTGTCATCGTAAAAGATTACAATACTTTCCAGTTGCTTGGACAGACCAGGGATGATGCGGCAGGAGAAGCTTTTGATAAAATCGCAAGGGTCATGGGGTATCCCTATCCGGGCGGACCCCATATCGACCGGCTGGCACAGGATGGAAATCCTGATGCCGTAACCTTTCCTATGGGACTTGGTAAGGAACACAACTTTGATTTTTCTTTTAGTGGGCTGAAATCAGCCGTAATCAATTATCTTAATACGGCGAAGATGAAAAAAATTGAAGTGAATTATAATGATATCGCTGCCTCTTTCCAAAAGGCGGTGGTTGAAGTGCTGGTAGAAAAAGCAATGAAGGCCAGTGATCTGACAGGATTAAAGACGATAGCTCTTGCAGGGGGTGTAGCAGCAAATAGCGGTCTGCGTAAAACACTGAAGGCGGAATGTGATAAACGGAAAATCCGCATGTGTCGGCCAGATCCGGTGCTCTGCACTGACAATGGAGCCATGATTGGCTGCAGAGCCTATTATATGGCGCTTGCCGGCAATTATGCATCCATGAATCTGAACGCTGACCCACGTCTGCCATTTTTGGCAGACCAGATCAGTCTCTGATTATTCTCTGAAGAATTGGGGAGGATGGGAGGCTCTTTATGCAGACACGGGGATTGGAAATGAGCCAACTTTATACGTTGGTTCGTGATACGACAAATTTGACCGACGTACAGGCAAAAATACTGGATCATATGCAGGCGGCGCTTCAATTGGCCAGCGATGTTTCCAGAAACCAGGTTTATTTATGCGCCAGAGGGAAAAATAACGATATTTCTGTCATACTGACAGCGGTGAAGCCTTCCTATACACATGGATCTACATTTTTCAGATCCGGGGATACATTTATGGAAGGGGAACTGGCACTCATAGAAAATGTATTTACCACTGGCAGAAAAGTAGTAGGCCGTAAAAGGCTTGATCAGGGACTGGAGGTAGCGGCTACTGCGTATCCGGTAGTTGATAATGCTGGTCAGCCTTTTGCTGCAGTCTGCTTCCTGTCAAATTCCCTTCGGCAGCAGCAGGTACTTACGGATACAGCCAATCTGGCTCTTCAGGTACCTTTCAGCACAGCTGATTATTACAGCATACGCCCGCAGGATGGAATGATTGTGCTGGATTCCATGGGACGCATCATTTATGCCAATGATATGGCTGATGACCTGTACTTTGTTCTTGATAAGGAAGCGGTAGAGAAGCGGGAAATTGTAGGGCATACCATTGTCCATTTTCCTCTTGTAGAAAAAGTCATGAAAACGGGACGCCCGGCCTATGGCGATGAGGTGTCTGAAAATATGACCCTCTCCGCATGGGGACTCCCCATCATTTCCGGCGGCAGGGTGTCAAGGACTGTCCTGGTCCTGACTGATGTGACTGCTATCAGGGAAAAAGAAAGACAGATTCTCGTCAAGGACTCCGTTATAAAAGAAATTCACCACAGGGTAAAGAATAGTCTGAATACGATTGCGGGAATGCTTCGAATGCAGGCAAGGAGAGCAAAGGATGAAGATACAAAAGAGGCCCTGAAAAGGGCGGTAAGCAGGATTCTTGGTATTTCCCAGATTCACGATATCCTTGCCAATCAGAGTGGTGATAAAATAGATCTGGATATACTGCTGGATAAAATCACAAAATTATCGGTAGACAGTCTTGCTCTTATTCCGGTGACAATCCTCCGGGAAAAGGCAGGACGGGGACTCATTGTGGATTCCGAGAAAGCGGTTCCTTTAGCTATTGCGACTAATGAACTGATTCATAATGCTATTGATCATGGGTTTCGGGACAAGGAAAAGGGCAGCCTTACGGTAGGAACAAAAATCGAAGGGACCTGGATTCACGTGTATATCAGGAATGATGGAAATCCGCTGCCTGAAGATTTCAGTACCAGAACCTTCAATCTGGGGCTTCAGATTGTAAGGAACCTGGCTGAGATCGAACTTAAAGGGAAGTTTTCCGTACAGAATGAAGGCGGATTCGTGGTGGCAGATATTTACTGTCCTATATCATTAATGGAGGGGTAAAATGGCAGAACGATATAGAATTGTAATTGCAGACGATGAATCATTGAGTTCCATGGATTTGAAAGAAATGCTGGAAGAGTCGGGTCATGAGGTGGTAGGAGTTGGATCAGATGGCGTGGAGGCTCTGGATCTGGTAAAGGAAAAACATCCGGATTTAGTCATTTTGGATGTGAAAATGCCCCGCCTTGACGGTATCCAGGCTGCCAAAATGATTGCCCATGATAATTTGGCCCCGGTTGTACTCCTGACGGCTTTTGGCGATGAGGATATGATTGAAAAGGCAAAGAAATCTATGGTATTTGGTTATGTCATGAAGCCGGTGGAAGAAAAAACATTGTTTCCTGCCATTCAGATTGCGGTCAGTCAGTACCGCCTGAAACGGGATATGGTAGACCGGGTTAAAAATATGGAGCGGGAACTGGCTGCCCGTAAGATTGTGGACAGGGCTAAAGGCCTGCTTATGGATTATTATCATATTACGGAAGAGGATGCATACCGCCGCATGCAGCAGACCAGTATGAAACGGGGAATAACCATCGCTGATGTGGCCCAGCGGGTAGTCAAAGAAATCATGGCCAGAAAAAACAAGTGATTTCAGCTGTTATGCCGGTGCTGCCGGCTGGATTATATGATTTAAGGAGGAATTACGATGAAGTACACATTTTTAGGACACGCATGCTTTAAAATCGATACGGGGAATGAAAGACTTCTTTTCGATCCCTTCCTCACAGGAAACAGTCAGGCGGCAGTGAAGGCAGATAAAGTCAGATGTGAATATATCCTTTTGTCCCATGCTCATGGCGATCACTTTGGTGATGCCAATGAAATCGCGCTCCGCACCGGGGCACTGGTAGTCGCTATTCCGGAAGTCATCAGCCTTTTCTCCGATTCCGTATCCAATTTCCAGCCCATGAACCTGGGGGGACAGTTCAAAGCGGATTTCGGAACTGTGAAAATGGTCCAGGCCTGGCATAGCTGCGGTGCAGCAGGCGGCATTCCCTGCGGATTCATCATCAAATTCAATGAAGGTCCTACCGTTTACTATTCCGGGGATACGGCTCTCTTTGGGGATATGAAACTCTTTGGAGAACTTTTTGATATTGATTACGCAATCATGCCCATTGGCGATAATTACACCATGGGACCGGAAGACGCGCTGCTGGCGGCAGAATTCCTCAAGGCAAAGCACGTGATTCCTCTTCACTACAACACCTGGCCGGTTATAGCCCAGAATGCGGAGGATTTCAAAAAAGCGGCTGCCGCGAAGGGTATCGATGTCATTATTGTAAAACCGGGTGAAACCATTGAACTCTAAAAAGTGAACCTTATGAGAAAGCGCCTTCCTTCCGGGGCGCTTTTTCTTGTGAAATATTTCCACAGGCCTGTTCCTTTCATTTAAATATGTTAAAATGAATAAAGTATGAAATAAGGATATTGAAACCAAGGAGAAATTCATGAGTAAGGAAGATAAATTTTTTGAAGCCCTTCGGGAATTCGTTAAATCTATCAGCGAAGCCGGCATGGTCCTGAATGAAGTGGCAGAAGGACATATGGATCCCTCCGAAGGATATAAAAGGGTATCTGAAATCAAAAGAATCTGCAGGGACAGTCACGGCCGACTGACGGAGAAAATGTATAAGACTTATAAAAATCCCGGCGAACTGGACCTCGTCAGAGGCATAATCGATCGGGGATATTCCATTGTGGGTACGGTTAAGGATATCCTTTCCCGGTTGGATATGGTCCAGGTAGGTGAAGCTCCGGAAGAATTCGGCCTTTTTTCCCGGCTCGTCTGCTCGTCCCTTGTGGAATTGAAGAAAACCATGGACTATACAGTAGATATCAGACAGAATTATATGAAGATGGAAGCTCGCTGCAGCAGGATCTATAATTATGAGGAACGGGGCGATGAATGCTTCAGGAGCTGCATGAGAAGGCTCTTTGGCGCAGAAGATGCCAAATACCTGATATACTGGAAAGCTGTTTTTCATGATCTGGAGGAGGCGCAGGACAAAGCGGCCGGCATGGTGCCCCTTCTCCAGAAACTCATTACGGGCATGTGAGAATGACTTATGGGGCAGTTAGCCGGTTTTCCATAAGATAATTGAAAAAATAAAGAACAAAGAGAATTTTATAAATTTCTTCTCTTTTCAGTGGATTTTTTATAAAAATCATGTATAATAAAAATACATGGAGGAAATGCCATGGGATGGTTTATCCATCCGGCTCTATTGATGATTATTTCCCTGATTATCAATCCGGCTGCGGACTGATCATACTCCTCAATGATCGTCGTGCACAAGAAAGCGGTGTAGTACCGCTTTTTTTGTTGGCTTTGCAGGGCTTAAGGCTTCTGTTCGTGTTATAATGGGGCAGTACTCTAAAAATATTCCGAAAAGGGGATTTGAAAATGAAACGACCGGTTCGCAATTATCAGTGGAAGGATGGGAAAAAACTTTCCCTTGGTGACAAGTCCCTGGTGATGGGGATTCTCAATGTGACACCCGATTCCTTCTCTGATGGAGGAAACTGGAACAGTCCGGAAAAAGCCATTTCCCACACCCATGCCATGATAGAAGAAGGGGCTGCCATGATTGATGTGGGTGCGGAATCCACCCGTCCCGGCTCTCTCCCCCTTACGTCAGAAGAAGAAATAAAAAGGCTTATGATTTTTCTTCCCTCCGTATTGAGAGAAAGCCGTGTCCCTGTATCCATTGATTCCTACCATTATGAAACCATGGAAAAAGCGCTTTCCGCCGGGGCCCATATGGTCAATGATATCTGGGGATTTCAGCAGGATGATGGCAGTATGGCATCCGTATCCGCATCTTTTGATGTGCCCGTTATCCTTATGCATAACAGGGAAAATCATGATTATGAAGAAGATATCCTGGAAAGTATGAAGCATTTCTTTGAGAAATCCATTGAAATCGCATTGAAAGCCGGTGTCAGGGAAGAAAATATCATTCTGGATCCGGGAATCGGCTTCGGGAAGACTGCAGAACAGAATATGGTAGTCCTTTCCCGGCTTGATGAACTTGTTCATTTTTTCCCCTGTCCCTGGCTCTTGGGGGTAAGCCGCAAACGGTTTATCGGTTCCATCCTGGACCTTCCGGCGGAAGAACGGGATGAAGGTACAGCAGCAGTCAATCTCTTTGGGGCGGAAAAGGGCTGTACCATTTTCCGGGTTCATAATGTACGAATGACGGCACGGGTTCTGAAAGTATGGGATGCCCTTCGAAGCATAAATCAGTAACAGGAGGCTTTTTATGGATTGTATCAGACTGACAGGAATGGCCTTCTTCGGCTATCACGGTGATGAACCGGAAGAGACGAAACTGGGCCAGCGGTTTTATATAGATATAGAAATGGAACTGGATCTTTCGAAAGTGGGAGAAAGTGACAATCTGGAAGATTCGGTCAATTATGTGGCAGTTTATGAGCTTGTGAAAAGACGCGCAGAAGGGGGGCCCTTCAAACTGCTTGAGAAACTGGCAGGTATTATCAATGACGATGTCCTGTCTACATTTCCCAAAGTTTACAAGGTGACGACCACAGTCCATAAGCCGGGATCGCCGATTCCGGGAATCCTGGATGATGTTTCTGTTACACTCAGTAAGGAAAGGTAAACAGAATAGAACCCCGCTGGAATGATGTACGGAGTTCTATCAGACTACGATGAATAAAAACGATTATATTATTTCCCTGGGATCAAATCTTGGAGATTCCGGAGAAATCCTACGGGCTGCCCTGAGGAAGCTTACCGTCCATCCCAAACTCAGCTTGCTGAAGCTGTCTTCCTTTTACAGGACAAAACCCTGGGGGAAAACGGATCAGCCCGATTTTCTGAATGCAGCTGCCCTGATCCACTGGGAGGATTCACCGGAAGAGCTTCTGACCTTCCTCCTTCTTACGGAAAAGGAAATGGGCCGGGTGAGAAAAGTCCACTGGGGGCCCAGGACGCTGGACCTGGATCTGATATATAATGAATATGAAAGGCGAGATACCAAATATCTTCAATTGCCGCATCCTTTATTCTGGGAGCGGCCTTTTGTGCTGGTCCCCATGGAGGAAATCCTGCCGGAATTTACCTTCCAGAGGGAAGGAATTCATGAAAGAATCCTTTCGCTTCATGGTTATGATGAAGTGAAACGAGAATGCATAAAAGGAAAGGAGTATGAAAATGGGAATTAATGAACAGTCATCCCTTTCCGGTGTCAGGGCAGCCATGACAGGGGCAAGACCCGAATCTTTTGAAAATGACAGTACAGCCGGTCCGGCTCTTACTGAAAAAATTTTTTCTTTTTTTCATAAAAGCGGGATTCTTGAAGAAAATAAGAATATAGAAATGATTACCGGTATTGCCGATGCTGCTAAAGCTCTTTCTGCATCAGCAGCTTTGAAGTCCTGTCATCAGGCGGTCATCATCGTCCCGGAGACGAAGGATATTTTCCGATGGGAAGAAGATCTTGCCTTCTTTGCTCCGGATATAGAAATTTATCCATTCCCTGTAGTGGAGGAGGCCGGTTTTCAGGTCGCCTTTTCCGGTTCGGAACGGCTTCGTGACCGCATGCGTGCTCTTTCGGCCATGGTTACCGGGGAAAAAGCCGTCATACTTGCTACAGCGGTAGAAGCTGCACAGAAAATCATCAATCCGGATGACCTGAAGCATTCACTGATTTCCATAGAAAAAGAAAAAGAATATGACCGGGATGATCTGGCAAGTGGTCTTGTCCTTGCGGGCTATGAGCGGGTGGACCAGGTAGAGAGAAGTGGTCATTTTGCACTGCGCGGAGATATTGTGGATGTGTATCCGATCAATGCTGCCCATCCGCTCCGTATCGAACTCTGGGGCGATGAAGTGGACAGCATCCGGTTCTTTGACGAAGATACCCAGCGTTCCATCCAGGAACTGGACCGGGCGGATATTCTTCCCCTTTCGCCGAAAGGGGAAAAGGATTCACTGCTTTTTTCCTATCTGACGAAGGGACTTCTTATTTACGATGAGCCTCAGCGGTCCGAAGAAAACCTGCGGCGCTATTTCCGGGAGGAAAAAGAAAACAGAACTAAAGCTTCTGCCTGGGAAGATGTGGTCCATCTGGGGAGAAGCGGGAAGAACCGGGAAATCATTCTTTCCCTTCTGAACAGGGAACTGACAGGTTTTCCTCATCCTCTGGTTCACGTCTGGCGTGGCCAAACCATGACGAATTACCAGCGCCAGATTCCTGTCTTTATAGAAGACCTGAAATCTTATCTGAAAAAAGAATGGCAGGTCCTTTTCATTGTCCCCAGACCCTCCGAAAAAGAGGAGTTAAAAGGAATCCTTAAGGATAATGAAGTCTCTTTCTCTGTCGGGTCCAATGATGGACCGGTTTCCCTGGTCAATGGTATTCTTTCCCGGGGATTTGAGCTGCCTGATGAAAAACTGGCTGTTTTCACTTCGGGAGACATTTTGGGAAGGCAGAAAATCCGCCGGACCCGCCGCGCTGGAAAAGGAAGGCAGATCCGTTATTTCTCTGATTTAAACATCGGAGATTATGTGGTACAGGATGTTCATGGTATCGGTAAATATCTTGGCATCCGTACGATTGAATTATCCGGAATTCATCGTGACTACATTGCCATCCAGTATGCAGGATCAGATAAACTTTTCCTGCCGGTTGAACAAATCACGACCCTTGAAAAATACATCGGCCCTGAAGGGGGCGTGCCGACCCTAAGCAAAATGGGAGAAGCTCACTGGGAAAAAATCCGGTCCAAAGCGAAAAAATCCATTGAAGAACTGGCAGAAAGGCTTCTTGATATATATGCCCGCCGCGAAATTACACAGGGTATTGCCTTTGCACCGGACGGGCCGGAACAGAGAGAATTTGAAGATACCTTTCCTTTTGTGGAGACCGAAGACCAGCTGACGGCGATCGAAAGCATCAAGAAAGCCATGGAACGGCCCGTTCCCATGGATATGCTGCTTTGCGGCGACGTGGGATTCGGGAAGACAGAAGTGGCAATGCGGGCTGTGTTCAAGTGTGTCATGAGTGGTTATCAGGCTATGGTACTTTGTCCGACTACGGTACTTTCAGCCCAGCATTACAAGAATTTCAAAGATCGTATGGATAGCTTCGGCGTGAATCTGGCAGTCCTGAACCGTTTTACATCTGTTAAAGAGAGAAAAGAAATTCTTCGGAAACTGGAAATTGGTGAGCTGGATATCATCATCGGTACCCATGTCGTGCTTAATAAAAAAGTTGTCTGCAAGAGGCTTGGCCTTCTTGTGGTGGATGAAGAGCAGCGTTTTGGTGTAGTGCAGAAAGAAAAATGGAAATCCTGGTCTTCCGGGATTGATGTGCTGACCTTGTCAGCCACCCCGATTCCCCGTACTCTCCATATGAGTCTTACCGGTGTGAGAGATATGGTGACGATCACTACACCGCCCCTGAACCGTCATGCCATCCAGACCTATGTGACTGAATATGACAGCCGTATCGTGAAAGATGCCATTCTTCGCGAAAAGGAAAGGGGAGGACAGACTTACTTTATTTATAATCGCATCGAGACCATGCCTGCCATGTATGAACAGCTCCGGGAAATCCTTCCGGAAGACGTAACTATCGGCATTGCCTATGGCCGCATGGATGGAACCCGGCTGGAGCAGGTTATGCTTGATTTCTATGAAGGCCGGTATGATGTGCTCCTTTGTACGACACTGATTGAAAATGGTCTTGACCAGCCCAATGCGAATACCATGCTTGTCTATGATGCTGACAGGATGGGACTTTCCCAGATTTATCAGATGCGGGGCCGCGTTGGCCGGTCTGAAAAAATCGCAAGAGCCTGGTTCTTTTACCGAAAAGGGAAAATACTTTCGGAAGTAGCAGAAAAAAGGCTGGATACGATTCGGGAATTCACTGAACTGGGGAGCGGTTTCAAAGTGGCCATGAGGGATCTGGAAATCCGGGGTGCCGGCAATCTTCTGGGATCGGCGCAGCATGGAAATATCGCTGCCATCGGGTTTGCCACTTACTGTTCCATGCTTGAAGAGGCGGTGGAGAGGCTCCGGCTCAAGAGAGAAAACAGGCCCATTCCGAGAAAACTGCCAAACACAACCATCGAATTCCGGCAGGATGCGTACCTTGACAGTACTTATATTTCCGATGAGGAACAGAAAATGGAAATCTACCGCCGTCTGGCTTCTGTGGAAGATGAGAAGTCCCTGTCTGACTTGATCGATGAGGTGGTTGATCGCTTTGGCTCACCCACAAAACCGGTGGAAAAACTTTTAAGTATTTCCAGAATCCGCGTAAAGGCAAGGCTTCTCGGTATAGGCAGTATCCTTGACGGTGGAGCGAATTTCATCATTACCTGGGCTGACGAAGAACCTATGCGGGGTTGGAATCCTATGCTTCTTCCCAAAGAATGGCTCCCTTATATCAGGATTCTTCCCGGCAGTCCGGCAAAGTTTAATATTAATAAGAGGGACATACCTGAAGATACCATGACGTTGATTTCTTCCTTTATTGATGAACTTTACTCCGAAGTGAAAAAGGTAAGGGTAAAATAGAGAGATCTCCATTTTGACAGATTTCATGAATCATTTAATAATGGTACAAAGAAAATACAGGATAAAACTTTACAATTTCCTGTAAATCTGATATGACTATATGAGCTGTATCTCAAATCTTTGATTTTAAAACAGGTGAAAAATGCGTAAAAATTCATTCATTCAGGGGGCCCTGATCCTGACTGTGGCAGGAATCATTGTCAAGTTCATCGGTGCCTTCAGTCGTATTTATCTGTCACGGCTCCTTGGCGGAGAAGGTATCGGGCTTTACCAGATGGCTTATCCCATCTACCTGCTCTGCCTTTCCGTATCTTCTGCCGGCCTTCCCGTTGCTATTTCTATCATGGTCGCCGAGCGAAATGCGGTGAATGATTACTTTGGCGGACAGAAAGTATTCCGTATTTCTATGGTGGCCCTGATTCTGACAGGACTCTTCTTCAGCTGCCTTCTTTTCTTTGGCGCAGGGTGGCTCGTACATACAGGAATAGTTCGTGACCCAAGGGCCTACTGGTCTCTCCTGGCTCTTTCACCGGCCGTTTTCTGTGCGACTCTTCTGGCAACCCTTCGCGGTTATTTCCAGGGGCTTCAGCTCATGACACCTACGGCTGTATCCCAGATCATTGAACAGATTGTCCGGGTAGTGACCATGATTGCTTTTGCCATCATTCTCCTGCCATCAGGACTTGAATTTGGCGCGGCCGGCGCAACCTTCGGAGCCGCTCCGGGCGCTTTTACCGGTATACTGGTACTGATTGTTTTCTATTATATGACCAGAAACTGGAGAAAAGAGCTGGCTGGGCAGCAGGATTCTTCCATTAAACCGCAGAGTGCCCTTCACATCATAAAAAGACTGCTGGTTCTTGCTATCCCTGTATCCCTTGCCAATATCATGCTTCCTATCGTTTCCAATATCGATCTTTTCATCGTACCTAGACGACTTGAAGTGGCGGGATTTGCTGTAGAAGAGGCAACAACTCTTTTTGGCTATCTTACCGGTATGGCAACAGCCCTTGTCAATATGCCCACAATTGTGACTGCCTCTCTGGCGGCCAGTCTGGTGCCTGTCATTTCTGAAGCAGTTGCCCAGCACAAAGGCGATGTGGTCATGAAAAGAACTGATACAGCCATGCGTCTGGCAAATATCATTACGATTCCTGCTTTTGTAGGCATGTGTGTGATTGCCACTCCTATTTCTGCCATGCTCTATGCGACACCAGATGCAGGTCCCTGCATTGCGGTCATGAGTTTTGGCGTATTCCTGCTCGGCGTGCAGCAGGTTACTACCGGAGTCCTTCAGGGCATGGGGAAGACAGCCATTCCATTTCTGAATATGGTGGCTTCAGCCTGTGTAAAAGTATTCCTTTCCTGGAATCTGACGGCATTACCAAGTTGGGGAGTCATCGGGGCAGCCTGGGCAACGAATGCCGACTTTGGCGTGGCCGCCCTTTTGAATCTGATTTTCCTTTACAAATTCCGTCATTATATGATGGATATCATTCATACGGTCAAACTGTTTGTGGCAGCCGGTATCATGGGTGCGGCCGTACTGGCTATATACCATGGGATTGAAGGCTTCATCCACAGCAATACCCTGGCAACTCTCATCGCCATTATGGCGGGTGGTCTTGTTTACCTTATTGCCATAGTCCTGATCCGTGCAGTCAAGCCGGAAGATGTTCAGGGAGTGCCGAAAATCGGTCTGAAGCTTGCGAGACTTGTTGAAAAATTCAGTTTCAAAATTTAATGCATAAAAAATCCTTCTCCATAAAAACGGGAGAAGGATTTTTTTATGTTTAAGCAGGGAAATCAGATCAGATGAGGTGCCCGGGCCAGACAGTTTTCCGTGGTGGAAATCAATTCTTCCACGATTTCTTCCACCGGCTGTATTTTCGTCAGATGGGTAAGGGACATACCTGCCAGAACAAATCCGTTATCTGTATCCCCGTCCACTGCAGCCAATCTGGTAGTTCCTTTTGCCATTTCGATTAATTCGGAGAGGGGGGCACCGCTATATTCTGCTTTCAGGTATCTCTCGGAAAAACTGTTTTTGAGACCCCGGACACTGTCTTTTGTTGTGAATCCGGTGACCGTGGAATCTGTATCTTGAGCGTTGATGAGCGCTTTTTTTGCATTGGGGTGGAGACGGCATTCTTCAGCAAGCATGAAACGGGTCCCCATCTGGACTCCGGAAGCACCCATAACGAGGGCTGCCGCAATACCCCGGCCATCCACAATCCCTCCTGCCGCAATGACGGGAATCTCTATTTCAGGGAGTACATTTTCAAGAAGTGCCATGAGCGTGATTTTTCCGTCATGGCCTCCGGCTTCCATTCCTTCCACGACCAGTGCATCCGCTCCGGCATCCTGTACTCTTTTTGCAAGTTTTACATTGGGGACTACAGGAATGCATTTGACTCCGGCATGGTGGAAAGGCTCCAGCCAGGGCACCGGGTTTCCTGCCCCTATGGTCACGAAAGGAACTTTTTCATCACAGATCACCTGGGCCACGTCATCTTTGTTCGGCATCTGGAGCATCAGATTGACGCCAAATGTCTTTCCGGGGCCCAGGATGTCTTTAGCTCTTCGTATTTCTTCAAGAACCTGATCTGTTGAAAATCCTCCGGAGGCGATGACACCTGCGCAGCCTGTATGGGCCATGGCTGCAGCCAGGAGTCCGTCGGAAATATAAGCCATCCCTCCCTGAATGATGGGATAATCAATGGACAATAATCGTGTAATTCCTGTTTTCCACGCCATAGTTTCCTCCCAACGTTGTAAAATAATGATTAGATCAGAACTTCATCTTCTTTATCTTATTATACAGAAATTGAACCTGTCCGTTAAGAAATAAGTTTTCCCGACAGGTTAAAATTTCCGGCTTTCATCGGATTTGATCAATCTGGCGAACTTTTGGGATAAAGTAGAAATACTTATTCTGAGAAAGCATTCGATTTCCGTTATATAATGATAATAATTCATCGATTCACTATTTAAACCTGATTCAGCCACATTGGCGTTTACTTTTTAAGAAATGAAATTCAGTATTTTACAGCAAAAAGAGAATACCTGTTAGACATTCCGTGGATATGTTTTCCATATAACTACACAATATACCAAAAAGAGTATACTTATTTATATAAGATTTTACAGATGTTGTAGTATTAAACAAGGCGTGATATACTGTAAAAGGTAAAGCCCGGCTGGTTCTGTTTGTTTTCTGACTAATGGGAGGGATATTGGTGAAAGAAGATTCCTTAATGATGCTTCTCCTTCCGGAAATGATAGTAGAAGCACAGGAACGGTATGAAATTCTTCGCCAGATTCATGATATGCAGCCCGTTGGAAGGCATCTTCTTTCGGTGCAGACGAAACTCCCTGAAAGCACGGTGAGAAAACATATCGAAAAAATGGAAAAGGCCGGCCTTTTATTTTCCCGTCATTCCGGTATTACACTGACTCCGAAAGGGGAGTCTTTCATCGGGCCGCTGGCACCATATTTTCAAAAGACACCGGCTCTTTCAGATATGGAAAAACGCCTGTCTTCCGTCTTGTCTATGAAGAGAGTAGTGGTTGTTCGCGGAAATTCTGATGATTCCGATGAGATTAGTGAGAAAATCAGTCAGGAAGCGGCCATGATTCTTCTCCGGACAATCCGGGATGGTGATGTCACCGCTGTCAGCGGAGGAAAGATTCTGGCCGGAATTGCGGAAGCACTGCCTTCGCTGCATATGAATGTGGATATTGTTCCCGCCCGGGGTGGATCAGGCATGCAGATGGAATATGTGCCCGATTTCGTGGCAGCCCGGATGGCTGAAAAGTTTGGTGGACGTTACCATATGCTGCAGATTCCAGACGGTATCAGTCCAGAACTTTTTCTGAAAATCAGGAGTGAACTGCCACGGGTGCGGCAGGTAGAAAAAATGGTATCGGAAGTGAAAATTCTTTTAACCGGTATCGATATACCTAATGCGCCTTTCCGCTGGCCTGAACTTCCTTTCGATGTGAGAAAAAGACTGACGGAAGAAAAAGCGGCAGGAGAAGCATTAGGAATTTATGCGGATATTAACGGGAAAGTGCTCTATCGGTTCTATAATGCCGGTATTTCCCGGGAAGATATATCATCCATTTCCTGCGTGCTCATCGCAGCAGGGGGCAAAAGCAGGGGCGCAGCTATTCTTGCTATGGCAAGAGCAGGTTTTAGAGGTGTTCTTATTACTGACGAAGGTGCGGGGAAAGAAATATTACGTTTAACAGCCGCCGTGCAGTCAGAAAACAGGAGGTAAAGGAAATCATGACAAAAGTCGGTATTAACGGATTTGGCAGAATTGGCAGACTGGTATTCCGTGGAATGCTTGATCGGGATGATCTGGAAGTAGTGGCTATCAACAATCCAAGCGGTGTGGAAACTGCTGAATATCTTCTGAAATATGATACGGTTCATGGCCGGCTTGACAAGAAAGTGGAAATTGACGGCGAAGACCTGATTATCGAAGGGAAGCGGGTTCATGTGTTCCATGACCGTGATCCTGAAAATCTGGACTGGAGTAAGTATGGAGTGGAGATCGTTGTTGAATCTACGGGTAAACTGAAAGATAAGGCGAGTGCTGGAAAACATATTAAAGGAACTGTGAAAAAAGTTATCGTCACTGCTCCGGGTAAGGATGATGATGCTACCATTGTCATGGGGGTCAACGAAGAAACCTATGATCCTGAAAAAGATAATATCATTTCCAATGCATCCTGTACCACTAACTGTCTTGCACCGGTAGTTAAAGTGCTTCATGAAAAATTCGGCATTAAGAGAGGACTTATGACTACGGTTCATTCCTATACCAATGATCAGGCCATTCTGGAAAAAGCTCATAAGAAAGATGCCAGAAGAGGAAGGGCTGCTGCTGAAAATATCATTCCGACATCTACCGGTGCAGCAAAGGCTATCGGTATCGTTATCCCCGATTTGAAGGGGAAGTTAAATGGCCTTGCTATTCGTGTACCAACCCCGGATGTTTCCCTTGTTGACCTGGTGGCGGAACTTGGAAAAGACGTGACAAAAGAAGAAGTTAATGCTGCTCTTAAAGAAGCATCTGAAGGTGAACTTAAGGGCATTCTTGCTTATACTGATGAACCCCTGGTTTCCAGTGACTTCAAGACCACGGATGTAAGCTCTACAGTTGACAGCCTCCTGACCATGGTGATGGATGGCAATCTGGTCAAAGTCATTGCCTGGTATGACAATGAATGGGGGTATTCCATGAGGATTATTGACCTTGTTAAGTTCGTAGCTTCGAAAGGACTCTGATTATGAACAAGCAGACCATTTATGATTTAAGCCCGGAAGGGAAGACCGTGTATGTCCGTGTGGACTATAACGTTCCACATGACAAGGAAGGTCATATCCTTGATGACCGACGTATCCGTGCTACTGTTCCAACTATTCGGTACCTCATCGATCATGGGGCGGCGATTGTTCTTGCAAGCCATATGGGACGACCAAAAGGAGTAGTCAATAAGGAACTTTCCTTAGCACCTGTGGCAGTCCGCCTTTCCGAAATCCTTTCCCGGGAAGTGCTTTTTGCGGATGACTGCATCGGCGAAAAAGCAGCAGCACTGAAAAAAGGACTGGAACCTGGACAGATACTTCTGCTTGAAAATCTCCGTTTCCATAAAGAAGAAGAAAAGAATAATCCCGATTTTGTTAAAGAACTTGTGGAAGGCTGTGATCTTGCGGTTAACGATGCCTTTGGTGTATCTCATCGTGCTCATGCATCGGTTGTTGGCGTAGGTCATGTGATGCCCATGGTTTCCGGACTTCTCTTGAAAAAAGAAATTGACTTCCTTGATGGAGTTATTGAACAGCCGGAGAGACCGTTTGCAGCTATTATCGGTGGAGCTAAAATCAGTGACAAGATTCAGGTTATTGCAAACCTGATGGAAAAAGCAGATGTCATTCTTATCGGCGGCGGTATGGCCAATACGTTCGTGGCGGCTCAGGGTTATGATATGGGTCAGTCCCTGCAGGACCGGGATCGTTTTGACCTTGCCCGCAATCTTATGAAAAAAGCCCGTGATATGGGCTCTGAAATCATGCTTCCGGTTGATTTTATGGCAGGTGATTCTTTCTCTGAAAACGCAAAGACAAAAGTGCTTTCTGCGGAAGAATTCGGGGATCCCTGGATGGCACTGGATATCGGGCCTAAAACCATTGAGCTTTATGTGGAAACTTTGAAGAAAATGAAGACTGTTGTATGGAATGGGCCAATGGGCGTATTTGAAATGAAACCTTTCTCCAGGGGTACATTTGCTATTGCAGAAGCCATGGCAGATCTTAAAGCAACTACCGTTATTGGTGGCGGTGAATCTGCATCTGTCGTGGACCAACTGGGAATAGGAGATAAATTCTCTCATGTTTCTACCGGTGGTGGTGCATCGTTGGAAATGCTGGAAGGTATGGTCCTTCCCGGTGTTGCCATTCTTGCAGATAAGGAGTGATGCTTTTTGAGGCAGACTCTGATTGCAGGAAACTGGAAAATGAATCTGACTGTTACTGAGGCAGAAAAATTTTTCAAACACTTCAACGCCCAGATGAAAGAAAATGTGGAACTCCTCGTCTGTCCGCCTTTTACGGATATCCCGCTGGCTCGTTTCTTTCTGGAGCGTTCATCGGTCAAATGGGGGGCCCAGGATGTGTATCCTTCAGAGAAGGGGGCTTTTACTGGCGAAATTTCACCAACCATGTTGAAAGACCTGGGATGCACTTATGTCATATGCGGTCATTCGGAACGCCGCAAGATTATTGGTGAAAGTGATGAATTCGTGGCACAGAAGGTGCAGGCAGTGCTGAACCGGGGATTGGTTCCTATTCTGTGCGTAGGAGAAACACTTGAGGAAAAGGAAGCAGGAAAAACGCAAGAGCGGATTGGTGAAGAAATCAACGCTGTTTTTACACTTCTAAAAAAAGAAGAGATTGGGAAAATCGTCATTGCCTACGAACCTATCTGGGCCATAGGATCCGGCAGGGCAGCAACCGCAGAGGATGCGGAGGAGATTTCTGCTTTTATCAGAAAAGCAGTGGAAGAATCGGCTGGCAAAATAGCAGCTGAAACAGTGCGTATCCTGTATGGCGGCTCTGTGAATGCTGATAATATTGTTGATTTTCTGAAAGAAAAAGATATCGATGGCGGGCTTATAGGCGGAGCAAGCCTGAGCCCTGAATCGTTCCTTGCTATATACAGAAATGCCTGATAAGGCATGTTTCATGATAAAATTAACAGGAGGAATAAAAAAGCATGGCAGTTATTACTGATCTTCACGCAAGAGAAATTCTGGATTCTCGTGGTAATCCTACAGTGGAAGTGGAAATGGTTTTGGAGGATGGTACATTTGCAAGAGCAGCCGTTCCTTCCGGCGCATCCACAGGCATGTTTGAAGCGACTGAGCTTCGTGATGGTGATAAAAACCGTTACAATGGCAAAGGTGTACTAAAGGCAGTAAACAATGTAAATGGCGAGATCGCTGATGCTGTCCTGGGATGGGATGCAAGTGACCAGAGGGGACTGGACCATATCCTGATCAATCTGGATGGAACGGAAAACAAGAGCCGTCTTGGAGCTAATGCTATTCTTGGTGTTTCTCTTGCTGCGGCTCATGCATCTGCTGAATCAGCAGGACTTCCCCTTTATCAGTATCTTGGTGGTGTTAATGCACATAATCTGCCTGTACCCATGATGAATATCATGAACGGCGGTGCTCATGCAGATAATAATGTTGACATTCAGGAAAGCATGATTATGCCGGTTGGGGCACCAAGTTTCCACGAAGGACTCCGTATGTGTGCAGAAATCTATCATGCCCTGAAAAACGTATTGAAAGGTAAAGGCCTTTCTACCGCTGTAGGTGATGAAGGTGGTTATGCGCCGGATCTTCCATCCAATGAGGCAGCTATGGAAGTCATCTGTGAAGCTATTGAAAAAGCAGGATATTCCGCAGGGAAAGATGTGGTACTTGCTACTGATGTGGCAGCTTCTGAACTCCTTGGTGATGATGGTCTGTACCATCTGGCCGGGGACCATACCGCAAAGACTGCGGAAGGCATGATTGAATTTTATGAAAAGCTGATTGACGAATATCCGATTATTTCCATCGAAGATGGTCTTGGTGAAGAAGACTGGGATGGATGGAAGAAATTGACGGATGCTCTTGGACAGAAGGTCCAGCTTGTTGGTGATGATCTTTTTGTAACCAATACAAAACGTCTTTCCAAAGGCATCCATGCCGGTGTAGCCAATTCCATTCTGATTAAATTGAATCAGATCGGCACACTTACTGAAACGTTTGAAGCAGTTCAGATGGCTCAGCGCTGCGGCTATACAGCTGTTATTTCCCACCGTTCCGGCGAAACTGCAGATACTACAATTGCCGATGTAGCTGTAGCACTTAACGCAGGTCAGATCAAGACCGGCGCTCCGGGACGTACGGAAAGAGTCGCGAAGTATAATCAGCTTCTCAGGATTGAAGAAGAACTTGATGCTGATGCGTTCTATGGCAGCAGTGCCCTTACGCATAGAATGAAAAGATTTGAATAAGAATTAAACGGGAAAGTCCCCCTGCTTTGGCAGAGGGACTTTTCTAATGCGTATTATTTTATTGCCTTTAAGAATAAGATGAAAATCCATCATCCTTCATGGTATAATGATGGAAGCAAATTTTAAAACTCATCATTAGGTTAAAGGAGCGATACCATGAGTAAAGTATATGTAATTGGTCATAAGTCCCCGGATACAGACAGCATTGCTGCTGCTATTTCATATTCTTACCTTAAAAAGCAGATGGGAATTGATGCTGTTGCTGCCAGGGCCGGAGAAATTAATAAGGAAACCGCATTTGCACTTGATTATTTTAAGGTAGAAGCACCGGAATTTCTTGAAACAGTAGCCAGAAAAAATCCAGATGATGAAAAAAACAAAGTCATTCTCGTTGATCATAATGAATCCAAGCAGTGCGTAAACGGTATTAAAGATGCAGACGTTCTGGAACTGGTAGATCACCATCGTCTGGGGGATTTTGAAACCGAATCTCCAATTTTCATCCTTGTCCGTCCTTTAGGATGTGTTAATACCGTGATTTATGGTTTGTATAAACTTCATGGCGTAAAACCATCCAGAGAGGTTGCAGGCATGATGCTTTCTGCTATCATTTCCGATACCGTGCTTTTCCGTTCCCCGACCTGTACAGAAGAAGATAGGAAGGCAGTTAAAGAATTAGCTGCAATTGCCGGAGTTGATTATGAAAAATATGGAATGGATATGCTGAAGGCAGGCGCTGATATTTCCGATTATCCGCCGGAAAAACTGGCTCATAACGATACCAAGGAGTTTGAAGCGGGCGATAAAATTTTCAGCTGTGGTCAGATTTCTGTAATGGATGTAGAACCAATCAATGCAAAAAAAGCAGAAATCATGAAAATCCTGGAAGCAACAAAGGCAGAAAAGGGATATGTCGCATCTTACCTTATGGTGACAGATATTCTTGCTGAAGATACTTTCCTCTGGTTTACGGATGGCGCTGAAGCAACAGTTGAAGAAGCTTTCGGTAAAAAATCTGAAAATGGCTGTGTTTATCTTCCGAAGGTCATGTCCAGAAAGAAACAGGTAACTCCGTTCCTTCTGAAGGTTTATGGCGAATAATTTGTTTTGTCCGAAGAACTCATACATGACGATGTCATATATGAGTTCTTCTTTTACTAAGGAGAAAGAATGACAGATTTTTTAAATACATTGAATGATTGTCAGCTGGAAGCTGTAAAGCAGGTAGATGGCCCTGTGCTCATTATGGCTGGTGCCGGCTCAGGCAAGACAAAGGCATTGACCTGCCGTATTGCTTACATGCTTGAATTGGGGATTCGTCCGCAGGAGATTCTTGCCATTACTTTTACAAATAAAGCTGCAAAAGAAATGAAGGAACGTGTTCATAATCTTGTGGGACCGGAGGCAGATAAGATCTGGATTTCCACATTTCATTCTTTCGGGGTTCGTTTTCTCCGCCGGGAAATTAATAATTTCCCACCTTATAACGAAAAATTTACGATTTACGATTCTGACGATTCAAAACAGCTTGTCAAAAATGTTTTAAAAGAATTGAATCTTGATGATAAAATGTTTCCTCCCAATTCAGTACAGGGCAGCATTTCCTCAGCGAAAAATAGACTTCTCAACCCGAAAGCTTTCCGTACTGAGGCAGGAGAGAATTTTTATAATCAGAAAATCGCAGACTGCTATGATCTATATGACAAGCATATGAAACAGAATAATGCTCTTGACTTTGATGATCTGCTTTTTATTACGACAGCTCTCCTGGCAAATGAGACTATACGGAAAAGGTGGCAGGACAGGTTCCATTATATCCTTATTGATGAATATCAGGACACGAACCATGCGCAGTACCTGATGGCAAGATATATTACTGGGAAATTGCAGAATATCTGTGCAGTCGGTGATGCTGACCAGAGTATCTATTCCTGGCGTGGTGCTGATCTTAGAAATATTATGGATTTTAAATCTGATTATCCTCGCGCTAAAATCATAAAACTGGAACAGAATTATCGCTCTACCCAGACAATTCTGGATGCAGCCAATGCAGTAATCGCCAATAATCCGGATCGTCCATCTAAAATCCTTTGGACGGAAAAACGCGGTGGGAGCAGACTGCAATGGTATACAGCAGATGATGAGCATAACGAAGCGGACTTTATTGTCAATGTGATGAAGAAAAAACACGAGGAAGAACATGAGCCGTATGGAAATATGGCTGTTCTGTATCGTATGAATGCACAGTCCCGCGTTTTGGAAGAAATGCTGGTAAAGAAAGGAATCGCTTACACTATGGTTGGCGGTACCCGTTTTTATGATCGTGCGGAAATACGTGATATCATGGCATATCTTAAAGTTATCAATAATTTTCGCGATAATATCAGTCTTACCCGTATTATTAATGTGCCCAAACGTGGGATAGGAGCCACAACGATACAGAAGCTCACGGACTATGCCAATGAAGGCGGCATGTCTATGTTTGAAGGTATCATGGCTGTAGAAGGCTCGTCTATTTCCGCATCAGCTCAATTGAAACTTCAAAAGTTTTCAGCTCTTATTTTTGATTTTCTGAATGCTTCTGCAGAAGTGAGTGTTTTTGATCTGATCCAGAAAATTATGACTGATACCGGTTATCTTAATCAACTGCAGGAAAGTGATGATCCTCAGGCACAAAGCAGAGAAGAAAACCTGGGCGAACTGCTTTCTGTGGCAAAGGACTTTGTGACGAATCATCCCGAAGGAGGACTTCCTGAATTTTTGGAGCAGGTAGCTCTCGTGAACGATGTGGATAATTATCAGGAAACTGATGATAAGGTCACGCTCATGACTATGCATAGCGCTAAAGGGCTCGAGTTTCCAATCGTTTTCCTTCCCGGGATGGATGAAGGTGTCTTCCCAAGCGCCCGTTCTCTACTGGATGAATCAAGACTGGAAGAAGAGCGCCGCCTTTGCTATGTAGCTATTACAAGAGCAAAAAAAGAATTATATCTTTCCAACGCACATATGAGGACTATGTATGGTCAGATTAAGCCCTACATTCCCAGTCGGTTTCTTGATGAAATACCACAGGATCTTGTAGAAAGGGTATTTATCAGGGTAAGAGAAAGGAATCTGCAGGCTGCAAGAAGATGGCAGAATGAAACGAAGAGCCGTTATGCACTTTCCGATTCTACTGTGGTGAACAAACCGAAGAAGACAAGTGTCAAGGCACGATATGACTGGAAAGAGGGAGATATTGCCGTTCACAACCTTTGGGGAAAAGGCCGGGTTATAGCGGTCAGTGGAAAAGATAAAAATATGGTCCTGAAAATTAAATTTCCCGGTGACAAGGTACGCCAGTTGATGGTAACCTATGCTCCAATTACAAAAGAAGAATAGAGGTAAGCTATGGTACCGGAAGAAATCAGACAAAAAGTAGAGGCACTTCGAAAAGAAATCCGTCATCACAGCTATTTATACTACGTAAAAGATTCCCCGGAAATTTCGGATTATGAATTCGATCATATGTATCGTGCTTTGGTAGATCTGGAAAAGGAATATCCGGAAGTAGTGACACCCGATTCACCCACTCAGCGGGTTGGTGGCAAGGCTTCTGATGATTTCCGTAAAGTACGTTTTAGAAAACCTATGCTCAGCCTTGCCAATGCTTTCAGTGCCGATGAACTCCGGGATTTTGACCGGAGGGTCAGAGAAGGTCTGGGTACAGATAAGGTAGAATACATTACAGAACTAAAAATTGATGGTCTTTCCATGAACCTCATTTATGAAAACGGCCGACTGGTACAGGGGCTGACCCGGGGTGATGGCAGAGTGGGAGAAGATGTGACAGCCAACGTGAAGACTATTCATACCATTCCTCTGTATATTGAAAATGCGCCGCCCTACATGGAAGTACGGGGCGAAGTGTACATGCCAAGGAAAAGCTTCATCGCTCTTAATGAAGAAAGGGATGAGGCGGGAATCATGCCTTTTGCCAACTGCCGTAATGCGGCGGCTGGATCGCTCCGCCAGCTGGATCCCCATGTGACGGCAGCAAGAAATCTTGCCTTTTTTGCCTATGCTCTTGGTGATATCCAGGGATTGGAAATTCATTCCCAGGAAGAACTTCTGAAACAGCTGGAAATATTCCATTTCCAGGTGAACCCCAATTACAGGAAATGGGATTCCATCGAAGGCGTTATTGGCGGCGTGAATGAATGGGAACTGAAACGCCATGATCTGGGGTATGATACTGATGGCATGGTCATCAAAGTGAACGATTTTGCCCAGCAGAGCAGCCTTGGTGCCACAGTGAAAGATCCGAAATGGGCCATGGCCTATAAATATCCTCCAGAAGAAGCGGAAACAACAGTAGAGAGAATTATTGTCACTATGGGCCGTACCGGTGTACTTACTCCCTCGGCAGACCTTGCACCTGTTCACCTGGCCGGCACGACGGTAAAGAGAGCGACCCTTCACAATATGGATTTCATCCATGAAAAAGATATACGGGTAGGAGACCACGTTATTATCTACAAGGCAGGGGAGATTATTCCGGAAATTTCCAAAGTCCTTACTGATAAACGAACAGGGAAAGAAGAAATATTTGAAATGCCTGATACCTGTCCTATTTGCGGAGATCCGGTACAGCGGATAGAAGGTGAGGCTGCCTATCGCTGTGTAAACCCTGAATGCGGAGGTGTGGTGCGTGAAAAGCTCATTCATTTCTCCTCCCGTGATGCCATGGATATCGAAGGAATGGGACCATCGGTGGTTGACAGCCTTCTGGCAGCTCATCTGGTGAATGATCCCGGTGATTTCTATACACTGAAGCAGGAAGATATAGAAGGTATAGAAAGAATGGGTGAAAAAAGTGCCTCCAATCTGGTCGCTGCCATAGCTGACAGCAAGGGAAGGGGACTGGCGAAGCTGCTTTTCGGCCTCGGCGTCCGTTTCCTCGGAGCCAAAGGGGCTGAACTCATAGCTCACCGGTTCCGCACACTGGACAGAGTGATTGCTGCCGGTGTCGATGAAATTCAGGAAACGGAAGGAATCGGCAAAGTCATAGCAGGCAGTCTTTATGATTACCTTCATGACGTGAAGAACCTGACCATTATCAATAAACTGAAAAATGCAGGTGTCCTCATGGAAGAAGTTGTTCAGGAAACGGAAGGACGGGCTTTTGAGGGAGAAATGGTCGTTCTTACCGGCAAACTTTCTTCTATGGGAAGAAGGGAAGCAGGAGATATCATTAAACGACAGGGAGGAGATGTCCAGTCGTCTGTAACTAATAAAACCACTCTGGTAGTAGCTGGCGAAGATGCGGGCAGTAAGCTGGAAAAAGCGAGAGCCAAAGGAATTACTGTTATTGATGAAGAAACTTTCCTTGCCAGGGCAGGGGTACCCCGGCAGTGAGTAACGCTTAAGATCCCGGCAGATGGAATCTGCCGGGATTTTGCGATGAATCTTTTCATCGATGACAGGGATGAATTATTTCCGCTCTTGTCTTTTACGCCGCTTTATAAGGTGTGATATAATTGATACGGATTTTCTTTATTAACAATAAGATAAGGAAGTGTATCTATGAAAATTACCACCGAAGAAGCAAAAAAGATTGCGCTCCTTTCCCGCCTGGAATTCTCACCGGAAGATCTGGAGAAGATGCGCGATTCCATGAACAGCATCCTGACCTATATGGAAGAACTGAACCAGTATGACACCAGCGATGTACCGCCTACAGTTCATGCTGTCGAACAGTACAATGTCATGCGTGAGGATGAACCGCATACATCTTTTACCAATGAAGAAGCACTGCAGAATGCGCCGGACAGTGAAGATGGCTATTTCAAGGTGCCGAAAATTATTTAAGGAGGAAGAGCAGTGAAATATACCATTCATGATCTCCATGAACAGCTGGTAAAGAAGGAAATCTCCGCTGTTGAACTGACGAAGAAAATCATTGCTCACAGGGACAGTGTGGAAGGCGAGATCCATGCCTACCTGTCCACCAGTGATGAGTCCGCATTGAATGCGGCTGCCCTTGTGGATGAAAAGATTGCAAGAGGAGAAGAAATTTCCGATATGGCCGGGATCCCCGGTGCCATTAAGGACAATATGTGCATTAAAGGACAGACCTGTACAGCTGCATCCAAAATGCTGGAAAAGTGGGTATCTCCCTATGATGCGACTGTCATTGAAAGACTGAAAAAAGAGGACTATGTATCTCTAGGCAAAACGAATCTGGATGAATTTGCTATGGGTTCTTCCACCGAGCGATCTGCCTTTGGACCTTCCCGCAATCCCTGGAATACCGAATACGTTCCCGGCGGCTCCTCCGGCGGCTCCGCTGCAGCCGTTGCCGCTAATGAAGCCATTTGGTCCCTGGGCTCCGATACGGGCGGATCGATTCGTCAGCCTGCATCCTTCAATGGTATCGTTGGACTGAAACCGACTTACGGCCTTGTTTCCCGTTATGGACTTCTGGCTTTCGCTTCCTCCCTGGACCAGATCGGGCCTCTTGTCAAAGATGTGACCGATGCGGCTATTGTTCTTAATGCTATTGCTGGCCATGATGAAAGAGATTCTACTTCTATCCCGCTGGAAAAGAAGGACTATAAGAAAGCCCTGATCCGCGACGTAAAGGGAATGAAAATTGGTGTACCGAAGGAATTTTTCGGTAAAGGGATCAAAGAAGAAACAAAAGAAGCCATTCATGAGGCCTTTTCTTTCTATGAAAAAGAAGGCGCTGAAATCGTAGATGTTTCTATTCCACACATCAATAGTGGTGTTTCTGTTTACTATATTATTGCTCCGGCAGAAGCCAGCTCTAACCTGGCCCGTTATGATGGCGTAAGTTATGGTTTCCGCGCAGAAGGCAAAGATATCATCGATATGTACATCAAGACAAGAAGTCAGGGCTTTGGTGAAGAAGTTAAACGCCGTATCATGCTCGGCAACTATGTTCTTTCTGCCGGCTACTATGATGCTTACTACCTGAAAGCACTGAAAGTCCGTACCCTCCTGAAGCAGGAATTTGATGAAGCTTTCAAAAAATGTGATGTCATTGCAGCTCCTTCCGCATCTGGTACCTCTTTCAAATTCGGTGCCTTTTCCGATCCCCTGTCCCTGTATATGGAAGATATCTGCACAGTCCCGGTCAACCTGATTGGTGCTCCATCCATAAGCATCCCGGTGGGATTCAAAGATGGAATGCCTCTGGGCATGCAGCTAATTGGAAAGACGCTGGGTGAAGAAACTATTCTTCAGGCAGCTTACACCTTTGAACAGGCTCATCCTGAATTGACTAAGACAGCGCCAAAAGGAGAAATCAAGGAATGAAATACGAAGCAGTCATCGGTCTTGAAGTCCATACGGAACTTCAGACAAAAACGAAAATTTTCTGCAGCTGCAAGACATCCTTCGGTGCAGATCCTAATACCAATGTATGCCCGGTATGTCTGGGCCTTCCCGGTGTCCTTCCCGTACTGAACAAAAAAGTACTGGAATATGCAGTACGGGCAGGTCTTGCTCTCAACTGTGAAATATCCCGGTTCAGTAAATTTGACCGTAAAAATTATTATTATCCGGACCTTCCGAAGAACTTCCAGACTTCCCAGTTTGATCTTCCCATCTGTGAACATGGATATCTGGATGTTGAAGTAGAAGGCAAAAAAAGGAGAATCCGCATTACCCGCGCCCATATGGAAGAAGATGCAGGTAAGCTTGTTCATCATGGTACATCAATTACGGATTCTGATTATTCTCTGGTTGATTATAACCGTACAGGCACGCCGCTTCTTGAAATCGTATCCGAGCCGGATATGCGTTCTGCAAAAGAAGCAGTGGCTTATATGGAAAAGATGCGTGCTATCCTCCAATATGTAGGCATTTCCGATTGCCGGATGGAAGAGGGGAGCCTTCGCTGTGATGCCAATGTGTCTGTCCGCCCGGTAGGTCAGAAAGAACTGGGCACCAAGACAGAAATTAAGAATATCAACTCCTTCAAGGGTGTTGAAAGGGCTATTGAATACGAAGCCATGCGCCAGGCAGAACTTCTGGAAGATGGCGGTAAAGTAGTTCAGGAAACCCGCACCTGGGATGAAAAAGAAGGGGTTACCAAGAGCATGCGTACCAAGGAAGAAGCCAATGACTATCGTTACTTCCCGGAACCGGATCTTGTGCCCTTTACCGTCAGTGATGAATATATCGAAAACATTCGCAAGTCTCTTCCGGAACTTCCAGATGCGCGGAAAGAACGATATATGAAAGAATTCGGACTTTCCTCAGAAGATGCCGTATTTATGACCAATGACAAGGCAACAGCCGACTATTTTGAAGCCATGGTGGCAGCCGGTGCAGATCCCAAAGCAGCTGTCAACTGGCTCATGGGTGAATTTGCATCCCAGCTTTCTCTGGATGGCATTGAGATTTCCAAAGCCCCGGTAACGGCAGAAAACCTTTCCGGTCTTCTGAAACTTATTACTAAAGGCACCATTTCCGGGAAGATTGCAAAGAAAGTATTTGCTACCATGTGGAAAGAGGGAGGCAAAGCAGAAGATATCGTTAAAGCCCAGGGACTGGTACAGATTTCTGATACTGGTGCTCTTCAGGCACTTGTCGACAAGGTGGTCAACGAAAACCCGAAGGCCGTGGAAGACTTCAAGGCTGGTAAGAAAAAGGCTGTAGGCGCTCTGGTAGGCCAGATTATGAAAGCTACCAAAGGTAAAGCCAACCCGAGAGTCATCAATGAACTTTTGAACAAGAAACTCAAATCCTTATGAGCGAACCGGTAAAAGATGAGTATACGGAGGTTCAGGAAGAACCCCGCCCTATGTCTGAAGATGATGTCAGGGGTTATCATGGACTTACCCTGAACGACAAGGGGGAAGAAGAACGGACGGGCTCAGGAGGCGACGGCGATATCCATATGGGAAATATCCATGTACACATGGTTAATCTGGAATCCCTCCCTTTATGGAAAAAAGTGGTTTTGGGCTTGATCTGCGTGTGCGCAATTGTTGTTTTTCTTGTATTTGCCGTGGCGGCTGCCTGGATATTTGTCATCGGGGGCGCTGTGGTTTTCGTGGCAGGAATCATTCTCTATTTCTTAAGAAAATATATTTTATAGAAAAAGCCTCTCTGGATGGAGAGGCTTTACTGCTTACTGCTTCATGATTGCAATTCCCTTAAAAAGGTTGCCGCAAAGAGAATGGGAAAGTCAGGATATGCTTGCCGGATTCATATTTCCAATCCCTTTTATCCGGGCTGGAAATTTTTGCATGGAAAATATAAATGGTATACTCCATTTTAACTTTGAATGTGATACAATAAGGACAACTGTGAAAGAGAAAGTGTACTATATTGGAGGTATACAATGAACAGACAACTTTCTATGGAATTTGTAAGAATTACTGAACAGGCTGCCCTTCTGAGCGGTCGTCTCATGGGTGTTGGCGACAAAGAAGGCGCAGACCAGGCTGCCGTTGACGGGATGCATCAGCAGTTCGCAAAGACTCCTGTATCCGGAACCGTGGTAATCGGTGAAGGCGAAATCGATGAAGCACCGATGCTTTATATCGGTGAACATGTGGGCGCAGGCGGAGAAGAAGTGGATATCGCAGTGGATCCCGTGGAAGGGACAAATCTGGTAGCCAAAGGACAGAATGGCGCCATTGCCGTACTGGCTATCGCCCCAAAAGGCTGCCTTCTTCATGCACCGGATATGTATATGCAGAAAATCTGTGTAGGCCCGAGAGCCAAAGGCAGAATCGATATCAATGCTTCCGTAACGGAAAACTTGAAAAATGTGGCGGATGCCATGAATCGTGAAATTTCCGATTTGACCGTTGTCATCCTTGACCGCGAAAGACATGAAGGCATCATCCGAGAAGCCAGAGCTGCCGGAGCCAGAATCCGTCTTATTACTGATGGCGATGTAGTTCCATCCATTGACTGCGGTATCCAGGGTAGCGGCATTCATATGGTCCTGGGTTCCGGCGGTGCTCCGGAAGGCGTTCTTTCCGCAGTGGGTCTTAAGTGTCTTGGCGGTGATATGCAGGCAAAACTGCTGCCCCATACGGATGAAGAACTGAGAAGACTTCATGAAATGGGTATTGACGATCCAAACAAGGTTCTTACCCTTGATGATCTGGTTAAAGGGGATGACTGCATTTTCTCTGAAACTGCCATTACTGACTGCGCAATGCTTCGCGGTGTCCGCTACTTTGGGGGCGGCGCAAGGACATCCACCCTGGTACTGCGCTACAAGACCGGAACTGTAAGATTTGTTGATACCATCCATCGTTTCGGAGATCCGAGACCGGCAGTCCGTCTGTCCTGATATTTCAATCATTGTACCAAAAAACCGGCTTCTTTACGAGGCCGGTTTTGATTTGCATGAAAGAGTCCTGCTTTTCAAAGTGCTTCTGCCATAGTATAATATAAGAGCTTTTAACTGTAAATTGGAAATGGAGCGTTGATTATGAGCAATCTGAACAAGAAATGCCGGGTTCACTATGAAGGGACATTTAACGATGGGACGAAATTTGATTCTTCCTATGACAGGGGACAGCCGCTGGAATTTACCTGTGGTGCCGGTCAGATGATCAAAGGCTTTGATGCAGCAGTGGTGGATATGAAGGTGGGGGAAATCAAAAATGTCCACCTCATGCCGGAAGAAGCCTATGGAATGCCGGATCCAAGAAATATTTTCACTATCGGCTTAAAGCAACTGCCCGGATCTGAGGAGCTATCTGTCGGTGCCCGAGTCATGCTGACAGGACCTATGGGACGATTTCCGGTCACAGTGACAGAAAAAACAGACACAACCATTACCTTTGATGCTAACAGTGAAATGGCAGGGAAAGAACTGAATTTCAAAATTGAACTCGTCTCTGTGGAAGACTGATTTTCAAAAGCCCTTTTCTAACTGGAAAGGGGATTTGTGCATCAAAAAACTCCCGAAACCGAATTGTTTCGGGAGTTTTTTGTTAAAAGAAATTAATAATTTTCGGCTTTAACAGCAAAGAAGCTTCTTGGATGGCCGCAGACAGGGCATTCTACCGGAGCTTCCACAGCTTCAACAGTGTAGCCGCAGTTAGCGCACATCCACAGTTTCTTTTCACCCTTCTTGAAGACCTGTTCGTTTTCCACATTTGCGAGCAGGAGTTTATAACGTTCTTCATGGGATTTTTCAATTTCCCCTACTTTTCTGAAGAGGAAGGCAATCTTCGGGAAACCTTCTTTTTCAGCAGTTTCAGCAAATTCCGGATACATGGAAGTCCATTCATCATGTTCGCCGGCAGCGGCTGCTTTCAGATTGGCTGCGGTGCCATTCTTCAGGTCACCGACGAGCCAGAACCAGATCTTGGCATGAGCTCTTTCATTAAGGGCGGTTTCTCTGAAAATATCAGCAATCTGACGGGAAATCTTCGGGTCTTTTTCCGCTTCGGCAGCAAAAAGGGTATACTTTACATGAGCCTGGGATTCACCGGCATAGGCAGCACGTAGATTTTTTTCGGTCTGTGTGCCGGCAACTTTTTTCATTTCTTCAACAAAGTTATCGTCGTACATAATAGTCCTCCTTTTAAAATAGCAGGAATAACAGCAGATATCAGAAAAAATCTGCCCTACAAGTTCAGTATAAATTCTTTATCGATAAAAGTCAAATCAGTAAAACTCATAGCTTATTTGCATTTTCAGAAGAACGTTAAAGGGAATTTATTATTTTTTGGAATGGGGTATAGAAAATTTTTTAACTGCTTAAATGTATATTTTAAGAAAAAACATATTTATTTTATTCAAGAATTTGTAAAATAAAAGATAGAGAACTGGATATATCTTGAAATAATTTATTGGAATTCGACAAACTTTACACAATTTTTACATATATGGGGTAACATGAAATAAACGGTATGCGTTCAAAAATGGAGGGTACCTATGTTTAGTCTTGTCAACAAGCATGAAGAATTTTTTGATTTTCTTGTAACTAATGCTGAATATTTCCATAAAGGTACGGTTCTTGCCAGGGATGTGCTTCAGGATCCGGCTAAACTGGAACGTTCAATAAAGGAAGTCAGGAATCTGGAACATTCTGCCGACGAAGTTACCCATAATATTTCTGCCAGAATGCGGCATGTATTTATTACACCGATAGACAGGGAGGATTTTTTTCTCCTGACTACAACCCTTGACGATTGCGTGGATGACATTCAGGATGTTGTTTTGAGCCTCAAATTGTATCATGCGGGGATTGGTTCCCGGATGGCCTTGCGTATGGCTGATATTCTTGTCAATATGTCATCTGAACTCATTGTGCTTTTTCGCCTTTTAAAGGAAATAGACAAGAATGAAACGGAAATAGGTGAAAGGGCCAGGAAACTCAATGCGCTGGAGAGTGAAGGAGATGAAGTGTATCGCAATACTATTTCTGCCCTTTTTGATGGTACCCATGAAGTAATGGAAATTATCCGCTGGAAGGAAATTATGGAGGCCATGGAGGAAACGGCCAACAGGGCGGAGAAGGTGGGAAATCTGATTAAAGAGGTGGTCATGAAATATGCCTGATCTGAACATTATCGCTTTTCTCATATGCCTTGCCCTATGTTTCGATTTTATAAATGGCTTTCATGATACGGCTAATGCCATAGCAACCTGTGTAGCTACCCGTGCGCTTAGCCCGAAAGTAGCCATCATTATGTCTGCTGTCCTGAATTTTGTGGGAGCCATGATTTCGACTGGGGTAGCCAAGACGATTGGCGGTGAAATCGTTACTTCTCCTCAGATGGTAGATTCAGTAGTGCTTTCGTCGGCTTTGGCATCAGCTATTATCTGGAATTTGTTCACCTGGCGTATTGGTATGCCCTCAAGTTCTTCTCACGCTCTCATTGGGGGTGTTATCGGTGCAGTTATCATTTCTTATGGTACCGGAGCTATTCATACAGCTGGGGTATTGACTATCGTCATAGGACTGGTTTGTTCACCGGTGTGTGCCCTTATTACAGGTTACATTATCATGACAATCCTGTATGTCCTTTTTCGAAACGTGGGCAAGTCCCGTGTCAATTATGTAGCTACTCATATTCAGATGGTTTCAGCAGCACTTATGGCTTTTTCTCATGGTTCTAATGATGCACAGAAATCAATGGGAATTATTACACTGGCTTTGCTTTCCGGTGGTTATATCAGTCAGCTGGAAGTGCCCTGGGAAGTTAAGGTTGCATGTGCTCTGGCTATGTCGCTTGGTACTTCTGTGGGCGGCTGGAAAATCATACGCACCGTGGGAAATAAGATTTTCCGAATGCAGCCTGTTAATGGACTGGCAGCTGACCTCAATTCTGCTATTACTATTTTCAGCGCGACCATGCTTCATCTACCCGTATCCACCACTCATGTTGTGACCGGTTCCATTATGGGTGTAGGCTGGGCAACGAGGTTTCGCGCAGTACACTGGAGTGTAGCCTATCAGATGGTTTCTGCCTGGATCATGACGATTCCCTGTACTGCTATAGTAGGTGCCGTAGTTTATCTCATTATTCGTCAAATTATTGGATAAATAAAAACCCGCAGGAAAGACTGCGGGTTTTATGGTCTGATACAGCTGTGTTCTTGTGAAATTGTTTTCTCTACCAGATATGGTACAATAGGATGTATAAATGAATCAAACAAGGCACAGGAGGTTAAAAATGCTTATTCAATGGTTCCCCGGTCACATGACAAAGACAAAAAGGATGATAGAAGCCCATCTGAAAGCTGTGGATGTGGTGGTGGAGCTCTTGGATGCCAGGATTCCTGCCTCCAGCGCCAATCCCATGGTTGGTGAACTGGTACAGGGAAAACCAAGAATTGTAATTTTGAATAAGGCGGATCTTGCAGACCCGAAGGAAACAGACAAATGGGTAAATTACTACAGAAAAAAGGAAATTCCGGTAGTCCCCATGAGTGTAGGAAACGCAAAAAATAAAAAGAAGCTTCTTGCTCTTATCCGCGAAACTGCCGCCCCGGTCCTTGACAAATGGCAAAGGCGAGGCCTAAAGTCCCGGTCTGTCCGTTTGATGATTCTTGGGATTCCAAATGTAGGGAAATCTTCGCTGATTAATTTTCTTGCCGGTACGTCAGCTACGAGAACTGCCAATACGCCCGGACATACTCGGGGCAAGCAATGGGTAAGGCTTTCTGAAGGACTTGATCTCCTTGATACTCCTGGAGTACTCTGGCCTAAGCTTGATGATCAGGTAGCAGCTCTTCGGCTGGCAGCTACCGGAGCTATAGCTGGTGATGTTTTTAATCCCGATGATGTGGTCCCGGCCCTACTCTCTTCTCTTGCAGAAATGGCACCGGATGCCTTAAAAAATATCTACAGGATTGAGGATGTTCATCAGGACCCGCAACTTTTGCTTGAAGCGGCAGGTCGGCGTCGTGGCTGTCTTCTGCCGGGCGGGGCTATTGACTATGACAGGGCCGAAGCATTGGTACTCCATGATTTCCGCAGTGGAAAGCTTGGAAGGATTACTTTGGACCCTCTGCCCTCGGAGGATGAGGAATGAAGATTGCAGAAATTCGTAACATATTAAAACAAGATGATGTTCCAGATGAGATAATGAAGGAAATCCTCTCTGACTCTCGTAAAGGCGTACAAATTCTTGTCGCGTCCTATATGAGGAAACTTGAAAGATTAAGCAGGGAACGACTTCGTGTTGAGTCTATGTACAAGACAGAAAGTGGATTTTATAAAAAAGGATTGAATTTGATAGCCGGCATAGATGAGGTGGGGAGAGGTCCGCTAGCCGGACCGGTTACAGTTGCAGCAGTGATTCTTAAACCCCATTGGTTTGCGGCCGGTCTTAATGACTCAAAGAAGGTAACACCGGCGCATCGAGAAGAACTTTCTAAAAAAATTCATGAAGAAGCAATAGATATTTCTATTTTCAGCCTTCCTCCCGAGGAAATTGATTCAGTAAATATTTATGAAGCTACCATGATGGCCATGTATCAGGCCGTAAAAAATTTAAGAGTAAAGCCTGAAGCAGTGATTGTGGACGCTATGCCCCTTCATTTTCCATTTCCTACAATATCTATGGTTCATGGTGATGCCAGGAGTGCCTCTGTCGCTGCTGCTTCTATTGTTGCGAAAGTGTACAGAGATCATCTGATGGATGAATATGATAAAGAATATCCTGGTTATGGGTTTGCCACGAATAAGGGCTATGGTACGGCAAAACATATCCATGCTCTGGAAGAACTTGGAGTGACTCCCATACACAGAAAAAGCTTTGAACCTGTGAAGAGTATGGTTCTTGGCAGATACTAGGAGGGAATAATAATCATGAGACAATGTATGGATGCGGAAAATCTCCATCGCCGTTTGAAGAAAATTGTTGGTCAGGTTCAGGCTATCGACAGGATGGTGGATGAAGATATACCGTGCGAGGATATTATTACGCAGGTCAATGCGGCCAAATCCGCTCTACATAAGGTGGGACAGATTATTCTGGAAGGCCACCTGCAGCATTGTGTGCGGGACGGTATCGAACAGGGAAATGCGGAGGAGACCATTGCCAAATTTGCTAAAGCTGTGGAAAGATTCTCTAATATAATTTAAAAGTTTAATAGTAATTCATCGACTATTTAAAAATGAATCAAAAAAATAGTGATGAGATTAAAAATAATTATTTTAAAATATAGTTTGATTAAAATTTCGGAAGTGACCATTAATTTTATTGTCACTTCCTTTTTTGAGTGTTACAATTTTAGAAATGGCAGATTATAAAATATAAATGCCATGTATTTTTGTTGTCCCGCGGAGGATTTTATTTGTATCCGGTCAATATCAAAATCAGGGATATGAGTTGTCTCGTTATCGGGGGCGGGCATATCGCTCTAAGAAAAGTCAATAAACTTCTTCAGGAAGGAGCAGCGGTAACAGTTTTGGCACCGGTTCTTTCAGAAGAACTTATGGAATTGTATCGAAAAAATTGTATTCATTGGAAGCAGACATTTTATCAGCCGGGAGATACGGAAGGGTATCATTTCGTAGTGACTGCCTGTGGAATCAGGGATGTGGCAGAGCAGGTACGGAAAGAGTCTTTAAGGAATTTTTTCCTGTATAATGGAGCCGATTTTCCCTCTCTTGGAAATTGCTCTCTGTCTGCCTGTTTTGAAAAGGGAGGAATCGGATTTGCCATTTCTACCAATGGCCGGTCTCCTGCCATGGCGAAATATATAAAAACATGGCTGGAAGATGAGATTCCTTCTTATTTTGGTGCATGGCTTGACCGGGTGAGCGTGATCCGGGAAGAGCTTCCGGCTGAACTTTCATCCAGCCGGGTGAGGGAATGCTTCTGGCATTCCGTTTTCAGTGACCAGGTCATGAATCTGGTCCTTTCAGGGAATTTGGACGAGGCAGAGGAGTGTGTACGTCATGCAATTGGTTGTTTTAGGACTGAATCATAAAACTGTTTCCGTAGATATCCGGGAACAGTTTGCCATTTCCGAGGAAAGCGCAAGGAGCGGACTTCACCATCTTGATGAACAGAATGGAATTCAGGAGGCAGTGGTTCTATCAACCTGTAACAGGACTGAAATTTACGCAGTCCTGAAAGATAAATCTTCAAAGAAAACTCTGGAAAAATTCTTTCTCGCGCTTTCCGGAAACAATGAAGCGAAAAAAGAATATTTCTTTTATTTCGAAGGAGAAGAATGCATCCGTCATCTTTTTGAGGTGGCATCCGGTCTTGATTCCATGGTGATTGGCGAAAGCCAGATTTTGAACCAGATTAAGACAGCTTATACCATGGCCCTTTCCGAGAAAGCGACAAAGACTATTCTGAATACTCTTTTCCACAGGGCAATCACTACCGGGAAAAGAGTCCGTACGGAAACCCGTATTTCTTACAGCGCCGTTTCTGTCAGCTATGCGGCAGTAAAATTGGCAGAAAAGATTCTTGGTAGTCTTTCTGAAAAAACGGCCATGGTTTTTGGTGCCGGTGAGGCTGCGGAGCTTCTGGTGAAAAATCTTCAGGGGAAAGGCCTGAAAAAAGTGATCGTAACGAACCGGCATTTGGACAAGGCAGAGGAACTTGCAAAGAAAATTGATGGAGAAGCTGTACCGTTCTCAAATGCCCTTTCTCATGCGGATGAGGTGGATATCATGGTCACTGCAACCGGCGCTTCCCAGTATATTGTGAAAGCCTGGGATGTGCGTAATCTGATGATGCGCCGGGGGACAAAGCCGCTTGTCGCTATCGATATCGCAGTTCCCTGCGACATTGAACCGGAAGTAGGTAATATCAAAAATGTTACTCTCTATAATATCGACCATCTGCAGGAAATCGTGGCGAATAATATCCGCTTCCGAAAAGAAGAGGCAGAGAGGGCAAAAGTTATCGTGGAAGAGGAAATCAAGTCCATTGAAGACCGTTTCCGCTATTTAAGTACAAGGCCTGTCATGGTTTCTCTTTCTGATAAGGCAGAAGAAATCCGGCAGCGTGAACTGCGCCGGGGCCTCTCCAAAATCGAAGGTCTGACCGATGAGGACATTCGGGTGCTTTCTCATATGACCCATATGATCGTACGCAAAATTTTAAGGGAACCCATGATTCAGCTCAATGAGTTCGCAGGAACTGAATGGGAATCTAGGGATAAGAAAGCTGTAGCCCGTCTCTTTAAACTGGATGTCAGAAAGGAGCAGGAACTTGAAAAATAAAATTATCATCGCTACCCGGGAAAGCCTTCTTGCACTCTGGCAGGCCAATTATGTGGCTAACCGCCTCAGAGAACAGTATCCTTCCCTTCAGGTTGAACTTCTTCCAGTAACTACGAAAGGAGATCAGATACTGGACCGTCCACTTGTGGAAATTGGTGGCAAAGGCCTTTTTATAAAGGAATTAGAAGTTATTCTTCTGGAAGGGAAAGCAGATATAGCCGTTCATTCTCTGAAAGATATGACGGCAGCCTGCCCGAAAGGCCTTTCTATTGCTGCTGTAACTGACCGAGAAGACCCGAGAGATGCTTTTGTTTCAAATACTTATAAATCCCTGAATGACCTGCCGCTTCATGCCTGTGTGGGAACATCCAGTCTCCGTCGTCAGGCGCAGCTTCTTCACTGGAGAAATGACCTTGATGTGCGTTCTCTTCGCGGAAATGTGCAGACCCGCCTCCGCCATCTGGATGAAGGAGATTTTGATGCAGTGATTCTGGCTGCAGCCGGGCTGAAACGGCTGGGGCTGGGCGACCGGATTACTTCATATATTTCCACAGATGACAGTATTCCTGCTGCCGGCCAAGGAGTTATGGCTATCGAAGCAAGGTCTTCTGATCAGGATACACTGGATCTGATTTCGTTCCTTCATAACAGGGAAGCGGCTTCCTGTATCCAGGCTGAACGGGCTTTTCTTGCGAAAGTGGGCGGTGACTGTAAAGTGCCTGCCGGGATTTATGCCATACCGTCAAAGGGCAAGAAGATAAAGTTGGAAGCTTTCATCGCATCCCCTGATGGAGAAAAACTGTACCGCAGTGAAATGACAGGAACCATTGAAAATGCCGAAAAACTTGGGAGCTCTATTGCCGAAAAACTTCTGGATGAAGGCGGGCGGAGAATTCTGGAATTGCTTCAGAAAATCTGATTGTATTTGAGGAGAATTTTATGAAAAAAGGGAAAGTTTATCTGATTGGCGCAGGACCAGGAGATCCAGAACTGCTGACGCTCAAGGGAAAAAGATGTCTGGAAGAAGCTGATGTGGTAGTTGGTGATTATCTTGCTGATAAGAGGCTCCTTCGCTTTATGAATCCGGAGGCCGAATATATTTATGTCGGCAAGAAGGCAGGCAATCATACCATGAAGCAGCATGATATTAGTCTTCTTCTGGCAGAAAAGGGGAAAGAGGGAAAAGTTGTTGCCCGTCTGAAAGGCGGTGACCCTTTTGTTTTCGGCCGCGGCGGGGAGGAAATCGAAGTTCTCAAAGAAGCAGGTGTGCCGTTTGAGGAAGTTCCCGGTGTAACGAGTGCTATTGCTGCTCCGGCTTATGCGGGAATTCCGGTGACTCATCGGAAGATGGCAGCATCCTTTGCTGTTATTACCGGTCATGAAGATCCGACCAAAAATGAATCTTCCATTCACTGGGATAAGCTCGCAGGTGGTGTGGATACACTGATTTTTCTGATGGGTGTTGCAAATACTTCCATGATTGCCTCCCAGCTGATGAAATACGGAAGGAGCAAGGATACGCCTGCGGCCTTTGTCTGCTGGGGCACCCGTCCCTATCAGGAAACTTATACAACTACTCTGGAAAAGGCGGCAGATGATGTAAATAAACTTGGTATAAGGCCGCCGGCAGTATTTATCGTGGGGGATGTGGTCAATCTCCGTCAGGATATGCGCTGGTTTGATGACCGTCCTCTGTTTGGTAAAAAAATCATTGTTACCCGTTCCAGAGCACAGGCTTCCCGTCTCGTGGATGTGCTGAATGAAAAAGGTGCAGAAACCATCGAGATTCCGACAATTGCTATTAAAGAACCTTCCGATAACTATAAAGGAATGGATGAGGCGCTTGAACACATTTCAACTTACGACTGGCTGCTTTTTACAAGCCAGAATGGGGTGGACTATTTCTTCAAACGGCTTTATGATAAAGGAATGGATACCAGGGCACTGGGCCATCTGAAAATCGGTGCCATCGGACCGGCAACGGCCCGCTGGCTTGCCCGCCATGGCATAAGGGCAGATTGTGTACCGGAAAAGTACAAAGCTGAAAATCTGCTGGCCGTCATGAAACCTCTCCTCAAAGGAAAAGAAAAGATTCTAATTGCCAGGGCAAAAGTGGCAAGAAGTGTTCTTCCGGAAGGACTGCGTGATTTCGGCTGTTCTGTGGATGTGGTAGAAGCATACCAGACTGTACCAGATGAGGAGAATAAAGAGAAACTGATTGAAATTCTTCAGAATCATGGCGCCGATATGATTACTTTTACCAGTTCATCTACGGTTTACAACCTGATGAACCAGCTTGATGGGAAAGGTGAGCTTTTGAAGGGCGTAACCCTTGCGTGCATCGGACCCATTACGGCGGATACCTGCAGAAAATATAATCTGGAACCATCTATTATTTCCAAAGTTTTTACAATTGATGGTCTTGTTCATGCCATTGAAGAAGGAGTCAGTCAGAAATGAAATTAAATACTCTTCGCCCAAGACGTCTCAGAAGAAC
>Ga0256406_1000196_pt1 | contig 116405 bp, 107 predicted proteins | sample RumenRJG_03DNA_FD_185986 | JGI IMG/M metagenome (GOLD analysis project Ga0256406, IMG submission 185986) | Bovine rumen microbial communities from Lethbridge, Alberta, Canada - RJG_03 | ecosystem: Host-associated > Mammals > Digestive system > Stomach > Rumen | place: Canada: Alberta...
CGTCCGCCACTCGCTTATAGATCGTCATCCCCGAAGGGAATCGTAATGAATAAGCTCGTTCGACTTGCATGTGTTAAGCACGCCGCCAGCGTTCATCCTGAGCCAGGATCGAACTCTCATGTTAAAATAAGGATCCAGGGGTTAGGATCCAGGGAACAGGGACAACAGTGCTTATCACTGCGTTCTATACCCTATATCCTACACCCTTTCACAAGTTCGAACCGTACAAGATAAAGCTTAGCTTTCTTCTTTACTGTTCTTAAAAGGTTTCGAGTTGCACTCGAATAAAATTCTCTTAGAATCTTTCAAGGTTGTTTCACTGTTCAGTTATCAATGTCCTTTGTTCTTGCCTTGTGACGACAACTTCTATATGTTATCACTTTTATTTGAGCTTGTCAAGAACTTTTTTGAATTTCTTTTTGAAACTCTTTTGTGTCTGTCGCTCTCTCGCGACGACAATGAGTATTCTATCACGGTAACCCCTTGTCGTCAAGCGAATTTTGTTAATTTTTCGAAGTTGTAAAATTGTATCTATTTTTTATTAATTTCAGACATTTTATACAATTTTATCCACTGCTTCTTTTATGCCTTTTACCCCTATAAGCTCCACTCCTTCAGGTATCTCGTCAAGCCCCTTCAGGTTTGCATAGGGGAGGATCACCGTCTTTATCCCCATCTTCAGTGCTTCATTTATCCTCTGGCGGGCCATGCTTACTGCCCTGACTTCTCCGGAAAGACCTACTTCACCGAATACTATAAGGGAGTCAGGCAGCGGCCTGTTCTTATAGCTCGATACAAGGGCTAAGACTATACCCAGATCTATAGCGGGTTCATTTATGCGCATTCCTCCGGCGATGTTTATATAGGCATCCTGGTCTCCCATCATAAGACCCATTCTCTTCTCTATGACAGCCATCAGCAGATTTACCCTGTTATAGTCGATCCCGACTGCAGTCCGTCTCGGCATGCCGAAGTTCGAGTGAGTAGTCAGGGCCTGGATCTCAAGCAGTATAGGGCGGCTTCCCTCTATCGAGCAGGAAATGACCGAGCCCGAGCTTCCTACTGCCCTGCCCTCCAGAAGGAACTCTGAAGGATTTTTTACCTCGTCAAGGCCGGTAGAACGCATTTCGAACACGCCTATCTCGTCTGTACTGCCGAATCTGTTCTTTACAGCCCGGAGGACACGGTAAGAAGCATGCCTGTCTCCTTCGAAGTAAAGAACTGTGTCAACCATATGCTCGAGGATCCTCGGACCAGCTACGGTCCCTTCCTTTGTCACATGGCCTACTACGAATATAGTGATATTCTCTTTTTTGGCAAGCTGCATCAGCGTACCGGTAGCATAGCGCACCTGAGCTATGCTTCCAGCTATGCCCGATGCTTCCTCTGAATACATGGTCTGGATAGAGTCTATTACTACGACTGTCGGCTTCGTAGTCTTTATGACCTGCTCTATTAGAGAGAGATCAGTCTCTGAAAGGACCTTCAGGGAATCAGTAAACTCGCCCATTCTCTGAGCGCGCATCTGTATCTGCCTTAAGGACTCCTCACCCGATACATAGAGCACGTCTACCTTATCCTGTGACAGGTTTCTCATGACCTGAAGCAGGAGGGTGGACTTCCCTATACCGGGGTCTCCACCTATCAGCACAAGAGACCCCTGCACTATGCCTCCGCCAAGAACCCTGTCCAGCTCGGACATATGCGTAGTCATTCTTTTTTCCTCTGAAACAGAAATTTCCGAGAGCGCCATAGGGCGCGCCTCGGAAACTTCACGGACAGAGACCTTATTATTTTTGTCTGCACGGACCTCAGTCATCGTATTCCACTCATGGCAGGCAGGACACTGTCCCACCCACCTCGGAGATTCGTAACCGCAGCTCGAACAGAAGAATACACTTGTCTCCTTCTTTGGCATATCAGTCCTTTCTTATAGATACAGGCTTTGGCTTTCCATCGGAGAGATCAATGCTCAGGGTGATCTTTCCGCCGAGGTTGGTCTTCATGACCCCGTAGTCTTCGCCTGCTGCTGAAACCTGATACTCAGTCTCAGGTGAAAGGCCTACAGTGATGTCTGTATTCGCGTTGCCCTCTACCTGAAAGCTAAGGGAGCTGTCATCATACTTCATATGTGATACCCTTGTCCCCGGCTCTGATTCATAGACAAACAGATCGTTCTTCTCGAGCTTTGTCGTAGTCTTGTAGCTCTTTACGTAGAGAAGGTCTCCCTTGTACTTGAAGTCCTTGACCTTCGTCTTCTCTTCAAGGGTATAGTCCCCGAAGCTGAGTGTTCCGTCTTTTTCACTGATGATCAGATCTTTTTGTGCCATTTTTTTCTCCTTCTACTTTTTTCAGTGAACTGTTAGCTTTACTAAATATTAGTTTATCATTTTTTACAGAAATAGTCACTACATCACCGGAGTTTATTTTTCCGGAAATGATGTCATCGGCTACCGGGTCTTCGATCTCTGACTGTATCTTCCTGCGAAGTGGTCTGGCTCCGAACTTCGGGTCATATGCCTTGTTCACGATCCACAGCTTAGACTGTCCAGTAGCCTTCAGCGTTATTCCTGTATTTGCCTTCAGGCGGTCTGAGACTTCGTTTATCAGAAGGGTGACTATCTTCGTCATATCCTTCTTCTCGAGTGACCTGAAGTAGATTATCTCATCTATCCTGTTTAAAAATTCAGGTCGGAAGGTTCTCTTCAGCTCTTCATCGACCTTCGTCTTCATCAGCTCGTACTGGTCTTTTTTGTCATCGCCGCTTCCGAAACCGAGACTCTTGTGGTCTGAAATATCCCTGGCTCCGGCATTCGATGTCATGATGATTATCGTGTTCTTAAAGTCTATGAGCCGTCCCTGGGAATCAGTAAGCCGTCCCTCGTCAAGTACCTGAAGCAGGATATTGAACACATCCGGGTGGGCCTTTTCTATCTCGTCAAAAAGCAGGACGCTGTACGGATTCTGCCTGATCTTCTCGGAGAGCTGTCCGCCCTCTTCGTATCCTACATATCCCGGAGGCGATCCGATGAACTTGGAGACCGCATCCTTTTCCATGTACTCCGACATATCGACCCTGATAAGCGACTTCTCGTCCCCAAAGACTTCCTTTGCCAGAGTCTGTGCCACAAGAGTCTTGCCTACTCCCGTAGGTCCGACAAATAGGAAGCTTCCCATCGGCCTGTCAGGTGACTTGAGACCTGCCCTGCCACGGCGTATTGCCTTGGAAACTGCAGTAACAGCCGCATCCTGGCCTATGACTTTTTTATGCAGAGTATCCTCGAGCTTTAACAGCTTCTTTGACTCAGAACTGTTCAGGCTTCCGACCGGTATATGGGTCCAGTCGGAAACTATTCCGGCTATGTCAGTTTCCTCAAGAACAGACATTTTCTCTTTTGACTTCTTTTCCGACTTTTTTTCCTCTTTCTTAAGAGCATCCTCATCGGCCAGGAGCTTCGTATGTGTCTCATTCGCCTTTGAAAAATCACCGGCTTTTAGAGCTTCCTCGAGCTCCTTCGAGAGGGTATTTTTCTCCTGTCTGAGTTCATAAGACTTACTGTTCCCACCAGCATTGTAGAGCCTCTTTCTGGCACAGGACTCGTCTAAGAGATCGATAGCCTTATCAGGCAGGAACCTGTCATGTATATATCTCTTTGAAAAATGAACGCAGGCCTTTATGGCGTCTTCGGTTATTTTTACATGATGGTGCTTCTCATATACGTCCTTTAGGCCCTCGAGGATCTGTATGGTCTGCTCCTCTGAAGGCTCCTCTACCATTACAGATAAAAATCTGCGCTCCAGGGCAGCATCCTTTTCGATTTTCTTTCTGTATTCCTTTATGGTCGTAGCTCCGATTATCTGAAGCTCACCTCTCGCAAGAGCAGGCTTTAGTATGTTCGCCGCGTCCATGGCACCTTCAGAACCGCCGGCTCCGATTATCATGTGGAGCTCATCTATGAAAAGCAGGACATTTCCGGCTGCTATGGATTCGTCTATGACGCTTTTTATCCTCTCCTCGAACTCGCCTCTGTACTTGGTTCCGGCCACCATTCCCGACAGATCAAGGGTCAGGATCCGCTTTCCGATAAGTGAAGAAGGCACGTTCTGGGAGACTATCTGCTCTGCTAAGCCTTCTACTATGGCTGTCTTTCCTACACCCGGCTCACCGATGAGACACGGGTTATTCTTCGTGCGGCGGCTGAGTATCTCTATGACTCTCTGAATCTCTTTCTCACGGCCAATGACAGGATCCAGTTCTCCGTCTTCAGCTAAGGTAGTCAGATCAGTCGTAAACTCATCGAGTGCCGGATACTCTTCTTCCGAGACAGTACCATGATTCGCGTAGAGAACCTGCCTGTAGGCGTCGCCCTCTTCTCCCATGGCTTTGAGGATATTATTAAAGATGGCATTTATATCTGCATTAAGAGATGAAAGTATCCTCGCAGCGCTCGAATCCGGCATACGAAGAATAGCCAGAACAGCGTGTTCTGTCCCGGCCTGATCCATTCCGCACATTCCGGCTATCGCCTGGATATTTGCCAGTAGCTGCTTGTACCTCGGAGTCTCAGTGTCACCTGCTGAAGCGGCATTATGGTCTGTAAAGAGCATCATCTGCTCGATGACCTGACTTACCAGTTCTTCTGAAACTCCTGCTTCGTTTAAGATCTCACTGGCCAGATTCGGCGCAGTATGAAGAAGCCCCAGCAGCAGATGCTGGGTGCCTGTGTACTGTCCTTTTTCTTTAGATGCTTTCAGCGCGTAATCTATAGCTTTCTGTAGGCTTTCTGTGTATTCCATAACCTTTCTTTCTAAAAATCAGAGATTATTCAGATCCTCGAGATGCAGCTTCTTCTCCGGAACGACCGGAGTCTTTGGCATCGTAAGCTTCTCCTCTTCTTTGAGCTTCTCATAGAGGGCATCTGTATCGTCTGGTTCGGTATTCTTACTCTTTTTCGTCTCCGGAGTCTTCTGAGTCTCGCTTACTCTCTCTTCCGTAGCCTCTTCGTCATCTTCTGATTCTTCGTCATCGTAGTACTCATACTCAGAAAAATGTATCCATAAAAGCCTTATCACCAGGATGATGATAATGGCTACCAGAACACCAATGATAGCTATGATCCTTCTGTCAGTCACCAGCTCTTTAAGTGACAGATCTGCTGATGAAAAAAATGGGTACTCCTGCTGTGCAGCGCTGTCTTCCTGTTCTGAGTTCTCTGAAACATCTGTTTTAGCATCAGAGACGTCTGTATCGTCATCCGGATCATTTGTAGAAACGCTTACTACCTGGTCAGTGTCTTCAGTATCTTTTGATTTTTTTTCTGTGGATTTATCAGCGTCTGTAGTTTTAGAAGATTTCTTTTCATTGGAATCCTCTGTCTTCGTCTCTGCAGTCTGCGGTTTTGCAGCCGAAGCTTCTCCGATGCTTATCATCGCAGAGCTTCTCGCGTACTGGTCAGATGATCCGACAAAACCTGCGCTTCCGGCCTTTTTTGCGGTAAAAGTAAAAGTAGCGCTCTTCGCGTTTATGGACAGGGTGTTTCCATCCAGTGAAGCCTGACCCTGGCTTTTAAGCGTGACCATCGTACCGTCATAGTGAAGTGAAAGATTCGAAGCAGAAGCTCCGGAAACCGTAACGGTGAACTCATCGCCTGCTTTTATATCTGACTTTGAAACAGAAAGCACTGTATTTCCAGCCCATGCACTCAGCGGCAAAAGCATGAATACTGTCAGTGCAACAGCCAGAAATCCGGTGATTTTTCTAATAGTATGCTTCATAAATACCTCCGTCCCTTTCTAAGTATAAAAGACTGTACTTTTATTGTCAAACCTAAAAGTGAAAGCGCCTCTTAAGCTCCTGTCTTGCCTTTGTGCCACCGAGTATAAGCCCGACAAGGAAAAGAAGAACAGATGAGATAAACGCTATCTCAGAGACGACCGGATCTGTGACCAGATCGTACTTCATAAAGACGAGTGGAAGAATAGCAAACGCTATAGAAAGCAGTGGAAGCCAGGTGTAGCTCTCCCACCTCCGGTGATTTATGAACATAGTGATGACTATCAGCACATTAAAGAGCAGAAGGGCTCCCGGAAGACAGTAGTTTAAGGACCACTTCCCGAATCCCGTAACTACATCGAGCATCACGACAAAAAGCAGAGCAAAAAGTATAGTGACCGATATCTTTGTGACTATATGCACATCCGGATTAAAGAACAGATAGAACTCTATAAAGATATACATAAGCGAGCTCACCGCTATGATAGACCACGGAAAGCCCTTGTTTATCACGTTTATCGCGGCGCAGAGGAAACTCCCTGACACGCATATCGTAAGCAGAAGCCTAAGGAAAAAGGTGATCCGCCTCCTCTTTGCGACTACATCCGGATAGCCGTTCTGCTCTACTATGGTGTCCGTGTCATCTTCTGACAGGACTCCGTTACACAGCGGGCAGACATCAGCCTTTGAGTCTAGTATTTTTATATGACAGTGAACGCATTTTTTACTCATAAAACACCCCGTTCGTTTCTATCGCCGCCTCGGCGCCAAGCTCTGATAATTTCCGTAAGAACTCCATGATAAGCGTTGTATCACTGAAGGCTGTCGAAAATGACAGAGTCAGCACATCCTGAAATGACGCGATCCCGAGCTTTAGGCCCTGTCCCTTTGAAAAAGACAGAAAGCACTGGAAACTCTCGATATACATAGCATAATCATCAGGAACCTTTACCTGTCCCATATTTGTCACGGTAGTGGTGTTTGCGACAGCACTCCTGCCGTATATAGCTCGAAGTCCGATATTCTTAAATACGAGAGGCACCGTACGCGCCAGAAGGATCTGCTGTCCAGACACATTAAATGAAAAGATAGACTCGAGATTCTCCTTAGTGATCTGCTTCCGTAGGCTCTCCTTCGCTATCCCGACTATCTCCTCAAAGCCGTAGTCCGGCTTCGTCGGGATAAACTCCGCTGACACCATCACGAAAAAATTCTTCGTGGTGATAGAATCAAAGTACGGGCGCAGGTTCACCGGCACTGCGACTCTGACCGGTCTCTTTTCAGAAACTCCCGACTTATACGCCTTATAGGTACTGTACATAAAAAGTGCCACCATCAGCTCATTTATCGAAGCGCCATAGGAATGGGCGATTTTTTTAACAGCTGCCACAGACAGATGCGCATTTACGACACCGAACCCGTGGAACGGGAGCTTCTCGCCCTTTATAAGGAAAGCCTTTTTTACGGCGTAAGCGTAAGTAAACTTCTCGGGCTTCCTGTAGTTTCTGATAAAGCTGTCATCACGGTTTACAGAAGTGCCCTCAGAAAGCATCCCCTTTCTTTTCTCCATCAGCTTCTCGTGCGAAAGCCTAAGATACGCAAAAGTCAGCTCCTTCAGGAATTCGAAGCCTCCTGTACCGTCTGCCAGCACATGAAAGACCTCGAGGTTTATCCTTCTGTCAAAGTAGGTGACCCTGAACAGATAGCTGTTATTTTCATTTGTCCTCGTGGAACGGCATGGATAGGTGCTCTCCTCCTCTACTTTCGGGACAGGCTTATCATTCTCCTCGAGATAGTACCAGAAAAAACCATTTCTGAGCCTCTGTTTGAATCCCGGAAATCTTCCGAGCACAAACTCCAGAGCCTCCTGAAGGATATCCCCTATGACCTTTTCCTTGAGCACGACTGCCAGCCTGTAGGTGTTCGTCATGCTGTCCTTTGCTATGGCTGGGAAAAGTATCGCTGAATTATCCAGTTTTTCCCAGTGCGTAATGCTATGTGACATTTTTTCTCCAAAACTTAAAAAGAGGCCGCTCCGTAAGGAACGGCCCGTATTCATTCAAAAAATCAGACTGAAGTATTATAACTCGAAGCTGCTGAAGCTGCATAGCTTCCGCTCGATGTGTATGTGCCATTCGATGCTGCTGAATTAGCATAATAATTCACGAGTGAAGTATAGGTAGCAGCTCCTGTGCCATAGCTTCCGCCATTTGAAAATACTGCCTTTACCGTATCATTCGTAGCAGTCTTTAATGTGTCTGCATTCACTGCCAGCTTACCCTTGTCGTCTATAGTGATACCGATGTCTGCCAGTTCATCCTTCGACCTCTCAGTGAGATCCATCAGGTTCTTAGTATTTGCAGATACACCGCTTGCCATAGTCTTCTTCGAAGCATCGACAAGGCTGTTATATGACTTCACATAATTCTGTACAGCTGCCTGAACCTTATCATTTATGGCCTGGCTGCCGCTCGTATCTGTGGTATCATCTCCGTCAGTAGCTGTCTGAGACACAGCATCTGTATATGACTTCTGGTTCATCAGAGTGTTAAGCGCCGTAGTGACATTCTTCGCTGCAGAGCTGGTATTCCCGGCATTCTGAAGAGACTGCTTCTCATAGGAAGTCATCGAAGATGCTGACTTCGATGTAGATGAAGATGTCGTATCAGTCGTCTGTACGTGGCCGGACACATTCTCTAATACATCGTATCCTTTGGTTTTCGTCGCAGACGTAGCAGAAGAAGTGGATGGTGCTGCAGAGGTTCCGTTTGAAAACTGACTGTAATACTTCTTTAATAATCTGCCATAGTTTCCGCTCTTTATGTTACTCCATTCAGAAGCCATGGAATAAATGCTGGATGCGGCACTTGATGAGCCGCCACCAAAGATCGTAGAATAAAAGCTCGTCTGAAAACTCATAATCTGCTCCTTTCTTACTCCAGAACTACTCCTTCACTAATTATATCGGTTAGGAATCTGCCAGTCAATAGGCTCTATTCCATTTTTTTCTAAAAATTCGTTACATTTGGAGAAATGCCTGCATCCGAAGAAACCACGGTAAGCCGAGAGCGGACTAGGGTGCGGTGCCTCAAGCACCAGATGCTTCGGGTTCTTTACAAGCGGTGCCTTTGACTGGGCATTTGAACCCCAGAGCATGAACACCATAGGTCTGTCACAGGCTTCTACAGCTTCAAACGCTGCATCCGTAAACTCCTGCCAACCGATAAGCTTGTGGCTGTTCGCCTGATGTGCCCTGACCGTGAGAACATTGTTCAGAAGCAGAACTCCCTGCTCAGCCCATTTGACAAGGCAGCCATTGTCAGGAATGTAGCAGCCAAGGTCATCGTGCAGCTCTTTATAGATATTCTGAAGAGACGGTGGGATATCTACATCCGGCTTTACCGAAAAAGCAAGTCCCTGCGCCTGTCCCGGCTCATGGTAAGGATCCTGTCCGATGATCACGACCTTTACTTTATTCAGCGGAGTCAGGTGAAAAGCGTTAAATATCTCATCTGAAGGCGGATACACCACGTGCGTGGCATACTCCTGCTTTATCGTATCGTAGAGTTTTTTATAGTAAGGCTTACCGAACTCTCCTCTGAGAGCCGCAAGCCAGTCTCCATAAAGTCCTGCCATTATATTCTCACCGGGATATCGTTGTCCTTTAAATACTTCTTCAGATCCATTATATCGAGCTCGTGGTAATGAAAAAGTGAAGCTGCCAGAGCTGCTGATGCATGTCCCATGTCAAAAGCAGCCTTAAAGTCCTGCTTTGAACCTGCTCCGCCTGAAGCTATGACAGGGATTGGGACTTCATCGGCTATCTTTCTCGTAAGTGGAATGTCGTATCCTGCCTTTGTCCCATCACAGTCCATGCTCGTAAGAAGGATCTCTCCGGCTCCGAGCTCGTAGGCTTTTCTTGCCCAGCTTACTGCATTGAGGCCTGTGTCCTCTCTTCCGCCGTACTTAAAGGCGTGCCAGGTGCCATCGATCATTTCCTTGGCATCTATCGCAACTACAACACACTGTCTTCCGAACTTCTCTGCTGCCTCGCTGATAAGAGAAGGATTCTCTATGGCTGACGAGTTGATCGATACCTTGTCAGCTCCTGCACGTAGGATCTCGCGGAAGTCATCGACAGTCCTTATACCTCCTCCGACTGTAAACGGGATAAAAACCTGTGAGGCAACTCTCTCGACCATATCTACCACTGTGTCCCTGTGGTCGCTTGACGCCGTGATATCCAAGAAAACCAGCTCATCTGCTCCAGCCTTGTCATAGGCCTTCGCAGCTTCGACCGGATCTCCGGCATCTGTCAGATGTACGAAATTTATTCCTTTGACTACCCTGCCGTCCTTTACATCCAGGCAGGAAATAATTCTCTTGGTAAGCATCTCTAAATCTCCAGAAAATTCTTAAGGATAGCAAGTCCAGTTACTCCGCTCTTCTCCGGATGGAACTGTGTCGCAAAGATATTTCCGCTCTCGACTGAAGCGTCAAAAGTGAGACCGTAATCACAGGTCGCCGTGACTATGGACGGATCATCCGCTTTCAGGTAGTAGGAGTGAACGAAATACACGAAGCTGTCCTCCGGTATCCCTTTAAAAAGCCTTCCCTGTCTCGGGAAGCTGATGCTGTTCCATCCCATATGCGGGACCTTGAGATCCTCCCTATCCGGAAATCTGATGATGTGTCCAGAAAGAAGTCCAAGTCCCCTGACACCTTCTGATTCCTCGCTGTCGTCAAATAAAAGCTGAAGCCCTAGGCAGATGCCAAGGAAAGGAATGTCCCTCTTCTTTACTTCTCTAAGCACATCCACGAGGTGCCTGTCGTTTAAGTGTGACATGCAGTCACCGAAAGCTCCGACTCCCGGGAGTATCACATGGTCTGCCTTAAGTATCTGCTGACTGTCATCTGTGACTATACAGTCCTTTCCGAGATACTTTACTGCCTTTTCTACACTTCTGATATTCCCCGCGTCATAATCAACTATTGCTACCATCTGAGAGTGTAAAACCTTTCTGCTTCAGTACTTCGTCAATCTGCTTCGTGTATTCTTCTCTGTCCTTTATCTGAGACAGCTTCTGTGCATCAGCATCTGTCATCTCAAACTGCTCCGAAAGAGCATCCTTTATCCTCTTACCGTAGTCCTCGTAGTATGACTTTATATCGAGCTTTGAAGCCCTGTCAGCATTTTTCTCGTAGATAGCGTTTCCTCTTACGAGAGCGTCAAGCGCATAATCGTACTGCTTTCTCTTCATCGCGCCCTCATAAACAGAGTACTTTACAGAAAGCTCACCGGCTAACTTCGAGCTCTCGAGCATCTTCTTCTCCTGAGCTGACAGCTTATCCTCGTCCTGCCCGGCCAGCTGACCGTAGACATCGATGTAGTTCTGCTGAGAATACTGACTGAGGAGCGCCTTCTTCTGCTGTGACTGCGGCAGAACACTCACGCCTACATAGATCAGTGCAAAAAGTGAGATAGCCAGGAAAGCAAATACGCCGATGACTTTTCCAGGGATAACAGGAGAATTATCTACCGGCTTCGGTTTCTTAGGCTTCTTTTCCTTTACCTTTTTCTCCTTAGGCGGCTTCTTCTCCTTTTCCTTTTTAGGCTTTTTCTCTTTCTTTTTCTTCTCCGGCTTCTTCTCCTCCTCAGCTATGTCTGCGAGAAGTCCTTCATCCTCAGCAGCCAGATCACCGGCGGAGTCGTCGTGCTCTCCGATGATATCGCTTCTGTTTACCTTTTCGTCGTCTTCTTTATCAAAAATGCCCTTGAGCTTCTCGATAAGTCCTGCGAGGAAGCCTTTTTTCTTAGTACCGTTCTCTGGTGCGCCTTCAGTATCGGCTTCAGCCTTCTTCTGGTCGGCTGCTTCGTCACTCATCAGATCTCCGCCATCGAGGTCAGGAACTGCCGACTCGGCAGAGCTCTCGAACGCATCACTGCTCTCTGGAAGAACTGTGCCATTCTCATCGGCATCGAGCATATCACCTATGTCTGTAAGTTCTCCGTCTCCAGCCAGCATATCCGATAAGTCATGACCATCACCTGACTCATCCATCAGGTTCACGTCCTTCGCGCTAGTATCTGAGAAGTCATTGCTGTCGAAATCATCGAGTGAAAACTCCGGCTGTAAGAAAGGATCGTCTTCTGCAGGATTCTTCTTTTTCTCTGGTTCAGGCTTTGGCTTACTTTTTTTCTCTGCTGCCTTTTTCTTCTCAGCCTGGATATCTATGTCATCCTCTATAGGAGCCTTCTGCTTTTCCTCCGGAAGAATACTCTCTCCTGCCTTTTCCTTAGCGTTTGAAACAATGGATTCGATGCTGTCCATCAGGTCATCCTTCGGGCTCGTATCATCAGCCTTCTCAGGCTCTCCAATGCTCGAAAAATAAGGGCTTACGTCATCGCCATCCGGTAGGCTGCTTTCTGTGTGGTCTGAAGAGTCTGCCTTTTTCTTCTTCGGTTTACTGTCACTGTCTTCCGAATCGTCGAGTGACTGCTCGAACTCTGCCAGGAAATCATCCTCTGAAAGAGCCCTCTTCAGGTTCTTCCTCGAACCGTTCGATTCACTGACATCCGAAAGACCTGTCTTTTCTACAAAGTCATCATCCGGTCCTATGTCGCGTCTTCTGGCTGCCCTGTCCTGAGCTTTTTTTGTATTTTTTTCATAAGATGAATCCACTTCATCCTGAGCTTTGTTTATCGAATCTAAAAGCCCGTTTAAGATGTCCTCTGTGTCTGGCAAAATGGACCTCCCTCTAAACACATAATAAGGCCACATGAACCTTTCGCTTCATATGGCCTGTAACTGCATGCGTTATTATATCAGAATTCTTTGGCTTTTCTGGCAGCCTCGTACTTATCTACAAGCTCATCGATAGCATCGACCAGTTTCCCGATCTCCGGTTTGGTAAGCTGTGCATCAGCTCCTACGCTCTCACCCTTGCGGCGGATGTCGTCATTTATCAGTGAAGAGAAGATGATGACAGGGATGTGTTTCAAGCTGTCGTCGTCTTTTACGAGCTTGCAGAGACGGTGACCATCCATTTTTGGCATCTCGATATCTGTTACTATGCAGTGAACATCGTCGAGGGTGGTTCCCTTCTCCTTCATATCCTGGAGCTTGTCCCAGGCTTCCTGTCCGTTTGCGTTTACGTTCAGGTTCGTATATCCGGCTTTCTTCAGGCATTCTACAATGAGCTTTGACAGAAGCGGCGAATCCTCAGCTATCATGATAGGAGACTTCGATCTGTCTCTGTTCTTATCCTCAGGTCTCTCGTCCATCTCTGATACGTTAAGGGCTGTAGCCGGGTTTATCTTTGAGACTATCTTCTCGAAGTCCAGGATGACTACGAGATGATCATCGAGCTTTATGACTCCTGTAGCTACTCCGTTCGCCTCAGATGAGATCGTGGAATCCGGGGTGTTTATGTCTTCCCAGGATACTCTGTGGATTCCGAGAACCTGGTCTACATGGAAGGCAGTATTTAAATTATTGAAATTCGTGATGAAGAAGAGTCCTTCGTTATCCGGGTCATCCGGGTAGCCGAGACATTTCCTGAGGTTGATCACCGAAATGATCGTATCCCTCGGCATAAAGATACCTTCTACAAAAGGATGTGAATTCGGTACCGGCGTAACATGCTGATAATTCAGGATCTCTATGATCTTCGCTACGTTGATGCCGTAGTAGTTATCAGCTACCTTGAACTCAAGGATCTCTAATTCGTTTGTTCCTGACTCTAGTAAGATATTTGTATCCATCTCTTCTAACCTCCCTGGTCTTTTATCGCTGTTTCGACAGATCAGTATTTATCCGGACTGTGGTGTCACCCTTTTTCACGGTGTAGACCACTTTTGATGTATCCTTAATAGTTCCTTTAGGGAACTGAAAAAGCATTATCAGATTCTTACTCTTCTTACCCTTTAATGTCCCCTGGTAGGTCGTCAGATCATTCAGAAGAAGTGTCATGTCCGCGTTCACAGACTCCTTACCGTATGAAGCCTGAAATGTCAGCTTCTGTGAAGGAATGTCGACTTTGTTCTTCTTCGATGAAGTGTTCTTAGCCTTAAGTCTTACGACGAGAAGCTCATTTCCTTTGTCAGGTGTCAGATCATAGACGTCGTTTGAATTATAGCCACCTGCTGTCTGAGCATCTCTGTATAGAAATGATACTCCTTTGATCCCGATAGCTTCGGTAAAGGTCTTCGTGACTTCCTGCTGCTTTGCTTCAGTATCAGCTGTCTTCGTGTCAGAAGCATCAGTATCGGCTGAAGTGCTGCCATCAGATGCCGCTTTAGAAGTATCAGCTGCCGGAACCTGCTGAGATCGAGAAACTGTAGTAAGTCCGGCTGAAGCAGAATCATCGTACTTCGATACAATCTGTGCGCAGTAAGCTGCGAACTGATCCTGTTCATCCTCTTTTAATCCAGTGACCTGATAGGCGCATCCTGAAAGCATGACTGACATGCCCAAGGCCATCGCTGTCACATAAATCCCTTTTCGCATATCATTAGCCTTTCACAAATCAAACTACCACATATAATACTACCATTAACAGAGACAAAATTCAAACATTTTATTATCATTTGTCGAGGTCAAAGTAAAATTCCACGCCATTCGTATGATTTTCGACACCGCACTCCTTGTGAAGGTCATCCATTATGGCCTTTACTATCGAAAGTCCTATGCCGCTTCCGCCGTATTCGCGGGTCCTCGCTTTGTCGACCTTGTAGAATTTTTCCCAGAGATGTGGGATTGACTCTTCAGGTATCGGATTTCCGGAATTAAATACAGAGATCCGGTAATCCTTTTCCCGCTCGGTGACCTTTACCTCGATCTTCTTCTCGTTCTCACAGTAATGTATCGCATTTGAAAAATAGTTCGTGATGACCTGCTCTGTAAAAAACGGATCAGACCATACATAAGCCGGACCATTGTGGATAAACGATACGGTAATGCCGTTTTTGTTCGTTAAGATACTGTTCGATCTGATGACACCGCTTATCACTTCCGTCACATCGAACCTCTCGAGGTTCATTATCTTCTCCCCGTACTCGAGGTGGCTTAAGTCCAGAAGCTCTTTTACTATACGGTTCATCTTCTCTGCTTCATCGATTATGACGTCACAGTAATACTTCCTGTCCTCAGCATTATCATCTGCTACTGCATCCGAAAGTCCCTCTGCGTAGCCCCTGATAAGGGCGAGCGGAGTCTTGAGCTCATGTGAAACACTCGATGAAAATTCGCGGCGCATTTTTTCATTTTCTTCACGGAGATCTAAGTCTCTCTGCAGATCAGCATTTGCCTGCCGCAGTTCCTGAATGGTCTTTTCAAGTGCTTCGGAAAGCTCATTCATGTGTATTCCGAGATCGTCTATCTCATTCGGTTTTTTGCCTGGCACATACTTTGCCTCGAAATCGAGCTCAGCCATCTTCTTACTCAGCTTAGTGAGTTTTACTACAGGCTCTGTGATCCTGTGGCTGAAGAAAATAGAAGCGCACCAGGCTCCACAGACTGCTATGATCCCGGCTACAATAAGCACTCTGCTCGTAAACTGGGCCGACTGCCTGAGTGAGCCGAGTCCTGACCTGATGAGGATCAGGTTCGAATCTGGAAGGGTTCCCCAGAGGGCTAAAAACTCAGCGCTTACCTGCGGATCCTTTAGCTTCAGGATCGAGTAGTCAGACGAAGTCTTTATCAGCTCCCGGCTGTTCTGATCTCTCGATAGCATGGATCTGTACAGCTGCGTGATCATCATGGCATTGGAGCCCTGTGAAGAGCGTACTACTTCTCCTGACGGAGTACAGATAAGCACCTGTAGGTTCTCATTCGAGCACAGTGTCTCGAACTGATCGTTATAGCTGTTATCGTAGAGAGTTCCTTTGTCTGAACCGTCAGAAAAAGTCTTGTAAGCCTTTTCCAGGATATTTTCCCTTCTGATAACAGCGAACTTCATCATAAACAGCCAGTTTAAGACAAAGCTGAGGAAAATGGCCCCAAAAGCTATAAGGACCATATATCCTGTGATCTGGCTGCTTAGTTTGTATTCTTTGTTTTTTTTAGTTACTTCGCGTACTTGTGACATTTATGTGCTTTGCAGTATTTCTGCGCAGTCGGGTCTGTAGGGTCCCAGGTATGCCATGAAGGAAGCTTTTCGATAACCGGCTTACTGAATGGCTCATATCCTGTCGAATTCGTTATCTCAACTGTAGTCCCCACTTTACAATGATCATAGATCCACTTTGCAGAACCTGCCTGAAGCCTGATGCAGCCATGAGAACAGGTCGTTCCAAGGTTATTGTAGCCTCTTACAGACATCGTGTTGTTACTGTTATGCTGGCTTGAAAAAATAGAGTGGAAGTAAATCCCATTGCTTGCGACCTTTGAGCACCACTGTCCCCAGCATGGTCCCATCAGCTCATGCCATCTCATCTGTGCTAAGATATGATGAGTGCCTACCGGAGTAGCATAGCCCGGAGAGCAGATAAAAGCTCTCAGTGGATAGAGTTTCCCGTCACGCACGCCGTATGCTGTCACATACTGTTTAGCCTTGTTTACATACATGACATACTTTTGAAAGCTGTCCTCATCGACGTACTTCGTCGGGTCTTCTACCATAGAACCGTCAGCATACTGGTAGAGAACGAGAGTCTTTCCGTACACTGCGGATTTTTTGTCTGTGATCTTCTTTGTGACTGGGCTTACTGCTACTTTTACACTGACCGACTTAGTGTAGGCGCCGTAGTAGGTCTTTCCATCAGCCATATAGTAGGTTCTTACCCTGTAGGTGTTCTTTCGCCTGCTCGTCGTATTAGTGTCGGTATAAGAGGTCTTGCCCGTCTTCTTCAGTGTTGCTCTTCTAACCCACTTGCCGGACTTATTCTTCTTATAGACTGCGTAACCCGATATCTTTCCGGCTTTCTTGTGGGAAATAGTCAGCTTTACATCAGCCTTTACCGGCGTTGCGGAGATAACTGCCTTCGATACTGTAAGGCCTATCTTCACATGGACTGAAGATGAATACTTACCTGATACGGTCTTTCCTGACTCGTCCTTATAGTAAGCACGTACTCTGTAAGAATAGCTCTTCTTATACTTTACCTTTGTATCCTTAACGGTAAAAGTGCCTCTCTTCGTGTTCTCTTTATAGAGCTGCCATTTGCCTGAGCCAGTCTTTTTATAGATCTGGTATCCGGTTATGTGGTTTCCGGTCTTTCCATCAGTGTGGCTTACGGTAAGTCTTACGCTCTTATTATCCTGCTTTGCGGATATATGAGCTCTGACTATAGAGCCTCCTGTCACTGCTATAGCAGAACCGGATGCCGCAATACTGCTTCCGGATGCAGCCGATGCTTTTACACTTTTTACTTCTCTGGTCGGAGCATCTGTGTATGCAAATGCCGGGACCTGTGGTACGGTAAGCAGTACTGCACCCGCCAGAATAAGCGTTACAGCCTTTTTTAACTTACTGAACATTTATTTATCCTCCACTTCGAATTTATATCCCATACCCCAGATGGTATGGATGTAATTGCCGCAGTCTCCGAGCTTGCTGCGGAGCTTTTTTACATGGGTGTCTATAGTCCTGGCATCACCGAAATAATCATAGTCCCAGACGCTGTTCAGGATCTTCTCCCTGGAGAGGGCAATGCCTTTGTTACGCATAAAGTAAGCCAGGAGGTCGAATTCCTTGACCGAAAGAGTCACATCCCTGCCGTCTGCCGTTACTGTGTGGGCGTTCTCGTCGAGAGTTATCTTTCCGCAGGTCATCTTGCCGTTGTTCTCACCGAGAGAACCTGTACCGCCCTCACCTCTGTTTATGATCGCCTTTACCCGGGCCACGAGCACCTTCGGTGAGAATGGTTTGGTCACGAATTCGTCGGCGCCTGCCGTAAAGCCCTCAAGCGCGTCCTCTTCCTCGGACTTTGCTGTAAGTATGATGACCGGAACCTTTGACTTCTCACGGATTTTCTTTAGAGCACCGTAGCCGTCGAGCTTCGGCATCATCACATCCATAATGATCAGGTCTGTATCAGGATTCAGGTCGAACTGGGCTAAAGCCTCCAGTCCGTCAGCAGCTTCTATGACTTCGAAGCCGTCCCTCCTCAGGTAGTCCTTGATCAGTTTTCTCATTCTGCTTTCATCATCTGCTATCAGTATCTTTTTTGCTGCCATTTGAAAAATCCCCGTTCTTTAGTTTCTGTTCATCTTCAAGTAACTTTTCTTCTCTTTCTTTGACTTCGTCTTCCCTTTTCGTGAGACTCTCGTCCCAGTCTGCGTACTGGTTCTCAACCTTTTCCTTGTAGTCCAGGATAGTCAGGTTATTCGATGTAGCCGTGAGCACGAACATAAATACCACACACGCCAGAAGCAGTATCGTAAAAGGAAGCAGTACATGGAACTTCCTCTGCCACTTGAGCTTCTGGGTCTCATTCTCAGTGTCCTTTACTTCCTTCGCATCAGCCACAGGTATCAGCGGGATGTCCGCGTTATCTACCGTGTCATCTGCTATCAGCATCCGCTGCAGCTCTTTTAAAAATGAATAGCCGACAGCCGTGTCGAACACGTGCTTATCTATAAGTCCCTTATATGCCTCAAGTATCTGCTTTGCATTCATATGAGACAGCTGGTTCTTAAGATATGAGACAGCATTTATCTCTTTTTTTGCTTTTTCAGCTACGACTTCATCAGAAAAAATAAAGCCGCCAGCCTCGAGATTCTTCTGTTCTGGCATACTTCTCCTTTCCGCATACCTGTCTATAATAACAGTCTTTGGCATTTTTTACAAGAAAAAAGAGCTCTCTGAGACGCATTCAGAGAACTCTTTTCTTTAGTTTCTTAATTCTTTAAAAAATCAGAGCGGGTAAGCTTTGTTCTTTGTATCAGCCTTTGCAGGGTCTACCTTTGTCTGCTGGGCTTCACGATACTTGAAAAACTCCTCAGCTACCTGTGGGAACAGTGCATAGGTCAGGACATCCTCATCCTGCTGCTTGTACTGTGCCATCTGACTCTCGATATCCTTAAGCTGTGGCTTGATAAGGTCTGCAGGTCTGCAGGTAATGGCATTCTTAGCCTCATCGCCTAAGCACTTCTTTACAACTTCAGGATTGAACGGCTCCTCGGTCTTACCGTACCTGCCAAGAAGGAGATCCTTTGACTGCTGTGTCACAACCTTGTATCTCTCACCCATAAGTACGTTGAATACAGCCTGTGTGCCAACGATCTGTGAAGAAGGTGTAACGAGAGGAGGATTTCCGAAGTCCTTACGAACCCTAGGTACTTCCTCAAGAACCTCCTGGAGCTTGTCTTCCTTATGCTGGTCTTTGAGCTGACCGATAAGGTTTGAAAGCATTCCGCCCGGAACCTGGTACAGAAGAGTCTTGATATTTACTCCGAGGACCTTAGTGCTCATACGGCCGTTGTCTAAGTACTTCTGTCTGATCGGTGCGAAGTAGTCAGAGATCTGTGAAAGAAGGTTCATATCAAGGCCTGTATCATAGTCAGTATCCTTGAATGCCTCTACCATAACCTCTGTAGCCGGCTGAGATGTGCCAAGAGCGAACGGTGAGATAGCTGTATCGATGATATCTACTCCAGCCTCTACTGCCTTCATGCATGTCATTGAAGCGACACCTGAAGTGTAATGGTTATGAAGCTCGATAGGGATAGAAACAGCTGACTTAAGAGCTGGGATAAGCTCTGCTGCCTGCTTTGGAACTAAAAGTCCTGACATATCCTTGATGCAGATAGAATCAGCACCGAGTGACTCAGCTTCCTTTGCCTTCTTTACCCAGTACTCTGTAGTGTACGGATCACCGAGGGTAAAAGAGAGAGCGATCTGAGCATGTCCGCCCTCTTTCTTTGCTGCCTTGACTGCTGTCTCGAGGTTCCTCATATCGTTTAAGCAGTCGAAGATACGGATGATGTCGATTCCATTTGCGATAGACTTCTGAACGAAATACTCTACGACATCATCAGCATAAGGCTTGTATCCGAGGATATTCTGTCCACGGAATAGCATCTGAAGCTTAGTGTTCTTGAATCCGGCACGAAGCTTTCTGAGTCTCTCCCACGGATCCTCATGAAGGAAACGCAGGCAGGCATCGAATGTAGCACCGCCCCAGCACTCTACTGCGTTGTATCCGACTTTATCCATCACAGGAACGATCGGAAGCATTTCCTCAGTTGTCATTCTTGTAGCGATAAGAGACTGGTGTGCATCACGGAGCACTGTCTCTGTTATCTTTAATGGTTTCTTAGCCATAGTTTACATTTCCTCCTTATACACCAAAGATAGCCATGAATACACCGGCTGCGACTGCTGTTCCGATAACACCTGCTACGTTAGGTCCCATAGCATGCATCAGAAGGAAGTTCGTAGGGTCTGCCTCTGCACCAACCTTCTGTGAAACTCGAGCCGCCATAGGCACCGCGGAAACGCCCGCAGAACCGATCAGAGGATTTATCTTTCCGTGTGTAGCCTTACACATAATCTTTCCTACAAGGATACCTGAAGCTGTAGCTACTGCGAATGCTACTAGTCCGAGTACGACGATCTTCAGAGTAGATGCATTGAGGAATGCCTCTGCAGATGTAGATGCTCCGACTGAAGTACCGAGCAGGATAACTACGATATACATCATGGCATTCTCTGCTGTCTCTTTCAGCTGTCTTACTACTCCACACTCCTTGAAGAGGTTTCCGAGCATCAGCATACCTACGAGAGGAGCTGTGGTAGGAAGGATAAGACATACGATAACGGTAACGATGATCGGGAAGAGGATCTTCTCGAGTTTGCTTACCGGACGAAGTGTCTTCATGTGTATCTTTCGCTCTTCCTCTGTAGTCAGAGCCTTCATGATAGGCGGCTGGATGATAGGAACGAGTGACATATACGAATATGCCGCCACTGCTATAGGTCCCATCAGCGCCGACTGCCCTAATTTTCCAGCAAGGAAGATAGATGTAGGTCCATCTGCTCCTCCGATGATAGCGATAGCTGCTGCTGCCTTATCTGAAAATCCGAAGAGTATAGCGAGCAGATAAGCCATGTAGATACCGAACTGGGCTGCAGCTCCCAAGAGGAATGAGATAGGGTTTGCGATAAGAGGCGAGAAGTCTGTCATCGCTCCGACTCCCATGAAGATAAGTGACGGAAGTATCGACCACTCATCAAGCTGGAAGAAGTACCAGAGCAGTCCGCCAGTGCCATTGCTAGTCTCCTGAGGACTCGCAATGATATCAGGATAGATGTTCACCAGAAGCATTCCGAATGCGATAGGCACCAGAAGCAGAGGCTCAAAATCCCTTGCGATGGCCAGATAAAGGAAAACACAGGCCACGAGTATCATTATGAAGTTTCCTACAGTAAGATTCGCAAATGCCATCTGATGGAGCAGATTGCCCATCGTCTGTGCAATATAGTCCATTTATTGAATCCTCCTTAGAATCAGTCCTCGTTCATCGTAGCAAGAAGATCTCCTGTATCTACAGCATCTCCTTCTTTGCACTCTATAGAAGCAACTGTACCTGCCTTAGGAGCAACTACAGGTGTCTCCATCTTCATGACTTCGAGGACTACGACAGGATCGCCCGGCTTTACCTTTGTGCCAGGCCTAGCTGCGATCTTGAATACCTTCCCCTGTGCTCCGGCCTCAATACGAAGGCTTCCCTGTGTTCCGTTTGATGCAGGTGCTGCTGCCTTTGGAGCTGCCGGTGCCGGTGCTGCTGCTACAGGAGCTGATGCAGAACCGCCTTTCTCCTCTACGGATACGTCATATGACTTGCCATTTACTGTAATGGTATAATTTTTCATGATATTTTCCTCCTGATCAATATCTTCTCTTGATAGAACGCACCACGAATGAATCCGTAGAAGCGCCTGTTGCGGCTGAGATTGCCGCACTTATAACTGCTATAAGTTCTTCTGTGTTCTCCTCTTCTGCTGCTGATGTACTTACAACCTCAGCTGCCTGTGTCTCAGGAACTGCCGGAGCATTCTTTGCTTCGAGCTTCTTCTGGATATAAGGGATGATCCTGAGGCAGTAGATAACGAGGCAGATAAGAATAAGAACCGCGAATACCGTAACCATACCCATGACTACGTTCAGTGCTGCCTTACCCATGGTCTCGCCGAGCGAGTATACAGGATTGAAGTTAATCGAAGTAGGCTTGCTCATATTATAGGATTTGAAAACCATAACGAGCTGAGCATCACGCTTCTCATACTTCATAGTAAGTGTAGTCGTGATATTCTTTCCGGCCTTGTCGACCTTGAAGCCTTTGTAGTCCTGAAATGATCCGAGTTCCGGAGTATTATCAACGAAGTTCTTGAACATCGTCTCGTACATCTTCAGATCATCGCTGTCAGGATCTGCTTCAGCCTGCTTCTTATAGCTCTCATAGTACTGCTTTAAGTCACTGCTTGAAAGAGAAACTACCTGACTTGCCAGATTTTCTGAAATAACCTCGAGTTCTTCTGAAGTCTTTCCGCCGTATGTCTCATTCTTTGTAGAACCGCATGAAGCGAAGAGGCAGAGACAGGCAACCAGAGCAAAAATAACACTTATTTTTTTCTTCATCAGATTACCTCGCTTACTTTGTGACATGCTTTCTGTACGCCTCATCGACTTTCTTTGTGAAAAGCACTTCAAATGCATCGATCAGATACTTTCTGACATCTGCTGCATTTACGAATCTGTCAATAACACCGCGTCTTGCAGCATTTGCTGAGCCTGATACCTTTGCCTCGAAATCAGAAGCTGAAACTCCTGTGATCTTCGAAGCGAGCTTTGAATCCATAGGTCCGATCTCTGCATCTGAGAATGCGAATACGATATCAGCGCCTGTAGAATGGCTTCCCATAAGGAGAGGTGCTGTCGTGTAAGCCTTTGCTACTACGGCTACCTTTGGTACTGTAGCTCCTGAGTAAGCGTTGATAAACTCAGCTGATGCACAGGCTAAAGCTGCCTCTGCGTGTACTGTAGTCTCGAATCCTTCGGTCTTTACCAGAGAAAGTACCGGGATATCGAAAGCGTCACAGAACTTCACGAAGTCTGCAGCTTTGTTTAAAGCCTTAGGTGAAAGTCTGTCATCGAACTCCTCGTCGCCTGACTTCGTAGTATTGCCGAAAGCTCCGACTGTCATACCATCGAGCTTTATGAATCCGCAGGTCATATCCTTTGCGAACTCACCCTTTACCTCGATAAAGAGCTTTCCGTCAGATATCTGTGTAAATACTTCCTTTGCGTCCTGATATGAAGCACCAGCTACATCTGCTGCTCTGTTCAGGTCATCTGTACACTCGTCTACGCATCCCTCTTCGATGTTGCTTTCCGGAAGGATAGGAACAAGTGCTCTGATAGAAGTGAGGACATCTGCCTCTTTACCTGTACCGTCGATACCGCCGGCTACAGTGCTTCTGAAAGCGTATGCAGAAGTATCTGTGTCCTTATTCCCTGTAAGGGTCTGAGGTGAATTAAAGAATACCTTTGCATCATCTGTCATGTAAGTAAAGTCAGCAATAGAAAGAAGTGCGGAGAGTCCGCCGCCGCAGTTTCCGAAAACTGCCATGATCTGCGGAATCACACCACTGGCCTCACTTGCCTTTGAAAGTACGCTTCCAAGTGACTCTATCGCATCATATGACTCCATAAGACGGATGCCCGTGCTGTCTAAAAGACCGATGATCGGTGCTCCGACTGCAAGAGCCTGCTCATATGTGCGAAGGATCTTCTTAGCGTGCATTTCTCCGATGGATCCACCCTGAACAGATGGCTCCTGGGCAAATACGAAGACGAGATTTCCATCGATCGTACCGTGTCCTGTCACTACTCCATCGGAAGGGGTGTCTTCTGCTGCCTGGTTAAAATCCGTGTTCCGGGCCGTTACCTGAGCACCCAGCTCTACAAAGCTGTTCTCATCTAAAAGGCTCTGGATCCTTGAGACTGCAGAAAATACTTTTTCCTCACTCATAGTTTTTTCCTCCAACGTCTATTTATAAGTTCCGCGAAAAAATCGCAACTGCTTCTATGATAACGCAATTTCAAGGTTTAATCAAGAGTTTTATTACACTCCGACCTCTTCCTTTTCAGCCTCTTCTGTGGCTTCTTTTTTGAACTCTTCTATCTGTTCATCAGAAAGTGATGGCAGTGAAGATAGCGACTCTATACCGAATACCCGAAGGAACTCCTCTGTCGTCCCGAAAAGTATCGGGCGCCCCGGGGCATCCATCCTCCCGACTTCCTCTATAAGGTCGTATTCTACTAATTTATTTACAGAGTGGTCTGAGTTTACTCCTCTGATCTTCGCTATCGCTGACTTCGTAACCGGCTGTCTGTACGCTACGATAGAGAGGGTCTCCAAAAGCGTATTTGTAAGGACTGCCTTCTTAGGCTGCTTTGCGATCTTTATCAGGGAAGGGTAGATTTCCCTTGCCGTACACATCTGAAAGCTGTCCTCCAGGCGGACGAGCCTTATGCCCCGGTCATTTTCCTCATACTCCGTTGCAAGCTCCTCTGAAGCCTTTATGACTTCTTCCTCACTTACATCAAAGGCCTTCGCAGCCGTGGCGGCCGGAAGGCTTCTTCCGAGAGCAAAATAGATGCCCTCCAGTTCTTTTTTTAATTCAGATATTTCCATTATGCTACCTGTGATTCCATTTCTATATCCCCGAATATCTCTTCTTGTCTGGCCTTTATCTTTCCGGTCTTCATCAGCTCGAGAACTGCCAGGAAAGTCACTATGACCTCTGTCTTTGAGACTGCCTTATCGAACAGATTCTTAAAAGAAAAATGCTGATGGCTCTTTGCAAAAGTAAGCAGCTCGCCGGTCTTCTCCTCAAGCGATACTTTTTCTTTTTTTATGGATCCGAACTTCGATCTGATCGGGTCGACTCTCTCCTTCTGGCGCTTGAGTATCTCGTTAAATACAGTGTTAAGCTTCTTAAGCGTAACGCCTTCCAATAGCTCTGCCGGGTCTATCGGCGCCTCGTAATTTTTTACTTCCGCAGGAATGGTCGGCTCCTTGTATAGAACCAGTCCGGCTGAGCCTTCCCGTTCTTTTAATTCTCCTGCCAGCTCGTGGTACATCTTGTACTCGAGGAGCGCATCGATGAGTTCCTGTCTCGGATCTGTCTCCTCTTCCTCTTCATCGTCTGACTTTTTCTCTGGAAGGAGCATTTTTGCCTTGATGGACAGAAGTGTCGATGCCATCACGATAAAGGCACTCATAGTGTCGAGATCAGTTTCTTCCATCCTGTCGATATAAGCCAGATACTGGTCAGTTATCTCCGCTATCGGGATGTCATAGATGCTTACCTTGTTCTTCTCGATCAGGTGTAAGAGAAGCTCCAAAGGTCCTGAAAATGCCGGAAGACTTACGTCAAGTGCCTCTTCCATCACGCCCTCCCCGTAGAACCGAAGCCGCCTCTGGACTCTGTCCCCAGATGCTCCTTTTCTTCGAAATCTATCTCCGGCTGATGCTTAAAAAGCCTGAACTGACAGAGCCTGTCATTTACTGAGATATGCACGTCCCTTGTCGCAAAGACCGGCATCATCAGTACATCGTCGTCTCCACAGTAGCTTTCGTCTACGACTCCGATACCGTTCGACTGGATAAGTCCGTAGTTTTTGAAAGTAGATGAGCGCGGAGCCGTGATCATCTCATAACCCTCAGGAAGCTTTACAGAAATTCCCAGGTCAATAAGACAGAAGTCTCCTTTCTTCAGGTCATAGTCCTTTGCTGCCCGAAGATCGATCCAGTCGCTCTTTCCATCAATGTAGCGAAGTTTTTCTATTTTATCTGTGTGATACTTTATCTGTATAGTCTCTTTCATTCCCAGCCGACTTCCTTCATCTCGCTTTTTTTATCCCTGCACATCAGATCGTGCACGGCGTCTTTAGCGCTCTTGCCGTTAAAGAGCACCTGGTTTACCTCGGTGATTATAGGCATAGAGACCTTGTATTTCTTTCCCAGTTCAAAGGCAGCCCTGGCAGAGTAGACGCCTTCTACTACCATGTGTATCTGCTCCATAGCCTTCTTTACCGGAAGGCCCTGTCCGATAAGTTCACCTGCCTGATGGTTTCTCGAATGCTTTGACGAGCAGGTCACTATCAGATCTCCGATACCGGCAAGGCCAAAAAGAGTTTCCTTTCTTCCGCCCATAGCCACAGCTATAGCAGTTATCTCGCGGATGCCTCTCGTGATAAGCGCTGCCCTGGTATTATCTCCGTTTCCAAGTCCGTCAGACATTCCGGCCGCCAGGGCTATGACGTTCTTGAGCGAGGCTCCGACCTCTATTCCCAGGACATCAGAACTCGTGTAGACACGCAGGTTCTCGTTCATAAAAATATCCTGCATCCGCTTTGCCAGGTTCTGGTCCTTTGAACCTGCCACCAGGACCGTAGGCAGCTTTCTTATGACTTCCTCTGCGTGTGAAGGACCCGAAAGGACACCGACGTCAGCTCCCGGTATCTCCTCTTCGATAAGCTCTGTCTGCGTCATCAGGGTTCCCTCTTCAATGCCCTTGGATACAGATACATAGCCGCAGTCTTTTTCAAAAAATGGCCTGAGTTTTTCCGCAGTTTCCCTCGTCGCAGTCGACGGAACAGCAAAGACCACGAGCTCGCTGCCATTTACTGCTTTTCCGATATCTTCAGTGAAATCTATTCCCTCCGGGTAAAAAAAACCGGGTAATTTTTCTATTTTATGGTCGAAATACATCTTTTCGACGGCAAATGAATTGTGTGACCAGAGCTTTACGCTGTGTCCGTTCCACGCGAGGACACAGGCTAAGGCAGACCCCCAGCTTCCAGCTCCAAGTACAGTTACCTGAGCCATTATTTTCCCTCCTTATTTTTATGATGAAATGAGAACTTATTCTCGCTCCCTGCTGCCAGACGCCGGATATTACTCCTATGGCGAAAAACTGCAAGGCCTCCTACCACAAAAGAGAGCACTATGATCTCTGGTGCCTGCTGCATCGTAAATTCCGTGTGTCCTGTAAGGATCGCGGCCATCGCCATAAACGGGAATGAAGCTGCACAGAGTATAGAGCCTAAAGACACGTAGCGCGTGATGATAACAGTGATAAGAAATACCGCTATCTGTGGCGGAATGATCACAGGATAAGCTATGATAAAAAGTCCGAGTGAAGTGGCTATCCCCTTTCCTCCCTTGAAGTGCATCGTGACAGGAAAATCGTGCCCTATAACAGCTCCGAAAGCCGCGTAGAACATCAGCAGCGCCCTCTGATCAGGCACATAACGACCTGCCACAGCTCCGATGATAAGCGCCGGGATCACACCCTTCAGGCAGTCGAATATCAGACACAGGGCACCCTGCAGGTTTCCTAATACCCTTAAAGTATTAGTCGTCCCGATATTTCCGCTGCCCTGCTTAGTGATGTCCACGTGCTGCAGTTTTCCCATGATGTAGCCCGAAGGCACATTTCCAAAAGCATAGCCCACTATAAATGCCAGAAGTCTAAGCATTACTCGTCCTCTTTTCTCTGCCTTACGATAAAGTGAAGCGCTGTTCCGTCAAAACCGAATGCGTCTCTCAGCCTGTTCTCTAAGTATCTCAGATATGAAAAATGCATCAGGTTCTTATCATTTACGAAGATAACGAAGGTAGGCGGCTTAACGCTGACCTCAGTCGTGTAGAATATCTTAAGTCTCCGGCCTTTGTCGGTAGGCGGCTGCTGCATGGCTACTGCCTCTGTGATTATCTCATTTAATACTCCGGTCTGAATTCTCAGGTTCTGGTTCTGGATGACCTGATCTATAAGCTCATAGAGTTTATTTACTCGCTGGCCGGTCATTGCAGAGATATAGACTATCTTTGCGTAAGGGATGAACGAGAGAATCTGGCGGATCTTATCGGTGTGCTCTTTTATAGTGTGGTTATCCTTTGCTATGGCGTCCCACTTGTTCACAGCTATGATGATGCCCTTTCCTCTGTCGTGAGCTATACCGGCAATCTTCGCATCCTGTTCGGTGACGCCCTCGGTCGCGTCTATCATCATGATAACGACGTCAGACTTCTCTACCGCTGCTACAGCGCGGATTATCGAGTATCTCTCGAGGTCTTCTTTTATCTTGCTCTTTCTTCTGAGGCCTGCAGTGTCTACAAAAATATACTGCTGTCCGTTGTACTTTACGAGTGAGTCGAGAGTATCCCTGGTAGTTCCAGCTATATCAGATACTATGGCTCTCTCCTGACCTGTCAGCCTGTTTACAAGAGATGACTTTCCGACATTCGGCTTTCCTATGATGGCGATGCGCGGGATATCATCATCCTCTTCATCACTCTTTCCCTGTGGGAAATCAGCGGTCACAGCGTCTAAGAGGTCTCCGAAGCCGAGGTTAGATGCCGCTGAAACCGGATACGGATCGCCGATACCCAGATTATAGAATTCGTAGATATCATTTCCCTGCTTTTTGAAATCATCGATCTTGTTCACGCAGAGAACTACAGGCTTGTGCGAACGGCGGAGCATATCGGCTACTTTTCCATCGGAGTCGGTAAGACCTGTCTTTCCATCCACGACAAAAATGATCACATCTGCCGTGTCTATCGCTATCTGCGCCTGGTCGAGCATCCGTGAAAGTATCACATCGTCTGAATCCGGTTCTATGCCGCCTGTATCGATCAGCGTAAACTCATGGTCAAGCCATGAAGCATCCGCATAGATCCTGTCACGGGTCACTCCCGGAGTGTCTTTTACTATAGATATCCTCTCGCCGACGAGAGAATTAAAAAGGGTGGACTTTCCGACATTCGGACGGCCCACGACTGCTACTATCGGTTTAGCCATATAATAATCTCACTTTTCTTTTATGTCAAGCAGGGCGTTGAGTAGATCCTGCCCGCTTGATTTTACAACAGTGATCGGAACTTGTAAAGTTTCAGAAAGCTCGTCGACCGTCACATCATCTAAAAATACCTGCTCATTTGACCGGAGCATATTGACTGGTATCAGGAGCCTGTCTCCGACGCCGTGTTCTGAAAGCTGCGCTTTTAGATCGCTTCCGGTGATAAGTCCTGAGACCGTGATCTGTTCTCCGAAATAGTGATTTATGATGGTCACTACTTCGACTTTTATCCTCGGGTATTTTTTCATAAAAATGTCCGAAAGCTGCCTTAGAAACGGAGCAGCCAGGACTCCAGTGGCTATAGTCACGCTCTTATGCTTAAACGGGTGCATTCCCTCTTTATCAAGTGCTTCCTTAAACTCATCAATAAGAAGTCGCAGCATCCCGACACCGTTCTCAAGCTGCCCGAATCCGTCATAGACTTCTTCTTCCGGCAGGTCTCTTTCCGCCGTCAGATACCACTCATCAGAAGCAAATACAAAGTGCTCGCCGTATTTTTCGTAGATTTTATTCTGCCAGCCCTCTATCTGGTCGATGACTCTGCAGGCGTCTGATTTTTCAAAGGCATCCAGATGGCAGAGACCTTTTCTGAACTTCGTAAGCCCGACCGGAACTACCGAAAGCGACATTACCTGCGGGTAGAAGGATACCAGGTCAGAGATCGTCCGATCAAGCTCCGCTCCGTCATTTATGCCTTTGCAGAGGACTATCTGGGTGTTCATCGTAAGTCCGGCATCGGCTATTTTTTGAATGCGCTCCATGATGCGCGAAGCGTTCTTATTCGCGAGCATCCTGACACGGAGCTCGGGATTAGTCGTGTGTACAGAGACATTTATCGGGGAAAGACGGTAGTCTATGACACGCTGGAGCTCCTCGTCCGACATATTCGTAAGAGTCACGTAGTTCCCCTGAAGGAACGAAAGCCTCGTGTCATCGTCTTTGAAGTAGAGCGTCTCCCTCATTCCAGGAGGCATCTGATCGATGAAGCAGAACATACAGTGGTTCGCGCATGACCTGTAATCGTCTAAAAGCCCGTTCTCGAAAGTGATCCCTATATCAGTGTCGTCGTCTGACTTTGTTATATGATATTCCTGCTGACTGCCGTCCGGGTGACCTATCGTAAGGTCAAGAGAAGTATTCTCTTCGTAGTAGTAATAGTCGAAAATATCCTTTAGCTCTTTTCCTCCGGCTTTAAGGATAGTATCTCCCGTTCCGATCCCTGCCTGGTCCGCAAGCGACCCCGGGCGCACATATGCTATCTGGTGTGTATCGTTACTCATATATATGAAAAAGCGTTCCTTATCAGTTTTATCCTGTCGGGTACTATGCTTATCACATCGAAACGGATCTTGCCGTCATAGTGATGTGAGCTTATATAAAAAATAGCTGTACTGCAGATCTTCTTCTGCTTGCGGAGGTCTACATTCTCCTCCGGATAACCGTACTTTAAGGAGCTGCGGTATTTTACCTCTATGAACACGAGAGTGTCGCCTTCTACGGCGATTATATCCACCTCTCCTGTCCGGCAGCTGTAGTTTCTCTCTATGACCTCTATGCCGTGTCTTCCAAGGAATTCAACGGCCAGATCTTCTTTTTCTTTCCCGACCAGGCGTTTATTCATACTATTTCCCCAGTTTTGATCTCAGTTTGTCCATCTTATCGACAAAGACGAGGATCTGCGCCACGACCTCATAGAGCTCAGGCGGTATCGCATCTCCGATCTGGAGCTTTGAGAGCGTATCAGCCAACGCCGAATCCTTGTAAAAAGGAACATCCGACTTCTTTGCCTCCTCTATGATCCTCTCAGCTACTGCGCCCTTGCCCGTCGCAAGGATCCTCGGCGCCTCATCCCCTGCCTCATACGAGAGGGCGACCGCCGTCTTTTTTTCTTCATCATCCATGCTATGCCCTCACATCAAACGAATACCTGAGTATCTGCTTTCCACCCGAAGACTTCCGCTGCTTTACATCCTGCTTTAAAAAATCATCGACGAAGCTGCGCTTCACATCAGTATTTGTCACCGACATCGTGCAGTCGTAGCCCATAGACTCCAGTTTTTCCTGCAGAAAATGGATGTTGTTCTCGATAAGCATGTACGACTCGTCATCGGAGAGCGAGAACTTCGTATCGAGCTTCTTTTTTACGAGCTTTACAGCTATATCTGTAGAACCTAAGTGCTCTAAGTCAAAGTGCATGAAGGCTGTCAGCGGCTCATCAGGATCCCAGTGTTTTTTCTTTTTATCCGCGTATACGTAGAGCTCACCAGTGGCATTCTGATTCGACAGCTTAAGAGGTATCTGCACGTAGTTGTAGACCGTGTTTACTTCTTTTATGAAGTTCACATTGGAAGATACCTGCTGGCTTAGGTTCTGGAGCTTTCCGGCGATCTGCTCAGGCAGCTTCTCTGCCGCCTGCTGCGCCACTTTTTCCATGTCCTGCTGGAGCCTGTCATAGGAGTCGTTTATTTTTTCTTTGCTTACGGCCTCCTCCGGGGTCAGCAGATACTTGTCAGAGATCATCGACTTCATCAGTTCAGAAAAGCCGCTTGACTTCAGATTCTTCTGGATAAACTCGCTTCCCCTGGTATCGAAGAGTGCCTTCATCGAAAGGAACACATCCTTTGTCGAAGCATCAGGCTTCAGCTGTCCCTTTTCGTTAAAAAGCCCAGGAAAATTCTCCTTTAACGCAGGACTTTTATTCATAAAGTCCGACAGCTTCTGGAAATCCTCTCTGTCAAGAGTATTCCCGACAGCTCCCTTAGGATAGTCTTCTCTGTTTATCTCCTGATCTGGTGAGAGCGGTACTGAGGTCTCAGTCTTATCGCCCTGTACAGTCTCCTGTCCAGGCATCTCATCAGTGACCTCTGGCTGTGCCTGTGCAGTCACAAACGCCGCATCTGATATGGCGTCATCACCATCCGAAAAAACTGTGTTTATGATATCGGAAACTGCATCAAAGCTCTCCGGTTCCGCTATCACTGCGTCTGAAAAGGCTTCCGACAGCTCATTCAGATCGGATGATACAAAGTCACTCCCCTCCCGGTAATTATTGATCTGGGTAAGTGTCTCAGAGTCTACCGGAATACCCAGGTTCTTTAATACTACAGCCATTTTCGGGTCAGCCGTCGGATTTAAGAGCACCTCCCTCCCCATAGATGCGATGCTCTTTGAATCTATAGGCATTTTGTTCTTTATCATCTCGTCGACCATGGCTATGGTCTGGTCGGTAACCGGAAGAGAAGCGCTTTTTAAGGCGTTTTCTATGATAGGGTTTCCGGAAGACGCTCCTACAGAGACAGGTCTTATCATTATCTCGTTCCCGTCATTTTTCTTTACCTGAAAAAATACCGACTCCCCTTCGGTAAGCATTATATCTCCTAAAAGGCGGGCAGTGATGTTCTGACCGCTCGAGAGGCCAAGGAGCACCTGAGAACCGCGGATGTTATTGACAGTTCCTTCGAACACAGCTCCCTCCTTTAAGGCATTTAAGGCCTGTGTCAGCTGCTCCACACCCTGTGTCTGCGTAGGATTCGCGTCAGAACTTACTCCGTTATTATAATACTGGTTTACGAGATTTCTTATTTCCATAAAGCCACCTCTCAGTCAGGAAGCCCGTACCTCCCAAGGAAATCATTCATTATCTGTGCCGGATCATCGAAGGTAACAGGATTTTCCTTTGCTATGAGCCTTCCAGCTTCTATCCTCTTCTTCAGGAAAGTCCTGCGGTGTATCGGAAGGATGCCGTATTTTTCGATTGCCTCATAGTGAGCTTTCGTCCCGTATGCTTTGTGTCTGGCAAAGCCGTACTCCGGGACTTTTTCATCGTATACCTTCATGATGTGGTCCCTGGTTACCTTCGCTATGATAGAGGCCGCTGCTATGCAGGCCACCTTTGCGTCGCCCTTTACCGTAGGCTCCTGCTCTATATCAAGGTCAGGTATCTCTACAGCGTCTGTTATCAGGTAGTCAGGCTTTGTCTTCATGGCTTCTATCGCCCGCCTCATAGCCATGTAGTCGGCCTGAAGGATATTTATCTCGTCTATCTCAGCCACATCCGAAAGTCCGACCCCGATACTTACAGCATTTTCCACTATCTCTTTAAATGCTTCTTCTCTTCTTTTTTCGGACAGTTTCTTTGAATCGTTTAGATGGTCGATAAATACATCCGGTTTTAAGATCACGCAGGCGGCTACTACAGGACCGGCCAGAGGACCCCTTCCGGCCTCATCAGTCCCTCCTACAGAGAATATCCCCTTCTGATGCAGTTCGTCTTCCCTGCTGTAAAGCTCCTTCACCCTCTCTCTTTCGAGAGTCTCCTTTTCTGTCATCTGACCCGTCCTGCCTTTCTGAACGGGAAGATCCTGTATATCACCCGTCCCACTATCTGCTCTTTTCTTACTGCTCCGACATCTGAAAACCTGCTGTCCTCACTGTGGTTTCTGTTATCTCCGAGGACGAAATACTCGTTATCCTTAAGCTTCACCGGATACTCGGCTAGTCCCGGATCGGTTATTTTTTCGGTGCCGTACTTATCATCAAGTGCTTTTCCATTTATAAGTATGGTCCCGTCATCAGCTATCTGTACAGTCTCTCCCGGAAGCCCGATGATTCGCTTGATAAAATAAGTCCGTTCCTTATACAGGTAGGTAAACATGACTATATCATAGCGCTTCAGCTCGTGTGTCTTTGGAGCCATTCTGTCCACGATCAGGTTATCTCCGCTCGTGAGAACAGGACTCATCGAGTTCCCCCGTACCACCGTCCTCTGCACGAAAAAATGCGCGATGATAAACCCGACAAAGCAGAGAATGACTACATAGACTGTGTACTTTAAATACTTATTCCGGCTTCTCAAAGGATACCTTTCCGAGTCTTCCAGACCTCAGGTCATCTAAAAACACATCGGCAGCTCGTTTCATGTCGTACTCGCCGCCTGCCATAAGAAGGCTTCTCGATGCTGCAATAGCCGGAAGTACATCCTTTTTCTCAAGCTCCTCGCTTATGCCGTAGACTTCAGCCAGCTTCCCAGGATAGAGCGAGGTCATCCTGTCATAGAGAATCAGGGCAAGCTCCTGCTTTTCGAATACATTGTCAGAAATGGCTCCGAAAAGGGCTAAAGCCTCTCCTGTCTTTTCGTCATCGAACTTCGGCCAGAGGATTCCCGGGGAATCGAGGAGATCTAATGTCTTGTTCACATGGATCCACTGTTTTCCCTTTGTGACACCAGGCTTGTCACCCGTCTTTGCGCTCTTTTTTCCGGCGAGGTTATTGATCAATGTGGACTTCCCTACATTCGGTATCCCGGCTATAAGCGCTCTGACCGGACGGTTCTTTATGCCACGCTTTAAGTCCCTGGCTCTTTTTAAAGCTGAAGCCTTATCTATAAGACGGCTTACTTCACGGCTTCCGGACTTTGCCCTGCTGTCCAGCGGAAGCGCCAGGATCCCCTGACTCTTATAGAAATCCACCCACTCGGCGGTTACCTTATCCTCAGCCAGATCGGCCTTATTCAGAAGGAGAATATGTATCTTTCCGTTCGTCAGGCTCTTTATCTCAGGATTTCTGCTCGACTTCAGTATCCTGGCATCTGCCAGCTCGATCACCATATCGATAAGCTTTATGTCTTCTTTTATCTGGCGCAGGGCCTTTGTCATATGCCCCGGATACCACTGTATATTCATCAGTCTACCACTCCGAAATTTTTGCCTGTGACATCGAACCAGATCTTTCCCTTTATCTGGCTCTTAAGTACATTTCCAACGCTCTGATAGCGCGAGTCTTCACTTACTCCCCTGTTATCTCCGAGTACAAAGTACTCGTCTTTTCCAAGAGTTATCGTAGAAGACGCTATACCAGCGTCATTTACAGCCGTAGTCTCCACCGGCGCAGTGTAGGCCTTGTTATTCACATAGACTATGCCGCTCTTTATCACGACCTTCTGTCCCGGAACTGCTACGACCCGCTTTATCGAATACCTTCCCGACAGGTCACCCGATGGAAGAAAAGCTATGACATCTCCTGCCTCAGGAGATTTCAGCCTGTAGGTTACTTTGTCTATGAGTAAAGAATCCGATACTCCTATCTGCGGTTCCATCGACTCTTCCGTCATCGTGACCTGGGTAGCAAATGAGCTGACCAGAAGATATGCCACCGCTGCTACAGCCAGTATCTCCACTATCATCAGAAGCCAGCTTAACAGCTTCCGGTAATCTCGTTTTTTTCTGCTTTTTCTGAAGTCAAGAGACCTGCTCGTCGGCTCTGGCCGCAGGTAGGCTCTCTTATTTGGGATAACTCTCATGTAAATGCCTTTTTAAGAAAAAAAGATGGTCGCAGCGCGGCCATCCTTTGCATTGCAGACTAAAAGTCTCAGATAGACTCCTTAACCTTTGCGCTCTTACCAACGCGGTTACGAAGATAGTTAAGCTTGGCTCTGCGAACCTTACCTTTTCTAACCACATCAACAGCTACTACATTAGGGCTGTGAAGTGGGAATGTCTTCTCAACGCCTACACCGCTTGATATCTTTCTGACAGTGAAGGTCTCACGGTTTGAACCGCCCTGCTTCTTTAAGACAACTCCTTCGAAAACCTGGATACGCTCACGGTTTCCCTCTTTGATCTTGTTTGATACACGGACTGTGTCTCCTGTATTGAACTCTGGAACTGTCTCTTTCTTCTGTCCTTCTTCGATCTGTGCAATGATCTCTTTTGCGTTCATCTGAATTCCTCCTGCTGACAGACTCGTGAACTAAGGTCTGCCCCAAGTGTGACGTTCATAGGGATTGGTTGTACCTTTAAAAAATGCCTGCCTACTCTTCTTCGGCTTGCGTCCCCAGCGGACCGTCCTGTTTAAAAGCAACTATGACATATTATCATAAATCTCTTCCCTTTTCAAGAATTTTTTCTTAAGTCTGTTCGATAATGAGCTGCGGAGTCCCGGAAGCGCCTTCTGAAAAAGGTCCGGGCGAAGCGAACGGGTCCGCTCAATGCTCTTTTCAAGTCTCCATTCATCGACAAGCCTGTGATTTCCTGACATCAGGATCTCAGGAACCTGCTTCCCGTTCCACTCTTCAGGTCTCGTGTACTGCGGATATTCGAGCAGATCATTTTCGAAGCTCTCTGTCTCAGCAGACTCGTCGTTCCCGAGCACTCCAGGGATGAGCCTTGAAACACAGTCTACTACTATGCAGGCTGCAAGCTCTCCTCCCGTCAGGACAAAATCTCCGATAGAGATATAGTCAGTCACTATCTCGTCCAGGACTCTCTGATCTATTCCCTCATAGTGTCCACAGAGAAGGATCATATCCTGATTTAAGGAAAGCTCCTTTGCGATACCCTGGCTGAAGGTCCTGCCCTTAGGCGACATGGCAATGACCGGACAGTCATGGCCTATCTCATAGTGGATATGCTGATAGCAGTCATATACCGGCTGCGCAGCCATTACCATCCCGGCTCCTCCGCCGAATGGATAGTCGTCCACCCGCTTGTGCTTATCCTTTGAAAAATCCCTGATATTTACGCAGTGAAGCTCGAGTCTTCCGTCATTCATGGCTCTTCCCGTGATACTGGTATGGAGAGTATTCTCGACCATCTCCGGAAAGAGCGTCATCACATAGACCCGCATCAGAGATCCTCCAGTCCGGGCAGCAGGTGAACTGTCATCTCACCGCCGTCAGGATCTATGGACAGGATGCAGTCGTGTATCGCCGGTATCAGAAGAGTTTTTCCGTCAGGCTTTTTTACCTCATATACATCATTTGCCGCAGTGGTCATCACATCAGATACCTCGCCCAAGACTCTTCCGGTGTCATCCTTTACAGAAAGGCCTATTATGTCTCCGACATAGAATTCATTCTCAGAGAGCTCTATGCCTTCACTCCGCGGGATCCTGATCTCAGCATTCCTCAAGGCATAGGCAGCATCCATATCAGTGAACTCTTCAAACCCCAGTATCACCTGCTTTTTGAAAAATTTGACTGAATTTATAGTCGCCTGCCTCTCTTTTCCGTTCTGGAAAAGCGTCACGGATTTAAGCCTTTTAAATCTGTCCGGTTCATCTGTAGTCGGATAGACCTTTACCTCACCGTGAACTCCGTGAGTCGAGGTGATGACACCGACCTTCAAATAATCTCTGTCCATTCGTTTCCCTGCTAAAACAGGCGAAGCCATCTGACTCCGCCTGTCTACATCATTTGTCTTCGATATCCACGTACACTTTTTTGTCGGTGTTTACCGCAGCAGCCTTTACGACAGTGCGGATAGCTTTAGCTATACGTCCCTGCTTGCCGATGACCTTTCCCATATCAGAAGGATCTACGGAAAGCACAAGCCTTATAGCCCTGTCATCCTCTGATTCAGTCACTACGACTCCCTCAGGATGGTCCACCAGAGCACGTGCGATCACTTCTACTAATTCTTTCATAATGATCTACCCGTTTTCCTATAAGGGTGTGAGAATTATTATTTCTCGATTCCGGCGTTCTTTAAGAGACGCTCAACAGTAGCTGTAGGAACGGCACCGTTCTTTAACCACTTCTTAGCAAGGTCAGCGTCGATATTTACAGCTGCCGGCTCCTGGTTAGGATCATAAGTTCCGATCTGCTCGATGAAACGTCCGTCTCTAGGTGATGATGATTCTGCAGCGATAATTCTGTAGAAAGGTGTCTTCTTCTTACCGATTCTTGTGAGTCTTAACTTTACCATTTTGTCCTCCGTATTGTGTAAAAAATATATGAAAAAGCCTTAGATCTTAAAAGGCAGTTTTCCTAATCCTCCATGCCGTCTGCCCTTGAGCATTCCCGGCATTTTCTTCATCAGCTTAGCAGATTCATTGAACTGCTTTATGAAGCGGTTCACCTCTGCTATATCCATTCCTGCGCCCTTTGCTATCCTCTGCTTCCTCGATACTGATAAGAGCTTCGGATCAGAGCGTTCTTCAGGCGTCATCGACATGATAATGGCTTCAGTCCTGGCCAGCTTCTTCTCGTCTATCTGTCCTTTCAGCTCATCCATCTGTCCTGCTGAAAGTCCCATTCCCGGAAGCATTCCGAGGATGCTGCCAAGTCCGCCCATTTTTTTCATCTGGGACATCGAAGTCAGATAGTCGTTAAAATCGAAGCCTTTCTTAAAAACCTTCTGATTCAGCTTCCTGGCTTCTTCCTGGTCGAATGAGTCCTGGGCCTTTTCGATAAGCGAGAGCATGTCTCCCATTCCCAGGATCCTGCTTGCCATTCTGTCAGGGTGGAAAGGCTCGAGGTCTGAAAGCTTCTCTCCCATACCCACGTACAGGATAGGCTTTCCGGTAACAGCCCTGATAGACAATGCCGCACCACCTCTTGTATCGCCGTCTAGCTTCGTCAGGATGACTCCGTCTATGCCTATCCGGTCATTAAAGGTAGATGCAACATTCACTGCATCCTGGCCTGTCATAGCATCGACTACGAGGATGGTCTGATGGACATCGACCGTAGCCTTTATCTGCTCGAGCTCAGCCATCATGTCATCGTCTACATGGAGACGACCCGCGGTATCTAAGATGACGACGTTCTGGTTATTCGACTGGGCGTGAGAGATCGCGGCCTTTGCTATATCGACCGGTGAATTATCGGTTCCCATCGAAAATACCGGAACTTCCTGCTTCTGCCCGTTTACCTTCAACTGGTCTACGGCTGCAGGTCTGTACACATCACAGGCCACCAGAAGTGGGCGTTTGCCTTTAAGCTTCATCTTGCCAGCCAGCTTTGCGGCAGTCGTCGTCTTACCTGCACCCTGGAGACCGCACATCATGATGACTGTGATCGCCTGTCCCGGCTGATACTGTATCTCAGTGATCTCTGAACCCATCAGAGTCGTAAGCTCTTCGTTTACTATCTTGATGACTGTCTGAGCCGGATTTAATCCGCCTAGTACGTCACTTCCGACGCAGCGCTCTGTAATGCGGTTCGTGAAGTCCTTTACGACCCTGAAGTTTACATCCGCTTCAAGGAGAGCCATCTTCACTTCCTTAAGAGCTGCCTTTACGTCCTTTTCGGTAAGCCTGCCTTTGCTCCTGAGTCCTTTGAAAACGTTCTGCAGTTTTTCTGTCAGACTGTCAAATGCCATATATCTCCTATAACTGCCTTATGATCTCTTCTGCCTTGCTGTGGCAGACATCTATGTCATCACTTGCGGCGATTTCTTTCGCCAGTGACTGAATCCTCTGGTACTCCGATAAAAGTCCCAGCTTCTCTTCGTAACCTCTGAGCAGCTTAGTGACTCTGTGGATCATCTCACTGATCCCCTGTCTCGACATCGAGAACTCATCAGCCATCTCCGAGAGGGATAAATCCTCAAACGCATAGTCCCTATAAATCTGCTGCTGCTTTTCTGTAAGAAGCTCTCCATAGAAATCAAAGAGCAGTCCGTCATGTACCTTTTCTTCCATAACCTGTAATAATATACTACCTTTATTGGCCTCTGTCAAGTATTTTTCTTGACAGCAAAAAATCATTGAGTCCTTCCACCATATATGGTAAAATAAACTCCGTTTAGCGGAAGGTATTGTGATTTGCAGACAGGGTTCAGGGGTGTCAGCTCATAAATGGCAGACTTTAAGCATCTCATCAGATCATCGGAAAGTAAATATTCTAATCTGTATTTTTTACAGGATGATCCCGACACCAGCAGAAAATTGGCCGGTGTTTTTGATGTGCCGGAAAACGAGACCCCGCTTGTATGTACGACAGAAAGCACTTCCGCCCTTTCCCTTTCATTTGAAAAAAATGTGCTGATCACCGAATCCACGATCTGCATAAAAGATAAAAAAGAACACGTATCACACATCCCGATCCAGAAACTCTACTCTGTCTTCATATCATATGACAGCACCAGGAAAAATGTCTTTTTCATCACCTCTTCCGGCAGGATAGCTCTCTACTCTCCTCGTCTTACCTTTACTGACAGGACGGGCTATGAGTTCTACGACCTGCTTTCGTTCCTTCAGACTTCCCTTATAAACGAGGCTCCATGGATGAAGGAAAGCTACTATCACACTCTCGATGCCATAGCTTCTTCTGTACAGTCATTTTTTAAAAAGGAATCCTATCTGTCGGAAGAAAACCGCACTCTGCTGGAAGGCATTCTCCATGCAGACCCGAATAATCTGATAGCCGACTCTGTGCTTCAGGAGGACAGGTACAGAAGCTTCGAGCCTTTTGCAGAAAAGAGCAGCCGCGAGGAAGAGTTCTTTTCCAACTACCTGGACCTCATCGCATCAGACTATTCGATAAAGCTCTATCACGTGATGATAAAAGCCTACAGCCGGCTCATCGTAAAAGATACCCTCCCGCTGAAGGAGGCCTATCTGCTCTGTGCTTTAGGCTACAGGATGAACGACGATAAGACCTATCTGCTCTACGACAGGATCCAGACCTACCTGACAGCATCTCAGAAGCAGTTTCTTCTCTTCATGTCAGCCAAGGCTTCCCGTGAGAAAATGGATCAGTGCATGTCGGAAATCCTCAAAGGTCAGATCCCGTTCGATGCCAGGTGTGACTATACAGATGATATGGGATTTGACTGCCTGCACTATTGCATAATCCTCGAAGAAAAGGAAACTGTCTCTGCACTTCTCGAAGCAAAAAACTGGGGCGAAGGCGTCCCGGAGAGAACTGTAGGTCTAGCAAACAGTTTCTACAACTACTTCTTCCTGGCAGTATGGCACTTCAATGATACGCTGTTCCTGAAAGAAGTCTTCCTGCATACCAGACCAGAGGCTTACGACAGTCTCAAGACCCTTCGCCGTATCCGTTCACTGATGGAGATAGCTTCATCCCGGATCAGTCTCGTAAAAAGCCGTCTCGGAAGCATCCTGGAGAAAAAGCAGAATGCCCTGCGCTCAGGAAATCCCTTTGTCTATTCTGACCTGGAGCTGGCACCAGCTTCCCTCTTAGAAGAAAAAAGTGATATCGAACTCGAGATCGAATACTTAAAAAAATGGAAAGAAACAACCGATAACGAACTGGATCTGCTCTTTGAAAAGGCTCTTGCCAACACCCGCGAGATGATAAGTGTCTTAGGCTCTACTCCTCATCCTCTCGTATCCTACCTGATGCGGATCTTAAGGACTCCTGATGACTTCATCTCATTTCATGCACAGACGCCGGATTCATACAGCCTGATAAAGTACAGAGGACTTACCTTCATAGGGCTTGCCGACGAATCTTTAAAAAGTGAGCTCTACTCCACTATCCTGGAAAATGAAAAGAAAGACAGGGGCCGCTTCTTCGATACTCAGACTTCTGATATCAGAAATCCATGGAAAGACTCACAGAAAAAGCATGAGGAGAAGAAAGAGGATCACAGCAGTTCCAGGGAAAAGTCATATGATAATGAAAAAACAGCTTCAAAGACCAGATGGTTCTCTGAAGCTGCCCTGCACGATGGCAATGTCTTAAAGAAAGAATACCATCTGCTGATAAAACGCTATCATCCTGATGAAACAGGCGATGATTCCGGACTTGAGATCCTGAAAGAGATCATAGAGGAAAAAGACATGATCCTAAGAGATGCTCTTTAAAGCCTCTCTGACCTTATCATAGGGAAAGCCTCTCCCTAGAAGGAATCTCGTCATCCTGGCCTTTTCCTTCTGATCGGACTGCTCCGGGTCATAATGCTTTTTTTCTAAGAGCTCATGGATCTTCTGGTCATCGCTAGTAAGGGATGCCTCTTCGAGGCATTCATCTATCACATCTCTGTCTATTCCCTTTCGCATCAGGTCTTCCCTGAGGCGCCTTAAGCTCTTCTTTTCCTGATGAAAGTATATGTAGTTCGCTGCATATCGCCTGTCGTCTACATATCCGTAAGAAGCTGCATAGTCTATAGCCTGCTCTGCTATATCAGCAGGATAGCCTCCTGAAGTAAGCTTCTCTCTCAGGTCTGATCTGGTGCGGTCCTGCTTTTCTAACAGATGAAGACAGCGCTTCTTCGCACGTGGCATCAGAATAGAAGTCCTGATCTGCTCCCAGGTCTCTTCGCTCAGGAAGCCTCCCGGAGTAAGCTCCGGGATCTTCCTGACTTCTCCTGCATACAGGATAAACGACTCTCTAGTATCGAGAGTTATCCGCTTTCTCTTCTTCGATGCAGGCAGACTCTCAATGCTTACTATCTGCATCGGTTATTCTGCCGGAGCAGCCTCTTCTACCTTCACGTCTGATGAGCTTTCCTTCTTCGCCTTATCATCGGTCTCGTCACTGTCAAGTCCGTAATGCTGTCTGATAAGCTCTGTGACATTCTCCATCACATCCGGATGCTCAGCCAGATAAGCCTTGGCGTTCTCACGTCCCTGACCTATCTTATCGCCCTGGTAAGCGTACCAGGCGCCTGACTTCTGGATGATGTCCAGGTTTGCAGCAAGGTCAAGGACGTCGCCCTCCTTTGATATGCCCTTTCCGAACATGATATCAAACTCTGCCTCCTTAAACGGAGGTGCGACCTTATTCTTTACGACTTTTATCCTGGTACGGTTTCCGATGACTTCGCCCTGCTGCTTTATGGACTCTATGCGGCGGACATCCAGTCTGACAGAAGCGTAGAACTTCAGTGCCCTACCGCCTGTGGTAGTCTCAGGATTTCCGAACATGACTCCGATCTTCTCACGGAGCTGGTTAATGAATATGACTATGCAGTTACTTCTGCTGATGGCCGAAGTGAGCTTTCTCAGAGCCTGTGACATAAGTCTCGCCTGAAGGCCCACGTGAGAATCACCCATGTCTCCTTCTATCTCAGCCTTCGGTACAAGGGCAGCTACAGAGTCGACTACTATGATATCTACAGCTCCGCTCCGTACCATGGTCTCCGTGATCTCAAGAGCCTGCTCTCCGCTGTCCGGCTGCGATATGTAGAGATTATCGATGTCTACACCGATGTTCCTCGCATAGACCGGGTCAAGTGCATGCTCTGCATCGATGAAGCCTGCTATCCCGCCTCTCTTCTGTGTCTCTGCCACACAGTGAAGTGCTACCGTAGTCTTACCTGAAGACTCAGGTCCGTATATCTCTATGATCCTTCCCTTCGGAAGACCGCCCTGTCCTAAAGCTATATCAAGGCTTATCGAACCTGTAGGTATGGTCTCCACCTTCATCTGGTTCGAATTATCCCCGAGTCTCATGATCGAGCCTCTGCCGTACTGCTTCTCTATCTGCGAAATAGCTGCGTCTAATGCCTTAAGCTTATCCTCTTTCACGTCCTTTGCCATCTGTCTCTTCTCCAATCGAAAAAATGTTTGTCTATGCGTTCAATAATAGAACATACTATCTGTTTTGTCAAGACTTTTTCTCTGCACGGTCATTCAGGATATTTCTCAGAATTTCGGTCTCTTCTTCAGAAAGAGCCACTCCTTTGCCTTTTCTGCCGTGTCCCGGCGACCAGTCCCTGACGTCCAGCTTTGGACTGTTTTTGTTCCAGGATACCATGTTCACTTCTTTTGTCCAGCCGCTCTTCTCGTTTGTAGAAAGTACAGCTATAGGTTCCGTGATCTCGCAAGTGATCTCTGCCATAAATGATTTCTCCCTTCATAGATCTGGCAAGCCTCCCCTGAGGCAGTTGATAAGAAATGCTCCCCTTTTTGTGTCTGCATATCTGAATACTAACATATAAAAAAATCCAGGACAATAGAAAAGTCCCGGATTTTATTTTTATTTAAGGAAATTTATTTTTTGTTTAGCTTTCTAAACAAAAAATAAACAATTATAAACTTTAGTTCAGTCTATTTGAACTAATATCAGTATTCCATCTGTTCCTGGCCGAATTCAGCGAGTTCGAGGCCCTTGTTCCTGTCTTCGACCATGCCTATGCTCCACTCGTTTACGAACAGGAGAAGCGGACGTCCCTTCAGGTCTTTGACCTTCTTCATATCAGAGGTTCCGACTATCGTATCCATGTCTATATCTTTGTTTTCGACCCATCTGACATACTCGTAAGGGAGGTTCTCCATGATGATGTCGACCTTGTACTCATTTTCGAGACGAAATTTGAGAACGTCGAACTGCAGGACACCTACGACGCCCACGATGATCTCTTCCATTCCGGTGTGATACTCCTGGAATATCTGGATGGCACCCTCCTGGGCTATCTGCATGATACCTTTCATAAACTGCTTACGCTTCATCGTGTCGACCTGACGGACACGGCAGAAATGTTCCGGCGCGAATGTCGGTATTCCCTCGAACTTAAAGTGTTCCTTTGCAGTAGTAAGAGTATCTCCGATCGAATAGATCCCTGGATCAAAAATGCCTATGATATCGCCGGCATATGCCTCTTCGATCATTTTTCTCGAGGAAGCCATCATCTGCTGAGGCTGTGACAGGCGGACATCCTTGCCCTCCTGTACATGGAAAGCGGTCATTCCGGCCGTGAACTTGCCGGAGCAGATGCGCATGAAGGCGACCCTGTCACGGTGGGCTTTGTTCATATTTGCCTGGATCTTAAAGACGAAGGCTGAAAAATCCTCGCTGTACGGGTCTATAAGCCCCTTATCGCTCTTTCTCGGGAGCGGAGGCGTTGTCATCTTTAAAAAGTGCTTCAGGAATGTCTCCACACCGAAGTTCGTAAGAGCTGATCCGAAGAATACCGGAGTAAGCTGCCCCGCATCCACTTTTTCCTGATCAAAAGGTGCCCCGGCGCCGTCCAAAAGCTCCATCTCATCCATCAGAGTATCTCTCTTGTCCTCTCCGATGGCTGCGATAAGGTCAGGATCGTCGATCGGATAGTCCTTCTCCTCGCCTTCTTTGGTTCCCTTCATCGTATCTGAAAAAGTCAGGACGTTCTTTGTGTTCCTGTCATATACACCTTTGAATTCCTTACCGCTTCCGATAGGCCAGTTGATAGGGCAGGTCGCGATACCGAGCTCATTCTCGATGTCGTCCATCAGCTCGAAGGTATCCATGGCATCTCTGTCCATTTTGTTTATGAATGTAAAAATAGGGATATGGCGCATGACACAGACCTTGAACAGTTTTCTGGTCTGGGGCTCTACACCCTTTGCGCCGTCAATGACCATTACAGCAGAGTCAGCAGCCATAAGGGTTCTGTACGTATCCTCCGAGAAATCCTGGTGGCCGGGAGTGTCGAGGATATTTATGCACATGCCGCCGTATTCGAACTGAAGCACCGAACTCGTGACCGAGATACCACGCTGCTTCTCTATCTCCATCCAGTCCGATACCGCGTGCTTTGCCGTGGCCTTTCCCTTTACCGAACCGGCCTGGTTTATCTGTCCGCCGTATAGTAAAAACTTCTCTGTAAGTGTAGTCTTTCCTGCATCCGGGTGAGAGATGATCGCAAATGTTCTCCTCTTTGTTATCTCATCCTTTAATGTACCCAAAGTCAAAACCTCCTGCTTATGATTCCAAAACTATATCATTATATTTGAAATCATTAGCGAGGTCAAGCACCCGGCCTGATTCTATCTCTACGACCTTCGGGCGCATCGGGTAATCAGGATTATTTGCAACGACTTTTGCAATCTTCCCATTTGAGAGCTTTACGAGGCTGTCAACCGGATAGAGGATGACACTCTTCGAGAAGCACTCCAGCGCCTTGAGATCTAAATCATCTCCCATCGCAAGCACCATCTCCATCGCTTCACGCTGCCCGAACGGTTCCTTATAAGGGCGCTTAGTGACAAGCGCGTCGTAGATATCAGCCACAGAGATAAGACGGGCATAAAGAGATATCTTATCTTCTTTAAGGCCCATCGGATAGCCTTTACCTGTCAGCTTCTCGTGATGCTGCAGGACGCCTAAGAGAATGTCCGGTGAAAATTCATTTTTTTCCTTGAGAATCTTATAGCCCAGGGTAGAGTGTGACTTCATAACCTCGAACTCCTCATCTGTGAGTTTTCCAGGCTTGTTCAGGATCTCTTTCGGGATCTTTGATTTACCCATGTCATGCAGGAGTCCGGCGACTAAAAGCTCGTGCAGCTGGTCCTTCGTAAGTCCGTATTTTTTACCAATTATCGCAGAGATCGTAGCCACATCCACCGAATGCCTGAACGTGTACTCGTCGCTGGTCTTTAAAGTCCTTATATCAAAAGCTATAGAATCATTTGAAAGGATGCTTGATGAGAGCTCATCAGCTATGCTGTGGGTCGCCGTCGTAAAATCCTTGCTCTCAGGGTCATTGAACAGATAAGCGACTCCCTGTCCGACACGCTCCTTTACATCATTTGAAATGCTGACTTTTTCAGGATCATCCTTGTGATTTGCCTCAATGACCTTCCTCGTGGCTTCCGGGATGACTATTTTCTGCTCTTCCTCATCAGGGATTCCCTCATAGATATAGATCCCCATGATGCCCTTCTGCTGCAGATACTCTATCTGGAAGTCATCTAAATACGTCCCCTTCTTTATCATCTCACGTCCCGTGCGGTCCGTGATGGTCTGGTCTATCCTCGTGCCAGGCTCTATTGTCCTCGTGCTTACAAATCTTCTCTTACCCATCTTTTCTCCATAAAAAATAACCGTGCCCCGGTCTTTTCATAAAAATACTGAAACACGATTATTATATACCATATGAAAAAAATGCTCAATGCCTGGCAGATGGAAACTACTTCTCCCTGATGCGGTATCCGACGCCCCTTACGGTCTCTATCCGGTCACCGGCTTTTCCGAGCTTCTGCCGAAGAGAGCGCACATGCACATCGACAGTCCTTGTCTCGCCGTCGAAGTTATAGCCCCAGATATCCTCCAGGAGCTGCTCACGCGTAAGAACGACTCCGAGGTTTAAGATCAGCTTTTTTAGCAGCTCAAATTCTTTAAGTGTCAGTACTACTTCTTTTCCGTTCACAGTGACCTTGTGGCGGAGGACATCCATTTTTATCTTTCCAGTGCTAAGGACAGGCTCATCGGTATTTTTCCCACGGCTGCTCCGCCTTAGAACCGCCCTTATCCTCGACACGAGCTCCATCATGCCAAAAGGCTTTGTCACATAGTCGTCTGCTCCCATATCAAGAGCCGAGACCTTGTCATACTCAGCGCCCTTTGCAGTAAGCATTATGACCGGCACATTTTTTGTCTTTGAATTCTTTCTGATATCAGAGAGCAGTTCCATACCGTCTTCACCCGGAAGCATGATATCTAAAAGTATAAGCTCCGGTGTCTCGTTTTTAAGTGCAGCCTTGAACTCGGTCCCGCTCGGGAAACCCTTCGCCGGAAGCCCGGTCGAATCGAGGGTATAGACCACGAGTTCTCTTATATTATCATCATCCTCTACACAGTAGATCATAGCGTCTCCTTAAAAAACACCCCACAGTTATTCTAGTGAGGCAATGTAAAAACTGCAATAGTCCTTTTGTAAAATCCATGTAATATCAGACGTGAAGCCTGAACAGAATTCCTATATCCGCTGACCAGATAAAAGCCGCTTCACAGATGCACAGGAAATACCCGCTTGTATCACCGCTAATGCCTCCAAACTCTTTTTCACAGATGGCTTTTGAGATAAAGAGCCAGACCACACTCACCAGAGCTGCCAGGATAGCTGTCTGATCGTGACTAAAGAGCATCTGCACAAGCGCCAGAAATATATAGACAAACATCCATATCAGCGTCACCTGCCTGCTGCCTTTTGTCTCGAAACGGATAAGCGAGGTATTACTATCCCGCCTTTTAAAAGTGCAGACAGCCACCCCCGAAAGCGACCTCGAGATGACAAAGGCATACAGTACAGATGAAAAACTGTTAAGCCTTATCGCCTGATAGATGCCAGATACCATAAAAAGTGTCAGCACCATAAGCTGGATCACTCCGAACGCCCCGATGTGCGGGTCTTTCATGATCTGTATTTTTTCCTCACGGCTCCTGTGTGAGCAGAGCGCATCCATCGTATCCATGTAGCCGTCTATATGAAAACCGCCCGTGTAGATGACGACGACCGCAGTAAGGATAAGGGCTGCCGCCAGACTGTCAGGTCCGAGCCAGTAAAGTCCCCTGTACACCAGAAAAAGCACCCCCGAAAGTCCCGCTCCTACCAGTGGAAAAAAGGAAAAAGAGTTCTCATAACTCTTCTGGTCCCATTGGAACTGCGGCATCGGGATTGCCGAATACATCGAAAAGGCTATCGCCAGGCTCCTGAAAAAATCCATAACTTACACCAGTGAAAATGAGACCGTCATCCTGTCAGTCCTGTAATCAAGGTTCATGATAGCACCGTTTATCATTGTCATATGTGGCACCGTATGGCCTATGTCCGCACGGTTAATAAAAGGTATGTCACCAAGCGCCATTTCTGCAGCCTCTTCGTATGTCATACCGGTTTCAGACGACTCAAACATAGTTCTCCCTATGATGACAGCCTCAGTATCATCGAACCAGCCTGCATATTTAAACTGCAGCAGTGTCCTGTAGAACGCTTCCGCGCTCAGTGAAAAATTATCGAAATACCAGATAAAATGGTCTGACCTGTATTTTGCCAGGAAATCCTTAGTGCCGTCATACGTAGTTCCGATCAGGTCTTTAAGAACATCTATACAGCCTCCGATACACCTGCCTTTTACAGAAAGCTCAGGCACCGAGCAGGTCATATCAGAGTCTTTATCATACTCTATATGGTCAGCCTGAAACGGCGGGATAGACATATACTTTGGAAAGCTCATCTCTGTAAACTGCTCGCCCTTTATGATCCCGAGGTTATCCTCTACAAAGTCCGGGAGCGGATAATTGCTGTAGCTTCCTGCATTAAGCCCGTACACTGTTGCCACATCGTACTTCGTCGTATAAGGATAGAGGATTCCGGTCGGATCGGATGCACCCATAAGCCACTTCGGATTTATTTTCATCTGGTCAAAGTCCACGTATGGCAGACACTCATCCAAGAAGTCCCCGCCTGCCGCACACATGACGAAATCCACCTTCAGATCTTTAAAAAGTGAAGTGAGCTCCTCTCCACGCGTTTTTGCGTCAGCGCTCCTCTGGTCATTATTTCTGACCGAAGCCGTTTCAAGTATCTCAAAGCCCTCTTTTTCAAGGACTTTCATGCTCTTTTCCCAGTCCGCTATATCATCGCCTACGCCAGCACTTGGCGCCGCTATACCTATCGTACTTCCATTCTGTAAAAATTCAGGATAGATCATGTATTTCGTTTCCTCCTTAAATGACTGTGCCTATTCTAACATTCATGGAGGCAGATTTCCACCACAAATGTGTCAGTGGGGACGCGTTCAACTGACACATTACAAATGTAAGCCTTGTACCGGTTGCCTGTCTGTGTTATCCTTTGAGCTATGGAAATACTAAGAAAAAATGCTTCAGAGCATATGAGATATGATGATTCAGATATTGTTCCGCTCCTGACTTTCGATGCTCTATCTGAGCTGGATCTGATAAAGCACGGATTTACGACAAGACTCGGCGGAGTAAGCACCGGAATCTTTAAAAGTCTGAATTTTAAAAAAGAGCTTGGCGATACTGAAGAGAATGTATCTGAAAACTACAGGAGAGTCGCAGAGACTTTTGGCATAACGCCTGACAGGTTCGTTCTCTCGCAGCAGACTCACACTGCGAATGTCAGGAAAGTGACCGGATCCGACGCAGGAAAAGGTGTTACCCGTCCGCGCGATTATACAGATATCGACGGACTCGTCACAGACGTACCAGGGCTTATGCTCTCGATCTTTGCCGCTGACTGCGTCCCTGTCCTCTTCGTCGATCCTGTAAAAAAATGCATCGGTGCCTGCCACTCAGGATGGCGTGGCACTGTCGGCCGGATCAGTTCAGAAGTGCTGTCTGCCATGTCATCCTGCTATGGAAGCCGTCCTTCCGATGTGATCTGCGCCATTGGTCCCTCCATATGCAGAGACTGCTATGAAGTAAGCGATGACGTTGCAGACAGATTTAAGAAGGAATTTCCGGATCACACGGGTAAGATCCTTACTGACACTCATAATGGTCATTTCCTGCTCGACCTGTGGGCAGCCGTTCGGATAACACTTGAAGAAGCAGGTGTAGAGCCGTCACACATCCACACCACTGACATCTGCACCTGTGAGAATCCAGATCTACTATTCTCTCACAGAGCAAGTCACGGAAGACGTGGCGTCCAGGGTGCTTTTCTGATGCTTGAAAGATGAAAAAAGTGTCTGTCCCTTTTTTCATCTAGATGGCTCCCAGGATCTCGCGGGCGGTATTCACCTGCTCCTGCGTCGGCGGGTTTACGCCTTCCAGTGAATACGGGATACCCAGCTCCTCATACTTATATATTCCAAGAGTATGATAAGGAAGCACCTCTACTCTCTTCACAGTCTTTAATGTATCGATGAAGGCTCTCAAAGCCTTAAGCTCCTTCTCATCGGTCGTGATACCGGGAACTAAGACGTGGCGGATCCACATCGGAATGCCGTTCTCTGACATCCAGGTGGCAGCGTCTAGTACATTCTTATTCGTGTGTCCTGTGAGCTTTATATGCTCATCGTCGAATATCTGCTTGATATCAAGCATCACGAGATCGGTATACTCCATCAGTTCCTTGAACTTCGAGAAAAAAGGCTCCTGCCTCGTAAATGGTCCTGCAGAAGTATCGAGGCAGGTATTGATGCCCCTCTCATGGCATTTTCTGAAGAGCTCGATCAAAAAACCTATCTGAAGCAGAGCTTCACCGCCGCTTACGGTTATGCCTCCCTCCTGACCCCAGTAGGGCCTGTACTTAAGCGCCTTTTCTATAAGCTGATCGGCCGAAAGCTCCATCGGCTTTGTCTTTTTCGTACCATCAGGATTCCAGGTATCCGGATTGTGGCAGTATCTGCATCTGAAATTACAGCCCTGCAGGAATATCACATACCTGATACCAGGACCGTCAACCGAGCCGAAGCTCTCCAGCGAATGTACTCTTGCTTTTATATCACTCATATTATTCCTTTCCTTACAGATGAAAGCACTCTCTTATGGCCTTATGCTCTCCGAGAACCAGAAGCGTCTCGTCCTCCCTCAGTATATCATCTGGAGAGACTGTCACATTCATATCGCCATTTTCCTTGATGGCCATGATGTTTATGCCGAATTTCTGGCGGATCTCAAGTTCCTTTACCTGCAGTCCGACCCATTCAGCCGGTACCTTTACCTCGAAGATGGCATGGTCATCATCGATCTTTATATAATCGAGAATGTAGCTTGATGTAAACCTGATCGCAGTCCATCTGGCTATCTGCTTTTCAGGATTTACGACCTCATCAGCTCCGTTCCTCAGCAGAAATTTCTCCTGAACCTCCCTGTCAGCCCTTGCCACAACAAGCTTTCCTCCCAGTTCCTTTAGAAGAGATGTAGTCTCTAGTGAGCTCTGGAAATCCCCTCCTATTGTCACTATGCATACATCGTAGTTGTTTACTCCGAGTGAATTGAGGAAATTCTCATTTGTACTGTCACCTATCAGGGCATCTGTCACAAAAGGAAGGGCTGCATTGACCCTGTCCTCATTTTTGTCAACTGCCATGACCTGATGGCCGAGTGTATTTATTTCCTTCGCGATCAGTGTCCCGAAATGTCCGAGTCCGATAAGCAGTATTGATTTCATTTTGCCTCCTTTTCCTAACCCACGGTAATATTTCCGAGAGGATATTTAAGCTCTGACCCCTCCCTGTATGAAAGAGCCGCATAAACCACAGTAAATCCTCCGACCCTGCCAAAGAACATAAGCAGCATCAGGATAATATGTGATACGACCCCTAGTCCCGGTGTCAGTCCGAGCGAAAGCCCTACCGTTGCAATTGCTGAAATAGCCTCGAAAGCACATTTTTCAAACGGCTGGTTTTCTATCAAGCTTATGATAAGAGCTCCTGATAGAAACAGGGTCACATACATAAAGAGTACCGTAGACGCCTGCTTTACCACCTCATCGTCTACCCTCCTGCCAAAGAGCTTGGCATTTTTCCTGCGCCTGAAAATGGCAAATGCATTTGCTGTAAGCACTGCGACAGTCGTTGTCTTCATTCCTCCGGCCGTAGAGCCAGGTGAGCCTCCGACCAGCATAAGAAGCATTATCATAACTCTTCCCGGATCAGTCATGCTTGAGAAATCCACTGTGTTGAATCCGGCTGTCCTTGGAGTTACAGCCTGAAAAAGGGAGCATGAGAACCTCCTGACCAGATGCATATGAGAAAAATCAATAAAGAAAAACAGGATCGTCGGTACAAGAATGAGGATAGCCGTCGATGCTATTATCACCTTTGTCTGCATCCTGTACTTATGGATCTTCAGCTTATAGGCTGCTATATCCTCCCAGGCCAGAAATCCTAGCCCGCCGGCCACTATAAGCGCACATATGACTATGCTAAGATAGAGATTCCCTGAAAATGCACAAAGCGAGCTGAATCTTCCTGTATACCTGCCCATCAGGTCAAATCCGGCATTGCAGAAGGCCGATACCGAATGGAAAACAGCATACCATATGCCCACCGTCCCGAATCTCTTTACAAATACAGGTAGAAGCAGCACAGCCCCGGCCGTCTCTATCATGGCTGTAACCTTTATCACAAATCTGATAAGTCTTACCGATCCTCCGACCTGAGGCGTGGATAGAGCATTCTGTATGGTCTGCCTCTGCATCAGACTGATCTTTTTTCCAGCCAGAAGGGAAACCAGAGAGGCCATAGTGATCACTCCAATACCCCCTGTCTGTATCAGGATAAGTATTATTACCTGTCCGAAAAAGGACCAGTAGCTTGCTGTATCCTTCACCACAAGTCCTGTAACACATACCGCTGATGTCGATGTGAAGAGCGAATCCATAAATCCTGTCATCTCTCCTGATCTCGATGATATGGGAAGCATAAGTATAAGCGCTCCAAGCAGGATCACTGCTGCAAAGCCCAGTATAATGATCTGAAAAGAGGTCAGCCTTCTATTAAAGATACCGATCAGATTCATTTATCTTCTCCTAACAAAGTCCATACATCATTCGTCATAGGACATAGTAAACGTTTGGAGCTGTTTTTTCAAGCCGGAAGAAAAAATCCCCGCCCTGTGTCCAGATAAGTGGGGAGGGCGAGGATAAGAGGGTCTGGGTCAGGGATTCGATCCCTGTGCCTTATTACATATGATCGTGGAAGGTACGGTTGATAACATCGAGCTGCTGCTTTCTGGTGAGATCAATGAACTTCACAGCATATCCTGATACACGGATCGTGAAGTTCGCATACTCAGGCTTCTCAGGATGCTCCATAGCATCGACGAGCTTCTCCTTGCCGAATACGTTCACGTTCAAATGATGAGCGCCCTGGTCGAAGTAACCGTCGAGAACATTTACAAGCTTGTCCTCTCTCTCTTCCTCATCGTGGCCAAGAGAATCCGGAGTCATGGTCTGGGTATTTGAAATACCGTCGAGAGCATACTCATAAGGAAGCTTTGCAACAGAGTTAAGAGATGCCAGAAGACCATTCTGTTCAGCGCCGTATGCAGGGTTAGCTCCCGGAGCAAACGGGGTGAATGCCTTTCTGCCGTCAGGGGTGGCACCTGTAGCCTCACCATAAACGACATTCGAGGTGATAGTAAGGATCGAGGTGGTAGCGTCTGAATCCCTGTAGGTATGGAACTTCCTAAGCTTGCCCATAAAGGTCTTAAGAAGCTTTACAGCGATCTCATCTGCTCTCTCATCATCATTTCCATACTTAGGGAAATCTCCCTCGATCTTGAAGTCAGTGGTAACACCCTCATCGTCACGGATAGCGGTTACTTTTGCATACTTGATAGCCGAAAGTGAATCAACTACGTGTGAGAATCCGGCGATACCAGTTGCAAAGGTACGGCGGACGTTGGTATCGATAAGAGCCATCTCAGCTGACTCATAGTAATACTTGTCATGCATATAGTGGATCAGGTCGAGGATATTGACATAGAGACCAGCGAGCCAGTCAAGAGTCATATCATACTTGTGAACGACCTCATCATAGTCAAGAACATCAGAAGTCATAGGAGCAAGCTCCGGTCCAACCTGCATATGGTGGCCCTGCTTATCCTTGAACTTCTCATCCTTACCACTGTTGATAGCGTAGAGAAGAGCCTTTGCAAGGTTTGCGCGTGCGCCGAAGAACTGCATCTCCTTACCGGTCTGAGTAGCGGATACGCAGCAGCAGATGCTATAGTCATCGCCCCAGACAGGCTTCATGACGTCATCATTCTCATACTGGATAGATGAGGTATCAACAGAGATCTTTGCAGCATACTTCTTGAAGTTCTCAGGAAGATCACTGCTGTAAAGAACTGTAAGGTTCGGCTCAGGAGCTGGTCCCATATTCTCAAGAGTATGAAGGAAACGATAGTCGTTCTTTGTAACCATGCTTCTACCGTCCATACCGATGCCTGCTATCTCAAGTGTAGCCCAGACTGGGTCACCTGAGAAGAGCTCGTTGTATGAAGGAATGCGGGCGAACTTTACCATACGAAACTTCATAGTAAGATGGTCGATAAGCTCCTGGGCATCCTTCTCTGTAATAAGCCCCTTGTTCAAATCTCTTGTGATATAGATATCAAGGAAGGTTGAGATACGTCCGACTGACATAGCGGCGCCGTTCTGCTGCTTGATAGCTGAGAGATATCCGAAATAAAGCCACTGAACAGCCTCTTTAGCAGTCTTTGCCGGCTTTGAGATATCAAATCCATAAGACTCGGCGAGCTTCTTCATCTTTTTTAAGGCCTTGATCTGCTCTGCGATCTCTTCTCTTAAGCGCACTACCTTACCGGTCATCATGTCGTTGTGACCTGTAGCTGCCTTGTCCTCTTCCTTCTTCTTGATCAGGTAATCGATACCATAAAGAGCTACTCTTCTGTAGTCGCCTACGATACGGCCTCTGCCGTAGGTATCAGGAAGACCTGTAACTATATGGCAGTGACGGGCTGTCATCATCTCCGGAGTATAGGCGTCAAAGACTGCCTCATTATGAGTCTTGTGATACTTAGTAAAAATCTCATGGAGCTGTGGATTAGGAGTATAACCATATGTAGTCAGGGCCTCCTCTGCCATTCTGATACCGCCGTAAGGCATAAAAGCTCTTTTCAGCGGTTTATCAGTCTGAAGACCTACGATCTGCTCGTCGTCCTTCATGGACTCATCGATATAAGCCGGACCATAAGCATCGATATCGGAAACAACATCTGTCTCCATATCCAGCACGCCGCCCTTGGCTCTCTCCTGCTTCTGATACTCCTGAAGCTTTCCCCAGAGCCTGTTCGTGCGCTCTGTCGGTCCCTCAAGGAAACTCTCATCTCCGTCATACGGGGTGTAGTTTTTCTGGATAAAGTCACGAACGTTGACATCATCGTTCCAGTGACCAGGCGTGAAGCCTTCCCATGCTTCAAAATTTGTCATTACGACCTCCAAATGTGGTTGTATCTGTGGGTTAAATTGGAATGCAGGTGTTAGGCAAGACTGATTTGTTAGCTTTTCCTAACCTTACACCAATAATCATAACTTATAAGACATCCATTCGTCAACGACAAATCCAACATTTTTCCGGTTGTATATGAAAAAAGACAGAAAAGAGGGATATGCGCTTATATAAATAAAAAGCCCGGCCATATGGCCGGACTCTGTATAAAATGTGTCAGTGGGACGCGTCCCCGGTGACACATCACTCGTCGATTGAGTAGTTCGGAGCTTCCTTCGTGATGTGGATGTCATGAGGATGGCTCTCTTTGAGAGAGGCAGAAGTGATCTTAATGAATCTGCCCTTCTCCTGCAGATCACTTATGGTCCTGGCACCGTTGTAGCCCATACCGCTCCTGATGCCGCCGACCATCTGGAAGATGACATCCTCTACGCTGCCCTTGTATGCGACACGGCCTTCAACGCCTTCCGGAACGAGCTTTCTAGCACCTTCCTGGAAGTAACGGTCCTTAGAACCATTCTCCATGGCTGCGATAGAACCCATTCCTCTGTAGACCTTGTACTTACGGCCCTGATAGAGCTCTGTAGCTCCCGGTGCCTCGTCGCATCCTGCAAAGAGCGAACCCATCATGCAGACATTGCCGCCTGCTGCAAGGGCCTTTACCATATCTCCTGAGAACTGGATACCGCCGTCTGCGATAACCGGAATATCGTACTTCTTTGCTACTTCGTAGCAGTCCATTATAGCTGTGATCTGCGGAACACCGATTCCTGCTACGACACGAGTCGTACAGATAGAACCAGGTCCGATACCGCACTTGACTGCATCAGCTCCAGCCTCGATCAGGTGCTTTGCGCCTTCGCCTGTAGCGATATTACCGGCGATTACCTGAAGATCCGGCCATGATGCCTTTATCTGCTTTACTGCGTTAATGATATTCTTTGAATCGCCGTGAGCTGAATCTACTACGATACAGTCTACCTTTGCCTTTACGAGAGCTTCTGTTCTCTCCATCATATTTGCAGTGATGCCAACTCCGGCTCCACAGACGAGACGTCCCTGTGCGTCCTTTGCTGAATTCGGGTATTTGATCTGCTTCTCGATATCCTTTATAGTGATAAGGCCTTTAAGCTTTCCGTCCTTATCTACGATAGGGAGCTTCTCTTTACGGGCCTTTGCGAGAATCTTCTTAGCCTCTTCAAGAGTTACTCCTTCCGGTGCTGTGATCAGGTTCTCAGACGTCATGACTTCCTTTATCGGTCTATCATAGTTCTCTTCGAACTTCAGATCACGGTTTGTGATGATGCCTACGAGCTTTCCGTCCTTTTCTGTGATAGGAACTCCTGAGATGCGGAACTTGTGCATCAGGTCTTCGGCATCCTGTAAAGTATTATCAGGTGAGAGGAAAAATGGGTCAGTGATGACGCCGTTTTCTGATCTCTTTACCTTATCAACCTCTTCGGCCTGCTCTGCTATCGACATATTCTTATGGATGATACCGATTCCACCCTGGCGCGCCATGGCGATCGCCATGCGGTGCTCGGTAACTGTATCCATGGCTGCTGACATCAGCGGTACATTCAGTGTGATCGTATTCGTCAGCTTTGTCGTAAGGTCGATCATATTCGGAGTCACTTCCGAATACTGAGGCACTAACAGTACGTCATCAAATGTGATTCCTTCTCCAATAATTGAAGCCATTTTTTCCTCACTTTCCTATATACACTTCTACTAATGGGTAATTAGATAAAGTCTAGCAAAAAGGTGGGGTGGTGTCAAGGGTTAATAAATCATCTGAAAATCCACATAAAAAATGCTGCGTAGGCTGCCGCAAGACAGGCTCCTGCTGTCACATCCAGTGCCGAATGCACTCCGCCCTTTACACGGATGATGCAGAGACAGACGGCTATAATAAGCATGACTATGCCAAGATATGGCAGGTAGAATACATACATCATGGCTATCATCGTGACGGAAAACGCATGGCGGCTCGGAAAACTGTGCCCCTTAGTCTTCTTCGGGATAATTGGCGGGATACCTGTCTTCTCGTAAGGCCTCGGGAAGTTCAGCCTGTCGCGGATCACAGTCTCCAGGACAAATCCGGTCGCCGGTATCAGAAGTGCTTTCAGGATGTCGGCTCCAAAGCCGAACCTCACTATGATGTATATCAGTAGCACCACATATGCCGCATAAGTGATTGCGGTCAGTATCTTGTCCGAGTAAATAAGAAATTTCTTCATGCAGACAAGTATATACTATTTCCATTCGTCTTTCCAGCGGACCAACGGCTTTTCACCCTGCCACTCTATCGGAAGCCATACATAGCGGGCTATGTTGGTAATTTCCATATATGTCAGTTGTACGCGTCCCCGCTGTCACATTTAGGAGTTGATCGTCAGATCCCAGTCTTTGGCGTCCAGCGCGTCTTTTACATCACTCTTGAACTGCTTCCATGCCTTAGGATGCTCTACAAAATACTTTGGGCAGTCCTTTCCTGTCACATCGTAATGTCTTATGATATCCTTTTCTGTAAGGCCGAATCTGTGACATAAGTAGGCGCAGAGCCTGACCAGTGAGGCGTAGGTCTTCGGCTCAAACTGACCGTTCTCGGCATAGTGGCAGCACTCTATCGAAAGAGTGTCTGAATTTCTCTGATTCGACGCGTAAGCCTCCTCCTTCGTAGGAATGCACTGGATGATCTCACCATCCAGTCCTACGATGAAATGGCTGCTCGCCGATGTCCTGTGGCTGTCCTTTAAGCCCTCGAAGTAATTACGGTTCTCCATGGCCGTAGAGCCTGGATTTGCTGTGTAATGGACTACTATCCCTTTTATTTTTTTAAGAGGTATCTCAGGTCTGGAGTATTTATTCGGAGTCAGAAGCTCGACGTCTATGCTTGTCGCTGGCTCAGCGTTTTTTATAGCGAGAAGCCTCGCGGCTTCAGCCTGCTGCGCCGCCCTTTTCTTCTGACATCCATGCACAGAAAAGGCGACTACTATAACCACTATAATAGCCGCGAAAACTAAAATGATCTTCTTATAATCTGTCTTTTTCTTTCTTTTTCTTCTGGAAACAAGCCTGCTCATGTGAATTATAGTATAGTTTCAGCCGTCAAAAGTAAAGAGTTCTTTCATCTGGTCGTCATACCTGTCATCCGGTTCATAGCGTTTTACCAGATACTTAAGATAGTCCTCATCTGTCACATCGTCTCCGGTCGGAGCTTCTATCGTGATGTCCTTCAGGAGGTCCTGCATTTTTTCAAAGAGATCCTGCGGCTTTATATCAGATGGCAGACCTAAAGAAAGCCTGCGGTTTAAGAGCCCGCAGGCGTAATAATACTCGTAGTTTCCTACAATGACTGACAGGTGGTCAGAGACCTTCCTGTCAATGCTCTGTCTGGCGAGAAGTGGGATCATTTAAGCTTCTCCATCCAGTTTCTTGAAGAAGGCGTGCTTTACAGTGTCTATATCTGTCTTCATAGCAAATGCCATCTCTTCGAAAAGTCTCTGTGCTGCCACATCCATGACTCTCTCATCAGAGCTCATGGCTTTCTTTCCTGCAGCCACTCTCTTCTTCTGGTGCAGATAGATGCTCTTTACCACTGAGGCGAGCTGCTTCGGGTCAAAAAGAGCTATCTTCTCTTTGAACTTCTCTGTGCGGGCACGATTGCCCTCTTCCTTTACCACATCGATCTGTGGTACCTCATCGAGAAGCTCTTCGAACTCGTCCGGACTCTTCACGTCACGGATCCTTGTCTTCGAGTCGACTGGGGTGATAACTGAAGCGCCCCTGTCAAATACAGGCTCCAGGCTGTAATACATCCTCTCAGAACCCTTACCGTGAAGTGCCTTCTCAGAAATCTCTTTCACCTGACACACGCCAGATGTCTCATGCATGATATAATCGCCGACTTTGTACATGTATCCTCCTGTTCCTAACTGTCCAACTGCAACAATTATATCACAATTTTGTAAAAATTGTAAGAGTGAAAATTGATAAGTTTACCACACTTGATATGTAAATGCAAGCACTTTTTGCCTAAAAAACGGCACGAAACCGAAACGGTTTCGTGCCTTGTATTTTTTAAGATACATCCTCTTTTAATGGTTCTGCATCCCGTCTCTCCTTGTAATGGTGAGCATCCTCGAGCATCATGTCCTTGACCTTCATCAGTCGGACCTGTGATGAACGTTCATTCTCATCGAGCTTCATCGTTATGTAGCGGATGTTTTCCTGCGTCTGTGGGATCAGCACATGCTCCAGGGCGTTTACACGGCGCCTGGTCTTCTCTATCTCTGCCGCCATCAGCTGACAGGATTTCTCACTCTCTGCGAGTTTTAGAAGCTTTGGCAGAAGCTTTGATAAAGTACCGACACCTTCGTCCAGGTCAGCAGAGGTGAAGGCATATCCATAAGGATAAAAATCACCTTCGTCGCTTCCACGGAACTGCGTCTTAAATACAGGTATCTCGACGCTCATGACGTTTCTTGTAGAGACATCTACCGAGACTTCCTGCTTTGGAGCCATAAAGGCGACTGACACTGCTTCCTTTGACATCTGGCTTCCGGCTAAGACAAAGCTCTTGTTTGCCTTTTTTATCTCTGCCTCAACCTCCTCACGAAGGACTTTGTCCTCCCTTACCAGGTCTAAGAAGCTTCGCATCAGCTCGTCTCTTTTGTCCTTTAACAGCTTGTGGCCTTTAAGGGCTGTCTGGAGCTTTTTCTTCTGGCGGGTGAGTTCCATTCGGGTAGGATTTACATGTGAAGCTGCCATCTAACCACCTCACTTTTTGTCATAGTACTCGTCGAGGAACTCGTCCTTTATACGCTTAAGCTCTGAACGAGGCAGGATACGGAGTAAGTCCCAGCCGATGTCGAGAGTCTCTTCGATAGAGCGGTCAGAATTGTATCCCTGGTTTATGTACTTCTCCTCGAACTCATCTGCAAACTTTGAGTAGAGCTTGTCGATATCTGTAAGAGCTGCCTCACCCAGGATCATCATCAGCTCCTTTGCGTCTTTACCACGGGCGTAGGCTGCAAAGAGCTGGTTCATCGTATTCGCGTGGTCGGCTCTTGTCTTTCCTTCTCCGATACCCTTATCCTTGAGTCGGGAAAGTGACGGGAGTACGTCGATAGGCGGCTGGATTCCCTTCTGGTAGAGCTCACGGGATAGGATGATCTGTCCCTCTGTGATATATCCTGTAAGGTCAGGGATAGGATGCGTCTTATCATCCTCAGGCATAGTAAGGATTGGGATCATAGTGATGGAGCCCTTCTTTCCCTTCTGACGTCCTGCTCTTTCGTAGAGCGAAGCGAGGTCGGTGTACATGTAGCCAGGATATCCGCGGCGTCCCGGAACCTCTTTACGTGCTGCCGAGATCTCACGAAGGGCATCTGCGTAGTTCGTGATGTCTGTCATGATGACAAGCACGTGCATATTTTTCTCGAAAGCTAAGTACTCGGCTGCGGTAAGAGCCATTCGAGGCGTTGCAATACGCTCTACCGCCGGGTCGTTTGCGAGGTTTACAAAGAGCACTGTCCTGTCGATGGCTCCTGTCTCCTTAAACGACTCCTGGAAAAAGTGTGCTTCCTCGAAGGTGATACCCATAGCCGCAAATACTACAGCGAACGGTTCATCAGTTCCACGAACCTTTGCCTGACGGGCAATCTGAGCTGCCAGCTGTGAGTGTGGAAGTCCAGATGCTGAGAAAATAGGGAGCTTCTGTCCACGGACAAGGGTGTTCAGTCCGTCGATAGCAGAGATTCCTGTCTCGATGAACTCCTCCGGGTAGGCTCTGGCTGCCGGATTCATAGGCAGACCGTTTATGTCGCGCCTCTCATCCGGAAGTATCTCAGGGCCTCCGTCTATAGGTCTGCCGAGTCCGTCAAATACACGGCCGAGCATATCTTCAGATACACCCAGCTCCATCGGACGTCCAAGGAAGCGGACCTTTGAAGTATCGAGGTTAATTCCTGTAGAAGGTTCAAAAAGCTGAACTAGTGCATTTCCGCCATCGATCTCTAAGACTTTACAGCGGCGCTTCTCACCGCTTTCAAGCTCTAATTCTCCAAGTTCATCGTAGGTGACATCACTGACGCCCCTCACGAGCATCAGAGGACCGGAGACTTCCTGTATGGTTCTGTATTCTCTTGGCATTTAGAAGTCCTCCTTTGCTGATTCTGCCTCACCGATCTCCTTGTCGAGTTCTTTTGAGACAGCATCGAATTTTTCTTTTAAGTCCTTCTCAGGCGTGTACTTGAAACGTCCGATCTCCTCACGTACCGGAAGAGCGATAAGGCTGTTAAGCGAAGCACCCTGATCTAAGGCTTCTACAGACTTGTCGTAGTATGAAAGTACTAGATCCATCATCATAAACTGCTTCTTAAGTGATGAGAAAGTATCTATCTCGTGGAAGGCGTCCTGATGCAGGAAATCCTCACGGATCGATCTGGCAGCTTCCATCTTCAGTCTGTCCGGTGCTGAGAGAGCATCCATTCCGACAAGCTGTACCATTTCGTTCAGTTTGCTCTCGTCTGATAAGATACTCATCATGCGGCCGCGAAGAGTCATCCAGTCTTCATCTACATTCGCGTCGAACCACTTGCCAAGGCTGTCTAAGTAAAGTGAATACGAAGTCAGCCAGTTGATAGCCGGGAAGTGCCTCTGATATGCGAGGTCTGCGTCAAGTGACCAGAATACCTTTACTATACGAAGGGTAGCCTGGGTTACAGGCTCAGAGATATCACCTCCGGCAGGGGATACGGCTCCGATAACTGAAAGGGCACCTTCCCTGTCATCACTTCCCAGGCACTTTACGTGTCCTGCTCTCTCGTAGAACTGTGCCAGACGGCTTCCCAGGTAAGCCGGGTAACCTTCCTCACCTGGCATCTCTTCGAGTCTTCCTGACATCTCACGGAGAGCTTCGGCCCAACGGCTCGTAGAATCTGCCATCAGAGCTACCGAGTAGCCCATATCACGGAAATACTCTGCTATAGTGATACCGGTGTAGATAGAAGCCTCACGGGCTGCAACCGGCATATCAGATGTATTTGCTATAAGGACTGTTCTCTCCATCAGGGAGTGTCCTGTCTTCGGATCCTTTAAGGTCGGGAACTCGTTTAATACATCGGTCATCTCATTTCCACGCTCACCGCAGCCGATGTAGACCACGATGTCTGCGTCTGCCCACTTAGCCAGCTGATGCTGAACGACAGTCTTTCCTGAACCGAAAGGTCCCGGAACTGCTGCTACGCCGCCCTTTGCTATCGGGAAAAGGGTATCGATGACACGCTGTCCGGTGATAAGCGGTCTATCTGGTGATAACTTCTGCTTATATGGTCTTTCTTTTCGAACAGGCCACTTCTGAAGCATAGAGACTGTCTTGTCACCGCTCTCAGTCGTTATCGTAGCTATAGTATCTGTGACCTTGTAGTCACCCTCGGCGATCGATTTTATTTTTCCGGAAACGCCGTAAGGCACCATGATCTTCTGCGTGACTACCGGCGTCTCCTCTACAGTTCCGATGATGTCTCCGGCTTTAACCTCATCGCCGGCCTTTGCGGTCGGAACGAAGTGCCAGACCTTATCTCTCGGAAGTGCCGGAACTTCGACGCCTCGCTGAAGGTTATTGCTGTGTGTTACCTCCATGATCTCCTCGAGCGGACGCTCGATTCCATCATAGATATTTCCGATAAGGCCGGGACCGAGCTCAACGCTCATCGGCTCACCGGTCGACTCGACCGGCTCTCCCGGTCCTAGTCCACTAGTCTCCTCATATACCTGGATGGAAGCCTGATCACCGTGCATTTCGATGATCTCGCCGATGAGTCGCTGCTTTGACACACGCACCACATCGAACATATTCGCTTCGCGCATCCCCTCTGCTATGACAAGAGGCCCGGCCACTTTTTTTATCGTACCTAAACTCATGTCTTCTCCTTTGTAAGGGGTTAGGGGTTAGGGACTATACCCTATATCCTATCCCCTATATCCTATTTGTCGCCAAATATAATATCACTTCCAACCGCCTGCTCTACGCTCTTCTTTACGAGGGCTAAGCCCTCTCCGGTATTTCCGGAAGCTCCCGGCATAAGGATTATAGCCGGAAGCGGCGACTCAGAGTAGCTTGCTATAGCTTTTTCTATCTGTGCCGCCAGAGCCTCTGTGATGTAGATCACCGCGGTCTGATCCTCTGCTAATGTGTGAAGCGTTTTCTCCGCCTCTTCGGGGTCCGTGACAGGATATGTATCGAGGCCTAATGCTTTAAAGCCGTATATCGAGTCCCAGTCACCCATAACTGCGATCTTATACATAAGTCCTGCTTATCCTTTCCCTTATCATCTGATCCGGAAGGTCATTTTCCTTTCCGGTAAGTATCATCCTGACTGAACTGATCTCGCTCTCTCTCGCGAGGATGTAAGCTGCCAGAGGCCCTATCGTAAACGGATGTGCCTTCTCCGGTCGGATCGAATCCATCAGAGCGTCGTTGCACCATTTTTCAAAGGCGAAAAATGACTTCCTGAGCGCTTCTACTGCGTCCTTATACTTAGTATTCTCGAGATAGTCATAGATATCGTCAGTTCCAAGTGAAGCTGCTTCACCGAGTCTCGTCACATCCAGCGTATCGCACTCTGCTAATGCCTCTTTAAAAAATGCGATGTCCTTTCTGGCTTTAGCTCCTCTTACAGCTGTCTTTATATCCGCAAGAGCCACTGTAAGCTCACCATAACGCTTTATCAGGTCATTTTTGTTTTTATCTGAAGCCTTTTTTATCTCGTCAAGGCAGGCTCTGTCTATTATGATGTCGCAGAGCTGGCCGTCATGATAGTGAAGGAGCGTATCAAGTGCTTTCTTTCCAGCCTCCTTCATCGAATCAGGAAGCGTTGAAAAATCTCCCGACTTCGCAGCCTCTTTTATCTGCTCAGGCTCTATGGTTCCGCCCTCTACGTAGATATCTGCAAAAGCCTTTCCTGCGTATGTCTCTTTTACCGCAGCCTTCAGGTTATGAAAATCCTTCTTCAGAAGGAAGACGTCAAAGGCATGCGGATCATCGACCATAGAAAGGACTGTATCGTAGGTCTTTTCCTCTTCGTAGGAAAGTAGGTCCAGAGGATCCTGCTTATCGGCGTTCTCACGGCCTTTCCAGCCTTTTTCCGAAAGGAGGGCCATATCCTCTGATACGGACTTTGCAGCGATAAGCTGCTCCAGAAAGGCGTCATTTAGAAGTGAAAGCTCTTTGGCTCTGATACGCGCAACCGCATAGGTGTACTGCTTTTCTGACATAAGTACCTCCTTTCGCGGTTAAAATAAAATGCCTTTTACTATGTCCGTAAGCTCGTCCTTCTTTGCTGCAAAAAGTTCGTCGATCGACAGGTTCTCGGCTGCGCCCTCGTATGACAGGATGACTCCATGTCCTATGTCAGCAGGCTTTTCAGCAGCCTTAACTGTCTTTCCGTCAGAAAGCGCTGTGTTTACCTGGTTTACAAAGTCACCAGGAAGCCGCTTTGTATCCAGGCTTCCGATAGCGATGACGCCTTCGCCTGCGTCGGCATTTTTTACGATCAGCTTTTTTAAAAAATCAGCGTAGTCGCTGTCTGAAAGCTGATATAACTTCTGCTTTGCTGCCTCTAAGGTCTCAGAGATGATCTCCTGCTTTGCTGCAAGAACTGCACGCTTTTTTATCAGGTCAGCCCCGTCTGCGGCTCTCTGTCGTATCTGCTTTACGGTCGCTTCGGCTTTATCTGTGATCTCTTTCTCGGCAGCGGCTGTCTCTTTTTCGGCAGCGGCTGTGATCTCAGAAGCCTTGTCACGGCCATTTTTTAAGATATCCGCAGTAGTCTGATCCGACTCTTCTTTTATCTCATTTATGATCTTGTCTAATCCGGTCATATCAGCACCTCCTTATGCCAGTGCTGATACTCCGAAGATTGAAAGGATCGAAACGAGGAGTGCAAGGATAGCGTAGGTCTCAACCATAGCCGGGAAGATCATGGCTTTACCGAACTGATCCGGCTTCTTTGCTACGAGGCCTATAGCTGAAACTGCTGCGTTTGCCTGACAGATAGCTGAGATAAGACCTACGACTGCCATAGGAAGGCAGGCTGCAAAGTAGAGAAGGCCTTTGTGAAGGCTCATATCTGCAGAACCACCCATGATACCGATATTTGTCAGAGTGATGAAAGCGATCAGCAGTCCGTAGATACCCTGGGTACCAGGAAGAAGCTGAAGGATAAGCACCTTAGAGAAAAGTGACGGATCCTCTGTCACGACTCCTGCTGCTGCCTGTCCGGCCTTGCCTACACCGATTGCTGAACCTGCACCTGCAAGAAGTGCTGATAATGCTGCTCCAAGCAGCGCCCAAACTGTTCCCATACTCATAAGTCAGATGTCCTCCTTAATTCTTATGTACTTTGTTTTCTGGTCGAACGCCTCAAACGGACGTCCGCCGCCGTTGTAGAATTTTCCAAAGAACTCCACGTACTGGAGTCTGTTGGTGTGCACATATGCGCCAAGCGCATTTATTGCCATATTCAGAATGTGTCCGATGATAAATATCACCGCGTAGAGCACTACTCCGATAACAACCGGTACTGCTCCTCCGACCATTCCTGCCATCGTATTGAATACCGATGAGATAACTGATGTAGCCAGTCCCAATGCGAGAAGTCGCGAATACGAGAGCACATCTGATAGGTAAGATGTAATTCCATATGCGCCGTAGAGACCTTTTGCAAGCCTCTTTCCCCAGTTTCTCGATTCCCTTCCTGAGAAAAGCACGACTCCCGCAAATCCGATAAGCGCTATACAGATGCTTACATTCTTTACTGTAGGTCCGAGCGTGAAGCTGAGCCCGAGCATTCCCGTGATCATAGGCAGGCATAAAAGCAGAAGCACGCAGCCTCCGACGAACATATACCAGAAGAGTCCATCATAGATGGCATCAAGCACATGTCCATTCTTTATGTCCTGATACATCAGGATGCCAAGTCCAGTAAACAGATGGATGAGTCCGACTGCAAAGCAGAAGGTCAGCATCTTTATCGGGTCATCGAGTGGGTTGAACCAGATAGGCGGCAGGAGTTTGTTCGCCGTAGCCTCCGGCACATGGAAAAATGTCTGCGCCACCGATGAGACCACGTCTCCGAAGAAACTGCCGAAGATAAAACCTACTATAGTCGTAGCCACTCCACAGTAGAAAAACATCTGAAGCGTTTTCTTAAGGCCCGTCTCCATATTCTTAAACTTTTTTAATAGAATACCGCAGGCGACTGCTATGATGATGCCGTAAGCCGCGTCGGAAAGCATCAGTCCGAAGAAAAAGTAGTAGAACACTGCCACTGCCATCGACGGATCGACTTCGCCCTTTCCTGGAAGCGAGTAGCTCGCGATGACTCCCTCTACCGGAGATGCAAAAGCGTTGTTCTTAAGCTTCACCGGCACATCTTCATCATCAGACGGGTCTGAAAAGTCACATGCCAGATCAAATCTGTCATTCAGCGCTGCCTCGAGCTTCGGTACATCCTCGGCTGCCACATAACCGGTGATTATGACCACGTGGTCTGACTGGTTTATGCTTCCGATAACATCGTACTTATCTTTTCTCATCGTAAAATAGTCACGAATGAGCTCTATATCATGTCTGTCTGCAGCCAGGTCTGTGATATCGGAGATTATCTGCTTTCTACGTGCCGCTTTCCTCGCGGTCTCAGCATCTATCCTCTCGATAGCCTTTGCCGGAGTAAGTGAAGTCCCATCCGAATCTGTCACAGCCTGTGAAGGGGCTTTCGTGAAGTTCATCCTGTGAAGGACGTCATTTAACTCCTCAGCATTCTCATTTCCGGTAACGAACATGACAGCTGTGTACTGATCCGACTTCGAGATGATCTCTACGTCTACTCTGTCAGCTTCCTTAAAGAGCATTCCAAGCGTCAGGTATATATCCTCCGCCGAAAGGTCTCCCGGAAGAGTCCCGATAAAAGCCTTTGTCTTCTCAGTACCGGAAAAATCAAGCGGCAGGTCAAAGCCTTCCCATGGAACCAGTGCTTCCCTGTCCATCTCATCCTTCGGGATCTGCGCTATCAGTTCGAGATTTTCCTTATAAAGGGAATTTATCTTCGAGATGACTGACATGATCTCATTTCTTCTGCCTAAGTCCTTCTCGAAATCCTTAAGGCTTATGATCTCACGCCCCGCCAGTGATGAGAGGAGCGACTTCTTCTCGGGTGCGACTTTGTTTAAGATGTCAAGCGCATCCTCGGCCTGTTTGATATTTTTTAAAAATATCTGCTTCTGCGATGAGACATCGATTTTTTTATAAATGCCGTCATCTGCTACATCTGTGTCTATCTCTGTGGTGCCCTGCCTCTGCAGGAACTGGAGTAACTCTTTTCTGTCCCGCCGCATCGCTATAAGCGTCATGCGTTTCATAGGCATTACAGCCATTTATGCTCCTCCTTCCTAGGATGTCAGCGCCGCGATCACCTTTGCGACAGCTTCGTCCTTCTTCTGTACGGAGTTCTTAAGGAGCTCGTCTTTGACGCCCGCTCCGCCGAGCCTGGCTCTCTCTAAAGCCGCATCAGACTCGTCCTGTGCCGCCTTTACAGCCGCATCCGCCTTCTGCCTGGCCTCCGAAAGCCTCCTGCTCCTTGACTCCTTCGCATCGGCCTTTGCCTGATCTATCAGCTCCGCTGCGCGTTTCTTAGCAGCCTGTGTACTGTCCTCGAGATCAGTCTCAGCTTTCCTGATGCGGTCGATCACTTCCTTCGCCAAATAACATCACCTGTCCTTCCCTTTTTCAAGCCCCTCTTGTCATGTACATTCGTGGCTGAAAATTAAGAAATAATTAACAACATAAACATTGTACCCTATTAAGTGCTTTTATACAAGCAAAAAATATAAAAATGCACAAATTATATCGCCTGTCACGATAAAATTTGTGCATTATATGAATTCGTTTCTTATGACGTTGTATATATTTTCAGTCATCGACGGATTGTGTCTGGTCCCACGCTCCAGGCTGCAAAGCGTAAGTATCTGTGTTTCCCTATCCGGCACTTTTCCGGATGTCACATACTCTGTCACATCGAAGATCATCATAAGCTCCGTGTAGAATATCGAAAGAAGCGTCTGCCTCTGCCAGAAATAGCTCTCATACGCGAGCGGATAAATCTGAAGCAGAGTATAGTAAAAATAGCTCCGATGCCTCGTCTCAAACGATGAGTCCTTTTCGTAGAGTTCTTCCAGCTTATCCTTAAGCCACTGCTCTGCCTCGCCTTGATACAGGTCACCGAACAGTTTCTGGTATTTCCTGATGAGTCTCCAGAGCCTTCTGTTTCTCGTAAAGAGAAAGCTGTAGTCTATCAGGTTCAGGATACATTTGTCCATCATATCTATCGGGAAAAATGCGTAATCCGTACCGTCTCCTACTGCGTATTCTCCCCACTCATCCGGATCAAAGCTGAACTGCACCTCAGATACCGTACCCCTGGCGTCATTGCTTAAGTACCTGGCATTTGTCGCAGCTGCGTATGCATACACGCTTGAAAAAATAAGCGGCAGGTCGTGAGAAGTATCTGCTACCACGTCAAGTAATTTCTTTCGTTCTGATAGGAGGAAATCCAGATATGGCTCATCCCTGTTCTCTATGATGTAATAGGAGGTTAGCTCTTCCCCGCCATCCATGAAGCTGATCTCATCAGGATGCTCGCAGAACGCCTTTGCCGCCGAGTAGCAGGATAAGAGCATCGTGACTTCACGCCTGTCTCCTAAGTCTAAGACCTGATGCGGGAACTGCCTGCATACTAACGGTTCCAGGTCGCTTCTGCCATCTTTATGAAGATGGCAGAGCTTGTGATCCGTGAGAAATGGGCATCTGCCGAAGACTTTTTTGATCTGTCGGTCATCATCGCTTTTTCCAGAAATATGCCTTCTCAGGCGTTCTCCGGTCTTACCAGGCTCTTTTTCTATCTGCTCCCAGGTGTCCCCGTCTACCGGTATAGTCCAGCCGTTACAGCAGTGCTGCGGACAGTCGCCCATGAGGCAGGAATAGTGGCGCGCGAATTTAATTATTCTGCTTTTCGACATACTCTTTGATGTGTTTTGTCATGACTTTTGCTGCCGGAGAGAGGAAGTCCTTTGACAGGCAGACAACACCGAGCTTTCTGTAGTGTCTCGGATAGAGCGGATATATGACGACATCCTCCGGCGGATTTATGAGTCCGAGCTTCGGCATAAGTAAAATGCCTGTCTGGCACTCTACCATAGCGATGGCCGACTGATCGTCGAGAATGTGACAGTTGGCACGAACCTGAAGATTGTACTCGTCCAAGTACTTTATGATGTCGATATCACAGCTGTCCTGCTGGATGACAAAAGGCTGGTCCTTGAGGTCCTCCGGAGTGATGTACTTCGTGTCAGCTGACATATATCCCTTAGGCACTACTGCCACGAGATCATCCTCTGCAAGCGGGATAAACGGAAGCCCGTCAGAAGCAGCTTCCGAGAGGATACCGATGTCTATGGTGCCATTACGGACCCACTCCACGACGTCATTATACGAGCCCTGATAGAGTTCTACAGCGATCTGCGGATGCTCTTCGCCGAATGTCCTTATGATATCCGGGATCCAGGCCAGACAGACAGAATTTATCGTACCTATATTCACCTGTCCGGCTCCCAGACCCTTCATCTGTGAGATAGCCTGCTTTAAGTTCTGTTCTGCCGATACTATCCTCTGTATATAAGGGTTTATCTCCTCCCCTGCACTCGACAGCTTTACCCCGTTTTTTCCCCTGATAAAAAGTGCGAAGCCAATCTCCTCCTCCATCGAGGAGATAGAATGGCTTATCGCGGACGGAGTCAGGTGAAGAACCTGCGCTGCCTTTGCGAACGAACCCTGTTCGAGGATTGTCTGGAATATCTCGTATGATAATAGTGTCACTTTTCTTGTTTCCTTCTCATTTTATTTAGCAATGCCATTTGGCACTTTCTCGCAATGAATTCTATTCAATGTGTCGTGAAAAAATAGAACTTTACTTAATATTGTTATTTTAGTACAATACTACCGAACAGTCAATGTTAAGTAATCTTTTTTCTTTTTCCAACTAAAAGCGCCGCGGCGATGCCGCGGCGCTTTTGCTATTATTATTTCTTTGTGATGATCTCCTGTTTCGCGCGGTTTTTGACTACCGAGTCTGCCGGGATCACTCCACGGATCATCGATACCGGATAGATCGTGGTATGCGAACCTACGACACTTCCTGGATTTAAGACGGTGTTGCAGCCTACTTCCACATAATCGCCTAAGAGGGCTCCTATTTTTCTGAGGCCTGTCTCTATTTTTTCTCCGGTAGAAAAATCCTTTATTACCACATTTGTACGGTCGCTCTTGATATTGCTCGTGATCGAGCCGGCGCCCATATGTGCGTGGAAGCCGAGAACTGAATCACCGACATAGTTATAGTGTGGTACCTCGACATTATCAAAGATGATGTCATTTTTTATCTCTGTCGAGTTTCCAACGACACAGTCAGCTCCGATGATGGCGTTTCCGCGGATGAAAGCCCCAGGACGCACCTCTGTATCAGGTCCGATGATGCACGGCCCGATGATCGTATTCGTGACTTCGTTTACGAATTTTACTGACCTGGCGATATAGATGAAGTCTCCTCTGTCCTCATATACAGAGGTGTCGAGCTTCGGGCCGATCTCCTTTATAAAGTCTCCGATATGCGGAAGGACTTCCCACGGATACTCGAATTTCTCGAGCAGCGGTGCTGCGATCGAGTGGCTTAAGTCATACATGTCCTTTATCTTACAGTTCATTTTTTCTTCTCCTTTGCTATCCCGCCGTAGGAGCCCTTCTTATAGAACTGTGCGGCGTAGTTAAAGCATTTCGACAGGATCTCACCGTTGTTCTCGCCTTTTACCCTATCTGTGTACTTCGTGATAAAAGCAGACAGTTTCGTCATATACTCATCCTCTCCTATCTCAGCGTCTGCCACCTGCGAAAGCCCCTTCTCCCAGCTGGCGGTAAGCACCGGATCGAGCATCGGGCGGATCGAGTAACCGACTACATAGTAGATCATCTCACCCGTAAGGGTCGGAGTGATGACCTGGGTCTTTTTATTAAGGGACAGATAACGGTTCTTTACCAGCTTCTCGAGGATTCCGGCACGTGTGGCCGAAGTTCCGATGCCATTTGACTTTATCTGTTCACGGAGCTCGTCGTCTTCGATCAGGGAACCGGCATTTTCCATGGCAAGGATCATCGAACCTGAAGTGTATCTCTTCGGCGGAGCAGTCTCCCCTTCTTTTATCGAAAGCTGCTTCACCTGGAGCCTGTCGCCCTTTTTTATCGAGGCGAGGATCTCATTTCCACCCTCAGTTTCCTTTTTATCCTTAAAAAAGGAATAGTGCATGACCTCCAGATATCCTTCTTTGTCCAGGTATCTCTCATTCGCGAAAAAATGCTCGGTATCTTTTACTGCCTCGACTGCCGTCTTTTTATAGACAGCCTGCGGATAAAAAATAGCCAGGAACCTTCTTGCTATGGTCTCATAGACTCTCTGCTCGGTAGGGTTTAAACCTTTAAGCTCGCCTAGACCCTGACCTGTCGGGATTATAGCATAGTGGTCGGTTATTTTTTTATCGTCGGTGTAGCGGGTCTTTCCGATGCTCTTATAGGTCCCGCTCGCAAATATCTGGTCCGTAAAAGGCTTGAATATAGGAAGAGTCGAAAGCCCGCGCAGGTTCTTGTCTATCTCCTTTGCGATAGCTGACGACAGGACCCTGGCGTCTGTACGCGGATAAGTCACGAGCTTTTTCTCATAGAGAGACTGGATGATCGTAAGCGTCTGATCAGGGCTTATCTTGAAAAATCTGGACGCGTCGTTCTGGATCTCAGCCAGATTATAAAGCAGCGGAGGATTTTTTTTCTCGTCTTTTTTCTGGACTGAAAGCACCGTAAGCTCTAAGTCACAGGCAGCCGAATCCATGGCCCTAAGCGCATCTGAGCCGCTTACGAGCTTAGAGAGTTCTACTGCGTCTTCTCTTTTCTTAAAGCCATTTTCCTTATAGAGGAGCGGCGAGTTATAATAGACTGAGCCTTTCTTCGCTTTCCATTCGAGACTCAGTCCCTTCTTCTCATCCGCGTCAGTCGAAGCGAGGAGCCTGTAGAAAGGCGTCTTTACGAACTGCCTGATCTCAATCTCACGCCTCACGACCATACCAAGCACACAGGTCATGACACGTCCGACCGCGATCACCTGTCTTTTTGAATTGAGAAAAGACGCCATCTGGTTTCCGTACTTCAAGGTCAGAAGCCTTGAAAAATTGATCCCCATCAGGTAGTCTTCCTTTGCTCTGAGATATGCTGCATCAGAAAGACTGTCGTAATCGCTTTCCGGCTTTGCCTCTTTTATGCCGCGCTTTATCTCCTCGTCCGTCTGAGAATCGATCCAGACACGGCGTTCGTCCTTATCGTTGACTCCTGCCTGGTTCCTTACGAGCCTGTATATGTACTCTCCTTCACGTCCACTATCTGTGCAGACGTAGATTCGGGTCACATCATCCCTGTTTAGGAGCTTTGATACTATATCGTACTGCTTTTTTACACCTGGGATGACTTCGTATTTAAACTCTGTCGGGATAAACGGGAGCGTGCTCATCGACCATTTTTTTAAAGCCGGATCATAGGCTTCAGGGTAGCTCATCGTGACTAAGTGTCCTACACACCAGGTCACGACTATAGAGTTTCCCTCGAGATAACCGTCGTGCTTCGTCAGATTATCATTAAAAACGGCCGCGAAAGCTCTCGCGACCATAGGTTTTTCTGCTATAAAAAGGCTCTTCCCCATTACTTTGCTTCGATGTAGCCCTGGGCTTTGAGGAGCTCAGCGCAGAGGACTGCTCCGCCGGCGGCACCACGCATGGTGTTGTGTGAGAGACCAACGAACTTCCAGTCGAAGATAGAGTCTTCGCGGAGACGTCCAATAGTGATACCCATGCCGTTCTCATAGTTTACATCAAGCTTTACCTGAGGTCTGTCATCCTCTTCCATGTAGCGGATGAACTGCTTTGGAGCAGATGGCAGGTTCAGTTTCTGCGGAAGGCCTGAGAACGATGTCATGGCATCTATAAGCTCCTGTTTTGAAGGCTTGTCCTTTAAGTTCACAAAGACAGTAGCTGTGTGACCATAGAGGATAGGTACTCTGATGCACTGAGAAGTGATCTTCATGCAGTCAGACGGAACGATCTGTCCGTTCTCGACCTTGCCCCAGAGACGGAGAGGCTCTTTCTCAGACTTCTCTTCCTCGCCGCTGATGAACGGGATGATATTCCCCTCCATCTCAGGCCAGTCCTTAAAAGTCTTTCCGGCTCCTGAAATAGCCTGGTATGTAGAAACTACAGCCTCTGTCGGATGGAATGGAAGCCATGAAGTAAGTACCGGCGCATATGACTGGATAGAGCAGTTCGGCTTTACAGCGATGAAACCGCGCTTTGTACCGAGTCTCTTCTTCTGATACTGGATAACGTCAAAGTGCTCCGGATTTATCTCAGGAACTACCATCGGCACATCCGGTGTCCAGCGATGAGCTGAGTTATTCGATACTACAGGAGTCTCAGTCTTTGCGTAAGCTTCCTCGATAGCTCTGATCTCATCCTTTTTCATGTCCACGGCTGAGAAACAGAAGTCTACGTCCTTAGAAACTTCCTCGACCTCGTTTACGTTCTTTACCACGATATTCTTAACAGCTTCAGGAATAGGCGTATCCATCTTCCAGCGGTCTTTAACGCATTCCTCATATGTCTTTCCGGCACTTCTCGGAGAAGCTGCTATCTCCTTTACCTCGAACCATGGATGATTCTCAAGGATAGCGATGAAACGCTGTCCTACCATTCCAGTACCACCTAAGATACCAACCTTCAGCTTGTCACTCATTTTCTGTAATCCTTTCTTTTTCCGTTTTTTACTTCTTCTGTGCTGCAAGTATTTTATCCTTAAGGTCAAGACAACGGTCTTTGACTCTTGGATTCGTGTTAGGGTTTCCGAGGAGATTCGAGATCAGCTTTGAAGCTGTACCGTACTCCTTGAAGTGGATGGCCATATTTGCCAGTATGTACTCGATAGCTATCGAATTCAATCCTGTCTCTGTGCTGTAAGCCTTCGTGTAACCCTCGTAAGCCTGTCTGTAGAAGCCCTCGTACTCTTCGATATACTGCTTCTTCTTTCCGACTTCCTCGGTATTCGACTCAGACATTTCTTTTATCTGATCACGTCTGATCCAGGCGATACGCAGGCAGATAAGAGACTTTTCTGAAAGCCTGGCGTGCTTTGCCATGGCTGATACAAGAGCCAGCTTATATCTGTCAACTGCCTCATCAGCAGTGTAGATCTCAGGTACATCATCTGAAAGCGGAGTAAAGTTATTGCATACTGCTTCCTTTATCCACTTCATCTGCGTAGCTGATACATGCTCAAAGTACTTGTTCATGGCTGCGTATCCGCAGTGCGGACAGACAATGACTTCATACTTGAGTGTATCGATATTATGGAAATGAGGACGGGTGTCTGCATCAGTCCCGATACGCTTTACTTTAGCGCTCTTGACCTGGAGCACTTTGAACTTGTGGTCGCAGATAGGGCACTGAACTGATTTCTGAAGGACCATGTCCTTCTCCTCGAGGTCTTCAATGCTCTTCTTTACGGTCTGCTGTCCACTTTCTTTTTTTGCAGTACCATCATCAGTGATATCAAGATTCCCATCTGATTTGATGCCGAACTTCTCTAGTCCTGATAACAGGTTCATGTATGTTCCCTCCTTATTTCGAAACCGGAAGCTTAAACGAGCTCTTCAGAGATACGATCCTGTTAAATACAGGCTCTCCCTCCTTGGAGTCCTTGCAATCCGTTGTAAAAAATCCATTTCTTACGAACTGGAAGCTGTCATACGGCTTTGCGTCCTTTACCGAGGCTTCGATGTAAGCGTCCTTTACTGTAAGTGAATGAGGATTTAAGTTCAGGCTGCCGTCTTCGTTATAGACGCCCTTTTCCTCATCTATGACATTCTCGTAAAGTCTTACCGGTGCCTTGAAAGCAGTCGCCTGGTCAACCCAATGGATAGTTCCCTTGACTTTTCTTCCGTCAGGAGAATTGCCGCCCTTTGAAGCCGGGTCGTAAGTCGCATGCACTTTTATTATATCACCATTTTCATCTTTGTCGACCCCGGTACAGGTCACGAAATAGGCATTCATTAGTCTGACTTCGTTCCCCGGGAACATACGGAAATACTTCTTTACCGGCACTTCCATGAAGTCGCTTCTCTCTATATATAAGTGCTTTGAAAAATTGACCTCACGGCTTCCAAGCGCTTCGTTTTCTACATTATTCACTACCGGGAGCTTCTCTGACTCTCCTTCCGGATAGTTGTCGATCACGAGCTCTATCGGATCTAAGACTGCCATGACACGAGGTACTTTGGTCTTTAAATCCTCTCTGATGCAGTACTCGAGCATCGGGTACTCAGCTGTAGAATTAGCCTTGCTGACACCTGCGAGCTCTACGAACTTCTTTATGGATTCAGGAGTGTAGCCTCTTCGACGAAGTCCTGCTATAGATACAAGCCTCGGGTCATCCCAGCCGTCTACTATGCCGTCTTCTACGAGCTTTTTGATGTAACGCTTTCCTGTAACGACATTTTTCAAATACAGCTTTGCGAACTCTATCTGTCTCGGCGGATTTGGGAACTCACACTCACGGACTACCCAGTCATAGAGCGGTCTGTGGTCTTCAAACTCGAGAGTACAGATGGAGTGGGTAATTCCCTCGATAGCGTCCTCGATAGGATGAGCAAAGTCATACATCGGGTAGATGCACCACTTATCTCCCTGTCTCTGATGTGAGAGGTGGGCTACCCTGTAGATGATCGGATCACGCATATTGATATTTGGCGATGACATGTCTATCTTTGCACGCAGTACCATTTCACCATCTGCGTATTTTCCTGCTTTCATATCTTCAAATATCTGAATCGACTCTTCTATAGGTCTGTCTGAATTCGGATCCTTTTTTCCAGGTTCAGTAAGTGTACCACGGTACTCCCTGATCTGATCTGCCGTAAGGTCTGAAGCATATGCCTTACCCTTTTTTATCAGCTTTACTGCCAGCTCATACATCTGGTCAAAGTAATCAGACGCGTACATCGTCTTCTTCCACTTTGCGCCGAGCCAGCGGATATCTTCCTGGATCGCGTCTACGAACTCCGACTTTTCTTTAGTAGGGTTCGTGTCGTCAAATCTCATGTGGAACACGCCGTTATACTCCTGTGCGAGGCCATAGTTTAAAAGGATGCTCTTTGCGTGTCCTATATGTAAAAAGCCGTTCGGTTCCGGTGGGAATCGCGTTACTACGTGGTCGTAGCGGCCGCTGGCCAGATCCTTATCTATTTCTTCTTCGATAAAGTTTTTCAAGATGTGCCTCCTGTGTTTTCTGTAACGGGTAGGTTGGCACACAGGTACGGCTCGGGGCTCGCTCTCGCTCCGTATGGAACGAGAGCGTGTGCTGAGCGGTATCTATGTCCGGACGCCCGTATAGCTTACTTTACATGTGTGTGAGTGAACAGATGGTCACTGCAGTACTCGTAGTTACCGTTGCACTTCGTGCAATAGCGGAAGTCCAGCTCCGGGTTGGTGAGCTCGGTGCGGCCGCAGATGCAGCACTTGTGCTTTGCGACCTGCTTTCCGTGAGCACTGCGCTCACGGGTCTGGTTCTGCTGTCCGCCTGTGTAGGTGTGCCACGATGTGTTATTATATGCGCGACGGAAGTCACGCTGTCGTTTCGTCCGCAGCGGACTGCGCCAGTTCCTGGTCTGCAGATAGTAGATGATGAAGTTCGCAAGCGATGCCGCAATGGCTACTATCAGCGGGATTCCGGCTGTTCCTGCACTCAGCGCGTTTACGATGTCGATGACTAAGAATACGACGTAAAGAAGCGCCATCCACTTCATTTTGACAGGTATGATGAAGTACAGAAGCACCTGCTCTTCCGGGAATGTCAGCGCAAACGCCAGGAAGATGCTTAGGTTTATGTAATTCGTGGAAAAATAGCTTCCGAGTCCCACTATGCCCCAGTGCCCGCTGACAAGTGCCGATACGATGTAGAGCGCAAAAGCTCCGATCAGCGTAAACAGCACACCGCCGAACATATAGACATTAAACCGGAAGGTTCCCCATACTCTCTCAAGCGCCATCCCGAGCTGCCAGTAAAAAATGATCATGATGATCGCAAAGATGATATTCTGGTCAGGCGGGATCATGACCCAGGTGATGAGTCTCCAGATCTGTCCGTGGCAGATATAGTACGGCTCCAGCTCCATCAGTGAGAGTATCTGTGCACCCGTTACTGCCTGTATCGCGTATAGGATATAGCCTATCACGTATCCGCCGATGAAATAGTTCATCAGGCGGGGGATAGCATACTTTCCTAATTTTCTTTCTAATCTATCAAGCATATATCGACTCCTATTTAAGCATACTTACTTCATTATATTTAGTCGAATTACGCTTGTCAATTATCGATTTCTTAATTCTGTCGCCGATAGGTATAGAAACGAGGGAGAGCACAAAGGTAAATATCAGTGCCAGTGCCGTCTGCGACGCCTTTGGAAGGAAGTCCAGGAAACCGGCCACGATATTTATCCCAAGCAGCTGGCATAAGTACATCGGCATCGAGATCTTTCCGAGCCACATCACGACGCCATTCTGGAAGACGTCTCTTCCCATCGTCTGCCCCGAAAAAGCGAAGACTATCGAAAGTGTCATGAAGATCAGCACGTGTGTCTCGTATTTTGTCGTGTAGGAAGAAAGCGAGTAAAAGATCGTAAGACCAAAGCCTGCTGCTTCTATTATCGTAAAAATGACCCGTGATTTTCTGCTGAAATATCTGTGGCTTAAGGTACGGCAGAGTTCAAACGCACTGGCTCCGAGTGAGATCTCAGCGATAGCCCTGAACACACAGGCGTAGCCGAATCCGAGCCACCTGTTCTGATCGGCAAAGGTGTCGTAGTTATGCTGTAAGACACCGAGAATCCAAAGCGATACCAGCGGTCCCACAGCTCTCGTGTACATATAGTAGAACTTCGAGATGATCGGGTATAAAAGCAGCATTGCGATAAACATCGCAGAGATATACCACTCTATGACATCCACATTCGTATTCGTAAATCCGAATTTCTGCAGGAAGAAGAACTCCGGCACAGCGTTAAAAATGTACTGTGCCACGTCCTTAGCACCACCGTCATATACGTCTTTTACGACTATTTTTAAAGCCATGAGTGCTATAAACGGGAATACATGATAAGAAAAGATGCCTATATATTTTTTCAGCATGTACCTGACAGTAGTCCTGCCGAGTTCGACCGACTTCACGAGTCCCAGCTTTAAGTCTTTTCTTCTCTTATGAATGGATCTCGCCATCAGAAATCCCGAGGTGATGAAAAAGAACTCTACCCCGTAGTACCCGCGCCTTAAGACAGGTATGTGCAGTCCCCCGACATCGAGATGATGAAAACCTAACGTCCTGCTGCAGTGGAAAAGAATGATCGTGATACAGAAAATGAACCTGAGCAGTTCTATCTTCCCGTTTTTCTTATATGTCTTCATATTTTATGACCCTCACTTAAAACAAAAACTATGGTTATTTTACCACAAACATGAAAAAGGGGACAGACCCTCTTTTCAGATATTTTAACATAAGAAAAGTGCTATGACAATTTTCGCAGAAAAAAAACCCGGCAGATTATGCTCTGCCAGGATATTATTTACGATGCCTTTGAGACTTCTTCGGCCTCATCGGACTTCTCATCTGTGAATTCTGCTTTCTCGTCTTCTTCCTTCTTCAGGTTCTTGAAAGCGGATGAAAGCATCAGCTTGATACGGTTCAGCTGGTTTACTTCCGAAGCGCCCGGATCGTAGTCGATAGCGGCGATATTTGCACCAGGATTTAAGGCACGGATCTTCTTGATGACGCCCTTTCCTACTATGTGGTTCGGCAGGCAACCGAACGGCTGGATACAGACGATGTTCTTTACGCCATCAGCTATCAGCTCAAGCATCTCACCTGTAAGGAACCAGCCTTCACCTGTCTGGTTTCCAAGTGAAACGACGCTCTTTGCTCTCTCTGCGGTCTCATCAATGTAAGCCGGTGCAGTGAAGTGCTTTGATTCATCGAAAGCCTTTCTCGCGGCTCCTCTCATCCATTCGAAGAACTTTATTCCGAGGTTGGAGATCACCATCGATTTCTTCGGAGTTCCGAGGTTCTCGTGCTTGAATCTCTCGTTTATGAAGCAGTAAAGCAGGAAGTCTGTAAGGTCAGGAACCACTGCCTCTGCCCCCTCTGACTCGAGAAGGTCAGCCAGGTGGTTATTCGCTACGACTGAGTACTTTACCATAATCTCACCGACGATCCCGACCCTTGGCTTCTTCTGATCGGTGATAGGAAGGTTATCGAAATCCCTTATGATGTCACGGCACATCTGCTTGTACTTTCTGTGAGAAAGCATCTTCGGCTGTGACAGGAAGTCGATAACTTTCTTCTTCCACTTCTCATAGAGCTCATTTGCAGAACCCTTTACCTTCTCGTAAGGTCTCATCCGATAGAGACACTTCAGGAAGATGTCTCCGAACTCAAGACCATAGAGGCCGTGCTGTATGACCTTCGGTCCGAGCTTGAATCCAGGGTTCTTCTCGAGTCCCACGAGGTTAAGAGAGATGACCGGAACCTTCCCGAAGCCTGCCTTTGCCAGCGCACGTCTGATGAAGCTGATGTAGTTCGAAGCACGGCAGCCACCACCTGTCTGGGTGATAAGAAGCGCTGTCCTGTCGAGATCATACTTTCCCGACTTCAGGGCTGCTATAAACTGGCCTACGACAAGGAGTGAAGGGTAGCAGGCATCGTTATTTACGAAGCGGAGTCCGTTATCAACACAGTCCTTTGCCGGAACTTCAGGCACCACGACCGTAAAGCCTGCAGACGACATGGCCGGAGCTATGATGTCGAAGTGGATAGGCGACATCTGCGGAGCGAGGATAGTGTAGTTCTTCTTCATCTCCTTTGTGAAGACTATTCTCTTATAGGATGAAGGTACTACTTTTCTCTTAGACTCCTCTTCCTTCTGCTGCTTTCTCTGTCTGACACGAATAGCAGCAAGCAGAGAGCGTACACGGATACGGGCAGCTCCCAGGTTATTTACCTCATCGATCTTAAGACAGGTGTATATCTTTCCGCTGTGGGTTAAGATGTCAGATACACAGTCTGTAGTTACGGCGTCGAGTCCGCAGCCGAATGAATTCAGCTGGATCACATCGAGGTAGTCTGTCTTCTTTACGAAGTTTGCGGCTGAGTACATTCTAGTGTGGTAGGTCCACTGATCCATTACGATAAGAGGACGCTCGAGTTTTCCGAGGTGGGAGACCGAATCCTCTGTGAGCACTGCCATTCCGTAGCTTGTGATCAGATCCGGAATTCCGTGATTTATCTCAGGGTCCACATGGTAAGGTCTGCCGCAGAGAACGATACCGTGGCGTCCCGTCTTCTTTAAGTACTCGATTGTCTCCTCGCCCTTATTCTCGATGTCTTTTCTGGTCCTCTGGAGCTCGAACCACGCCTTGTGAGCAGCGTCCTTTACCTCGCTCTCATCGATGTCGAACTCCTTCCTGAATACTTTTACAAGCTGATCAGAGAGTACCTCCTCATTCGTAAAAGCCATGAACGGATTTAAGAAGCGGACTTTTCCATCGGTGATGTCCTCGACGTTATTCTTGATATTCTCAGCGTATGACGTAACTATAGGACAGTTATAATGGTTGTTCGAATCCGGGAACTCATTTCTCTCATATGGAACGCATGGGTAGAAAATAGTCTTTATCCCGTTATTTATAAGCCACTGCACATGACCGTGGCTAAGCTTTGCCGGGTAACACTCAGACTCTGACGGAATCGACTCGATTCCAAGCTCATAGATCTTTCTTGAAGAATCAGGGGAAAGCACTACCGAGAAGCCCAGTTCTTTAAAAAATGCAGCCCAGAACGGATAGTCTTCGTACATATTGAGAACTCTCGGGATTCCGATGACTCCACGCTTTGCCTCTTCAGGCTTAAGCGGTTCATATCCGAAGATCCTCTTGTACTTGTAGTCATAGAGGTTCGGGATATTATCCGGGTTCTTCGGTTTTCCTAGTCCTCTCTCGCAGCGGTTTCCAGTCGTGAAACGGCGGCCGTCGGAGAATTTATTTATAGTCAGCATGCACTTGTTCGTGCATCTCTGGCAGTGTGTCATGTTCGTCGTGTAGGTAAGTTTCAGGATATCGTCTATCGGAAGCATCGTTGTGGACTGCTCGTCCTCGTATCTCTCACGGGCGATGAGCGCTGAACCGAAAGCTCCCATGATTCCTGCGATATCAGGACGGGTCACATGGAGTCCGCCGATTTTTTCGAAGGCGCGAAGTACTGCGTCATTGTAAAAAGTACCGCCCTGTACGACGACATTCTGTCCGAGCTGCTTCGGGTCAGAAAGCTTTATTACCTTAAAGAGTGCGTTCTTTATGACTGAGTACGCAAGTCCGGCAGAGATATCAGCGACTGAAGCGCCCTCTTTCTGAGCCTGCTTTACCTTTGAGTTCATGAACACGGTGCAGCGAGTTCCTAAGTCTATAGGATGCTTTGCAAAAAGGGCTTCCTTTGCGAAATCTATTACATTGTAATTCAGTGACTTTGCAAAAGTCTCAATGAACGAACCGCAGCCTGATGAGCAGGCCTCATTCAGCTGAACGGAATCAATAGTGTGATCCTTGATACGGATACACTTCATGTCCTGTCCACCGATATCGAGGATACAGTCAACGTTCGGGTCAAAGAAGGCTGCTGCATAGTAGTGAGCTACCGTCTCTACTTCTCCGTCATCGAGCCTGAATGCAGACTTAAGCAGTGCCTCGCCGTATCCTGTCGAGCAGGAATGAACGATATGAGCCTCCGGGGGAAGCTGCTTTTTGATCTCGCCCATAGCACGGATGGCTGTCTTTAGTGGCGAGCCGTTGTTATTATCATAGAAAGAATACAGAAGACGGCCATCATCATCGATAAGGGCTACCTTCGTAGTCGTAGATCCAGCGTCGATCCCGAGGAAGACATTTCCTTTAGCTTTCGATATATCTGCTGTCTCTACGTGATTATTTCCATGCTTCTTTAAAAATTCGTCGTATTCGGCCTGGTCTTTAAAAAGCGGCTCCATACGTGCGACTTCGAATTCCATTTTAAGAGGCTTCGATAATTTTTCTTCGATGGAAGAAAGTGACATCTGAGTCTCTTCCTTGTAGTTAAGGGCTGAACCGATGGCTGCGAACAGATGTGAATTATCTGGTACTATCGTGTGCTCATCATCGAGCTTCAGAGTCTCGATAAATCTCTGTCTCAGCTGGTCGAGGAAGTGAAGCGGGCCTCCGAGAAAAGCCACGTGTCCCCTGATCGGCTTACCACAGGCAAGTCCTGAGATAGTCTGGTTTACTACCGCCTGAAAAATAGACGCTGCTAAGTCTTCTCTTGTAGCGCCTTCATTTATCAGCGGCTGGATATCTGTCTTTGCGAAAACACCGCAACGGGCGGCTATAGGATAGATGGAGTTATAATTTTTGGCATACTCATTAAGGCCCGATGCATCTGTCTGTATAAGTGATGCCATCTGGTCGATAAAAGAACCTGTACCTCCGGCGCAGACTCCGTTCATTCGCTCCTCTACATTTCCATTCTCAAAGTAGATGATCTTCGCGTCCTCGCCGCCGAGCTCTATGGCCACATCTGTCTGAGGTGCGTAGTGAGTAAGCGCCGTAGCTACTGCTACTACCTCCTGGCAGAACGGGATTCCCAAGTGTTTTGCGAGCGTAAGTCCTCCGGATCCTGTGATGACTGGTGCCACCTGATGGTCGCCTGCGGTCTTTATCGCGTCAGTCACCAGCCCGTAAAGTGTCTCTCTGATATTTGCAAAATGACGTCTGTAGTCAGAAAATAACAGCTCGTCCTCTGGATTCAGTAATGCTACCTTAACAGTGGTTGAGCCGATATCAATTCCAAGTGTGTATGGTTTCTCTGACATATAATAACCTCTCATAATCATAATACTAATTCTTCAAATGGTTATTATATAGTAGAAAATACTCTTATTCAACCTACAAAAGGACGATTGTGTTGTTTTAGATTGCGTGCAATGTATTTTCATTAGGATTCATTTTAAACGCATCATTGTTCAAATCTCCAGGATTTTTCACAGAATAAAGTATTTTGCTTTACAATTTCTTTATCGTATGTTATTTTTATAAAAACAGGGCAAAAAGACTATAAGAAAAATAAACAAACTCATAAAAGTCATGCAGAGGGCACTATGGCGACCACTAAGAAGGAGGAACCACATGCACGTATTTCAGGATCTGGATATCAACGACACCGAATTCAATCCATTTAAGATGATAGGTCAGGACTGGGCCGCTCTTGTATCGGAAGCCGGCGATAAGACTAACGCCACGACTGTCCGCTGGGGAGGCTTTGGAGTCCTCTGGGATAAAAATGTAGCTACGGTCTATATAAGGAACACCCGCTACACTAAGGAGCTTTTAGATGCTGGCGAGTTTTTTTCACTGACTTTCTTTAACCCGGATCAGCCAAAGTACAAGAGTGCTCTGAAGTATATGAAGATGGCTTCCGGCCGCGTCGAAGACAAAATAAAGGCTGCCGGGCTGACTCTCGCCCATCGTGACGGTATCCCGTACATAGATGACGGAAGCACTATTGTCATCTGCCGCACTCTTGCTTCCTTTGATATGCCTGCTGATCATGTCCGCACTCCTCTCATCCGTGAACAGTTCTTCGCTGATGGAACTGAACGCACCATGTATGTCGGCGAGATCAAGGGACTTTTCGCCAGATAAAAAAAGCGGCTCCGCAAATCACGGAGCCGTCTTTTTTTATAATTCCACTTCAAACCCACCTGTGAAGGTCTCGCCTGGCTTTAGGTCCTGAGAATACTTCCGGTCGGCGAGTTCGCCGTCGAAGTCTACGCTGTCTGCTCTGCCGTACCAGGGCTCGATGCAGATGAACAGTGCGTGTTTGCCGGCCGGTGACCAGATACCGAAGAGCGGCGTATTAAACTTCACTGTCAGATACGCTTTTCCATCAGGTCCGATAAGGCTTACCCTGTCAGCCTGGCGGTCCTCTATGATAAGCGCATCACCTGCGAAAAGCTCATCGGTCGGCGTTATCATTCCGCTGTCAAGTGCCAGGTCCTTAGTCTCTGTATTTATCAGACCGCCATCGGCTATCGTGTGAACAGTCAGATGTGAAGGCTTAAAACCCATTTTTTCAAAAGATATGCGGTAAACACTCCAGTCGCCCTGTCCATTGATAGGGCACATAAAGGCAGGATGCCCTCCTATAGAAAAAGGCATGTAGCGGTCACTGTCATTAGTCACCGTCCATTTATTCGTGTAACCATGCTCTGTCAGCTGATAGGTGATTCGCAGAGTAAATTCAAACGGATACTTTAGCATCGTCTCATCGGATGACTTCAGCTCATAGATGACCGAGTCATTTTTTTCATCGATCAGAGAAAAATCCATGTCCCTGGCAAAACCATGCTGTCCCATCTGATATGACTTTCCGTCAATGCGGTACTCTTTATTTTTAAGAGAACCTACAAATGGAAAAAGTACCGGTGCATGGTGTCCCCAGAATGTGGGATCTGCGTTCCAGAGATATTCTGTCCCATTTTTTCTGAGAGAGACAGCTTCACCGCCATGAGTGTCAGTCGTGAGCACTATCCCATTTTTTTCAACTGAAGTCTGCATATATTTGTCCTTTCAGATAATCAAATTCTTTTAACAAAAAAGGCAGAGGAACTGAAGTCCTCTGTCCTTTATTTATTCTACCAGATCAGTAATATCAAGGAATGAGCCGACAAGTCCTGTGATCTCACCCTTCTTGTCATAGAGAGGCGACTTGCTGGCGATAATGTCACGCTGGCGTCCCTGGATCAGGTTCTTTGTGCGGGCAAGGTTTGATTCATGTCCTTCCAGGACTTCCTCCTCACGCTTTTTAAAATCATCCGGATCAGTGTGCCAACCCATGTCCTCATCAGTCTTTCCGATGATCTCATCCTCAGAAGAGAATCCGTAAGCATTCAGGAAAGCCCTGTTCACGCCTGTGAATTTGCGGTTTTTATCCTTCCAGAAAATGGCTGACTTCGTAGTATCGAGGATCTGCTTGTAGAAACTGTCCTGCGGAGAAGTGCTGTTCTCGATGTCCTCAAGCTTCTGATAGACTGTCGTCACATCAGCATAAGTCACATAGCGAAGAACAGCGTGCTTTCTCTTCTGCGGTATTGCCTTTCCGGCGAAGTATCTGGTCTCTCCGTCGAGCATCGTGTACTTTATCAGCGGCTTGAATCCGTTGACAAAATACGTCGCCAGCTCATCGTATGTCAGGTTCATTGTCTCGAGGATATTATCACTTGCGAGGATGATCCTGTCCATGCCTTCGAGCTCCTGAAAAATGACCAGCATTCCGGGGAAAGATGTCAGATACTTTTTTTCCTGCTTGTTGAAATGGAATTCGCCTTCCATGTCGGCCTCCTTTTCTGATATTAGTCTTCGGTCGTTACCTTGATATGCAGCTCCTCGAGCTGTTTATCAGTTACCTTTCCTGGTGCGCCCATCATCAGATCTGCGGCATTTTTGTTCATAGGGAACGGAATTATCTCGCGGATAGAATCCTCAGCTGCGAGAAGCATTACCATTCGGTCGATTCCAGGGGCGATACCTGCGTGAGGAGGTGCTCCGTAGCTGAATGCGTTGTAGAGAGCCGGGAACTTCTGCTTTACATCGTCCTCTGTAAGTCTTACGAGTTCGAATGCTTTTACCATGATCTCAGGATCGTGGTTTCTTACAGCTCCTGATGAGAGCTCTACTCCGTTTACTACGAGGTCATACTGATCAGCCATGATAGTAAGAGGATCGATCTCGCCCTTCTCAGCCTTCTCCAAGGTTTCAAGTCCGCCCTTCGGCATCGAGAACGGATTGTGGCAGAACTCAAGCTCTCCTGACTCCTCACCGATCTCATACATCGGGAAGTCTACGATCCAGCAGAACTGGTACTGCTCTTTATCCATGTGTCCCGGAACTCTCTCACCGAAAGTCTTTATGACTGAACCGATGGTCTTCTGTGCCTGAGTCTTCTTTCCGGCTGAAAGAACTACCAGGGTATTCTCTTTGAGTCCCAGAGAATCCTTGATCTTATCGGAAGCAGGCTTTACGAACTTTGAAATGCCTCCGACGATCTCACCGTTCTCGTCAACTCTGAACCAGTAAGGCTTTGCACCGCTTATGACTTCTACGTCGTCACAGCCCTTGTCTATGAACTTCCTGCTCTCATGGAAATCAGAGATCACACAGGCTTTTACAGAAGCTCCGTCTTCATCGAATGGTCCGAAACCGAGTCCTTTCATCAGCTCTGTAGCGTCTACTGCTGTAAGGTCGATACGCAGATCCGGCTTATCTGTTCCGTACTTTTCAAGTGCTGTAAGATACGGGATACGGACAAACGGAGCCTTAGTGGAACGGTCGTATGTACCGAACTTTTCAAAAATAGGAGGAAGGACATCTTCGCATACATCGAATACGTCTTCCTGAGTAGCAAATGCCATCTCCATATCGAGCTGGTAGAACTCACCAGGTGAACGGTCTCCTCTGGCATCCTCATCCCTGAAGCACGGCGCTATCTGGAAATATCTGTCGATGCCTGAAACCATCAGAAGCTGCTTGAACTGCTGTGGAGCCTGCGGGAGTGCGTAGAACTCACCAGGATGCTTACGTGCAGGTACCAGATAGTCTCTGGCACCTTCAGGTGAAGAAGCGGTAAGTATAGGAGTCGTGATCTCCATGAAGCCGTGATCCTGCATAGCTTCTCTTAAAGCGCGGATGACCTGGCTTCTGAGGATGATGCTATTTTTTACCTCAGGATTCCTCAGGTCTAAGTATCTGTACTTGAGTCTTACGCTCTCATCGGCTTCTCTACTGTGATTTATCTCGAAAGGAAGTGCCTCGTGGGTGCACTTTCCAAGAACTTTTACTTCTTCAGGAACGACTTCGATGTCACCTGTAGGCAGCTTCGGGTTCTTTGAGCTTCTCTCACGGACAGTACCTACTACCTGGATAGTAGATTCCTTTGTGATAGCCTTGAAGGCATTTACCATTTCCTCGGTGTCAGCAGTGATCTGTGTCACACCATAAAAATCCCTTAACACTATGAATGCAAGGCCTGCTCCGACCTCACGGTCATTTTCAAGCCAGCCGCAGAGGGTGACCTTTTTTCCGACATCTCCGATGCGAAGCTCTCCGCAGGTGTTAGTTCTCGATTGTGTCATTGTAAAACTCCTTTATCTCAGTATAGCCCGAGTCTGTAAGACCCTGCTTCTGGAATTTTTTATTTTTCTTCATACGCTCTATAAGGACTGTCTGTCCGTCAGCCCGAAGACTGTTCGCCTCTTTGATGACTGAAGCGAGCTTTCCGCTTTCGAGCTTTTTGTCGATAAGGAAGGCTGTCTTTGGTTTCTGCGGGATCTGGAAATCATGCTCTAAAAGAAGCATTATGATACGCTCGAATCCTATCGAGAAACCGCAGGCTGGCACTTCGTGTCCGGCAAAGCGGCCTACCATGTGGTCGTATCTTCCGCCGCCTCCACAGCTTCCGCCGAACTCCGGTATAGCTATCTCAAAAATAGTTCCGGTATAATATCCCATTCCCCTGACGAGTGTCGGATCGAATACCAGCTCGAAATCGGCAGTCTTGCAGTCATTTACATTCTCCGCGATCTCTTTCATGTTTGAAACGATCTCAGGGTCAAGGCTGTCACCAAGGATGGAAGCTAATGTCTCCACGCCTTCGGTCACGTCTTTTTTATCTTTTAACTGGTTAAAAATATCTAAGTATTTATCAACAGCCGCTGCATCGAAGCCCTCTTCGATAAGCTCTGACTTGACACCGTCGAGGCCGATCTTATCCATTTTATCGAGGGTGATGAAGAGGATATCGAACCTGTCCTCATCAAAGCCACAGTACTCAGCCATGGCCTTGAGGATCCTTCTCTCGTTTATCCTGATCTCGAATCCCTTGAAGCCTATCCTGTCCAGGCAGGTAGTAGTCGCAAGGATCAGCTCGATCTCGGCTAAGTCCGAAGGCTCTCCGAGGATATCTATATCGCACTGGGTAAACTGTCTGTATCTACCTCTCTGAGGTCTGTCAGCTCTCCATACATTTCCGATCTGGAGTGCCTTGAAAGGAGACGGCAGGTCATTCTCGTTATTCGCGTAGAATCTCGAAAGCGGAAGTGTCAGGTCGTAGCGCAGACCCATGTCTGAGACATCGAGGTCAGTCTTTGCATCCTCCAGGTGCAGCTTCTCACCGCGCTTTAATACCTTAAAGATCAGCTTCTCGTTCTCGCCGCCCTGGTTACTCGTCAGGTTCTTTATGTCCTCCATGCACGGAGTCTCTATTGGAGTAAAACCAAAGCCTCTGTAAGTATCTTTTATGATCCCGGTCACATAGTCGCGGATCTCCATCTCGCGAGGGAGGATATCCTTCATTCCGTTGACCGGCTTTTTCTTAAGTGCCATTATGTATCTCCTGTTACTTAGCTATCCAGTTTTCCCAATCCTTTACGATCGAGTCATCGTCAAAGTAGTTTATACGCATAACCTTCTGCATCTCATGGAGCGTCTGGTTCGTCTCTGCCACTGCGTGAGCCGTACCTGCCTTAAGTATATCATAGACATCAGGAATGCGCTTCTCCCACTCGTGTCTGCTCTCTCTTATCGGGTCAAGTACACGGTTCAAGACTTTGATCAGGAACTTCTTGCAGTCCATATCTCCAAGACCGCCCTTTGTGTAGTGTTCCTTCAGCTCGTCGAGGTTCGCGTAGTCAGGCCAGAACTCTGCGAAATCATCATCGGTAGCGAAAGCATCGAGATAGATGAATACGCAGTTTCCTTCGAGATGTCCCGGATCATCTTTTCTCAGATGCTGCGGGTCAGTGTACATGCTCTTTACTTTTTTCTCAAGAGAAGCAGGATCATCCGAGAGGTAGATGGCATTTCCCAAAGACTTGCTCATCTTAGCCTTGCCGTCGATTCCCGGAAGCCTCATGGCTGCCTTCGTATCCGGAAGCATAATCTCAGGCTCGACTAAGACTTCTCCGTAAGTCTGGTTAAACCTGCGGACTATCTCTCTCGCCTGCTCGATCATCGGTTCCTGGTCCTCTCCTACCGGAACACAGTTTGCCTTGAATGCAGTGATGTCAGCTGTCTGTGACACAGGATATGTGAAAAATCCTGCCGGGATTCCCTCACTTCCCGGCTTGTCAAAACCACGGAGAGTTATCTCGTTCTTTATGGTCGGATTTCTCGAAAGACGCTCTGTCGTAACCATATTCATAAAGTAAAAGGTCATGGCGTGCAGGGCCGGGATCTGTGACTGTAAGCAGATCGTGGTCTTATCCGGATCTATGCCGACTGACAGATAGTCAAGAGCGACTTCGATCATATTATCCCTGATCTTCTGAGGGTTCTTCGCGTTATCTGTAAGAGCCTGGTCATCAGCGATAAGGATATTTATCTCATCGAATTTGCCGCTGTTCTGAAGCTCCACTCTTCTGCGGAGCGAACCGACGAAATGACCTAGATGCAGCTTTCCGGTCGGTCTGTCACCTGTCAGGATTATATTTTTATTCTTCTGTTCTGCCAAAATGTGCCTCCTAGGATATCTTTTTAAATATCAGCGCTGTCATAGGCGGTGATACTATTTTTTCATCGGCTATGACCGGTTCCTTAGCGTTCCAGTAATCTGACCTCTCTGAGTCTATGCAGAGCTGCCACTTTCCCGAAGGAAGCGCCAGTGACTGCTGGTATGCTGAACCATTGAAGATCATCAGGACTTCTCCGCTCTTGTCTCCTCCCTGAACGAGCACCAGCCCTTCAGGAAGCGAATCAGCGCTGCCGCCCGAAACCCTGAAATCAGATGAAAGTCCGTCATCTGTCCGGTTCAGGAGCGGAAGTGACTTGCGGAAACCGATCAGTCCTCTGTAGTATTTTATCAGGTCAGAATGTGCGTAGAGTTCGTCCCACTTCACGGCGTTTTCTTCTATCGAAGCATTATATGAATTCTCATCACCGTTCTTCGTCCTGGCGCCCTCTTCGCCCGACAGGAAGAATACCCGTCCAGGGCAGCACAGGTAAATGGCTGCGCAGAGCCTGTTCTGTGCCAGACGCTTCTCCTCCGGATCGCCCACCGGTTTAAGCCAGTTGACGGCTGAGAGTTTGTCCCAGAGAGTCAGGTTATCGTGGCAGGACAGATAGGTAATGCTCTGCCCCGGGTTTTCTACCGGGAAATCACCTCCGCCTAAGCAGGAGAGGATTCCCTTTTTAAGCTCTGCAGCATCTCCGCCGCCATCGGCAAATCCTGACTCCTCTTTTTCAAAGACAGAACCCTTTACCGCATCCCTGATGCCGTCATTAAACATGCCGATCTCAGGATCCAGTTCTTTGAAGTGTGCCTTATCAGACGGAATGAACTTTCCCTCTATGTGGGTCTTATCCGCACCCCACGGCTCACCGTAGATAAGCTTCTCACCTTTTCCAAACTTCTCATCGAGAGAATTCTGGATGTCGTTCATCAGGGAAGTATCCAGGAGTCCCATCAGGTCGAACCTGAATCCGTCCATGTGATACTCGCTGGCCCAGTAGAGAACCGAATCCTTTACGAACCTGTGTGCCATCGGCATCTCAGAGGCGAAATCATTGCCACAGCCTGAACCGTTCGAAGGCTTCCCATCTTCGTCTACTCTGTAGTAATACCACGGAACTGTCTTCTGGAATGAAGAATCCAGGCTGTAAGTGTGGTTATAGACCACATCCATGATGACCCTGAATCCTGCCTTGTGGAGTGCCATGACTGCTTTCTTAAGCTCTGTGATGCGGACTTCTCCTCTGTAAGGGTCGCTGGAGTAGCCTCCCTCAGGGCAGTTATAGTTCACCGGGTCGTAGCCCCAGTTAAACGGCTCTCCGGCCTTCCCGCCTTTCAGATGATCTGCAAATGAAGCTGCCTCATCGACACTTCCGTAATCATAGACAGGCATCAGCTGGATATGTGTAACGCCTAAATCCTTTAAGTACGCGATTCCGGTCTTTGCAGACTTGTCTTCTCCGTTCAGGTATGTCTTTTCCTTTGTAAAGGCAAGGAACCTGCCCCTTACATCATCCGGAAATCCGCCTGACTTGTCCCATGAAAAATCCTTCACATGGACTTCGCAGATCACGGTATCATCAGTCTTTGCCGGCGGACGGTCTTCTATCCAGCCTTCAGGATCTGTGGTACGCAGGTCTATCACCATGCTGCGTTTTCCGTTCACACCACAGGCCTTTGCGTAAGGATCAGCCGTAATGACTTTGCCGTCTTCGTGCTCTATCTCGAAGTCATAATAAGTGCCGGACAGATTTTTACGGCTGTGAAGCGTGAACACGCCATTTTTTCCGTACTGCATCTGATAGACGATGATAGGCTCGTCTTCTTCTGTCCCATCTTCTTCCCTCGACCCATGTGAAAAAAGTCTGAGGCTTACATTCAGGGCACACGGACTCCAGAGCGCAAATGTCGTTCCACTGTCGTCGGCAAAAGCTCCCAGACGGCCGTTATGATCATATTTTGATGAAAAAGAACTACTCAGGTAAAAATCTTTCCATTCTCTTGGTGTACGGCTCATTACTTGTACTCCCTTACATGGTGGTCTTCTATACAGCCTGCCCTTACCAGGTTCTTATAGCCTTCCTTCCTGAAGAGCTTTACAGCCTTCGAAGGTCTGGTGTTATAGTCACCGTAGATGTATATCGTCGTCTCAGGATCCGGGATACGGTTGTGGATCGTCGATACATTATTCATAGGGACGTTTATCGCCTGCGGGACATGGTCCTTTTTGAATGTCTCCTTATCCCTGATATCCACGAGTACTGTGCCTTCTGTGGTACGAGTGATATTTATCGCCTGGTTTAAGGTTATCTCTTTTGTTCTTGAAAAAATACCCATACATAGTAAAAGGGCGCCTTGGCGCCCTCAACTTTAATCTCTATAAATCAGTCATCCTCTGCTTTATCCGGTCTAAAACCCTCTCAGGAACTGTACCGTCCTGATAAAGGTCTTTGAACAGGCTCTCTGAATCTAACAGTGCTGTCACATCCAGCCACCCGCCGTTCCGGAATTCCTCATCGAATATACCAAACACTTTCCTGTCTGAAAGCAGATCCTTCAGAGGAACATTCTCATACTGCATTTAATCGATCTCCATTTCAGACTCTCTTCAGATACTCTCCTGTACGTGTATCGATCTGAAGCTTATCTCCTGTATTTACGAAAAGAGGTACCTGAACTTCAGCACCTGTCTCGAGTGTAGCAGGCTTCGTAGCACCGGTAGCTGTATTTCCCTTAAGTCCAGGCTCAGTATCTGTAACCTCAAGCTCTACGAAAAGAGGAGGCTCTACGGCGAATACATCTCCGTTGTGTGAGCAGATCTTTACCATTTCGTTCTCTTTAACGAACTTCAGTGAATCTCCGATGTCTTCCTTTGGAAGTGAGATCTGGTCGTATGTCTCTGTATCCATGAAGTAATACAGGTCACCGTCATTATACAGATACTGCATATCTCTTCTGTCGATGTGTGCCTGTGGGAACTTCTCTGTAGGACGGAAGGATGTCTCGATGACTCCGCCGTTCTTTATATCCTTGAGCTTTGTACGAACGAATGCTGCACCTTTTCCAGGCTTTACATGCTGGAATTCGATGATCTGATAAACCCCGTTATCGTACTCAATAGTAATGCCGTTTTTAAAATCGCCGGCTGTAACCATATAAAAACCTCCTTGCGTCTTTTCAAAAATTACCCATATATTCTACATGAAACCTTTATTAAATGCAAGTATTTTTCAATGTAAAACAGGCTCTTCCACTTTTTTCATAAAAAAATCGCCGTCAGTAGACGGCGATCAGTGTATTTACATGGCAAAATCTTCGGTAGGTCGGAAAGCAGCAGTACTTTCTTTAGTGAGGCTCTGGTACTGTCCCATCAGCTCATCCTTACGAAGCTGTCCCAGGGTTCCCTCAAGGTCGAGCTCTGAAGGATCCTGTCCGCTCAGGTCAAAAGTCCTGTTCGGGTCATAGAGCTTAGCAAAATCATAAGCTCCGAATGATTCTTCCTGCTTCTTCTGAACCTTTGGAGCATTATCTGCTGCTTTCGCCGGTTCCTTTCCGTTGTCTGAGTAGGCGTTTGTAACGGCTGCAATATCGTCGTCTAACGGCTTCTGCCTGATAGCTGACGCATCATAAGCCTGCGCTCTGTTTGTATATGAAGTATTCGAAATAGCTGATATATTCATATAGGTCACCTCATTCATTTCTCCCGTCTCTTAGTTCCTGTACATTATACATATCGGCAGTTCCGCGAAAAGTTTATGTATTTTTTAAAATACATGTGTAATTATCACTTATCACCGATCATTTTTCTCAGCTCGTTCATGAAGGTATTGGCGTCCTTGAACTCGCGGTAAACCGATGCAAAACGCACATAAGCCACCTGGTCGACGTTCTTGAGCTTATCCATGACTATCTCGCCGATCACAGAGCTCTCGATCTCACGCTCTTCTCTCGAAAAAATATCCTTCTCTATATCATTTATCATCTTCGTGATCTGCATGGCGGATACAGGCCGTTTGTAGCAGGCTGCAAGGATTCCCTTTTCTATCTTCGTCCTGTCGTACTGCTGGCGTCCCTGATCCTTTTTGATCACGATAAGAGGGATAGTCTCGACCTTCTCGTAAGTAGTGAAACGCTTGTTGCAGTCGTCGCAGTGACGGCGGCGCCTGATCGAAGTATTGTCATCAGCCGGCCTGGAGTCTATAACTCTGGTATTATCCGACCCACAATATGGACATTTCATACTAGCTTACTCCTTCCTCAGACGTTAAAGCGGAATAAAATAACGTCCCCGTCCTGGACCACGTACTCTTTTCCCTCTGTCCTTACGAGACCTTTTTCTCTGGCTGCAGCCATGGAACCGCACTCCATCAGGTCTTTGTAAGCAACAGTCTCAGCGCAGATAAAACCTCTCTCAAAGTCAGAATGGATCTTGCCGGCTGCCTGCGGAGCCTTCGTGCCCTTGGTAATAGTCCATGCTCTTGTCTCGTCCTCACCTGTGGTAAGGAATGAGATGAGACCGAGAAGTGAATATGATGCCTTGATCAGCTTGTCAAGTCCTGACTCTTTGAGTCCGAGATCTGACAGGAACTCCTTCTTCTCCTCTGGATCATCAAGCTCTGAGATCTCCTGCTCTATCTCAGCGCTTACTACAAAGACCTCTGAACCATCGGTCTTCGCGTAGTCTCTTACTGCCTGTACATGCGGATTTGAAGCTCCGTCATCTGCTAAGTCATCCTCGGCTACATTTGCAGCGTAGATAGTAGGCTTTGCTGTAAGAAGATTGTATCCCTTCATCAGCTCCTCTTCGTCCTCATTTTCACACTCAAAGGCCTTTGCCATTTTGCCCTCTTCGAGGAATGGCTTTAACCTCTCGAGAAGAGCCACTTCTGGCTTTAATGTCTTGTCCATATTGGACTGCTTCTTTATCTTCTGGTAGCGGCGGTCGAGAACCTCCATATCAGAGAAGAGAAGCTCGAGATTTATCGTCTCGATATCTCTCTTCGGATCGATGCTTCCGTCTACATGGACGATGTTCGAATCCTCAAAGCAGCGTACCACATGGATAATGGCATCGCACTCACGGATATTCGCGAGGAACTGGTTTCCAAGTCCCTCACCTTTGCTGGCGCCCTTTACGAGTCCAGCGATATCGACGAACTCTATGACAGCAGGGATCGTCTTCTTGCTGTGGTTCATCTCGGTGAGTTTTTCAATTCTCTCATCCGGGACATTTACGACTCCGACATTCGGATCTATCGTGGCAAACGGGTAGTTCGCTGCGAGCGCTCCCGCCTTGGTCAGTGAGTTAAAAAGTGTGCTCTTGCCTACGTTTGGGAGGCCTACGATTCCGAGCTTCATGGTTTAAAAAATCTCCTTCTTATGACATATATTTGCTAACATTTGATGAATCGACCGGTTCAAACGGAACCCAGCCGTATAACAGGCTTGACGGAACTCCGCTGATGCCCTTGGCTGACTTTCCGCTGCCAAGTGCCTGAGCTATCTCTACGGCTTTCTTTGCCTGACCCTTTGCATTCTGGAAAACTGTGTAGCTCATTTTTCCATCGGCGATGGACTGGCAGCCATCTGCCGTAGCATCGACTCCGGTAACAGGTATCTGTGACGGGTCAAGACCATTATCCTCTAACGCCTGAACAGCGCCTAAAGCCATCGTGTCGTTATTGCACAGGATAGCGTCTACAGACTGACCAGTCTTAAAGAACAGGTCGAGCTTGTGGCGGGCTTCGGTATCTGTCCAGTTACAGTAATCCTGGAAGAGGATATTCACCTTGACGCCCTCACGCTTGAAAGTGTTCTTGTTCGAGAGAGTTCTCTGGATAGTAGCTGAATGCCCCTTCTCTCCCTCGAGGATCACGATATTAAGCTCTTTCTTTCCGACTTTTTTGATGACGTACTCAGCCTGAAGCTTTCCGCACTGCTCCTCGTCTGAAGCTACATACATATACTTATCTGCTTTAAGAGCACTCTCATCCGGCTGGTTATTTACATAGATGATCGGAAGGTCTCCTGCTGCAATCTCTATCTGCGGAGCTGTTGTCGCATCAGCGAGACGGCAGATGATAGCTGAATATCCGCCTGCAGCTGCTTTTCTGGCAGCTGCTGCCTGCTTCTCTACGTCATTGCCGCACTCCTGGTCATCTATCTCGACTCCGGCACTCTGTGCCTCGCTCTTTATGGCTGTCATCAGTGACTTTCTGTAGGCGTCTTCCTCATCTGTTCCGATAATCATTATCTTGCCACCGCCAGCGGTTGATGCAGAGCCTTTTGATGAGGCAGTGCATCCTGAAAGGAGGCCTGCGCTCATCGCAAGAATGCCCGCGAAAGCTGCTAGTTTTTTAACAAAAGATCTCTTCATTACGATCTGCCTCCTCAAATCTTAAACTCATTTACATATCCGGTCAGTGTATCTGAAGTATCGGCGAGCTCTCTCGAGTTATCCTTTACTTCCTGGCTCGACTTAGTGATGTTCTCGGCCTTTTCTACCATATCCTCAGAAGTCTTCAGGATCTCATCTGAAGAAGCTGCCTGCTCCTCAGAGATGGCTGCTACGTTGGCAGCCACGTCGTTTACCTTATCGACGTCAGTTACCATATCATGGATGATCTGGTCTGACTCCTGGATATTCTTGTAGATATCATCGAAGGTAGAAACAGCTGTATTTATAAGCTCTGTGTTTGCCTTGATGCTCTCGGCACTGTTGTTGGCCTGGTCGACTACCTTTGCGATAAGTCCCTTGACCTGAGTGATCAGCTTCGAGATGTTCTGGGCGCTGTCAGCTGAATTCGAAGCCAGAGAACCGATCTGGGATGCAACGACTGCGAATCCCTTGCCGCTCTCTCCTGCTCTTGCAGCCTCGATCGAGGCGTTGAGTGAGAGAAGGTTCGTCTCATCAGCGATCTCTGAAATGACTTCGACGATCTTCGTGATCTCCTCTGAAGCGCTTCCTACTTCACCGATGCTGTTTACGAGCTCGGTGTTTGCCTCTTCGATCTCGCACATAGCCTTTGACAGCTTCTCCATGTCGTCACGGCCCTTCTGTGAGAGCTCTACGGTTGACTTCATCGAATCGTTTGCCTTCGATGACTTATCCTTTGTATCAGATACGACCATGGCAAGGGTCGTAGCGTTTTCCGCGATATCGTTTACTGCTTTTGACAGCTGATCTACAGTCTCATTCAGGTTCTTCATCGCATTCGACTGTGACATCGAGTCATCAAGCATCGACTTCGATACTTCGTCTGAAGAATCCGACTGCTCTTTGAGCCTTGCTGACTCGTCGTTTATCTTCGAGAGCATGGCACGCATCTTCTTTACGAACTCAGCCACAGAGCCAGACATAGCACCGATCTCGTCGTTTGACTCCTGCTTTACATCGATAGTAAAGTCGCCGTTGCTCATGGCAGTGATGTTCTTCGTGATGTCAGAGATAGGATCTGTAACCTTCTGTACTACAATGCTGATCAGGATAGAGATGAGCACTGCTGCTATAACTCCCAGGATGATAAGCAGAGTAGTCATCTGACTTACTCCTGCAAAAATAGTACTCGTCGGGATGTACGACACGAGAAGCCAGTCTGTTCCCTCGATCTGCTGGAAAGCCACGAGGTTTTTAGCTATAGTGTCGTTCTCATAATTCATCGTAGCCACATGCCCTGCTATTCCCCTGAGGAGATCAGAAGATGAATCCCGTCCTAAAGTCTTTCCGGCAATGGTATTATCCGGACTTGCGAGGATAGTGTTATCGTCAGTATCGATAAGCATGGCCCTGGCGTCTGTCATTTTGACACCGGAGTTTACTATCGTAGAGATCTTATCGAGTGACAGGTCTGCTCCGATGACTCTGATCTCGTCAGAACCGTCATCGATCATACCAGTAGCGGAGATGACCTGTGCTCCATCGTCATTTTTATATGCTGCACCAAAATGCATGGAAACTGAAGTAGTACCCTGCTTGTACCAGGTGGAATTCAACGGGTCTGTAGTCGAGAACTTCGAATCCTTAGGCTTTATGACCTGTCCTGATGCTGTGCCGATATGCATTCCATCGGCGGCGTTTGAATTATAGCCGTAAGTCGCGTCGATAATGGACTGAAGCTCCTTATCGTCTGGCTTCGTCTGTTCGATCATGTACTTGATAGATGAAAAATCGGCGAGATTTTCGTTCATCCATGCGCTGATATTATCAGCCTGGTTCCCGATAGATGATGACAGCTCGTCTGTCGCCATCTGGCTGATCCTTTTCCTTGATGAGTACGCGGATATGACAATGAGCACTAAGATCATGATCAGTACTACCGGTACTATCAGGCCCATGAGTTTTGCTCTGATAGAGCTCTTCTTCGCTCCGGAAACCGGGGCATTTGCTGCTTTTTTCTTCATGTAACCTCCTGAAACGTTACTATTCACGGCACCTCCCCAATCAGACCGCAGACCAACCGCGCTTACGCGCGTTTGCCGCATCTTCGATGCTAAAAGTCTGCGGTTGCTGGGGAGGTTCCTGCTTCACAGGCTGGCTTCTGTGGGTATTCAAACGTCCGCACAAGTGCGTCCGTCGTGAACCCCCACAGAAGCCTGCCGTGAATAGTAACCCTGAAACCATATCCCCTTTTGTATTAAAACGCTCTTATGATATAATACACCAAAAGGAGAAAAAAATGAACATTAAATTACTAAAAGAAGACGATTATATTTCTGTTATGAATTCAGAAAATAAAAAATGGCGGGAAGAGAACGTAAAGCAGGGGACTTTTAAGAGCTTTGACGGCACAAAGATAAATTACTACTACGCTATTCCGAAAGAGCGTAAGGGAAATATCATGATGTTCCACGGCTACTCCGAGTTTTTTGGCAAATACCATGAGATGGCGTGGTATTTTTTCCAGGAGGGATATGCTTTCTTCTTTATAGAAATGCGCGGTCACGGGTATTCCCAGCGTTTCATCGACAGGATGGACTATGTCTGGGTTGACACCTACGATAACTACGTCGACGATCAGAAGGCTTTCTATGACAAGGTCGTAAAAGACAGGCTCGGCAAAAAGCCACTCTACCTGTTCTGCCACTCGATGGGAGGAGCAGTCGGTGCCCTCTTCCTTGAAAAATATCCGGACATCTTTAAAAAGGCTGTCCTCAGTTCTCCAATGCTCCAGATAAATACAGGTTCCTACCCGAGGCTCGTCGTGCGAGCTGTCATGTGGTACGCCCGTCGCCGCCGTCTTGAAAAAATGCCAGGTCCCGGCCAGCGAGAGTGGGACCCTGATGACAGGGCTGACCGCGAATACACCTATTCGAAGGCGAGATACGACTACGTAAAGGAGATGCAGCTAGAGGATGTCCACCACCAGACCTGCTGCGCGACCTTCGGCTGGATGGATGCGTCCTTTAAGGCCGACAGGAAGCTGGTGCGGAATGCTTCGAAATGCGTGACACCTGTCCTATTATTCCAGGCAGGCGCCGATACGCTCGTCACTGCCAAAGGCCAGAACAGATTCGCAAAAAAAGCGCACGACGTGACTGTCGTGCGCTACGAAAAGGCCGCCCATGAGATCTTCTCAGACGCCTATGATACAAGAGTCGATTACTTCACCAGACTCTTTACTTTTTTGCAAAGCTGAGAAGTCTGCTTACATTTATCTCAAGCTGCTCACGGGTCACTGTGCCGAGCTCAAGTCCCGTGAGTATGTCTTCATAATCGTGCCTGCTGCCCGGCATGAAAAGCGTGGTTCCGGCTGCTGCTACTTTTGCAGGCTCAGGATATCCCCATTCCGAGTTCTTCTCGGACATGCCCGGCACTACCCAGTCTGTCATCAGCACTCCCTTAAATCCGAACTCGCGCCTTAAGATATCTGTCATCAGGTCTTTTCTCTCTGAGGTGTGGGTTCCGTTTATCAGGTTATAACTGCTCATCACAGATCCAGGCTGTGAGGCTCTTACAGCTATTTCAAATCCTCTTAAGTAAATCTCACGGAGAGCACGCTCGCTGGCGCAGGAGTTGCTGACCATCCTGTTCGTCTCCTGATTATTCGCGGCAAAGTGCTTTATAGTCGTGTATCTGCCCTGATGCTTCTGGACTCCGTTTGTAACGGCAGCTGCCATATATCCGCTTATCAGCGGGTCCTCCGAATAGTACTCGAAGTTCCTTCCGCATCTGACGTCACGCTGGATATTAAGAGCCGGTGCCAGCCAGATATCTACTCCGTAGATCTCCATTTCAGAGCCTACTACATCTCCGCACTCTTCCGCAAAGTCAGTGTCCCAGCTCTGTGCAATGGCTGTTCCGATAGGGATAGCTGTTGCGAACTGGTACTTTATCTCTCCTCCGCTCTCTGTCCTCTTCTGAGCATTTCTGTACTGGATTCCAGGAATCACCTGGACTACCTTCGGACCGAATTCATAGAGTGAATTCATCATAGGATTTCCATACGAGTACGTACCGTCCTTATCGACTCCATACTTTCTGTCAAGTCTAAGCCCCGCAGGACCATCGGCCATCACCAGGCCGCGAATTCCCTTGTCCTTCTCTTCAAAAGTCTCGCCGGCACTTCCAGGAACCTTCTGTCCGGCAGCCCCGATAACAGATTCTATAGTGTTATCCTTATAGGCTCCAACTGAGAGCTTCGCGAGCTCCTCGTCCGGCATCTTCTTTACTGCTTCATCTATCTGATCAGGCTCATCGTAGTTTACATCTACGCATTCTATGTCATCCTGAGTAAACTCTATGACCTGGGCTTCGACTGCATCGTCCGGTATCACTCTCTTTTTTTCAGGAGTAAAGTCCGTAAAGTCTGTTTCTCCCAGAGCATTTCTTACCTGCTTTGTCTTTATATCCTCTGCTGTCCGCAGCACACAGACAGTCTTTACCTCATCAGAAGCCTCACCGACAGAAATGACTGTATCTCCGGCCGGGATGATATATGCTGCCGCAGCCTCGTCAAAGCAGGCTATGTCCCTAAGGTCTGCTTTTACAGAAACTGTCTTCTCCCTTCCGGCTTCAATGACCGGAGTCTTTGCGAACCCTGCCAGAACCCGGAGCGGCTGGTCTATCCGATCATCCGGAAGCGAGGCATAGACTTCTACGACTTCTCTGCCTGCAAAACTTCCAGTATTTTTTACCTTTGCGTTTACGGTCAGGATCCCGTCATCTAATGAAGCATCCTTTGGAGTCACCTTAAAGTCAGTGTAGCTCTTTCCATATCCGAACGGGAAAAGAGGCTTTGCTCCCTCAGTCCCGTAATATCTGTATCCGACATAGATGCCTTCACCGTAACGGGTGTTATTTTTCTTTGCGAACTCTCCTACCGACTCACGGTCCTTCCATGAAACCCACGAAGCGGACAGCTTTCCTGAAGGATCTGCTTTTCCTAAAAGGATGTCAGACAGGACTACTCCCGTAACCGCTCCAAGCTGTGATAAAAGCAGGATATTATCAACTGCGTCTGCTACAGGCGATAAGTCCACCGGACCGCCTACATTCAGGACCAGCATGAATTTTTTATAGTCAGCCTTAAGCTGCAGGATGTCGCTTATCTCAGTCTTTGTCAGCAGGAAATCTCCGCGGATCCCCTGTCTGTCTGTTCCCTCACCACAGACACGGGAGAGCACGTATATGGCCACGTCGCCGCTACCAGTCGGAATGTCATACTCAGGCTCTGTCTCTATTTTTCCCATCGAATACTGGATCGGGTTCATGCCGGACTTCATGGCCTCTTCTTTTATCTGCTTTACGAAGCCCGCATGGTTTTCTTTTTTTACCCGGTCGTACTCGTCCATCCACTCCTTCGTCGTCACCGTAAATCCAGCTCTCGTAAGCCCCTTCTCAGCTGTCACGTAGAATCTCGAATTCACATCTCCGGAACCCGTTCCGCCTTTAAGCGTGTGTCTCGCGCCGTTTCCGTAAAGTCCTATCGCGCATGGTCCTTCAAGAGGAAAATCCCCGTTCCTCTTTAAGAAAAGTGTGCAGCCAGCGGCTCCCCTTCTCATCTCTCTTATATGCTTTTTTTCATGATCTAAAAGTTTCATAAGGCCTCCTTTTTCTTATTAACAAATCTGATAAAATCCATTATAATGTGCAAAGGAGGTTTTTACAATGAATAATTTCGTATATGACATCCCGACAAAAGTCTATTTCGGGAAAGATGAAGAACTGAATGTGGGGAAATACTTAAAGGAATTCGGCGCCACAAAGGTGCTCCTTCACTACGGCGGTCACTCCGCTGAAAAGAGCGGTCTCCTTGGAAAAGTGCGGAAGGCCATGGATGATGAGGGCATCCCTTTTGTAGAGCTCGGCGGCGTTCGTGCAAACCCTTCGATCGAGCTTGTCCGCAAGGGAGTTAAGCTCGCCATCGATGAAAAAGTAGATTTCATCCTGGCCGTAGGAGGCGGTTCTGTAATGGATTCGTCAAAGGCCATCGCTCACGGCGCCGCAAATCCTGGAGTTGATGAGTGGGACCTTCAGCTTAAAAAAGTGCCGTTCACGAAATCACTCAATAAAGGCTGCATCCTGACCATCGCCGCTGCAGGTTCTGAGATGAGCGATTCCTGTGTCATCTCAAACGACGAGCTTCATATGAAAAAAGGCATCAACTGCCCTCAGAACAGGATGAACTTCGCCATCGAAAACCCGTGCCTTACCTTTACAGTGCCAAAATACCAGACAGCCTGTGGCGCAGTCGATATCACTATGCACACTCTCGAGAGGTATTTCAATAAAGGCGATCACACTGAGCTTACCGACGCGCTTGCCGAAGCAGTCATGAGAGAAAATAACAAAGCAGGAAAGATCTGTGTAGAAGACCCTGAAAACTACGATGCCCGTGCCACTATGATGTGGGCGAGCTCGATAGCTCACAATGACCTGACAGGGCTCGGCCGCGGCAAATTTTTACAGCTGCACCAGTTCGAGCATGTGATAAGCGCTGTCTATCCTGAAGTCGCACACGGAGCAGGACTTGCTGCACTCTGGCCAGCCTGGGCGAGATATAATATGCCTTATAACAAAGACCGCTGGGCGAAGTTCGCGAAGAATGTCTGGGGCGTGGACTGCGACGAAGCCCATCCAGAGATCGGTGCCTCAAAGGCTATCGACATGCAGGAGGACTACTACCGTTCGATCGGTATGCCAGTTACTCTGCGTGAGCTCTCTCCGAAGATCACTGAGGATGATCTGACGAAGTTCGCAGATATGGTGTCTGAAAACGGCAATCGTGTCTTAGACGGTCCTAAACCGCTTGACCGAAACGACATTCTCGCCATCTACAAAGAAGCATTTTAACTTTCTGCTGGCCTCGAGCCGCACGACTGCACTATTATCTGACATAAAAAAGCCCCTGATCTCATATGAAATCGAGGGGCTTTTTTGCCGGATCTTTATTCAAATCTCTCGTCGATAACTCTCTTTGACTTCTTCTCAGAGCGCGGCAGGACGCCGATCTCGACTACTTTTACGATAGGAGTGAAGCCTATGCGCGCCTTTACCTTCTCTGCTACTTCTTCCGCAAGCTCTGCGAAATCCACAAGTCCTGTTGTAGCCTCGACATAGATACGCATTGTATCCTTTCCGTCGAGATGTGAGATACGGATCTGGTACTCGCTCGAGAGGTCATCGAAGGTCGCAAGGATCTCTTCTATCTGCTTAGGGAAGACGTTTACACCCTTTATCTTCATCATGTCATCAGAACGTCCCATGATCGTGTCTATTCGAGGATACTTACTGCCACAGGCGCAGTCTCCCGGAATGATACGCGAGATATCATGCGTTCTGAATCTGATCAGCGGAGCTCCCTCCTTCACGAGCGTCGTAATGACTATCTCGCCCCAGGTGCCGTCCGGTACGTTCTCACCTGTCTCTGGATTTATGATCTCGAGATAGATGTAATCGTCCCAATAGTGCATTCCGCACTCATACTTACAGCTGATACCGATACCAGGTCCGTAGATCTCGGTAAGTCCGTAGATATCGTAGATCTCGATCCCGAGTTCTCCCTTGATTCGGTTTCTCATCTTCTCGCCCCAGCGCTCGGAGCCGATGATGCCCTTTTTCAGATATATCTTATCTCCTAAGTCTTCCTTCTCTATCTCCTCGGCGAGAAGAAGGGCATAGGAAGAAGTCGAGCATAAAACTGTCGTCTTCATATCCTGCATGAACTGAAGCTGCTTCTTTGTATTTCCGGGACCCATAGGAACAGCCATTGCTCCGAGCCTCTCGCAGCCAGCCTGGAATCCGATACCGGCAGTCCAGAGTCCGTATCCCGGAGTGATCTGTACCCTGTCCTTATCTGTGACTCCTGCCATCTCATAACAGCGTTTGAACATCTCGGCCCAGTCATATACGTCCTTTGCAGTATAAGGAATAATGACAGGTGTACCGGTAGTTCCGCTCGAAGAATGGATGCGGACTATTTTTTCTTCAGGCACAGCCATAAGTCCAAGCGGATAAGCATCGCGCAGATCCTGTTTCTGCGAAAAAGGAAGCGCCTTAAATTCTTCAATAGTTTTAACTGCTTTAATGCCCGCTTCGCGAAGTTTTTTCCCGTAAAAATTATCCGACTTCTCCAGGCGTTTTACCTGGTCGTTTACCATTGCTAGCTGCTCGTCATTTATTTCCATAGTTTAATGCCCTCTCGTTTACTTCCCAGAGTTTCTCAGGAAGTCTGTCGTGTATCGCTTTCTGTATGTCTTCTGTCTCAAGTCCCAGCTCTCCGGAACGGACTGCCGCTCCTAAGAGAAGGACGTTTAAGACTTTTGAGTTTCCTATTTTCTCAAGTTCCTCGTCTGTCTCTATGACAGTCAGGTTCTGTACTTCTTTTTTCAGGTAATCGATCTGAGCCTGATCGTCGTACTCAGCTATCCCTATCATGGCTGACACCGGTTCCACCGGTCTGCGGCTTACGACTACGGCGCCTTTCTTTTTAAGGAACGGAAGCTGCCTTACTGCCTCACCCGGTTCGAAGGCGATGATAAGGTCTGCCTGACCCTTTCCGATAAGCGGTCCGTTTATGCCGTCTCCGATCTTTACATGAGAAAATACCGAGCCGCCGCGCTGCGCCATTCCTATGGTCTCAGCTGTCTCCACGTGCATTCCACGGTTCATCGCAGCAGCTGCGATAAGCTTGCTCGCAAGTATCGTTCCCTGGCCCCCGACTCCACAGAGGATTATATTCTTACTCATTATGACCACCTCCGCTTATAGCCTGTACCGGACAGATCTGCTCGCAAAGAGCACAGCCGGTACAGAGAGTCTCATCTATCGAAGCCTTTCCGTCCTTAAAAATCAGTGCCGGGCATCCCAGTTCATTGATACATCTCTTACATCCGATACACTTGTCAGGATCTATGTGTGACTGGCCTGACTTCGGCTTGAACTTTACGATGCATGGCGACTTGAAGATGATAGCCTTGACTCCCGGCTCATCTGCTACCCGCTTAACCGTTTCAACGGCCTTATCGAAGTCCAGCGGATCTACCGTCTCTACCGTCGTAAGTCCTATGGCGCGGAGGATTTTTTCGATGCTTACCTTGTCTACTACATCGCCCATCAGGGTATGTCCCGTACCCGGATGCGGCTGATGCCCGGTCATCGCAGTTGTCGAATTATCCAGGACTACAAGCGTCATATCAGCCTGATTATAATAGGCGTTTATCGTTCCTGTGATCCCCGATGCAAAAAATGTCGAGTCGCCGACAAACGCAAAGGCCTTTGTATCAGGCTCCATTCTGTTTACACCCTGAGCCATATTGATCCCGGCTCCCATGCACAGGCACGTATCAGTCATATCGAGAGGATGAGCGTTTCCCAGTGTGTAGCAGCCGATGTCTCCACAGTAGATGGTCTTTTTTCCCTTCATAGCCTGCTTTACAGCATAGAAGCTGGCACGGTGAGGACAGCCTGCGCAGAGGACAGGAGGTCTTACCGCAAGCTCAGGAGGATCATCTCTTTTCACCTCATCTGAAGCTGCACCGGTTGCTAAGAACTTCGCTATATCAGCCTTCACCGAATCTACTGAATTCTCACCCGACGGCTTTACATCGCCGGTGAGTTTCCCACGGATCTTTACATCGAGTCCGTATTTTCCGCAGATGAAGATCAGATTTCTCTCGATCACCGGATCAAGCTCCTCGATGCAGAGCACTTCGTCCTTTCCCTTTAAGAATTCAAGCGCCAGCTCTTCCGGGAAAGGGAACGGAGTTGCAACCCTTAATATATCTGGGGCTTCACTATCTCCAATCGCATCAAGCATATACTCATAGTTGATTCCATGAGTAGCTATCCCCTTTTTCCTATTCCCTATCCCCTTTTTAACGAAGTTTCTCTTATATTCTGAGAATACCTTAGTCAGGTCTGCATTTCTCTTCTCTATAAGAGCATGGTTCTTTACAGAAAGGCGCGGAAAAATAACCCACTTCGAGGCATCCTTTACAAAGCCCTCAGGCTTCGTCTGGTAATACTCGGATGGTTCTTTTACCTCTATGGATTCGTATCCGTGATCGACTCTTGTGGTCGGACGGAAAAATACAGGGGTGTGATATTTTTCAGAAAAGTCGAAAGCCTCCTGTATCATCTCATAGGCTTCGTGAACTGAACCCGGATCAAAGACCGGGACTTTGGAATACATACCGAACGTTCTGGTATCCTGTTCGGTCTGACTTGATATAGGGCCCGGGTCATCAGCTACTACTATGACCATACCGCCCTTTACCCCGATGTATTCGAGGCTCATAAGTGGGTCGGATGCTACATTCAGCCCAACCTGCTTCATGGTCACAAGTGACCTGGCTCCGGCGAGGGATGCGCCTGCTGCCATCTCAAGGCCTGCCTTTTCATTTACAGACCACTCGACATAGACGTCGCCGGGATTTCTCTTTGCTATCGTCTCAAGTATCTCCGTAGAAGGAGTCCCCGGATACCCTGCAGCAGCGTCAACACCGGCTGCCAGGGCTCCGAGGGCGATAGCTTCATTTCCCATCAGAAACTCTTTGTGCATACATACTACCTTTCTAAAAACGTATGGTAGTATTGTAGCTCTTTTTCGTTCTTTGGGCAATAAGCGATGCTTATCTGTCGTGATAGATCTCATGGATAGCATCTTTCATTTTTTCATCGATGTCCATCTGATCTATACGGTTAAGGAATTCATCATCTGAGAGACTTTTTACGCTCTCCCAGATCCTGTCCTTGTCTACTATCTCTGTCCATGCATACTGGATCAGATCGAGCACTTCGTTCTTGTGGTCATTGTGCGCGAGCTTTACCTGACGTATCTCTACAGAGTAGCCGTGTCTTCCGACAATGCCGCATTCTATGACAGCTTCGTGTCTCTTTTCATCGACTACGAGATCACCAGTCGTGGTCACTCCCATCAGATGCAATCTGTACCTGCGGTTTTCAGGGATAAAGGTCGCATTGCCCTCAGGCTTTCCGATCTTTACCTCAAGAGTCTCTTTTTTCTCATCGAAGTGCATGCTTATCTCTGTGGTCGCGCAGATGCCTTTTCTGTAGTCTGTCGTTATGCCGTCATCCTCGTACAGAGTAAAATCTCCGTCGCGTCCTGCTCCTAAGAAGAGGTCGATGGTCCCAGGATTTTTTCTAGCGTTCGTATCTTCAGAAGAAGCTAGCGGAAGGATGCCGCCTTCTTTTAGAAGTACCGGGATCTCATTCAGTCTCCTGTACATTCTTCCGTGATAAGGGCCTTCATAGATACGGCCGGTCGGCACATCTATAAACCTGCCTTCAGGCAGATACATGAAGGTATCGGCCATACGAAGCCTCTTATCTATAGGCTTTGTGACTGCTCCTACTACGAGCTGTGAGCCGAACCAGTAGCAGTTTCCTGTATCGTAGGCCGATGTGTCATCAGGCGACTCGTAGTACATCGGGCGGATAAGCGGTATATCTTCTTTCCAGTTCTCGTAGTTCATCGTGTAGAGATACGGGATCATGCGATGTCTCAGCCGCATAAAGTTATCGATGACAGCCCTGTAAGGCTCATCGAGTTTCCACGGCTCTTTGATAAAGAACGGGCTTGCCGAAGAGTGGAGGCGCATGATAGGAGAAAATACTCCGAACTGGATCCAGCGGGTAAGTCTCTCATCGTCTTTATCTCCAAGCATATGTCCGCCGATATCGTGGCTCCACCAGCCATAGCCGACATTTGATGCTGTCTGGGTAAACCATGGCTGGAATCCGAGGCTGTCCCAGTTGGAATAGGTATCTCCAGAAAAACCGATCGGATATCTGTGGCTGCCCGGACCTGCGTACCTGGAAAAGATCATCGCACGCCTGCCCCTGTCCTGCTGATCCATGAAATGGTAGTGGTTACAGAGCCAGAGTGGGTCGACATTGCTCTTTCCCATCTGGGTTCCCTGCTGCCAGTCTATCCACCAGAAGTCTACTCCGTCCTTTTCATACGGGTGTATCACAGAGTCGAAGTATGCATTCCTTAGTACCGGATCTGAGAGATCAAACGGTACAGGCTCTTCTGTAGCTGGATCTATCCCGGCAGCCTTAGCAGCCTCCGGATACATGCTCTCGAATGCTCTTATGCCGTCAGCCGGATGCAGGTTCAAAGTCACCGCAAGTCCGCGCTCATGGAGTTTTTCAAGAAAGCGCCTGTAGTCAGGGAAGAACTCGCTGTTCCAGGTAAAGCCTGTCCAGCCGTTTCCGTACTTCGGGTCTATATCAGTTAAGTGCCAGTCCATATCTATGACACCGACTGATATAGGAACCTTCTCAGCATCGAAGCTGTCGAGCATCTCTATATAGCTGTCTTCGGTATATTTTTCGAATTTGCTCCACCAGTTACCCAGAGCATAGCGCGGGATCATCGGAGTCTTTCCGGTAAGAGCCGCAAAAGCTTTAAGGCCAGCCTTATAGTCCTTGCCGTATCCAAAGAAGTAGACATCAATCTCGTTATTATTCCTGTCCTCTGTCTCACCATTATCTAAAAGAATAGCGGTCTTTGAGTCGTCGATAATGGATGTACCTTTCCATGAGAAAAGTCCCTTATCGAGAGGAATGGCTCCGTGAGTGTTATCGAGGGTGCGCACAGTTCCGAAGAAGTTCCCCTCGCCGTTTCCATAAGCGTCTCCAAAATTCCAGACCTCGCCGCTGTCCTTTAAGGTTATAGTAAAGCCCTGTGATGAGAATGGTCTTTCGTCATAACTGAGAGAAAGCTTATCTGTTTCGAGGATAAGCTTTCCATTTTCTTCTTCAGCCGTGAAATCTACTTTTTTAAAGGATCTGTTGATCACATTCAGTGTCTTTTCATCGGTGAAGTCATTATTCTTTTCGTATTCGAGCCGAAGGAGGCGGTCAGTGAGAACACTGACCCTCCATCCTTCTCCCGTAACAATATTATTTGTTCTTGTTATATGTGTCATAAGCGTCCTGCTGTATCTTCAGGAAGTCCTGAAGTCCCATACTGTCGAGCTGCCTGATGTACTTATCCCACTGCTCGTCTACGCCGCCATCTGTAACCCACTTAGCCTGAGTAGAGTCTACGTAGTTGCTGATGTCTCCGTAGAGAGTAGACAGTGTCTGCAGCTGGTCTGCTGTGTAAGAAACGTTCGGATATGCTTCCTGTGCTAATGGAGCGAAGTCCTTATCAAGAGCGAGCTTTGAAGCGTCACCGTTGTTTCCGTCATACTTTACCTTATCGTTAAAGCCATCTTCTACATACTTTGGTCCGAAATCACGGAGTGACTGTACCCAGGCGAAGGTATCTGCTGAGCTTCCGTCATCCGGCTTTAAGATTTCATAACCATCATCAGTCTTTTTAACTGCTTTGTCAAATGGTCCATAGTAGTTCTGGATAGAAGCGTCATCTGTGTAGAAAGAGTCAGCCCACTTCAGAAGTGTATCAGGATCCTTGCAGGCTGTAGTTATTTCGAACTCATAACGTCCGTAGTTCCAGTGCTCTGGGTCTGATGTAACATACTGCTTTCCATCCGGTCCCTTGAGTGCAGGAAGCGCTACATACTGGTCAGCGTTTGCACCGAAGGTAGCGTCCATTGTCCATCCTGGAGCAACACCGACGATCGGAGTTTTGTTCATAAGCTTTGCGTCACGCATTGAGTCATCCTGAGTGAAGATCTCCTTATCGATAAGTCCCTTCTCATATGCCTCGTGCATAGCCTTGATACCGTTCTTATACTCATCAGATGTCGGAAGGAATACCGGCTTGCCATCCTTGATGGTCATCTCATAGGTATTATCTGCTCCAACAGTTGTGCCGAATGGCAGGCAATAATAATACACGCTGTCCGCATAACCTTCGCCAAATGGAATCTCATCTGTCTTGTCTCCGTTTCCGTTAGCATCCTCGTTCTTGAATGCTTCAAGAACCTTTACGAACTCATCATAAGTAGTAGGCATCTTAAGTCCTAAGTTATCGAGCCACTTCTTATTGATGAACATCTGGTTAGATACTGTAGGACGGCAAGGCTTCTTTGTAGGAAGTCCGTAGATATGTCCATCAGCAGATGTAGCAAGAGCCTTCATAGTAGGATCCTCTTTCAGGATCTTTGACAGGTTCGGCATATCCTTTTCGATGTAGTCATCGAGCTGTAAGAATGATGAAGAGTTCTGCATGATATCAGACCCTGTCAGGCAGATAGAACCCATGAAAGCATCAGGAAGGTCGCTTCCAGCCATCATGACTGCCTTCTGATCAGTCCAGTCTGAGTTCAAGATTGTATCCCAGTTTATTGTGATACCCATCTTCTTTGCTGACTCATCAGGAAATCCCTTGTGGTAATCCTCGCCCCAGTCAGCCCATCTGACTGTAGCTACCTTGAAGCTGTCCTGCTTCTCACCTGACTTTGAGGCTGATCCGGAAGCACCACCCTTAGTGCTTCCGCATCCTGTCATGGCTGTCACTGCACAGGCAACTGCCAGCACCATTGCTACTACTTTCTTTTTCTGCATTTTTATTTTCCTCCTTCTGAAAAATATTTTAGCATTTTCGTTTATTCCTTAACAGCACCTATCATCACACCCTTGTTGAAATACTTCTGAAGGAATGGATAAAGGCACATGATTGGAAGCGTTGATATAACAATCGAAGCGTACTTCATCATGTCGGCGAGCTGTCTCTGTTCCTGAGCAGCCTTTCCTGTCGCTGCGCCGAGAAGCGACTGGTTCTGGATCAGGATCCTTCTTAAGAGAAGCTGAAGAGGGATCAGATCATCGCTCTTTATATAGATCAGGGCGTTGAACCACTGGTTCCACATCCAAACTGCCGTCCAGAGAGCTATAACTGCTACCACCGACTTTGACAGCGGAAGAACGAACTGGAAGAAATATCTGATAGTCGAGCATCCATCCAGCTGTGCTGCCTCCCAGAGGGATTCAGGGATCGACGATGAGAAAAATGTACGGCATACTATGATGTTATATGTCGATGTAATGAACGGAAGGATCAGAGCCCACATCGAATCGTAGAGACCAAACTGTCTTACTACGAAGTATGTAGGAATAAGTCCGCCGTTTATAAACATCGGGATCATATAGAACCAGCTGATCCATTTTCTGCCGGCTAAGTCCTTTCTGCCGAGAGCGTAACCGGCAGGAAGGTTTACCAGAAGTCCGACAACTGTAGCAACTATCGTGTAGATGATAGTGTTCAGGTAGCTTTTCCAGATAAGTGGCTGCTGGAAGAGCTTTGAATATCCCTGAGTATTGATGACCTTAGGCCAGAGCCATACCTTACCCTGGGCTACATCGGCAGGGTTCGAAAACGATGCGATGAGCACGAACCAGAGAGGATATAGGACTATGATTATCATTATGATAGCTATCGCATAGAAGATGATGTTCGTTACTTTATCTGTAGACGACAGCTTCACTTTATTCTGTTTTACTGCTACTGCTTTTGCACTTGCCATAACAAACCTCCTTAGAAAATACTCGTGTCAGTAGTCTTCTTCGAAATGAAGTTCACGAACAGGAGAACTGCTACATTGATAACTGTATTGAACAGGCCAATCGCAGTGGAAAGCGAGTACTGCATTCCCTGAAGACCCATCTTATACACGTATGTCGAGATGATTTCTGACTGGCTGATGTTCTGTACATTCTGCAGAAGGAAATCTTTCTCAAATCCGATTCCAAGGATGCTGCCGGCTCTAAGTATCAGAAGAGTCATAGCTGTCGGAAGTATCATCGGGATATCGACGTATCTGATCTTCTGCATTGTCGTGGCACCGTCCATCGTAGCTGCCTCATAGTAAGTCGGGTCTATAGCCGATAGAGCTGCGAGGTAGATGATCGAATCCCAGCCTACATTCTGCCAGGCGTCTGTCCACACATACACATGCTTGAATGCTGACGGGATAGCCATTACATTCGGGAAGGCGCCGCCGCCCAAAGCGTGCCAGATATTTGCAAACAGTCCACTTGAAGGAGAAAAGAAGATCAGTATCAATCCACACATAACCATGGTAGAGATAAAATGTGGCAGGTACGTCACCGTCTGGAACACTTTCTTGAATATTCCGTTCCTCAGCTGATTACACATGAGGGCCAGGAGTATAGGCAGCGGGAATCCAACCAGAATACTATAGAAACTGAGCACTAAGGTATTTCTTATCGTCGGCCAGAACTGATAGGAATGGAAAAACTGAATAAAGTTTTTGAATCCTACGAACGGGCTGTGGAGAATACCAAGGCTCGGGGAAAACTGTTGGAAAGCCATCAAAAGTCCGCCAAGAGGCAGATATGAGAACAGGAACAACAGGATAAATGATGGCGCAAGAAGTATGTAAAGAGGAATGCTCTTTTTTATCGCAGCCAGTGTTTTTTGCTTTTTGTCCATAAGCTTTGTCCTTTCAAGTTATTTTTTTCTGATGATGTTATGATACCGGAATTTGCCGGATGAAAATAGCACAGTAAGGGTCAGCCGTTTGCACTTTCTAGTAAAAAAAATTCACATTTCGGACACCCACTTGCACTATCCGGTAAGTGGATTTGCACTTTCCGGTTTTTTTAAGAAATCCTTTTCACTGTAAAGCTGTATGGCTTATAATTACTATATGAAGAAGATTAAAAGCTATTCGATAGTACGTTCCTTGGACGGGCTTATAGCCCTGATCACTGCGATACTTGTGATAAATACGATAATGTCCCTGTTCTCAGTGCGGCAGATCAGAAGTGATAATATCCAGATGATCTCCGATACGCTCTCAAACTACGGCATACAGGAGGACAGCCGCTTTGCTTCGGCAAGACACTTTGTGGAATGGTCAGCGACAAAGGATCCGTCGATGGCTCATATAAAAAGTGAGGACTCAGGAGAATTTTTCTCTCATATGATAACACTCCGGTCACGGCTAAATGATATGATGTTTAACACAGGTGATGATTTTATGTTCTTTCTGAACCTTGACCCGGCACACACCGACTCCTTCCGCGCGATATCATCGATAAACGTGCCTTACGACGAATACCTGACTCTTAAGAAAAATCTTGTCGAGACTTCAAACAGGCACGCGTATCTGCTCCACTGGAGCACAGTTTCTACCAATGAAAATACTTATCTCTACTATATGATAAAGTACCGTGGAGTAAGTCTTTACAGTGTGATACCGGTAGATGCCCTGATGCACGGGCTCGACAGCATCACCACTGGGAAAAATGGCTATGTCTCTTTCAGACTGAACGGCAAGCAGGAATTCAAAAAGGCAGGCGGAAAAGGCGGAAGCGGACTCTCATTTTTTTATAAGGATTTTTCCTATAAATACAGCAGGGACGGCATCCCGTTCACTGTGCGGATACACGCCGATGTGTACTCGTCCTACGGTGAACAGCTGATAAAACAGCTCCTTATCATCCTTATCCTGCTTCTAGCTGTGATCATATCCACGGTCTACATCACAAAGCTCTACCGAGTGATCATGATGCCGCTCGAGGAATTCAGCAGCCAGCTGTCATCTGTCGCAGATGACGACGGAGCCGTAAATACAGAGCTCAGCCAGATCACAGAGCTTGCAGCCGCAAACGAGAAGTTCCAGGAACTGACAGACGAGATAAAAACACTCAGAATAGAGATGTATGAGAAGGAACTCGAAAAGAAAAAATCCCAGATAATCTTTCTGCAGCATCAGATAAGGCCGCACTTCTATCTGAACTGCCTTTCTACGATAGACAGTATGGCGCAGCTCGGCGACACCGAAGCGGTCTCAGACATGGTCCGCTTCACCTCGACCTATATGCGCTATCTGTTCCAGGCCGACAGGGATTTCGTAAGACTTGAATACGAGCTGACCCACATCAGTGCCTATATCAATATCCAGAACCTGCGCATGGGCGACCAGTTCACATATGAAGAAAAAGTACCCGTTTCAGAGCTTTCTGTGATGATACCGCCGCTCCTGCTGATTACCTTTATCGAGAACAGCGTAAAGCACGCGCTGGCTCCGTCCGGTGAAAAGCTGAAGCTCCTGATACAGGTGTCTGACATAGGAAATGGCAAAGAAAAAATAGAACTCGCTGACTCCGGACAGGGTTTCGATCAGGCAAGCATCAGAAGGCTTACGGAGATGTCATCAGAGCCCGGGAACCCTGCCCCATTTACAGCTGACGGGCACGGTATCGGAATTTCAAACAGTATCAAGCGACTGGCACTTCTGTATAACGACAGTTTTTCCCTGTCATTTTTTAACGGGGAGGGCTTGTACTATCCGGGCGCGCACATCATCCTTATCATCCCGAGAAAAACTGACGATACAGATGCTGACGAGGTAAAAATGGAATGAACGTACTTATAGTAGATGACGACCGTTTCGTGGTCGCTGCATTAAAAAAGGGAATCCATTGGACTGACCTGGGCTTTGAAAATGTCTACACCGCCTACGGTATGGAAGATGCCAGGAATACCATCACTTCAGAGCATATAGACCTGCTGCTTTCTGATATAGATATGCCACACGGCAGTGGGATCGATCTGCTCCGCTGGCTCAGAGACCATCATAACGAGACACCGTGCATTTTTCTTACGAACTACGCGGACTTCGAATACGCGCAGCAGGCTGTCGGCCTCCACTGCTTTCACTATTTTCTGAAGCCTGTCGACTACGAGAGGCTGACTTCAGTCATAAAAGACGCGATAAGCACTTCGCAGGACTCTCACACTAAGGATTCACACCAGTACCTGGCATTCTGGCACCATTTTTCTGTGAATGGTGACACTTCAGGCTGTCCGTACCCGAAAGACACTCTCCTGCTCACGATGACTATAAAGTTCTATCCGTGGTTTTTATCATCGGATAATACACTAAAAAGCAGGCTCTCGGATGACTACTTTGCTACTGTTACAAGCACTTTTGAAGCCGTGATTCCCAATGCATCTGAAGAAGGAGCTGTCATCTCTGAAGACGTACCAGGATCTGACAGGGTATTTATCGCCGTCCCATTAAAAGAACCGGAGATTTCATCCGAGCTTTCGATGTCGCTTGAAGAACTACTGCACTCTCTGATAAATCAGCTTCACTGCCCTGCGAATATGTACGTCGGGACGCCTGTTCCTGTAGATTCTCTCTATCCTGTCATTTCTGATATGAGGGAGATGATGAGGAATGATCTGGCTTCATCAGGACATATGCTGACTCTGAAGGATTATAAAGAGCCTGCATCAGACTTCCCTGATACAGACCCTGATATCATAAATGCCTGCCTTGATGCCGGACGATTTAACGATCTGACCGATTACTGCAATTCCTATCTCGAGAAACTCTCATCAACGCATCGGCTTTCAGCCCGCTCCCTTGAGAGTTTTCAGATAGATATAGTGCAGGCTCTCTACTCTCACCTGGCAGGAAACGGGCTCCTCGCGAACCGTCTCTACACCGGTGAGCCCTATCACACACTCTCGAAAAAATCACGTGAGTCTGTCTGGTATATGGAAGCCTATCTCAGGTTCGTATTTGCGATAGCCGAGCAGAACCTGAAGGATTCCTCTGCACCGAAGGATGTCGCCCAGATAGTAAAGGACTTTGTCGACAGACACTACACCGAGGATATAAACCGTGACTCCCTTGGCAGCGTCCTCTACTTCGACCCAGACTACGCTTCGAGACTTTTTAAAAAACAGTACGGCATCTCGTTTACAAACTACGTGATACAAAAGCGCATAACAGAGGCAAAAAAACTGCTTAACGACACTACCATGCCGATAAGCACTATTGCTTCAAAGGTCGGATACGACAATTACTCCTACTTCACCCGTCTCTTCAAAAAAGAGGTCGGCGTGACCCCGATAAACTACCGGGCAAATGGAGATAACACTTAAGCAGCTCTTCGCGTCCATCATCATGAAGCGCATATTCCGAGTTGGTATTTTTAGATATAACAATAGCCAAATATTCTCCTGTAGGGATATGCGTTATCTTGTAACTTCCTGTGTCTATCAGCTGATAGACGAATAGTATCACAAAAGAAAAAGGTTACAGTTCACGGGCAGGCTTGTAACTAAAAAACCGATGCGGTAGACTTGCATCAAGCAGTCGACCAGCATCGGTTCTGTTTTTATTCAAATATCTTTGATACTCTTTCGAAGATGTTCTCT
>Ga0256406_1000197_pt1 | contig 116153 bp, 90 predicted proteins | sample RumenRJG_03DNA_FD_185986 | JGI IMG/M metagenome (GOLD analysis project Ga0256406, IMG submission 185986) | Bovine rumen microbial communities from Lethbridge, Alberta, Canada - RJG_03 | ecosystem: Host-associated > Mammals > Digestive system > Stomach > Rumen | place: Canada: Alberta...
ATACATATTTTGATTTGCAACACTAAGATAGGTGAAAAATCTGACATGGCAAAATCCTGAGCAACTTTTTGTTGCTCAGGTACTTATAAATAAAGTTAAATCAAAGTGTTGCGGAATTAAGGGTACAGAATGGTGTTAGTAGTTCCGTACGAGCAGGGGTCTACATAAGTAAGCATTGCATCATCGGTTGGGATGAAGAAGCTGTAGTAAGAGTCCATTGAATTAAGGTAAGGCTCGAAGTTCAAGTTGTCGATACCCCAGTAGATTACCTTCATGTTGTCCTCTGAGTGAATCAGTGCAGGGAACGATACCGAAGAGTAGTCGGCTGGTGTGAACACCTTATTAATAAGGTATACCACGCCGTTGCAGCCCATGAAGCAACTGTCTACATTCTCGGGCTTGATGCCGATGGAAACCTTCGTGGTGTTGTCCACGATGTTGTTGAACTTCGAAGGCACCGTCTCTGAGAACGAGTTAATCATATTGATGTTGATGAGCTTCAGCAGCACGGTTGAAGGCACGTTGTCCCATGAGTGGTACATATCCTGCAGCACCTTGCCGTCGTGGTTCCACCAGTAGTTCATGGCCGTGTTGCTTGGCACCAGCATGGCACCGGCGTCGTAGTGCAGGTCGTGACCCTGGGTGTTGGTGTACATGTACTGGTTCCAGCCCGGGTCGAACGACAGCAGCGTGGAAACCGTCTCACCTTCGGGGGTGGTCTGGTTCACATTATTGGCGGCATTGGCACAGCTGGCAAAGTATTTCAGCACGAATACCGAGTCGGAACTGTTGTAGAGTCTCTGGTAGGTTTTAGTAGCAGCGTCGTCGTAGTAAGGAGCAGAGAATCGGTCGATGAGGTGCTTGAAGGTAGACATGTTGGCATGGTTGTGGATGATTTCGTCCATATTGTCGGCCGAGGTCATCACACCTTCCACCTTTTGTATATAACCATTCTTGCAGGCAATGTCACGTTCGATTACCTTCTTGCCGTTCACCCATGCCTCAGAGGCCGATGTAGCCTCACCATTGGTAAGAATAGACAAGTCGTTGTCGGTAATCTTGTTGAGCTGCATGTAAGCCGGCAGGAAGTGAATCATTGGTTTCGAAGTGTTGTCGCGCAGCAGCACAATGCCGTTTTTGTGGGTGCGGGCTACGTCCCAGTATTTGGTCTGGGGCATATCGGCAGGCATCATGCGTGCCACCGAATCGTAAACCGACGCGGCTGTCTCACGCCTCATGCACTCACCTTCCGATGGAGGGTTGCCACTCACATTGCTGAGCAACTCTATAAGGTAGGCGTTGTTCACCATCGAACTATTGAGCAGCAGCTTCTTCTGAGCCGTGGAGAGCTGCTCGTAGCTCTTTACTCCCCACTGGTTGCTCTGGAAGAATTTGCGGTAAGCGTCATCATCGGCAGCAAACAGTGTTTTACTACCGGTTTGACTTAACACACTCTTCTGGCCCAAATCATCTATAAGCCTCAGCGTATAGGTGTAGTTGCCATCATCTTGTAATCTCTCATAGATAGAGTTACCCAGCCAGTCGGGCTGACCTGTAAGGATGTCGGAGCTGCACGACTGCAGAGCCATGGCTGCCGAACCCAGTATCAAGGCCATCAGGGTTCTGGATGTTCTTCTCTTTTTCGGTAATTTCAAGTTCATAGAGAATGGTTATTAGTATTGTTTGTATTTTAGTTATCTGATGATTATCTTAGCAGTAGCCTTCTGTCCGTCGCAGGCCGATGCCAGCACGTACATGCCGGGACGGAGCGATGCGGGCAGGTGGTAGTCGCCATTGCGCAGCAGACTCTCGCGGTACACCAGCTCGCCTGAAGCGTTAATCAGGTCGACGGGCACCATCAGGCGGGTGGCTCCAGTGATAACGAGGGGCAGAGTTTCGCCAGCCTTTGCCACACTCTTGCCGGGCTTGATGCCAAAGGCAGAGGCTCCGGTCTCGGTGCTTGCAGTCTTGATGCCGGTGTAGTCGCCAGGGTTAAAGGTATCGTCGGTTATGTAGTTGCGGTACATGTACCACTTCTTTTGTGGTGAAGCGGGCTGGAACACATTCTCACCCAGACGGATGCGGTAAGAGTAGTGTTTCTCGCGCAGTGAGGCATCGTTGAACAGGTAGTTGGTGTTAACCACCACGAGGAAGGCCACGTCGTTGGCAGGCTCTTCTTTCAGTGTCATGGCCACAATGCCGGCACCATCAACGGGGTGCGAGTAGTACACTCTGCCGCGACGTGAACGGTAGCACAGCAGCGATGTCATATTGGCATCGGCCGGTGACACATACACCATAATGGTGTCGCCCACCTTACCACTCACGTGCAGAGGTATCTGGTTGGCTCCGCTCCAGCCAGGTGTGGTGCGCTCCTCGGGGCGGTACCAGCGGGCAGAGTCTACCTCGTCGCACTTATACATATTTACATAAGGTGTAGCCTTCCATGATGCCACGTTGCTCAGCCAGTTGCCGCCGGCAGTATTACCCTCGGCGTGTATGTCGAGCAGCCAGTTGTTATTGAGCAGCTCGCGGGTGGCGTTCGACCATTTACCCAGGTCGAGTGTGGTCTGCTTGGCACGATACTCCACAATGAGGCGGCGAGTTTCTGCCTCACCCAGTGAGTCGGCAATACCCGAGAGTACACGGTCTTTGCAGTAGCGCCATATCCATGGCAGCGAGCCGTTGCCAAAACGAACCGAAAGGAAGTGGGCGAACAGCTCGCCATACTGATAGCCTCCCAGAAGGTTGCGCCAGGTGCAGAGCTGCTGGCCGTTGGCGTTGTTAAGGTTTACACCCTCGGCACTCGGACCGCCGAAGGTACCGTCCTGCAGCCAGCCAGAGTAACACTCAATCGGTATGAAGGGTGCCACGGCGTTGGCAGCGCTCAGGAATCCCATAGATGTGGGCACGGCATTAGGCGTCTTGCTCAGTTCGGCATCGGCCTGCATACTGGTGTTGCCGCTTTCCTGGAACCAGGCAGCATTCTTGCAGCCCTGCAAGTCGGCAAACACGGCGTGAATGCCTTCGTGGATGCAGGCGCTCTGCTGTGCGGCCTGGTCGGTAACATTGCCCACCACCTTTATATTATTATTAGGATCGGGATAAGCATCGTATGTAAAATTGGGGTCGAAGCAAGCCACGGGGTAGTAGCTTAGGTTCACCATTGGCCAGCTTTCACCATTATACCAGGTACCACCCTGCCAGCCGCCACGTGCCAGTGAGTCGGCATTGTCGGAGTACAGACCGCTGCCAAAAAGATACACGGTGCTGTAGTAGCCGCGGCGTGCGCGCTTGTCGGTGGGCCAGCCCAGAGAGTCTCTAAAATAGCCGAATTCATCGTTCATACGGGTTAGCAAGCTGTCGATGGCTTTGTCGGTAACATACTTGTTGCGGTTAGGTCCCCAGGCAAAAGCCCAGTAGCCTTTGGTTTTATAGCCCACCTGTCCGTTGTTCTCAGGCAGCATTTTTGTGGGCTGAGGTATGCCGTTAGGATAGTCGCGGCGATAGTTATAGCTCAGCGCACTTGAGTAGTCGGGCCATACATAGCTCACTGTGGGGTCGTAAATACCCATGTCGCCAAGGGCTCTTATTTCTGATATGCCACATCCGGTGGCACTCTTCATATAAATACGTATACGTGTGGCAGCCACGCTCACGTCGGCCGTGGTGGTGTTGCCTTTTGCCTCGGGCAGTTGCTGAGTCTTCACCCACTCGGTACCGTTCCAACAAGAAAGGTAAGCATCGGTGGGCACTGCCAGGGTGTCGGCCGACACACGCCAGTAAACATACAGCTTCTGAATTTGCGCAGGGCGGTCCCACCGCAATTCAATGTACTGATATTGTCCGTTACTTGCCTTACCGTTGTAACCGCTCCAATAGGTACCGCGGTTATTGTCTACAGCAAGGGCCGAAGGGTGTGCACTGTTCTGTACCGACGCATCAGTGCCTGTAACCTTCAGTGCCAGATTCTCTGATTTGGCAGCAGCATCAGTGTTGCCAAACATCAGGGCAGCACCAAGTGCAAATGTTAAAAAATTAGTTTTATTCATACTTGCCAGGTTAGACCAATTAAGTTAAGGTTCCTTTGGTGTTCAGGATTTCTTGTTTTTTCATTGGCAAAAATACACTTTAATTTTATTACTAACAAGAAATTGCCTAACTATTTTTATATTTTGTTTATAAAACTACTGTTAATATGTTGTACAGCATTAAAGAAATAGCACTATCGTACAAAAGATAGTAAAATAGTACAAAAACGCAAATTTGTTGTGGTTTTTGCATGGTTGATTGTAAAAAAACACATATATTTGCCATGCGAAATCACTCAAAGGGCGATTTTTCATTAACTTAAATAAATAATAACCTAAAAAAATTTGCATGTATGAACATTACTAATTTAAAGAAAGCATTGCTTTCAGCGGTATGTTTGCTGACGTGCATTACAGCCAGCGCACAGTACTCGGCTACTGTTACGGCCGACTATAATGACTCGTATGCCAACACACCGGCTAACTTCAAGTTAACCGACGTGGCTGCCACGTTAGGCACCGACACTGCAACTTTGGCAAAGGCTCTCGACGACTGGAGAACAAATGCTCCAACAGCCGACGCCGACAAGATGTTTGGTGTAGTGAAGAGTGACGGAACCGTAGATGTAACCTACACGGGCAACTACGGTGAGTTCTGGCTTACCAAGAACGGTGAGTCAACAGCTTACGGAAAGGGCAGTTGGTTTGCCGGCTCAAGCTGGGACAAGGCCAACAATACTTATTCTGTTTATGTAGGTCAGTTCCCTGACTCTCTGAAAGAGGGCGGCACCCAGACGGGCAAGTTCGCCCTGATATACAATGGCAAGCAGGCTACCTTCGACATTACCTATGTGGTAAACAAGCTGCCCGACCTGCCAGAGGCTGAAAAGCTGGTGTCTAAACTTAATGTTGTGGGCGAGGCTGCCGTAAAGGTTACCCAGTACCCGCGCAGTGGTACCAATGCCGACCCCGTTTACATCAAGATTGACGATGCAGCCGCAAAGCTCGGCGTTGACAAGAAGGTGATGCACTCACAGATTAAGAACATGGTTTACATGGTTAAGCTGAACGAAACCTATGGTACTGCTTCTGACTCACTGAAGCTCGCCAGCGACAACGACGGCTGGTGCCGCCGCGTGCTCAACGAGAAAGGTGACACACTGAACACCACTGCCACAGCTTCGTATGACGCAAAGAAGGATGTGTTCTACGTTAAGGACTTTGCCTACAACGTAGACAACGATACACTCTCGGCTAACCTCGGTCAGGCCGGTGGCGTTCTGAAGGCTGGCAACGACCTGAATGCCGACGTTTATCTGGTTTACGGCTCCAATGCTTACAGGATTAACTATGAACTGCAAATCATCGAGGCTCCATATCACGGACTCGGCGATATGAAGAAGGTGGGCGACACCCTCGTGGTGGTTCATCAGAAACCTACTGCCGACTACAGCACTGTAGGCTTTAAACTTGATCCCGACAAGATTGCCACACTGCTGAACACTGCCAAGAGCAACCTGCTGCTGCAGGCCCTTGACGAATACGGAAACGTATCAAGCAACTCTACTGCCAACAATGGCGGTTACTGGCTCAGCAAGGCCGGTACCATCACTTCATGGGGCAGCTCAGCCGCCTTCTTTATAGAGCCCGACGCAGCCAACGACTTCTCGGCTATGCACGCCGGACAGTATCCTAACGTCTGCAAGAGTCTTGACACCCTGCGCGCTAAACTCTATTTCACCAACGACAGCATTTACTATGAGGTGAATTTTGAATTCGACATCGACTCTACCGAACAAGTTAAACAAGACGAGTTCGAGAGCGTGCTCAGCAAGCCCGTGGTTATCCAGGCTCTGCCTGCCGACTACGCATGGTCTAACCCATCAACCATCCCTGTATCTACCATCAACGATGCTATCGGTACAACCGACTTCGTACTCTATACCCAGAACCCCGACTCTCTGGTTAAGGAGAATGGCATTTACACCAAGGATTACAACATGAACCCGACACCTGGCTTCTGGATGGGCGCCGACGGAAGAAAGCACAACTGGAGCAATGTTAAGGATAGTCCTTGGGGTATGTACACCGTTGTTAACGGCGACAACCTTGAAATACGTTGTATGCAGTTCCCAGGCGTACAGGCTGGCACTACATTTGCAGGCGACTTCTACCTGGTTAACGAGAAGACTGGTAAGATGGTTACCCTGAACCTTACTTATCAAGTAGTAGAAAAACTGGATACCGTAGACATAGTGGGCAGTGAGAACATCACTCTGCCTATCGATATGGACGATGCTTACACCAACATCGACGGTTCAAAGGCTGCCAAGGCTCTTGGCACTACAGTAAGCGACCTGCTTACCGGAACAAACATGAAGGCTATGCAGAAAGATGGAACCTGGAGCACTGAGTTCGATCCAGTGGGCGCAGGCGCTACTTTCACAACCGACGGTTACTACGATCCGTACGGCACTTATGGAATGAACTTCACAGCTATCGACGGCAGCGACAGCATCACCGTTGACACACACTCTAACGATGAGGTTGCCGAGGGCACCAAGGTTCCTGCTCAGATTGCATTTTTCCAGGGCAAGAAGCTCTACGTGTACTACATCACATTGGTTGACATGAACAGCTACGTTACCGGCATCAAGAATATTCATGCCAACAAGGCTGCTGACGGTAAGATTTACGACCTGAGCGGACGCCGTGTAATGGTTCCTGTTAAGGGCGTTTACATCCGCGACGGCAAGAAGTTCATCGTTAAATAAAGGTACTTCAATATCTTATTTAATATCTTAACTTTCTAATCCACAGCACCGGGGCTCTGGCCCCGGGTTGCTGTGGATTTTTTTTGTATGCATTCAACTGCAAGGGCAGTGCCCCGCCAATGCACATTTTTTCCCATTTTATCGGTAATAATTCGAATAAATTGAGTATTTTTGCAATATAGCTTTACCCAACCGAAATGGAAATATCAGTTATAATACCCTGCTACCAGGCCGGGCGCACTATAGCCAACTGCGTTAACAGCATCATTAACCAGCAATTCAACAATTACGAATTGTGGCTTATTGATGATGGCAGCACCGATGAAACCGGACGTATTTGCGATGAAATGGCTAAAAAAAACTCGCATGTACACGTTTTCCACCAGCAGAATGCAGGCAGAACGGCTGCCAGATGGCAAGGCGTGCAGCTGGCTAAAGGCGAGTGGATTTGCTTCGTCGATGCCGACGACACACTGCCTGGCAATGCGTTGCAGCTTCTGCACGATGCCACTACCAACAATACCGACATTGTTTTTGGCAACGGGTTTACATTGGGCATACAAGACAAGCAACCGTTTATCGACATCAATACCTTCCGCCATCTCGCCGTCCGGGCCGAAGGCACCATTGGTGTACCCTGGGGGTCGCTGTACCGGAAAACGATCATTTCGGCCGATTTATTCGATTTACCCAAGGAAATTTATATGGGCGAGGACTACATCTTCTGGCTCCGGCTGATATTTAAAACCACAAGGCCGGTAGCAACAGTCTGGCAACGCACATACCACAAGGGCACCGACACCACCAGCAGCCGGTTTGTGTGGACCATAGATTATGCCAGTAAGATACAAAGTTATCGTGAGCAATCTATACCCCCTACATATCGCAACGACTATCTTGCCGACACGACAGCCGACCGCAAGGCAAATTTAATGGCATGCACGCTGTTCGAGCCACGCAAAACGTGGAAAAAGAGTCCATTTTATCGCAATTTACTTGCCGACATGAATGCGTGCCACATGGTTTTCAGTGCCAGGGAGAGGCTGTTTCTTGCGCTTCCTGCACGATGGCTGCGCCGCTGCTATTCATGGGCAAGCCGAAAAAAGCAATTAAAAAACGCAGTTAACGATAGCAACAAAATTACCAAGGTTTTGTAATGTGGTTACCAAAGGCTGGTAATACAGTTACCAAAGGCTGGTAACGTGATTACCAAACACTGGTAACATGGTTACCAATGGCTGGTAACATTTTGTTTGCTGTAAACACACCCTGTTTCAGTGCGTGCGCGAGTAGCCCAGCGTAAGCTTTTCGCCCTTTATGCGAATGCTGTCGTCGCCTGCAAAGCTCAGGCGGTCGGTCATGCGCTCACCGTAATTGCCCACACCCTTTTGCAGGTTTTGCTTCAGCAGCAGGGTGAGCATCATCTTGGTGTTCTCAAACTGGCGCGGGTCCTGGTGTGCATCGGCAAGGTTCTTCATGCTGAAGTTCACGTTACGCTCATTGATATTCACCTCACTGCCCAGATACTGCCGCAGCAACGAGTCGCCCCTGAGCTGCCAACTGCCTTTGAAGCACATACAGATGCTGTCGACCGAGAACACGAAGCGCTCGTCATCGGCCTGCATATTCAGCACCATCACCTCGGTAAAACTGCCACCACTGGCACCCGAACGCTCAAAATTCAACGTATCGCCCACAATCTGTGCGCCCCACTTTTCCAATACGGTAGAACTAACCCACTGACCCGACAATTCGTCCTGTGGTTCACGCTTGCAACCGGCTGCCAACAGCAGCACAAGCACACAAAGTATCAAATTTTTCATATCCTTAGGAATTTTGATGCAAAATTAAGGAAAAAAAGTCGCATTTGTCCATAAATGGCATTAACTTTGCAATCATACAGAGAATCAACTATATTTTTTGAATATGAAAGACTACAATGAAATTGAAGAAATGATTGCCCGCGAGGAACAGGGCTACCGTTCGGTGGCATTCCCCACGCTGATGCGCAAAGTATATGTATGGATGACGCTGGCACTGGTCATCACGGGGTTAACGGCCTGGGGCGTTGCCACAAGTCCTAATCTTATAGGTATGCTGCAGCTCCATCCGGGCTACATGCTGGGCATTGTGATAGCACAGTTTGCCCTGGTGCTGTTTTTGTCGGCTGGCATCAACCGGTTGTCGCTTACATCGGCCACCCTCATGTTCATACTCTACTCGGTACTGAACGGCTTGATGTTCTCGTCAATATTCATGGTTTACACGGCTCACGACATTGCCCGTGTGTTCTTCATCACAGCCGGTACATTTGGCGTGATGTCGCTCATTGGCTACACCACCCGTACCGATTTGAGCTCGCTGGGGCGTCTGCTCATCATGTTGTTGCTGGGCGTTGTCATAGCCACTGTTGTGAATGTGTTTATGCGTTCGAGTGGCTTCGACCTGATTCTGAGCTACATCACCGTGGCTATCTTCGTGGGGCTTACTGCTCATGACACCCAGAAGATGAAACAAGTACTCGCCGTGCAAGCCGACGGTGGCGAAACGGCTCAGAAAATAGCGTTGCTCGGTGCACTCACCCTGTACCTCGACTTTATCAACCTGTTCCTGTCGCTGCTGCGCATCTTCGGCAACCGCAACTAAAACTCATTCCATTCGGATGGAATGGATAAAAATGCCCAATGCAAAAAACGGATGAACCTGTTTAATGCATTGGGCATTTTCTTGTCGTAACCATGCAACCAACCGTCTAAGAATAAATAAAATATCACCTTAAACCGAAAAAAGCTTACAAAAAATGTTGCTATTTAAAAAAATTAATTTAAATTTGCAGCAATATGCTACCAGCTAAGAACCACCTTTTCGGTCTGCTTGTCTTACTTCTGTGGCCCGTATTGGCCTTGGCAGACATACCAACCTATAATGTAACAGCCTTCGGCGCCCGCGGCGATGGCTCAACCAACGATGCCCCGGCTATTCAGCAGGCCATCAATGCGTGCAGCAATAGCGGTGGGGGGCGCGTGCTGCTAACAGGCGGCCATACCTACATGGCCGGACCACTGCAGTTAAAGAGCAACGTGCAACTTTACATCACGGCCGGCACCACCCTGCTGGCCAATCCCGACGAAAGCATCTACACCCTTAGTGCCTTTGGCAGCAACCGCGGCGAAGGCACCTTGTGGCTGTGGGCCGAGCACGCCCGTAACATCAGCATCACCGGCGGCGGCACCATCAGCGGAAACGGCATTAAGTTTATGGGCGCGCCCAACGTAGACAGCTACGACCTTAAGCCCGTTACCACCTTCGACCCGCGCCCGCATGTGCTCACGCTCATCGACGTGGCAAACCTCAGTATCACCGACATCAACATTACCGAGGGCGCCTACTGGACCATTCACCTGGTGGGTTGCACCAACGCAGTTATAAGCGGCGTGAACCTGCTCAACAACGTAATGATACGCAATGGCGACGGCATCGACATCGACCACAGCAAATATGTGCGCATAAGCAACTGCCACATCACCTCGGGCGACGACTGCATCTGTCTGAAGAACCGCCGCGAATACACACAGTATGGGTCGTGCCACGACATTGTGGTTGACAATTGCATTCTTACCTCGCGCAGCTGCGCCATCAAAATTGGCAGTGAGAACGTGGACTCCATCTACAACGCCTCGTTCAGCAACTGCATCGTTACCAACAGTAACCGTGGACTGGGCATACAGAACCGCGACGAAGGTACGGTAACCAATATAAGCTTCAGCAACATCATGATGGACTTACACCTGTGGAGTGACGTGTGGTGGGGCAAGGCTGAGCCCATCTACGTAACCAGTTACCCGCGGCCCACAGCAAACAACAAGGATGGCAACTGGCGGTTCCGCCCTGGACAAACCGTGGGTGAATGCGGCCGCGTGAGCCACATCTATTTTAACAACATTACGGCGACCACCGAGAACGGCTGTTTTATTGGTGCCGATGTGCCCGGAAAAGTTGAGCAGGTTGTGTTTAATAATGTGAGCATAGAGCTGAAACGCCTCACCCACTACCCCACCAACCTTGTCGACAAGCGTCCCTGCCAGGGCAACGAGCTCACCACATCACTGGGCAAGCCCGTGGAAACCGAGAACGTGGTGCATTGCAAACTCGACATTGTACCACTTTTGTAAACACTTGGTAATACCCCAGTAACAAAATTCACGTAATTTTGCACAACTGTAAAGATATTGGAACAACAATCCATAACAACAATTAATCTAAATCAAAAGATTATGCAGAAACAACGAAGACAGTTAAAGTTTGGAGTGCGGCAAGGTGTTTTGTCGGCATCTCTATTACTCTGCAGCACCGTGGCCATGGCCCAAAGCCAGAAAACAGGCACGGTAAAAGACGTTAACGGAAATCCGCTCGTAGGTGTAACCGTTATGGAGGCCGGTACCTCGAATGGCACCGTAACCGATGCCAACGGTCAGTACTCCCTTAAGACATCCAAGCCAAATGCCAAGCTGAAAGTCTCATACGTGGGTTACGAAAGCCAAACCATCACGCCCGGACAGAGCGTAGTGCTTAAAGAAGACGATGCCACGCTGAACGAGGTGGTGGTTGTAGGCTATGGCTCTATGCGCCGCAAAGACGTAACATCGTCGATCACAACTGTGGGTGCCAAGGACCTGAACCAGGGTGTTTACACTGACCCTGCCTCACTGTTGCAAGGCAAGGTGGCCGGACTGGTGGTAACGCAGAATGGCGACCCGTCGGGCACGCCAAGCATCACGCTGCGTGGTGCCTCAACACTGCGTACCGGCGAGGCACAGCAACCTTATTATATAGTAGATGGTGTACCTGGCGTTGACCTTTCACTGGTTTCGCCCGACGACATCGAGAGCATCGACGTGCTTCGCGACGCCACCGCCACCGCCATCTATGGTTCGAAAGCTGCCAACGGCGTTATCATCATTACAACCAAGAAGGGCCGCAGCGGCAAAACCAACATAAGCTACAACGCTTATGTGGCTTTCGACCGCACACTGAAGAACCTCGACATGATGAGCGCCAGCGACCTGCGCGACTATGCCAAGGCCAACAACCTTACACTGCCCAACGACGAGGGCGCCAATACCAACTGGCGCGACGAGGTTGAGCGCACGGGCATTGCCCACAACCACAACGTTTCTATAAGCGGCGGCAACGACCGCACCACCTTCAGCGCCAGCCTCGACTACATGAATCGCGAGGGCGTAGTCCGCGGCACCAACATGAACCGTTTGAACGGCCGCTCGCTGGTGCAGACCAAAGTGCTGAAGGACCGCTTGAAGCTGTCGCTCGGACTGAGTGCCAGCCAGGGCAACTTCAGCAGCGTGATGGGCAACTCCGAAGGTGCCAGCGTAATGGATGCCATGAACTACTATTCACCCCTGGTGCCGGTCTACAATGCCGATGGCTCGTATTATGAGTCGAGCGGTATTTCGCAGAACTATAACCCCGTGGCTCTTATCAACCAGGACCGCTTTAAGAACACGCACCAGCGCTTTATGCTGAACACCGGCGGCGAACTGAAGATAACCAACGACTTAACCTGGACTGCCAACTACACTTACATGAACCACGAGAACCGCTTCAGCGGCTACCATAGCGTAAATTCACAGGTTGACAAGCACAACGGTGATGCCACCCGCAACACTTACTTCGGTCATAAGCAGGTGTTCGAAACCTTCGGCAACTACAGTCACACCTTCTCCGATGTGCACAAACTCAGCCTGATGGCAGGTTACTCATGGGAGGAGAAGACCAGCAACGACGGTTTTGGCCTTGAGGTATGGAACTTCTACAACGATGCCGTGGGCTACAAAAACCTTACCTATGCCAGTGGCGACAACGGCTACATTCCTATTGAAAACGTGGAGAGTGGCACCGAGAACACACTGCGCATGATTTCGTTCTATGGCCGTGTGAACTATTCTTACAACAGCAAGTATAACTTCCAGGCCACACTGCGCCGCGACGGTTCATCGGCCTTCGGCAAGAACAACCGCTGGGCCACCTTCCCCTCGGTTTCGGCAGCATGGCGCATCTCGGAAGAGCCGTTCATGAAGAAGCTTGGTATCTTCAACGACTTGAAGTTGCGCTGGGGCTACGGTGTAAGCGGTAACTCGCTGGGCTTCGATGCCTATTCGGCTATTCGTACCTATGGCGCCACCGGCTGGTTCACCGCCTCTGACGGCAAGCTCTACCGCAAACTGGCCTCCGACAAGAATGCCAACCCCGACCTGAAGTGGGAACGCACGGGCATGTTCAACGTAGGTCTCGACTTTGCCGTACTGAACTCTCGCCTGAGCGGTACCATCGAGTACTACTATAAGAAGACAACCGACCTGATTTACAACTACGACGTGTCTACCTTCATCTATCCTTTCGGAACCCTGGCTGCCAACGTGGGCGATATCACCAACAAGGGTATCGAACTCACCATTAACGCCAACCCTGTGCGTACCAAGGACTTCAGCTGGACTACCATGCTCAACCTGGCACACAACACCAACAAGGTGGTGAAGCTCTCTAACTCTGAATTCTCGGCAAAATATATCAACGAGGCCGACCCCAACATCGCCGGTTTCTCTACCGGTGCCAGCGTGCAGCGCATCATGGAGGGTGAACCTATCGGTACCTTCTACACCTGGGAATGGGCTGGCTACAACGACGCAGGCATCTCGCAGTTCTACGTTCACGACGAAACCACCGGCAAACGCACCGGCGAGGTAACTACCACACCGCAGGAGAAAGACAAAACCAAAGTGGGTTCGGCTCAGCCTAAGCTTACCCTTGGCTGGAACAATACACTGAACTACAAGAACTTTACACTTACTGCCTTCTTCACCGGAGTATTCGGCAACAAGATTTTCGATGCTCCCAGGGCTCAGTACAGCACCATCAACCTGGTTACCACAGGTAAGAACGTGCTCAAATCAGTGGCCACCGAGCAGAAAGCTACCGATGTGAACGCTCAGGCACCGTCTGACCGCTACATCGAGAATGGCAGCTACTTCCGCCTTTCTACACTCTCGCTCTCTTACACTTTCAAGAAGTTCAACAACTGGATTAACAGTCTTACCGTTTATGGCAACGTGAACAACGTGTTCACAATCACCGGCTATAAGGGCATCGACCCCGAAGTGGAACTCAGCGGACTTACTCCAGGCATGGACTGGCGCCACAGTTGGTATCCTCACACACGCTCGTTTATGTTGGGCGTAAAATTAAACTTTTAACGCACTGTCACTATGAAAACAAATATAACAATAGGATTGGCCGCAGCCCTGCTTACATTAACAGCGGTGAGCTGTACCGATTTGGATGTAGACGTAAAGTCGAAATACACCGAATATCCTAATTCTCCCAAAGCACTCGAGGCTATGGAGGCTAACGTTTACTATGCCTTCCGCGGTCCACTGGGTCGCCGTTACAACGAGGCTCAGGCCCTTTCATCCGACGAGGAAGTGGGTATCAGCTTCGATGGCGACTACTACGACAGCGGTAACTACGCTCATGCCACACTGCACCACTTCATGCCGGGCGACGCCTGCATAGGTTATCTGGCCGATCTGGGTACGGGTATTACCAATTGTAACACATATCTGGAGGCTATGGGCACCAATGCGGCCGACTCTGTAACAGCTCCCGTGCGCGCCATGAGGGCTTTCTACCACTTTATTATGATGGACAGCTACGGCGACGCACCTATCCTCGACAAACTGCCAAGTGGTGCCGTGGAGCGCAAGCCACGCGCTGAGGTTGCAAAATGGATTGAGAGCGAACTGCTCGACGTGATTCCACACCTAACCACCAATGTAGACGCTACCACCTACGGCAAGCCCACCCGCTACATGGCCGAGGCTTTACTGGCCAAGCTTTACATCAACTGGGCCGTATACACCGCAAGCGATGTAACAGCTTACGAGCCCACCGACAAGAACGAGAAGCTCAACGACTGTGTAAAGCTGTGCGACGACATCATCAAGAGCGGTCAGTTCAGCCTGGGCGGCGGCGCCAATGGCTGGCGTTCTAAGTTCTATCCCGACAATGGTGCACAGATAAAAGACTTTATCTACGCAATGCCTTACCAGTGCCTCACCGAAACCGGTATGACCTACGCCCGCTTCCGCACATGGCGTAAGGCTGATGGTGGCGGAGAAGACGGCAAGACCACTTACTACGGCGACCCCAAGAGCAAATCGTTCGGTGGCAACATCTCGCTTACACCCGAGTGCTCTGACTTGTTCACACTGAAAGGCGACGCACGTAACGCTGCCATTCTGAAGGACACCATCTACCAGTACGACCCCAGCACCAAGCAGCCCGTGAAGAAATGGAGCTACAAGGGTAATGTGGTGGTGCTGCAGAAGAACATTACGCTGAAGACCAACGACGGAACACTGAACGTTGGTTCTGATGTAAACGGCTTCTCTCAGGGATACAAGAGCATCAAGTTCTGGCTCACCAACGACGATTACAAGAACAACCGCAACCAAAGCAACGACGTACCTATCTTCCGCTACGCCGACATTCTGCTCACCAAGGCCGAGGCCATCACTCGTGGAGCCACTGCCACCAACGGCGATACACCTATGAGCCTGTTCAACCAGATTCGCAGTTATGCGGGTGCTCCGCTGCTCACACAGAACCCATCGCTGAAAGACATCCTCGATGAGCGTGGCCGTGAGTTCCTTAACGAGAACTGGCGCCGTAACGACATGATCAGATTCGGTACCTTTGAAAGCGAGTACGGACTGCACAAGCAATCAGTGAGCGGTGCGGTGTTCGACAAGACCCGCCGTATCTTCCCGATACCTACCGACATTCTGAAACTCAACACTAACTGGAAACAGAACAACGGTTACGAGTAATTTGTTATTAACTGTAATAAACCAAAGGGGCGCCTCATTGCACAGACGCCCCTTTTTGGCATTTATTAATCACATTACGTAATATGAAGTATCTTTCGTGGCTCATTGTATGGCTGCTCTGTTACACTCCAATGCTCGCACAAAAGAGTTTCGAGCAAATGGGCGGCGTTTACTATGCTTATCATCAACCCAAAGCGGCGTGGCATCTGCCCGAGGGCTACACTCCGTTCTACCTGGTGCACTACGGCAGGCATGGCAGTCGATGGATGACGAGCGACAGTCGCTATGAATACATCATCCACGCCTTCGACAACAACAGCAACCTTACACCGCTTGGCAAAAAGATGAAGGCACAGTTGCACAAGGTATGGCGCAACGCCAGGGGCAACGGCGGACTGCTCACACCGGTAGGCGAAACGCAGCAGCGGCAGCTTGCCACACGCATTTATAAAGCGTGGCCACAGGTGTTTGCAACCCCCGCAACGGTTACCGCACGCAGCAGTGTGGTAAGGCGCTGCCAGCAAAGCATGAACGCTTTTTGCGACAAATTGCAAAAACTTTGCAGAAAAGCTATTAGTCAGCGTGCCGACTCGGCCGATATGCAGTGGATTGCCTATGCCTCGCCCGAACAAAAACAGCTCGAAGCAAGCACACAAGTGCCCTTCCCTGTGAATCCCCGGCGCTTCATGGCGTCGCTGTTTGTTCTCCCCGACAGCGTGAAAGAGTCTGCCCGGCTCATGGGCGAGATGCACACCCTGGCCGCGAGCATGCAGGATGTAGGACTGAAACTGAACTTCTATCCACTATTTACGACCGATGAATACGAGAGAATATATCAGAAGAACAACCGCAGCATGACGCTCTGCAACACCGTAACGCCTTACAACTACGGCATTCCGGCCCGTTCGGCCGTAAGCTTATGGCGGCAGATTATGGCCGATGCCGACAGCGCAATCGCAACAGGTGGTCAGGGCGCATCCCTCTTGTTCGGTCACGACACCAGTCTGTACCGTTTGCTTACCTTGTTGCAGTGGAATCATGGCACCGGTGATGCCGACCAGCAGGCCGACTGTATGGACGAGGTGGTGCCTATGGCGGCCAACGTGCAACTGGTTTTCTGCCACGACAAGGCTGACAGTGTGTGGGTGGCACTGCTGCACAATGAGCAGCCCATCACACTGAAAGGCAACTATACACGCACACATGAGCCGATGTACCGCTGGAGTGAAGTAAAGCGTGAGGTAGAGCGCTACATCGCTGAACTGCAAAGTCTGTACCGCCTGCAGCACATCAACACCATGGTGGGCACCAGCAATGCCAGCACGGCATCGGCAGGCGTATTTGGCAAGGGCAGCGAGGAGCATGGACAAACGCTGCCGGGCATCCTCGTGCCCAACGGACAAAACACCTGGACACCGCAGACACGCCACTCTGAGCAGAAATGCGTGGCACCTTACTATTATTCCGACTACCTGTGGCAAGGTTTCCGCAACAGTCACTGGATTGTGGGCGGCTGTACGCAGGACTATGGTTCGTTCACCATCACCGCAACCACGCACAATTACGCCGACAGCACCTTTTTCCGTGGCGCCCCCTTCCGGCATAGCAACGAGGTTTCGCATCCTAACTACTACAGCGTTGTGCTGCCCGAAGAGCATCTGAAGGCCGACATCACCGCTTTGTCGCACACAGCGATGCTCAGGTTCATGTCCTCCACATCTCCTGTTACCACCGTTGTAATTGCAAGCAACAACGACTTCGGTGAATCAGAGTTCACGGTAGATACGCTTCGCCACATGGTTTATGGCGTAAATCCGGTACACCGTATCTATCAGGGATGGGGAAAGCGGGCAGGATTCAACGGCTGCATGGCCGTGTATTACGGCGCTCGTCAGCCACTGAACATCATCAAGGAAAGCAACCGTGTATGCCTGATGTTCAGCACGGCACCATCCGACACCCTGCAACTCGTGGCGGCCTCATCGTTTACCAACACCAGCGATGCCGCAAACAACATGATGTGCGAAACCCATAACTTGAAATCAACCTTCAGCGAAATGATGACCGAGGCGCAGCAGCAGTGGCTTAACCGGTTAGCCACCATATCCGTAGTGGACGATGACACGGCGGCCGTAAATCAGTTTTACGGTTCGCTCTATCGCACCTCGTTTCTTCCGCGCGAGCGCAGCAACTGCGACGGCTCCTACCCCATGTTCGCCAGGGGTACACGCCTGAGCGGCAAGGGCAACACACGCTATGGCGACTATTCCATGTGGGACATCTACCGTGCCGAACTCCCATTGTACAACATCATCGACACCATGCGGGCCGCCCGCTTCACGCAAAGTCTGGTGGATATGGCACACGAGGGCGGCTGGCTGCCCATCTTTCCGTGCTGGAACAGCTACACCGCAGCCATGATAGGCGACCATTGCAGTGCCGCCATTGCCGATGCGTGCGTGAAAGGCATCAAAGGAGTGGATTACAGCGAGGCTTACCGCTACATGCGGCAGAATGCCACAGTGATGCCTGCTCGCCGCGAATATCAGGACGGCATGGGCCGCCGGGCGCTCAGCTCGTATCTGAAGTATGGATTCATACCTTTAGAGGACAGTGTGCCTGATGCCTTCCACACCAAAGAGCAGACTTCGAGAACGCTGGAGTATGCATACGACGACTTTGCCGTGGCTCAGGTGGCAGGTTATCTGGGACTGAAAAACGACAGCCTGCTGTTTGCACGCCGCTCGGAGAACTGGCGCAACGTGATAAACCCACACACCGGGATGGCCGACGGCAGGCACAACAACGGCCGGTGGGCAGGCTGCACCGATGTAACGCATCGCCAGCGTTTCATCACCGAGGGCACCATCGCGCATTACACCTATTATGTTCCGCAAAATATAGAGGGCTTGATCAAGCTCAAAGGCGGTCGCCAGGCGTTTGTAAGCAGTCTGGACACCTTGTTCTCGCAGCACCTTTACTGGCATGGCAACGAGCCCTGTCACCACATAGCTTATCTGTATGCCCTGGCCGGACGGCCCGACAAAACGAGGGAAACCGTAAACGAGATTCTGAAAAGTGAGTATAACGACACGCCGGGCGGACTTTCGGGCAACGATGATGCCGGACAGATGAGTGCATGGTACGTGTTCTCGGCCATGGGCTTCTATCCTGTTTGTCCTGGAAAGGCCGAATATGTATGGAGTGAGCCTCACTTCAAGCGCATTAAAGTGGGCAATCTGCAAATTCTGCGCACAGGTTATCAGGGCAAAGGCGCCAAGCTTGTACGCATAGTGCGCAACGGTGAACCATACAGCAGCGTTACGCTGCCCCATCAGGACATAGTAAAGGGTGCCACGTATGAGTTTGTTTATCAGAAGCCGAACCTGCTCAAACGGTAAGAAAACTTAAGCAGCACAAAGCTCGTAATGCCGGTCTGGCGTGTTTCGCCAAAGGTATCGCCGTCGCTAATCATGTCGTAGTTGTGGCGGTTGTGCAACAGGTCGTAGAACTTAAGCGACAGTGTGCCTGCCTTATTGGCAAACAGCGACTTGCTTAGTTCTGCATTCCAGACCACCTCATCATGATTTCCATACACATAGGAACCGTGGCGTGAAAGCCAGCTCAACTCACTTGCCAACTGAAAGCCTGCCGGCAGATAGAAGGTAGTATTCAACGCAGTGGTGTAATTTATTCTGCGATTAGAGAACGCTGCTACGTCTGTGGTTAAATAAGTATAGCTGAACGAGCCTTGCACAAAGCCGAACTTGCCGCCATAATTGCCATTCAGTACGGCAAGTACATTGTGATTAAACGAGCTGTTGCGCGTTTCGGTATCTTGAATTTGATAAAATGAAACATCGTGGTTCAGCTTGTAAGAGCCCCGGCCATTCAGCGTAACCTTACCCAGCACCCAGTTAGAGTTTATATCGGCGCCCAGCGAATAAGCGCCATTTATGTTGTCTGGTGTGGTAGAACGTATACCCGTACGGGTATCATATCGCGTTCGGAAAGTCATTGCATTGGTATAAACTGAATAGTTGGCAGTTATATTGAGTCGGGGTCCCGCTATATACGACAGCATAAAAGCATGTGCTGTAAGCATTTTAAGCTTGGTGTTACCGCCAATGATATTCATCGGGTCTGCATAACTTATGTAATTCATGGTGTAGAGTGGTACCGGCATCTGGTGATTTAAGTCATATGTAAACTGCATTTGGCTGGCTCCATATAGTCGCTTCGTGGCCTTTACGCTGCCCGAAAAGAACGTATAATGCTGATGAGTGGTGGTTTCATAGCCATTATCGAGCCAATAGTCGAGGTTACGGTTAACCCGGCTCAATGTGGCTTTTACGTCGACCGAACCTTGCTTCCCTGCATACTGCCATTCAGCACTAAGCTCATGTGCGTATTGGTGGTTGCGCAAGGTGTTGCTCAAACTGTCAATAGGCTGTGAATTATCGGCAAGATTGGTGTATCTGTTCTGCTTCCGGCTTTGCAAGGTTGAGAAATGGTATGCCCACTGAACGCTCTGCTCTTTGCTGACAGTGTATTTCACAAACGGTCCGGCAGTTATCTGCGCATCGTGTTCAGGTGAATGAAGCATACGGTGATAGTTGATATCAGAACCCGATGCCGTAACGAATTCTATACTTCTTGCTTCTTCCTGGTCCGACCGGTTCTCTTGAAAGTTGCCCGTATAGTCAACGCCCACCGTCCAGTTGTCGCCCAGCTGTTTAGAGAGTTGCACCGTGTGGCGCAGGTTATTGGCTCGTGTATGCTTAGAAAACTGAGCCATCGACCTTGACAACAATGCATAAGCCGAACTTACGGTATCTGTAGAATGTGAGAAACTGTGGAGCCAGTCGTTATTAAAGTTAATATTCGTGTTCAGTCTTACTGTGGGAGAAATATTAAACAACAAGGCCGCACTCACAATGTGATACTTGCCATTGCTGCCGTTAAAACCCACACTGTGGGTGAGTTCTTCTATAGCATCAGCCATTTGTTGCTGCTTCACGGTAGATTCCTCGCTGCGGTGCTTTACTCCATTAAAGTCGTAAAATATGTCGACCGCTGCTTTAGGAGTATGCACCATATAAGAGCCGGCAGCACTCTGGGCACGGTAAACTTTCTCTACTAAAGCCGTATTAGGCAAATTGGCGTCTTTGTATTCAAGATGTATCTGCGCTCCACCTTTCTTAAAGAACGAGCCATCGGCTCCCAACAGGTAATCAGCATCGTGATTGGCTATTCCTGCCTCGGCATTTCCAAATTGAAGTTTACCTAAGGGCGACTTGGTTTTCATATCCATTACCAGTTTCTTGTCTGAGAAAATGCTGTTGGTATCTTTCTTAGCCTCGTAAATTTGCACCGTTTTGAGTTCTGCGTTCGGCATATTCTTCAGCGCAATGCTGATATCATGCTTAAAGAACGTATCGCCATTGAGCCGCATTTCCTCTATGGTTCGTCCATTATAAGTGAGCTGACCGTCGATATATTGCAACCCGGGCAATCGTCTTACCAGTTCGAGCAGCACCGACCCTGTGGGCATTTTATAAGCATCCACATTAAAAACCGTGGTATCTCCACTTTGGTACATTTGCTGCAGTTTGCCTATAATCGTTGCTTCTTGCAACGTAATGGGCTTACCTTGCAGTACAATGCTGTCAGCCCGAGCCTCAAAATCTAACCCCATGGCATCAGCATTCTTGGTGGGCGAATATATCTTTTGCCACGGTTCCATGCCTACATAACTTATGGTAACCTCCATTCGGTTATCCTTCAGCGTTTTCTGTGTCATCAAATAGCCGTCGAAAGTACCGTTGTTGTCGGTTGTCACGCTTTTATTTAATGTCGTATCACCCAAACATGTCACCCTTACATTGGCACCTTTAAGAACGTAAGGAGTTTTGTTGTAAGCATCTACTGCCATTACCCTGCCCATAATGTGATAGCGGTTCATCACCCGTATCTGGGCATGTACAACATAAGTACATACTCCATAAAGCACAAATAGCAATAATATTTTCGCGTGCGACATTAATCAGATACAATAATAAATTATTATTTATAACTGTAAGATGATGTGAACAACATTTTATATTTATGTAAAAGTTGGACGAAGGCCATATACGACTTCAGTGCATTATCTTCATACAGGTACCAATATTGCCAAGAATAAATGAAATTTACCTGGCCTTTTACATTAACTGGCCCTGCCACATAGGGATCAATGTTTTTTATTCCAACATTAAATCCTTGTTGATATGCCAGGGTATACATGTCTTTTTCAAACCGATAATCTATCGGTTTTGTTGTAGTAAACACTATATCTACTTCCGTATATTGTGTTGTATCCTTGGAAGCCAAGCCGTTTAACGAAGCAATTTGATCACTTACCACTGCGTGGTTTACTTTGGCATACCCAAAAGTAACCACACATAAAACAAACACCGATAAAAACAAAAACTTTTTCATATTTGTCATTTTTGGTTAAACGACAGGTTTCTACGGCAAAGATATATAATTTAGTTTAAAATTTCAAGCGTTTTGTAATAATTTTGTTAGAAATAGGCAAGTATAACTTTATTTTTCTTTGTTCTGGTACAAAAATAAAAGATACACCTATTTATTAATAACAACGCCGGCAACCTTAATAAAAAGTTGCCGGCGTTGAAAAATAAGTCGGGATGAGGCGACTCGAACGCCCGACCCCTACGTCCCGAACGTAGTGCGCTACCAACTGCGCTACATCCCGCTTATTGCCTTAAAGCGATGCAAAGGTACGGCAAAAATATGAAAAAGGAAAATTTTTTAGCAGAAAATGCAAAAAAAATTTGCTCAGTTAAAATAAAAGTCCTACCTTTGCACCCGCAATTCAGAACCTGGTGCCTTAGCTCAGGTGGTAGAGCAAAGGACTGAAAATCCTTGTGTCCTTGGTTCAACTCCAAGAGGCACCACCAGCAAAACCGTTGAACATTTTAGTTCAACGGTTTTTTGCTTTTTATCAGTTTGCCCGTCACAGATTATAAAGACAAAAAAAAGAAGCCGACGAAACGTTTAGTCATTCCACCGGCCTCTGTAAAATCGTTTATTCAAGCTTTTAGAGCAACTTGGGCAACTCATACAGATGGGTGCTGTTGCTGCCTTTAATCAGAATGTACATGTCGCGCGGTTGCTCTTCAGCAATGGCCTTTTTCACCTGTTCCACATCGCTGAACTTGCGGAATGCAGTATCCGTGCGACCAAACTCCGGTCCTACGAGCCACACCACATCAGCCAGATGTTCATTGGCAATGCGGTCTACCAGTGCCTGATGTTCTTTCTGTGAGTCGGCCCCAAGCTCACGCATATCGCCAAGAATCAACATTTTGTTGTTCTCGGGTGCGAGTGCAAACGAGTCTAATGCCACCTTCATACTGCTCGGATTTGCATTATAGGCATCAACGATGAGCCGGTTGCTGGCTGTCTGCACAAACTGACTGCGGTTATTCGTAGGTACGTAATTGTCGAGCGCATGGTGAATCTGCTCCACGCTGACGCCGAAATAAAGGCCCACGGCTGCGGCAGCCAGCATGTTGTCAATGTTGTAGCTGCCAATAAGGTGCGTATGCTGTTCCACCGGCTCGTTGCCACCCTGCTTCAGATTCTGCTGCCACGTAAAGTTCAAGAAGGGATTGCAAGCAGTTACCGTGCCGCTCACGTTCACATCGGCCGTCTGCCCGTAGCTAATCACGCGACCAAAGTTACGTTCGGCAGCCATCTGCACCAGGTCCTCGTTCTGTTCGTTCAAGAAGAGCAATCCGTTGTGAGCAGCCAGGAAGTCGTAAAGCTCACCCTTGGTTTTCTTTACGCCCTCAAACGAGCCAAAGCCCTGCAGGTGAGCATGACCCACATTGGTGATAAGTCCACAGGTAGGCTCCACATATTCCACCAGTTTCTTGATGTCACCCGGATGCGAAGCGCCCATCTCAACCACGGCAATGTCGTGAGTGGCATTCAGTGTGAGCAAGGTGCGCGGCACACCCACGTCGTTGTTGAAGTTGCCCTCGGTGTGCATCACGTTGTATTTCTCGGCCAGCACAGCCGACACCAGTTCCTTGGTAGTGGTTTTACCGTTGGTTCCGGTAATGCCAATCACCGGTATGTTGAACTGGCGGCGATGCTCGCGGGCTAGTTCCTTGTAAGCCGTCAAAGTGTCGGGCACCACGATAAAGCGTTCGTCACCTGGTGTGGCAAACTCTGGTTCGTCTATCACCACGTAGCTGCAGCCCTTATCTAAGGCACTCTTGGCGAAGCGGTTACCGTCGAAGTTTTCACCCTTCAGAGCAATAAAGATGCTACCCTGCTTGCAGTCACGACTGTCGGTTGTAACCACGGGGTGTTTGCGGTAAATCTCATAAAGTTGTTTAATATCCATCACATTAAAGATAAAGTTTATGCAAAGTTAAAAAAAAGATGATACACACACGGTGAAAGATGCGAGTTTTTTTGTAATTTTGCGGATATGAACGATGCATCAGCTTACACGCTTAATATTAAAGGACGTCTGATGGAATTAGATGTGCCAAAAGTGATGGGCATACTCAACTGTACGCCCGACAGTTTCTATGCAGGTTCGCGCAAGCAAACCGAGAGCGAGATTGAAAGTCGTGCCCACGAGATAGTGGCCCAGGGTGGTGAGATTATCGATGTGGGGGCCTTTTCAACCAGGCCCGGCGCACAGGAAGTAAGCGAGGAAGAAGAGATGCGGCGCCTGCGTTTCGCGCTGCCCATCGTCACCCGTGCCGAGCCCTGCACGGCCCTTTCGGTAGATACCTATCGTCCCAACGTGGCGCAAATGGTAGTCGAGGAGTTTGGAGCCGACATCATTAACGATGTTTCCGAAGGCGGCATCACCGGCATTGTGGATACTCCACTCGAGCAGGAGCACAGTGAGTACCCCGCCATCTTCCGCATGATGGGCAAGTTGAAGGTGCCTTACATCCTTATGTCGGTACAAGGCAACATGGCCGACATGATGAAGGGCTTTGCCCGGGAGGTGCAGCAGCTGCGCGACCTGGGCGTTAAGGACATCATACTCGACCCCGGCTTCGGTTTTGGCAAGAGCATCGATGCCAACTACGCCATACTTGCCCACATGGAGGAGCTCGAAGTAATGGGCCTGCCCCTGCTGGCAGGCTTGTCGCGCAAGCGGCTCATTCACCAGCTGCTTGGCGTTACGGCCGACGAGGCGCTCAACGGCACCACGGTGGTTAACACCCTGGCACTGCTGCACGGAGCTTCGATACTGAGGGTACATGATGTAAAAGAGGCTGTGCAGGCCGTAAAGATTGTACAAGCATTTAAAAAGAACCAATAAGCAATAACACTGATTTACCTTGTTTTTTGAATTTGGCATAAAAGACGCGATAGACGTCTTCCTTGTAGCGTTGATGCTCTATTACATCTACCGGCTCATGAAGGAGTCGCGCTCACTCAACGTTTTTATCGGCATCATGGTGTTCATCGTGGTGTGGCTGTTTGTGAGCCGCGTGCTCGAAATGCGCCTGCTGGGTGCCATCATGGACAAACTGGTGAGCGTGGGTGTTATTGCGCTCATCGTACTTTTTCAGAACGAAATACGTAAATTCCTTTACACGCTGGGCGCTCACCAGCGGGTAAAGAACATCATGCACTTCTTTGTGGGTAAGAAAGATACTGCCCAGGAAGAAGATAAGGAAACCATTATGCCCATAGTGCTGGCCTGCATGAGCATGTCGAAGAGCAAAACAGGTGCCCTCATCGTAATAGAGCGTGCCGCACCACTCGACGACATCGTAGACACGGGCGATATAATCGATGCCAAGATAAACCAGATGCTCATCGAGAACATCTTCTTTAAGAATTCTCCACTGCACGACGGTGCCATGATTATATCAAAAAAGCGCATCAAGGCGGCAGGCTGCATTCTGCCCGTATCGCACAACATGGACATTCCCAAGGAACTGGGCTTGCGCCACAGGGCTGCCATGGGTATGTCGCAGTCGAGCGACGCCATCAGCATCGTGGTATCCGAGGAAACCGGTCGCATATCGGTTGCTATCAAGGGACAGTTCAAACTAAGACTCAGCGCCGAGGAACTCGAAAGCCTCCTTGCCACTGAGATGGCCGACAAATAAGCTTAGAACACATCAACAAATATTAATTTTACACTCAAAATAATGGAATTATTAGACAAAATCGTAGCACGCGCTAAAGCTGACAAGCAGCGCATTGTTCTGCCCGAGGCAGAAGAAGAACGTACATTAAAGGCTGCCGACCGTGTACTGGCCGACGATATTGCCGACATCATTCTTATTGGCGACCCCGCACACATCAAGGAGCTGGGCCAGCAGTGGGGCCTCACCCATCTGGACAAAGCCACCATTGTAGACCCGCACAACAACCCCAAGACCGAGGAGTATGCTGCCTTGCTGGCTGAACTTCGCAAGAAGAAGGGTATGACAGTTGACCAGGCCCGCGAGCTGGTAACCAACAACAATCTGTACCTGGGCTGCATGATTATCAAGACCGAAGGTGCCGATGGTCAGATTTCGGGTGCACTGAGCACCACTGGCGACACCCTGCGCCCCGCATTGCAGATTATCAAGTGTGCTCCCGGCATTACCTGCGTATCGGGTGCCATGCTGCTCATCACCACTCAGAAACAGTACGGTGAGAATGGCGTGGTTGTAATGGGCGACGTAGCCGTTACACCTAACCCCACTGCCGACCAGCTTGCACAAATTGCCTATACCACAGCAGCTACCGCACACAGCGTGGCCGGCATCAGCGAGCCTCGCGTGGCTATGCTGAGCTTCTCTACCAAGGGCAGCGCCAAGGATGCCAAAGACAAGACTACTGGCAAGAGCGTGTACATTATAGACAAGGTTGTGGATGCCACCAAACTGGCTCATGAGAAATATCCTGAGCTGCAACTCGACGGCGAACTGCAGGCCGATGCCGCACTCGACCCCACTGTGGGTGCCAAGAAGGCTCCGGGCAGCGAGATTGCCGGCAAAGCCAACGTGCTGGTTGTGCCTAACCTGGAAGTGGGCAACATTGGTTACAAACTGGTGCAGCGCCTCGGCGGTGCCATCGCTATCGGTCCTATTCTGCAAGGCATCGCACGCCCTGTTAACGACTTGAGCCGCGGCTGCTCGGTAGACGACATCTATTATATGGTAGCCATCACAGCCTGCCAGGCTCAGGACGCCAAGAAACACTAATTCACTTAACAACAACTCGTATATATTTTATGAAGATATTAGTTTTAAACTGCGGCAGCAGTTCCATAAAGTACAAGCTCTACAACATGGACAACGAGCAGGTGCTGGCTCAAGGCGGCGTAGAGCGCATAGGCCTCGACAACGCCTTCATCAAGATTAAACTGCCCAACGGCGACAAAAAGAAGATAATGCACGACATGCCCGACCATAAGGAAGGTGTGAACTTTGTGTTCAAGTGCCTGCTCGACCCTGAGTTCGGCGCACTGAAGAGCCTCGACGAAATCGACGCCGTGGGTCACCGTATCGTGCAAGGCGGCGACAAGTTCAACGAGAGCTGCATCGTTACACCCGAGGTGGAAAAAGGTATCGAGGAGCTGTGCGACCTGGCTCCGGTACACAACGCCGGACACTTGCGTGGCATTCGTGCCGTAGACGCCCTGATGCCCAACACGCCTCAGGTTACCGTATTCGACAACGCTTTCCACAGCACCATGCCTCCCTACGCTTACCTGTACGCTGTGCCTTACAGCTTGTATCAGAAGTATCACGTGCGCCGCTACGGCTTCCACGGCACATCACACCGCTACGTGTCGCAGCGTGTGTGCGAGTTCCTGGGCGTGGACATCACCAAGCAAAAGATTATTACCTGCCACATCGGCAACGGTGCTTCTATCGCAGCCGTTAAGTATGGCAAGGTTATCGACACCTCTATGGGCCTCACCCCGCTGGCCGGTCTGATGATGGGCAGCCGTTCGGGCGACATCGACCCTTCTGCCGTTACTTACCTGATGGACAAACTGCACAAGACTCCGCAGGAAATGGCTGAATACCTTAACAAGGAATGCGGCGTGCTGGGCATCTCTGGTCTGAGCTCTGACATGCGCGAGATTGAGAGTGCCGACGAGGAAGGCAACGAGATGGCTCACCTGGCCCTGCAGATGTACAACTACCGCATCAAAAAGTACATTGGCGCCTATACCGCAGCCATGAACGGCGTAGACATCATCGTGTTCACTGCCGGCGTTGGCGAGAATCAGGAAGGCGTGCGCTGGGATGCCTGCAAGGACCTGGAGTATCTGGGCATCAAGCTCGACAAGCAGCGCAACCACTGCCGCAGCGTAGAGCAGGTGCTCTCTGCCGACGACTCTAAGGTGAAGGTGGTGATGATACCTACCGACGAGGAGATTGTCATCGCTCGCGATACTGAGGCTCTGGTAAAGCAGTTGCATAAATAAGCACACATTATTTTACCTGGTTCCCAGTTTGTGGTCAACGCTGATGCCGGCTATTAAATACCGGCAGCGGGCGGCGCTCACAAACTGGGAACCGTTTTTTCAGGATACACTATGCAGAGAATAGTAACTTTCGGCGAACTGTTGCTTCGCCTCTCAAAGCCCGGGTGCTACCGCCTAACCCAGGGCGAACGCTTCAATGGCAACTATGGCGGCAGCGAGGCCAACGTGGCCGTGGCTCTGGCTCAGCTCGGCAACGACGTGGAGTACATCACCCGCGTGCCCGACAACGCTATTGGCGATGCCGCACTGATGCATCTGCGCGAGTTCGGGCTCGACACCTCACACATCGTGCGTGGCGGTCACCGTCTGGGTGCCTATTACTTCGAGGCTGCTGCCGGCCTGCGTAACAGCAAGGTGTCGTACGACCGTGCCAACTCGAGTTTCTACGACATCAGGCCCGATGACGTGCCCTGGACCGACGTGCTTCGCGGCGCCACCGCCTTCCACAGCTCGGGCATCACGTGCGCAGTGAGCCAGAGTGCACTCGACACCACCATGAAGGCCGTTGAAACAGCTCACAGGCTGGGCGTAAAGGTTACCTGCGACATTAACTACCGCAAGAATCTGTGGCAATATCCCGGTGCCGACGCACACGCCACACTGAACGAGCTCATGAAGAACAGCGACTTCATCTTTGGCGACCAGAACGAATGGGAAACCGGCTCGGGCGTGCAACACATTCCCTTCACGGCACAAGACGCTCATTACGCCATCGACCGCCAGGCTTACACCGAGTACTTCGAGGCCATGCAACAGCAATTTCCCCACTGCCGCTACATGCTCATGGCTTTAAGAAACCAGCTCTCGAGCACCCACCACGTACTCACCGGCGTGCTTTGGAGCCAGGGCAGGCTTTACACCACACGCATCTACGACATACTGCCCGTTATCGACCCCATGGGCTGCGGCGATGCCTTCGTGGCCGCCTTTATTCATGCCCTTACGGTGAACAGCGACATACAGCACGACCTCGACTTTGCCATCTCGGCAAGCGCGCTGAAAAACACCATCCCGGGCGACCAGAATCTGGTGTCGCGCGAGGAGATTCTGGCCAACATGACCAGCAGCGGCGGCCGCATACAACGCTGACATAGCACGAATTTTCGCAATATATTTGGGTTATCGCAGATTTTTTCTTAAATTTGTTACCTGATATCTGAATATTAACGTAATTAAGCTATAAAGATGACAGCAGAAGAAAAAACGGCTATCGAAGAACGTATCGTTGATGTACTGAAAACGGTGTACGACCCCGAAATACCAGTGAACATCTGGGATTTGGGCATGATATACAAGATTGACCTGCACGACGATGGCAATGTGGACGTAGACATGACGTTCACGGCACCCAACTGCCCTGCGGCCGACTTCATACTCGAGGATGTGAAAACCAAGATCGACAGCGTGGACGGCGTGAAGAATGCCACCGTAAACCTGGTGTTCGAACCCGCCTGGGACCAAAGTATGATGACCGACGAGGCACGCGTTGAACTGGGGCTCGACTAACGCTTGCCGTGGCCGTGCCCATCATTAGAACTTACGGCTTATGAAAAATGTTTATTTTTTAAGTGATGCCCACCTGGGCTCACTCGCCATACCTCATGCACGCACACAGGAGCGCCGGCTGGTGCGCTTTCTCGACTCCATAAAGCATAAAGCGGCCGCTGTGTACCTGCTGGGCGATATGTTCGACTTCTGGGATGAGTACCGCTATGTGGTGCCCAAGGGCTACACGCGCTTCTTGGGCAAACTCTCCGAACTTACCGACATGGGCGTTGAGGTGCACTTCTTCACCGGCAACCACGACATCTGGACCTATGGCTACCTTGAGCAGGAATGCGGCGTTATAGTGCATCGCAAGCCTGTTACCACCGAGATAATGGGCAAGGTGTTCTTTCTGGCACATGGCGACGGACTGGGCGATCCCGACCGGAAGTTCAAACTGTTGCGCAAGGTATTCCATAACCGCATGTGCCAGCGCATGCTCAACTTCATGCATCCCTGGTGGGGCATGCAGCTGGGGTTGAATTGGGCCAAGCACAGCCGGCTGAAGCGGGCCAACGGCAAGGAGCCGCCTTATATGGGTGAGGACCGTGAGTATCTGGTACTGTTCACCAAGCAGTACCTCAAGACGCATCCCAACATCGACTTCTTTATGTACGGGCACCGCCACATAGAACTCGACCTGATGCTCACCCGCAAAACACGAATGATTATTCTTGGCGACTGGATTACGCAGTTCACCTATGCCATCTTCGACGGCGAGCACATGTTCCTCGAAGAATATGTGGAAGGCGAAAGCAAGCCGTAAATAAAGCAACTGTTCATTACCAGCCGTTTGGTAATCTGTTTACCAAGCGCTGGTAATCTCGTTACCATGCGTTGGTAACCACTTTACCATGCGTTGGTAACCACTTTACCAAATGCTGGTAATTCTCTATTGCACTTAAACTGATATGTTATACGGGTAGAACCGGCTTTTTTATACCCTGGTTCTTACAGCCGGCCCTGCTCCCGATAGCTGTAATACTGGCCATCGGTAACAATGATATGGTCAAGAAAATAAATGCGCATTATCTCGCATGCATGCTTTACGCGGTCGGTAAGGCGGTCGTCCTCGCGACTCGGGCGGGTGTTGTTACTGGGATGGTTGTGGCACAGGGCCAGGATAGTGGCATTGGCAAGCAGAGCTTCTTTCAGTATCACACGCACGTCTACTGCAGTCTCGCTAATGCCGCCGTGGCTGATACACATCTTTTTAATGAGCTTAAAATTCTGATTCATCAGCAATATCCAAGCCTCTTCTACGGGCAAATCCTGCATAAGGGGGTGCATGCAATTGTATATGGCCGTGGCCGAACCTAAGTCGGTACGCTCTTCGGCGGTTTCCAGCTGGCGCCGCTTGCCCAGTTCGCAGGCGGCCAGTATGGTAATGGCCTTGGCAGGACCCACTCCGCGGTAGCACTCCAGCTCGCTCACAGTCATCTTGCCAAGGGTGTTAAGGTTGTTATGGCAGTCGTTAAGCACACGTTTCATCAGTTCCACCGCTGTCTCGGTAGTTGAGCCCGAACCTATCAGAATGGCGAGCAACTCGGCATTCGACATGCTTGCGGCGCCGTACTTGAGCATTCGCTCTCGTGGACGGTCGTCTTCGGCCCATTGATTAATGTTCAGCTTATCTGCCCCCATAGCAATTACTTGTAAAACGATTTCTTGTAGGCCGAAAAACTGCCCTTTCCCATTACACAGCGCTTCCACCATGCCGTGATGAAGCCGCAGCCATAGCCTGTAAGCTGTATAAAGGCAGCCGCAACGCTCAGTGCTCCAATATGCACACTGCGATAGTGTGCCGACGAGTCGATAAAGATAAGGGCACTATAGAGAAGCAGTGGTGCCAGTCCAACAATAATAAGTGCCCAGGCAGTGTTACTGCATGCACCCGCGGCCAGCATCACCAGTCCACAGATAATCAAAAGCACCAGCAGCGTAACACCCACGGTGAACACCATGGGCAGCAGGTGCACCAGCTTAAGGCTTTCGGGATATTTCTTATACAGGTTAATGCGGGCAATGCCGCTGTTGAACACCTGCCGCCAGAATTTGCGGAAATCGGTGCGCCGCTTGTGCCACACCCAGGCCTCTGGGAACAACCGGCAGCGGCAGCCTGCCTTGAAGATACGGATGGAGAAGTCGATGTCCTCACCGAAGCGCATGTCGGAAAAGCCGCCCAACTTGAGATACACGTCGCGCTTAACACCCATATTGAACGAGCGCGGATAAAACTTGTCGAGCTTCTTCTTGCCACCGCGTATGCCGCCCGTGGTGAAGAATGACGTCATGGAGTACGAAATAGCTTTCTGCTTGGGTGTAAACGAGCTGTGCGCCATGTCGGGACCACCGAAGGCGTCGGCCGGTTCACGGTTCAAGTCTTCGGTTACGGCAGCCAGGTAGCCGTCGGGCAGCACCACATCGCTGTCTAATATTATCACATAGTCGCCAAGAGCCTGTGCCACGCCAAAGTTGCGCGACGCTCCCGGACCGCTGTTTTCCTTATAGAAGTAGCGAAGGTTGAGCTGTGTGTCAAACTGTTGGCACACGTCCTGGCATTTCACGGTGGAGCCGTCTTCTACTACAATCACCTCAAAGCTCTTCTCTGTTTGTCGGGTAAGGCTCTGCAAGAGTTCGTTTACCTCGTCTGGGCGATTGAAAACAGGTATGATAACAGAGTATTTCATTCAGATTAGTTGGGTGGTAAAGGTTTAGAAAAAAAAGAAAAGGCGAACCTCAGTGGGGCTCGCCTTGAATGTTTTTATTTGCCTTCTGAAACGCGGCCCAGGTAACTACCGTCACGGGTATCAACCAGGATGGTCTCGCCTTCGTTGATGAACAACGGCACGCGAATCTCAACGCCGGTTTCGAGAGTTGCAGGCTTCAGAGTGTTGGTGGCAGTGTTGCCCTTGATGCCGGGCTCACTGTGTGTAACCTTCAGCTGAGTCTTAACAGGCATTTCGGCTGAAAGGATGGTACCGTCAGATGTATCGGTAACCACGTCTACCACATCGCCTTCCTTCATATAGTCAACGCCAGTAATCTGATCCTTGGCGATAGGTATCTGCTCGAATGTTTCCTGGTTCATGAAGATAAAGCCAGTGGGATCGTTGTACAGATACTGGTATGGGCGGTGCTCCACGCGCACGTCGTCAAGTTTAAAACCAATCTGGAATGTACGCTCAAGCACTCGGCCGTCGGCCACATTCTTAAGTTTGGTGTTCATTACCGTGTTTCCCTTACCCGGTTTTCTGTGCTGGAAATCGATGCATTTCCAAATACCACCATCCATGCGGATGCAGGTTCCAATCTTAATTTCCTGTGAATTAATCATTGCTAGATATCTTGAAATAATTTATGTTTATACTGCAATAGCTTTGCTTCGTGGGCGCAAAGTTACTATTTTTTTGCAAAAAAACGGCATAAGTAGACTTAAAAAACACTTAATTCTTTGTTATTTCGAAAAATATGAGTAATTTTGCAGCCCAAAAGGCACAACTTACTGGTTGGCACCTTTTTGCACACAGCTAATAATAACAAAATAAACATAAAGAAAAATGAAAAGAACATTTCAGCCCCACAACCGCCGTCGCGTGAACAAGCATGGCTTCCGCGAGAGAATGGCAACCAAGAATGGCCGCCGCGTACTGGCTTCTCGCCGTGCACATGGCCGCAAGAAGTTAACCGTTTCTGACGAGAACCACGGTAAATAACTTGGTTTCTACTACAAGAATTGGGGAAAACAGAAAGAAGTAAAGTGCATTCTTTGCTTCTTTCTGTTTTTTTGTATATCTTTGCATCAAAACTTTGGTGATTTCATGAAGTCCTCAGAATTCTTTAGCAAACTGTGCAGTAAGTATCTTTGGGGCAACTTGCTGGCCATGGCCGGCGTGGTGTTGCTGCTGTGCCTGGGCGTTAAGTTCGGGATAGACTTGTATACCCATCACGGAGAGGCTATTCTCATACCCAATGTCAAGCACATGCCCGTAGAGAAAGCTGAGGAAGTGATGCGCAAGGCTGGCCTCGTGATGGTGGTGAGCGACACCGGATACGTTAAAGCACTGCCACCCGATTGTGTGCTGGAGCAGACACCTGGGCCCGGCGAGGCCGTGAAATCAGGCCATATTATCTATGTTACCATCAACTCGGTAAATACTCCTACTCTTACTCTGCCCGACGTAATCGACAACAGTTCGCTGCGCGAGGCTATGGCTAAGCTCACATCTATGGGCTTTAACCTGGGGCAGCCGCAATACATACCCGGCGAAAAAGACTGGGTGTACGGCATTACGGTGAACGGGCACCATGTAGTGGCCGGCGACAAGATACCTGTTGACGCCAAACTTATCATACTGGTGGGCAACGGAAATATTGGCACCAGCGACTCAATAGATGAAATAGGGCCCGATGACGAAGACCCCGACATGCAGCAGGACAACAGCGAGACCGACCCCTTCCAGGAGGTACCCGATGTGCCCGCTGACAACTCACAGCAATAAGCAATAGCAACACATTTGTTTATGACCGACTTACAGCTTAACGACGATGATGAGGTGCTCTACCAACATTGGAAAATAGAGGTAGACCCAGGACAGAAACCGGTAAGAATTGATAAATATCTGGCTGAGAAGAATCCTTACCAAAGCCGTAACCGCATTCAGAATGCGGCCGATGCCGGTTTCATACACGTGAACGACGTGCCCGTAAAAAGCAACTACAAGGTTAAACCGGGCGATGTCATCACGCTTATGCTCGACCACCCCAAGCACGACACATCCATTAAAGCTGAGGATATTCCACTCGATATTGTGTACGAAGACGACCAGCTGCTCGTGGTGAACAAGCCAGCGGGCATGGTGGTGCACCCCGGTGCAGGCAACTTTACCGGCACGCTCATCAACGCCGTGGCGTGGCACATGAGAGACGTGCCTGAGTTCGACGCCAACAACCCCGACGTGGGACTGGTGCACCGCATCGACAAAGATACCAGCGGACTGCTTGTGGTGGCCAAGACACCCGAGGCTAAAACCGCTCTGGGTAAACAGTTCTTCAACAAAACCACGCACCGCAGGTACAACGCGCTGGTGTGGGGCAACTTTACCGAAGACGAAGGCCGCATCGAGGGCAACATAACCCGCGACCCGCGTGACCGCCTGCGCATGACAGTGGTGGCACCTCCATCAGACGTGGGCAAACCCGCCGTAACGCATTACCGCGTGCTTGAGCGCTTTGGCTACACCACCCTGGTGGAATGCATCCTTGAAACGGGGCGCACTCACCAGATAAGGGCACACATGAAGTGGATAGGGCATCCGCTCTTTGGCGACGAGCGCTATGGCGGCACCGAGATTCTGCGCGGCCAACGCAGCAGCACCTACAAGGCTTTTATACAAAACTGCTTCAAACTGTGCCCACGACAGGCACTGCACGCCAAGACGCTGGGCTTCGTTCACCCCGTAACTGGCAGGCAGATGGACTTTGACAGCAGCTGGCCAGCCGACTTCAAGGCATTAATCGAAAAGTGGAGAGCCTACATCAACGGCACCACTCAAGATACTTTTTCTGAACAATAAATAATAAAACACATATAATCATGCAAAATTTAAAACGTAACATAGCCATCGTCTGCGGTGGCGACTCTTCTGAACACGATGTTTCACTGCGCTCGGCCGAAGGCCTTTACTCGTTCTTCGACAAAGAACGCTACAATGTTTATATTGTCGACGTGAAGGCACAAGACTGGCACGTGGCCTTCCCCAACGGCGACACGGCGCCTATCGACCGCAAGGACTTTTCGTTCGTTTACAACGGCAAGCTCACCGTATTCGACTACGCCTACATCACCATCCACGGTCAGCCAGGTGAGAATGGTGTTATGCAGGGCTACTTCGACCTGATTGACCTGCCCTACTCTACAAGTGGCGTGCTCGTGGAAGCCATGACGTTCAACAAGTATGTGCTTAACAACTATCTTCGCGGATTCGGAGTGAATGTGGCCGACAGCATTCTGCTGCGCCGTGGCGACAAGTACGATGAGAATGCCGTGGCAAAGCGCCTGGGTATGCCCTGTTTTGTTAAGCCCGCTGCCGACGGCTCAAGCTTCGGCGTGAGCAAGGTAAAGAATGCCGACCAGTTGGCCCCTGCCCTGCGCGTGGCATTCATGGAGAGCAACGACGTGATGATTGAGGGCTTCCTGCAGGGTACCGAAATCTCACAAGGCATTTACAAGACAAAGGATAAAACCGTAGTGCTGCCAGCTACCGAGGTGGTTACAAAGAACGAGTTCTTCGACTACGATGCCAAGTACAACGGTCAGGTGCAGGAAATCACTCCAGCCCGCCTCAAGCCCGAAACAGCCAACGCCGTGGCTGCCGAAACCAGTCGCATTTACGACATCCTGCACGCCAACGGCATCATCCGTATCGACTACATCATCTCTACCGATGCCAACGGCAACGACAAGGTGAACATGCTCGAAATTAACACCACACCGGGCATGACGCCCACCAGCTTTATACCACAGCAGGTAAAGGCTGCCGGACTGGAAATGAAGGATGTTCTGACCGACATCATCGAAAACCAGTTCTAACATCATATCGCACCATCGTTAAAATCCTTACCACCATGAAGATACCCGATAAATTCAATGACATACGCCCCTGGGAGCCCGAAGACTACCCGGAGGTATTTAGCCGACTGCTCGCCAACGAACAGTTCTGCCAGGTTTTAAGCACACTATATCCCAATGTGCCGCTCTCGCTGCTGGCCGCCAAACTCAAGGCGTGCACCTCGCCCATGCAGTTCCAGCTGGAGTTTATCTATGGCATCGTGCAGAAGATAATGGCCAAGGCGTCTACCGGATACACGCTCGACGCAACAGCGCTTAACCCGAAGGCCAACTATACCTTCATCAGCAACCACCGCGACATTGTGCTCGACTCTGCCTTGCTCGATGAACTGCTGGTCGACGCCCACTTCACCACCACATGCGAGATAGCCATTGGCGACAACCTGCTGTCGATTCCCTGGGTAAAAGATGTGGTAAGACTTAACAAGGCTTTCATTGTGCGGCGCGGACTGCCTATGCGCGAAATGCTCCAATCGAGCAAGCTGCTGTCGGAATACATGCACTTTGCCATTGCCGAAAAGCACCAGAACATCTGGATTGCCCAGCGTGAGGGTCGGGCCAAGGACAGCAACGACCTCACACAAGAGGGTATTCTGAAGATGATGACCATGGGCGGCGAGGGCCAGGTGCCTCAGCGGCTTAAGCAGCTGCACCTGGTGCCTACAGCCATTTCGTACGAATACGACCCCTGCGACTTCCTCAAAGCCCGCGAGTTCCAGTACAAGCGCGACGTGCCCGGATGGAAGAAATCGGCTGCCGACGACGTGGAAAGCATGCGCACAGGCATTATGGGCTACAAGGGCAGCGTGCACTACCACTGCGCACCGTGCCTCGACAGCTACCTCGACTCGCTGGATGCCAGCATGCCCAAGGGTGAGATGTACCGCAACATTGCCTCATACATCGACTTCCAGATTCACTTTAACTACCATCTGTATCCCAACAACTACGCTGCCATCGACCTGCTGCACGGCACCACCGACTACACTGGCAGCTACACCGAGGCCGAGAAGCAGCGGTTCAACGATTACGTAGAGGGTCAGGTGGCTAAGATTGATATGCCGGACAAAGACCACGACTACCTGCGTGAGCGCATTCTCACCATGTATGCCAACCCCGCACTCAACTATCTCAAGGCGCATGCACGGCAAGCTTAAACTCCTGGCAGTGCTTGCTGCCGCACTGATGGTACTGGGCGCCTGTCAGAACGACAACTACGACACAGGCGACAGCAAGTACTCATACCTGAGGGCCGACTTTGGCATGGCCATTGTGAACAGCAGCGGCGTGGTAGACCATATTGTAACCGACGACGACAGCATTCTGGTACCGCAGGAGCAGCTTAAATTTGCCTCTTTAAGGGGCGATAACGACAGCATAAGGTGTTTGTACTATTACAGGCTGAACACCGCCGGAAACCGCGTAGAAAGCGTACAACTGACAACAGTACCCGTACTGCATGCCATCGACCACAGCGACACGGTCCACACCGACCCGCTTACACTTGAGAGTGCCTGGGTGAGCGCACATCAACAGTACTTAAATCTTGGGGTAATCGTAAAGACCGGTGTGAACGATTCCATCGACAAAGCCCAGACGGTAGGTTTGATGACCGACAGCATCGTTACCACCACCGACGGTTCGAAAGAGGTTTACTTGAAACTGCTGCACAATCAGAACAACGTGCCCGAATATTACAGCAGCAAAAGCTATATGAGCATCCCGTTGAAAAACTGGCAGGGCTGCAAAATTCATTTGCGCGTAAATACATATAAAGGTGTAACCAACCGCACTTTCTGAGCGCTGGTTACACCTTTATGCTATTACTGTACAACTTAAATCGAAGCATCATCGTGCCTCATAACAGGAAAGCATCTGCATTCTCAGGTGTCACGACAGTAAATGTTGCTGTGGGATATGCCTTGGCAAAAGTCTCAGGTACCTTGATATAAGTTTTTAGGAATAGATTCCAAAATTATTATAAGATTTTTGGAATCTATTCCTTATTTCTTTTAATAATTTTGGAATCCGTTTTAGTTTCTCTTGTCATCTACGGGGCGTTACACAGGCCCCGGAGCGCAAGTTTACAGCGATTGCAGAATGCGTTTGATAACCACTTCGGCCGATATTTCACGGTTGGCGGCCTCGGGTATCACGAGGCTGTGACTGCTTTCAATCACGTCGTCGGTGACAATGAGTCCGCGCCTTACGGGCAGGCAGTGCATAAAATAGCCGTCACGGGTTAGCTGCATGTGGGCAGCGTCAACCGTCCAGCTCATGTCCTTGCTTAATATTTTGCCGTAGTCGGCCTTATTCTTTACGCCGGGGCAACTCCAGTTCTTGGCATATACAAAGTCGGCACCACTCAAAGCCTTCTTCTGATCGTACTCAATGGTGGCTCCTCGGGTAAACTTTTCATCCAGCTCGTAGCCCTCCGGCTGCGTAATTACAAAGTCTACATCGGCAGCATTCATCCACTGGGCAAACGAGTTGGGCACAGCCTGTGGCAAAGCCCTGCAATGCGGAGCCCACGTCATTACCACTTTGGGGCGTTCGCCCTGTTTGCGCAAGCCTGCCTTTTGCAGTTCCTGCCACTTTTCGCGAATGGTTATCAGGTCAGCAAAAGCCTGCAACGGGTGCACCGTGGCTGTTTCCATTGCAAACACGGGGCGACCGCTGTACTTCACAAACTGGTTCACAATGGTTTCAGCATAATCGTAATCACGGTCGGAAAGACCGGCAAAGCTGCGCACGCCAATCATATCGCAATAGCAGCCCATCACCGGAATAGCTTCCAGCAAATGCTCACTCTTATCGCCATCCATGATAACGCCCCTTTCGGTTTCCAGCTTCCAGGCGCCTGCATTCACATCAAGCACGATAACATTCATGCCCAGATTGAGTGCTGCCTTCTGCGTGCTAAGACGTGTGCGCAGACTGTTGTTGAAGAAAATCATCAGCAGCGTTTTGTTGTGTCCCAGTTCCTGAAAGGCAAACTTATTCTGCTTTACCTGCTCAGCCTCATCGAGTGCCTTGTGCAGGTCACCGATATCAGCTACGTTGAAAAATGTCTTCATAATCGTTTCCTTTATATGTTACGGTCTTATTTGTCCATTCCCTTCTATCAGCCATTTGTAAGTGGTTATCTCCTCGAGAGCCATCGGTCCACGTGCACCCAGTTTCTGCGTGCTGATGCCTATTTCGGCACCCAGTCCGAACTGTCCGCCGTCGGTAAAGCTCGTAGGGGCGTTTACGTAAACGCAGGCCGCGTCAACCTCGTTTTCAAAGCGCCGCGCGGCTGTCTTATCCCCGGTGACGATGCTTTCGCTGTGCCCGCTGCCGTAAGTGACAATGTGCTGCAGCGCCTCGTCGAGCGAGTTCACCGTCTTCACGCCCATCTGCATGCTCAGCCACTCGGTGTCCCAGCAATCACCGGCGGCAACGAGCAGTTCGTCGGGATAATTTCCCTTCAGCGCAGCCATGGCGTCGGCATCGGCATGCAGCACCACTTTTTTTGCGGCGAGTGGCTGGCACAGAGCCGGCAGGTCGGTCAGGCGTGAGCGGTGCACCAACAAGCAGTCTAAAGCGTTGCACACGGTGCAACGGCGCGTTTTGGCGTTATCCACAATGCGGGCGCCCATCTGCAAGTCGCCTTCAGCGTCGAAGTAGCAATGCACCACACCGGCACCCGTTTCTATCACGGGCACCTTAGCCGTATCTCTTACAAAGCTGATGAGCCGCTTGCTGCCCCGTGGTATGCACAAGTCAACGTAGCCCACAGCTGTAAGCAACTCGGCCGTGGCCTGGTGTGTGGCAGGCAGAAGCTCAACCACATGCTCATCAACACCTTCATGTTTAAGCACCTGCTTTATAAGTGCCACCGACTTCAGATTGGTTTCGTTAGCCTCTTTGCCACCCTTCAGAATGGCAGCGTTGCCACTCTTAAAGCACAGGGCAAACACATCGAAAGCCACATTGGGCCGTGCTTCGAATATCATGCCGATAACGCCAAAAGGCACACTTACGCGTTGCAGATGCAAACCGTTGGGAAGGGTCTTGTCTTTCAGCACATGTCCGAGCGGCGAGGGCAGTGTGGCCACATGCCGCATGCTGTCCGCGATGTCACTGAGCCGGCCTGCCGTGAGCAACAGGCGGTCCTTAAAGGCGTAGTCGGGTCCTGCCAGCTGCAAGTCTTCTGCATTGGCTTTCAACAATTCATCGGTATGGGCGTCAATGGCGTCGGCCACACGGCGAAGCACCTGGTTCCGTTTGTCGTCACTGATTAAAGCCAGTGATTTGCTGGCTTGCTTCACCTGTTTGAAGATGTCAGGATATGATGTCATAGCAGTGCGTTGTTTAGCGTATATCCTCCATGTAAAGATAGTCGTAGTGAATCAAGGGTTTGATGTCGTGCTCGCCAATGTGCCGCCGGGCATCATCGGCCGAGTAGGCACTGCGGCCCACGGCAATTACCTCGCCCGCAGGATTAACCACATTGATGATGTCGCCCTCCTCGAAATCGCCGTCAACCGATGTAACGCCCACGAGCAGCAAGCTGGTGGCTTTTTTGCCCTTTAGCGCCAGCTCGGCCTTGGCGTTGATGTGCACGCCGCCCTTGGCGAAACTATCGCTGTGCGCAATCCACTTCTTTACCTGTGATGTTGGTTGTGGGTTGGGGCGGAATTCGGTGTGCATCGTCTCCTGCGGTTTCGTAGCCAGTTCAACCAGAATGTTGTGATACGTGCCGTTGGCAATAATTACCTTGATGCCCTCTTCGGCCACCTTGCGGGCTATATGCGCCTTGGTAATCATGCCACCTCGCCCAAAGCCGCTCTTGGTGTCAAGTATATACTCGCCCAGGTCGCGGTCGTAGTTCACCATAGGGATAACCCTTGTGAGCTTGTCGCCCGGGTTACCGTTGTAAATGCCGTCCACATTGGTGAGAATCACCAGTACGTCGGCATCCATCATTGAGGCCACCAGTCCCGCCAGTTCATCGTTATCGGTGAACATCAGCTCGGTAACACTCACGGTATCGTTCTCGTTAACAATGGGCACAATGTCGTTTTCGAGCATCACCCTCATGCAGGCACGCTGGTTTAGATACTCACCACGGGTGGAAAAACTTTCCTTCATGGTGAGTACCTGTCCAACATGCACGCCATATTCGCGGAACAAGTCGTAGTAAAGACCCACGAGTTTAACCTGTCCGAGTGCAGAATAAAGCTGTCGCTGCTCCACACTGTCGAGCTTGCGGGGCACCTGCATCTCGTTGCGGCCACATGCCATGGCACCCGACGATACCAGTATTACCTCGTAGTCGTGACGTTTGAGCCACACCACCTGGTCGACAAGGTCGGACATTCTCGTTACATCCAGCTTGCCGTCACTGCGTGTGAGCACATTGCTGCCTACCTTTACTACAATTCGTTTCATTGTTTACATATTTTGAGGGTTCAGAATATTAATTCTTCTTTTTGGCGTCGTTCTCACGAATCTCAACGCGCCTGATCTTTCCTGAGATGGTCTTGGGCAGTTCGTCCACGAACTCGATGATGCGCGGGTACTTGTAAGGTGCCGTTTCACGCTTCACGTGGTTCTGTAGTTCCTTCACCAGGTCAGGTCCGGCTTTAGCCTTGTAATCCTTGTTGAGCACCACGGTAGCCTTCACCACCATACCTCTGATGGGATCGGGCACACCGGTGATGGCACACTCCACTACGGCAGGATGCGTCATCAGTGCGTTCTCAACCTCAAACGGACCGATGCGGTAGCCGCTACTCTTGATTACGTCGTCGGTACGACCTACGAACCAGAAGTAGCCATCCTCATCGCGCCATGCCATATCGCCCGTGTGGTAAACGCCGTCGTGCCACACCTCACGTGTCTTCTGCTCGTCGCGGTAATAGCCTTTAAAGAGTCCTACGGGCTTGCCATTCACCGTGCTGATGCAAATCTCGCCTTTCTCACCATCCTCGCACTCAGTGCCATCGGGGCGGAGCAGGCGAACGTCGTACTGCGGATTGGGTTTGCCCATACTGCCTGGTTTGGGTTTAATCCATGGGAAGGTGCCCAGCGTCATGGTGGTTTCGGTTTGTCCGAAGCCCTCGTATATGTGCAGGCCCGTGCGCTTGAAGAAGGTTTCCTCCACCGACGGATTCATTGCCTCACCGGCTGTGGTGCAGTACTTCAGACTGCTGAGATCGTATTTAGAGAAATCCTCGAGAATCATAAACCGGTAGATAGTTGGCGGAGCGCAGAACGAAGTTACGTGATACTTCTCCATCTGCCTCAAAATTTTCTCGGCAGTAAACTTCTCATGGTCGAACACAAACACAGTGGCGCCGGCGAACCACTGTCCGTAGAGCTTGCCCCACACAGCCTTGCCCCAGCCGGTATCGGCCACGGTGAGGTGGATGCTGTTCTCGTTCAGGTTATGCCAGTACACGCCGGTTGTGAGGTGGCCCAGAGCATACAGATAATCGTGAGCCACCATCTTGGGCTCGCCGCTGGTGCCGCTGGTGAAGTACATCAGCATGGTGTCGTCGTTGTCGTTCACGTTGTGCGGGCGGTGGAATTTGGGGGCCTTGAGCCACTCTTCATGCCAGTTGTGGAAGCCCTGCGGCACGGGTTTGTCGGCCTCTACCATAGAGTTAACGGCCACCAGAATCTTCACCGAAGGACTTTCGGGCATGGCCTTTGTGATTTGTGTGGTTACGTACTCGTCGTTACAGCAGATAATGGCCTTCACTGTGGCCCGCTGGTTGCGGTACTCAATATCCTTGGTGGTAAGCATATGCGTGGCCGGTATAGCTATGGCACCAATCTTGCAAAGGCCCATCATGCTGAGCCACCACTGGTAATGGCGCTTTAAGATGAGCATTACCTTGTCGCCACGGCCAATGCCGAGCTGCTGGAAGTAAGCGGCAGTGCGATCGGTTTGCTCTTTGAACTGCTTGAAGGTGGTGCGCACCTCCTCGCCACGCTCACTGGTCCACAGCAGGCACACCTTGTCGGGTGCCTCTTCGGCCCAGCGGTCCATTACATCGTAAGCAAAGTTAAAGTTCTCAGGCACCTTAAAATGAAGATGCTCTTTATAGTCACTCTCTGAAGAGAAATGGGTCTGTGTTAAGAAACGTTCTATCATCTTGATTTATCCTGAATTAAATTTAGATTACAATGCAAAGGAAAGTAGCGGGCTTGCCGTTGAGCGCACGCATGCAGTGAGCATTCTTGGCATCGAAATAGATGGTGTCGCCGGGATTCATAACCATCACCTTATTGCCGATGGTAATCTCGAGCGTACCTTCGAGGAGCATGTCGAACTCCTGTCCGTCGTGTGTATTCTTGTTGTGGTTTCGGTTATCGGGAAGGGGGTCTACCGTTGTGAGGAAGGGGTCAATCTTGCGACCTCTGAAGCCACTTGCCAGAGCTTCGTACTTATAATCGTTGCCACGGTCGATTTGCGGGCCCTGGCCCTTGCGTGTAAGATAATAGCTGCTCATGCGCGGCTCTTCGCCAAACAGCAGCACGTCGAGGCTTATGCCGTACTTCCGCGAGATGCGCGACAAGCGGTAAACCGACGGGTCGGCCTCGCCAGCTTCGATTTTTAAATAGTGGTCGAGCGAGATATCACACAAGTCGGCCACTTCCTGGGCGGGTATGTTGAGCACTTCCCTGAGTCCCTTGAGGCGTTCGCCTATTTGCTTAATAGCTTCTTCCATAATTACGAAATTAAAATTAATGTGATGCTAAATTACAAAAAGTTTTACTAATAAGCGACTCCGGCGTTTTAAATATTTTGCCCAACATAAACAAATGTAAAATTACTGCACACTAAAATTTATAATGTGCAGTAATTGGCTATTATTTCTACTTTTTTATAATTCCAGCCTTCAATCCCTGAATCACAGAATTAGAAAATCCGGAATGTTCCATCTCGTTGAGTCCACGAATGGTTACGCCACCCGGAGTGGTAACAAGGTCGATGGCCTGTTCGGGATGCATGCCCGTTTTTTGCAGCAGTTGCACGGCTCCCATCACGGTTTGCAACACAATTCTGGTGGCATCATCGGCCTTGAATCCCAGTTCCACGCCACCTTCGGCAGCTGCCCTTACATAACGCATGGCATAAGCCAGTCCGCACGAAGCCAGCGTAGTGGCGGCAGGCAACAGCTTTTCGGTGGTTATCATGGTAAGCCCCACCATATTAAACAGCATCTGCACGTCGGCAATGTCGGCATCCGATGCATTGTGGGGTACCAGGAAGGTCATCGATGCTTTTTGTGCCATGGCGATATTGGGTATCACCAGGAAGGTGCTGCACACGCCCATGATATTCTGAATCTGCTCAAGCGTTACGCCGGCAGCCACCACGAGAAGTATCTGCGATGCGGGGTCAAAGCCCGGCTTTATTTCTTTCAGCACGTCTTCAATAATCCAGGGTTTCACCACTACAGCCACCACATCAGCACCCACGATGGCTGCCTTGTTGTCGGTGGTTACCGAGGCGCCCTTAAGGGCAAACTTCTCGAGTTTCTTTTCAGTAGGATTCGATACCGTAATGTCGGCCGGTGCGATGTTGTGGCATGCCAGCCAGCCCTCGGCCATGGCTCCACCCATGGCGCCAGCTCCGATAATTGCGATTCTCATAGTTCGTTTAATACAGTTTTAAGTCGGTTTATAAAGTCGTCAACCTGCTCACGCTTCAATATCAGCGGCGGCAGGATGCGCAACATGTTGGTACCTGCGCAACCGGTGAACACATGTTGCTCGTAGATGAGCCGGCTGCGCACCTCCTTCTGAGGTACATCGAGCACCACGCCCACCATGAGTCCGCGGCCCCTCACCTCAACAATGTGGGGCGTGTGCTGCTGCAACTGTTTGAGCTGGTTGATAAGATAAGCACCCACCTCGCGGGCGTTGTCGACCAGATGCTCCTGTTCGAACACGTCGAGCACGGCCAGAGCCGCGGCACATGCCAGGTGACTGCCACCGAATGTGGTGCCCAACTGTCCGTACACCGGTTTAAACTCAGGCGATATGAGTACGCCCGCCATCGGGAATCCGTTGGCTATGCCCTTGGCCACTGTGATGAGGTCGGGACGTATGCCAAGCCACTGATGGGCAAAGAACTTGCCGCTGCGGCCATAGCCACACTGTATCTCGTCGGTAATGAGACAGGCACCCTGCTCGTGACAGGCCTGCTGCAGGCCCTGGGCGAACTCTGCCGTGGCCATGTTAACGCCACCCACGCCCTGGATGCACTCCAGTATGCAGGCACACACATCACCTTTGTCAAGCTCGCGCTTCCAGGCATCGAGGTCGTTAAGGGGCAGGAAGGTTACATGTCCATTCTCGTTTACGGGTGCCTGAATCTTAGGATTGCAGGTTACCTCGACAGCAAGCGACGTGCGGCCATGGAAGCTGCCCTCTACGGCAAGCACACGCTTGCGGCCATTGTGGAACGATGCCAGCTTGAGCGCGTTCTCGTTGGCCTCGGCACCAGAGTTGACCAGAAAGAGTTGATAATCCTCATAGCCACTAATGCGGCCCAGGCGATTGGCAAGCTCTACCTGTAGCTTATTGATTACCGAATTGCTGTAGAAGCCCAGCAGGTTGAGCTGCCCGGTAACCTTTTCGATATAATGCGGATGGCAGTGGCCAATGCTGATAACGGCATGCCCGCCGTAAAGATCGAGATAAGGCTGCCCCTTGTCGTCCCACACTGTGCAGCCACGGCCCTTCACTATATTAACGTTGAATAACGGAAAAACATCGAATGGTTTCATTGCTTGATACTTTAAATGGTTTAAAAGGCCGATGCCTTGAGCATCAACCCGGCAGTTTCGTCAATGCCGAACATCAGGTTCATGTTCTGCACGGCCTGTCCTACGGCTCCCTTGAGCAGATTGTCAATGCACGAGGTGATGAGCAGTTTGTTGTCTACCTTCTGCACATGCACCAGGCACTTATTGGTGTTAACCACCTGCTTCAGGTCGATGGGCTTGTCTACATAGTGAGTAAACGGCGCGTCGGCATAAAATTGTGTGTAAGCCTCCACAATTTGGGCCTCATCGGCGTTGGTGTGCAACACCTCGGTGGCAAAAATGCCACGGGCAAAGTCGCCACGGTAGGGAATAAAGTCGATATCGGCATCGAGTGAGCCCTGCACCTGCTCCAGACTCTGCCTTATCTCGGGCACATGCTGGTGGGCAAAGGGCTTATAGATGCTCAGGTTGTTGTTGCGCCACGAGAACTGCGTGGTGGCTTGAGGCTTCTGCCCCGCACCCGTGCTGCCCGTAATGCCATTTACCGACACCACACCTTTTACGAGCTTCATGCTGGCAGCGGGCAGCAAGCCCAGCTGTATGCAGGTGGCAAAGCAACCGGGGTTGGCCACGTGCTGAGCCTTGGCTATGCGCTGGCGGTTCAGCTCAGGCAAGCCATAAACAAAGTCGTTGCCGGGTTCAGCAAGGCGGAAGTCCTGCGCCAGGTCGATAATTTTCACGTTCCCGGGCACAGGGTGCTCCTGCAAGAAGGCACGACTCTTGCCATGTCCAAAGCAAAAGAACACCACATCCACGGCGTCGAAAGATATCTCCGAAGTAAATTTCAGGTTGGTGTCGCCATACAAGCCTTCATGTACATCGGTTACGGGGTTGCCCGCATTGCTCTCGGAATGGGCAAAGGCCACCTCAGCCTCAGGGTGATTGAGCAGCAGTCTGAGCAGTTCGCCACCGGTGTAGCCGGCCGCGCCGAATATTCCAACACGTATTTTACTCATAACCCATTACCTTTCTTCATCGGGATGCAATCCGTAATAAACTCTCAGCGGGGTAGACGACACCTTGATGAATCCCTTGGCATCCTGAGCCGTCCAGCCGTGCTGCATCTCACCATACTCACCGAGCTTCGACTTGGTGAGGTCGTCGGGTGAGTCAACGCCCACCGTCTGGAAGCTGTAGGGGCGCAACTTAAGTATGGCAGTGCCGTTAACGTGGCGCTGTGAACTGGTGAGCATGGCCTCGATGTCGGGCATTACGGGCTCCAGGTACTGGCTTTCGTGCAAGAACATGCCATACCAGTTGGCCACCTGGTCTTTCCAGTACTGCTGCCACTTGCTGAGCGTACTCTTTTCGAGCAGACGGTGAGCCTCGATGATGAGTTTGGGCGCGGCGGCCTCGAAGCCCACACGCCCCTTGATGCCAATGATGGTGTCGCCCACGTTGCAGTCGCGGCCAATGGCATACGAGGCGCCAATGGCCTCAATCTTCTGTATGGCCTCAATCTTGTCGTCGAACTTCTCGCCATTCACGGCCACAATCTCTCCCTTCTCGAAGGTAATGCTGAGCTCGCTCTCATCGGTACGGGTTACGTGCTTCAGATAAGCCTCCTCGGGCAAGCCCTGTGTAGGGTCGAGCAGTTCGCCGCCGCAGATGCTGGTACCCCAGATACCTACGTTGTACGAGTATTTAAGTTTGGTGAAATCGGCATAGAAGCCATGAGCATTCAGGTAGTCGACCTCTTCTTTACGTGAGAGGGCATGGTCGCGGGTGAGCGTGATAATCTCGGTTCCGGGCGCCATCACCAGGAAGGTCATGTCGAACCTTATCTGGTCGTTGCCGGCACCGGTGCTACCGTGTGCGATGGCATCGGCGCCAATTTGTTTGGCATAGCGCGCAATGGCGATGGCCTGGAAGATACGCTCCGACGATACCGAGATGGGGTAACAGTTGTTGCGCAGCACGTTGCCGAAAATCATATATTTCAGTGATTTGTCGTAGTACTCATGCGTTACGTCGAGCGTTACGTAGTCAACGGCGCCGAGCTTGAAGGCGTTCTCGCGGTTGGTTTTCAGCTGTTGCTCGCTAAAGCCGCCGGTATTGGCGCAGGCAGCGTAAACATCCCATCCGTCCTGGGTGAGTTTCATCACGGTGTATGAAGTATCGAGTCCGCCAGAAAAGGCTACTACCACTTTTTTCTTGCTCATAATAAATATGCTTTAAAGGGTGATTTTTTGTTGTGTTTGTAAGTTTCGGGGTGCAGTGCTATTCGCTTGTGCCATCGATGCGATGGATGCGCTGCATCACCTCATCGGGAATCCTGGCAGGCAGATGTTCCTCGGGGTCGAAGAGCATGGCGGTGCAGATGCAGTAGCGGCGGCCGGTGCGATGCAGCACGTCGGCATTGATGCAGCCCTCGCAGCCACGCCAGAAGCTCTCGTCGTCGGTAAGGTCGTTAAACGTAACGGGCAGATAGCCCAGCTGTGTGTTCATTTTCATTACTGCCGAACCGCTGGTCAGCGAGAATATCTTGGCATGGGGCCATCGCTTGCGAGCCAGTGTAAAAGTGAGGTTCTTGATACGCTTGGCAACGCCACGGCCACGAAAGTCGGGATGCACAATAAGTCCGGAAGTGGTAACGTAGTGTTTGTTGCCCCATGTTTCAATATAGCTGAAGCCGGCGAACTTGTCGCCCTCGAGTGCGATAACGGCTTTAGCCTCACGCATCTTGGTTGCCACGTATTCGGGCGAACGCTTGGCGATGCCGGTGCCACGCACTTTGGCCGCGTCGGCAATGGTTTGTAATATGGTGTCGACGTACTTGATGTGTGATTCGTCGGCAACCATTACTTTTATATCATCCATGTTGATTGAAAATTAAACATCCGTAATTGGTAAAACTCTCACTAATTGTTGCCTATACTGGCGTACAAGCGGTCAATGAGATGGTCTTTGTCGGCATCTTCGGCAAGCACTATAAATATGGTGTCGTCGCCGGCAATGGTGCCCAGCACATCGGGAATGCTGCTGTTGTCGATGTTGTAGGCTATGCTGCTGGCATAACCGGGCCGTGTTTTTATTACACACATGTTGCCCGAGAAGCTAATCGACTCGAAGCCGCGGTACTTCATCATGAAGTCGCCGTCGATGGGCTCGTGCACCCGCTTGTACATGGTCTCGTTAGGAAGCACATACACATACTTGCCGTTCATGCTGGCAGCCTTGGCCACCTTGAGCTGTTTCATGTCGCGGCTCAGTGTGGCCTGCGTAACGTCGAAGCCCATCTTGGACAGAGCCTGCCGTACATCACGCTGATTGCCCAGCTCATTGGTCGAAATGAGCACCTTCAAGGCATCTAATCTGTCATTCTTTGCTTTCATAAGCGCATGTTTATTCGTTTATGCTGCAAATATACACACTTTTTATTGAATATTCAACCAAAATATGAATATTTTTTGAAGTCTCTGTGATATTTTATATCTTGTTATGGATTATAAATAAATATACAGGATATTTGCGATTTGTAAAGTGATAACACGAATATCATAAATAATATGTATATTATCAAGAAAGACTGACAAAGCAACAGGCATTATACCTGTTGTCCACAACGAGTTCGACGGCAGATACTGCATATTTTTACAGTATATATTTGCCATTAATGAATAAATAAGAAAACTACAGGCAGTCCATAGTTATAGTATGGCTTATGCAATCAGCGTGCTGTTAAAAACAGCATGCTCAAACTGCCAGTTTCGCTGTTTGTTGCATATAGTTTTTTCGTACCAAAGGAGTAACAAAGCCTGGTACTCTGGGTATCAAAGCGTGATACTCTGGGTATCACAGTGTGATACGCTGGATATCAAAGCGTGATACGCTGAGTTTCAGAGTGCGATACGCTGAGTTTCAAAGCACGATACTCCGAGTTTCATGTATCGGCACCGTTTCTGGAACGATTATTTGGGTTTATTGGGGTGGAATAAGCATGGTTATATAGGGTTGAGCACAAGGGAGGGAGTGCCTTTATTTTACCATTAAATGAATAGGGCGAATGTTAATAATTATCATTACCTGACTTCGTCAATGCGTCACCCTGAATCGAGAATAAGTTTTTTTGGAAAATAGTCACGAACAGACTTTAGCTCCTCATGGAGCGTAAGCCTGTACATGATTTTCTTTTCATTCCATAATTCGTAATTGCGTCACCATCAATTGCAGAAATAAGCTTATAACTAACTGATAATCAATGATGACACTTTATCCAACCAAAGATGTGATGAAGTTAGGAAATACATGCAAGCACGTCCCCGAAGGGGGCGAACACGGTGAGGCTGCTGAAAAAGTATTTAACAGTTACAATTTATAAGTGTATTCCTTAAAAATGTCGAGGACGCGTCCACTGTAGGGGCGGCCCTTGTGGCCGCCCTAAGGACCCGGTTTGTCGGGCAATATGTTGATTGTGTTGGAATTGCGTGGCACTTAGGGCGGCCACAAGGGCCGCACCCTACGGTGGACTGGACTTCCACAATTGACAATTTACTTACAGATTGTAACTTCCCAAAATCAAATTCTCGAAAATAACCCACTTTTTCAGCAGCCTCAACACGGTTAGCCCCAGGTCGAGGCAAAGCCGAAACCTAGGGGGATTCGCAACAACACACAGCCTACGTCCCCGAAGGGGGCGAACATGGTTAACCCCACGTGGCAACGTGGGGCTCAGGGGAATACAGGTTCGCCCTCTTCGAGGACGCTTCACGCGGTGGGATACTGTAACCCCATGCCTTCGCTGCGCTCCGGCATGGGGCTAACCATGTTCGTCCCCTTCGGGGACGTCGCTAATCAATTGCGTGGACATGTCCACTGTAGGGTGCGGCCTTTATGGCCGCCCTAAGGACCCGGTTTATCCAGCAATATATTGGTAGTGTTGGAATTGCGTGGCACTTAGGGCGGCCATAAAGGCCGCACCCTACGGTGGACATTTGCCGGGCACGTCCCCGATGGGGGCGAACACGGTTAGCCCCAGGTCTTGACATCGTCAATGCGTCACCCTGAATCGAGAATAAGTTTTTGGAAAGCCTTGATGATATCGTCGTGGTAATAATATTATTTTATGCGCTATGCGCAATTTTATGCCTTGGCAATTTTCTTCATGTACAGGCTTTGACCCCGAAAGGGGTGAGTCTCAACCAGCGGGATAGACGTCGAGCTTGCTCGTAAGGCTATCCCACTGGTTCAGACTCAGAGCTCCTCATGGAGCGTAAGCCTGTACATGATTTTCTTTATCTTCTGGTTATCATTATTGTGCTAATGCACGACACCTGCCTTGCCCATTTACGATGGATACGAATCGCTGACGATTCAATTTTCTTCGAACGACAAATAAGGGGTGAGGCGCTGAATGTCGGCATCGGTGAAAGAGTGGAGCATGCGCAGCTCTGACGCGCTTTTAAAGGCGCCACGGGTGCGACGGCGCTCTACGATGTCGCGTGCCTGATAGAAGTTGATGTAGGGGTGGCGCTTGAGCTGTTGAAGCGTGAGCTTATTGATATCGATTTTGCGGAACACCTCGGGTTGCACCTTTATATAAGGCAGTGCCCTGGCGGGAAAATTCTGTATTTCGCTCAGCTGGCCGGCACTCACGAAACCGCCCAGCTCATTGCGGTAGCGCACAATGGCCGACGCGAAGTAGGAGCCGATACCGGGCACCGAAAGCAGTTCGGCACTGTCGGCATGGTTCAGCTGCACCACGTCGCCCGTACGCATCTTCGTCTGACGGGGCATAGTGGTGTCATGTTGCTCGTGCCTGGCAGGCGACGAAACAAAGTTGGCTGCTGGCTGATAGTCGGCCGCAATGCGGATATAGGGTTCGAGCTGGCGGTACTGCTTCAACGTGAGACCATACAAGCGGGCAAAATCTTCTTTGCGACTGTACACTCCGCCGGCAGCACGGTAATGGTATATGGCCTTTACCTGCCAGGGCCGCAAACCGAGTGAGAGCAGTGTGGCGGCATCGGCTGTGTTGGGATCGAAGGGTTGTAAATGCACGGCGCGGGTTCTGCCCACGTCGTTGTAGCCCCCGGTATTACCCCTGAGGTTGGCATACGCTGGCGAGCGCTGGGATTGCCAGTGTACGGAGTCGGTGCCGCTGTTGTTGCCGAACACGCCATTCTTGCCAAGATAGCAAATGGTGAAGAGCAAGGCCAGGAATGCCACCGTGAGCAGTATCATGCCCAGGCGGTCGAGGCGTGGAACGGGTAAAAATCGTGGTTTCTTCATGGTCTTACTCTTGCAAAGTTAAATAACACCCAACTGGTGCAGGAAGATGAGCAGGATGCAAAGCGGACTCACAAAACGCACCACGAAAAGCCAAACGTGGTAGAAGCCCGATTTAAGGGTGCCCCAATTGGTAAACTCATCGTGCACCACCTTGCGGGGAATGTACCAGCCCACAAACACGCAGGTGAGCAGAGAGCCCACCGGAAGCAGAATGTCAGAAGTGAGAAAGTCGCAGAAATCGAGGAACGACTTGCCAGCCACTGTAATATGCACGGCTCCACACGACAGCGAGCAGAGCACCGCGATAACCGAGCAAACCGCAGTTTCGATCCATGCGGCATACCGACGGTCGACGTGCAGCTCTTCGTAGAAGAAGGCGGTGGCTATCTCGTGCATGGATATAGTCGACGTGAGCGCGGCCAGGGCCAGCAAAGCATAGAACATTACCGACACCACATAGTTCACCACGGGCATTGAACCAAACGCCTGCTGGAATACGCCTGGCAAGGTGATGAAGATGAGCGACGGACCACTGTCGGGACTCACACCCACCGAGAAAGCGGCGGGGAATATCACCAGTCCGGCAAGTATGGCCACAAGGGTATCGATACCCGCTATCTGAAGTGACGACTTAAACAAGTTGGTTTGCCTGCTGAAATAGCTGGCATAGGTACACAAACAGGCTGTGCCGAGCGACAGCGAGAAGAATGCCTGACCCAGCGCATCGAGGAACACGCCCGAAGTGAGCTTGCTGAAATCGGGATTAAACAAGAAGTCGATGCCCTTGCCGCTGCCTTTGAGCGTACAACTTGCCACCACAAGGATGAGCAGCAACACAAAGAGCATGGGCATGAGCAGATTGGAGGCTTTCTCGATGCCGTTGCGCACGCCGTGAACCACCACGAAATGGGTGAGCAGAATGAAAGCTACCGCCCAGAACGAGGGCAGCAATGGTGACGATGAGAAGGTGCTGAAATACTGATTAATGGCTGCTGCATTGCCATGAATGCCACCACATATCGACACAAACAGATAGTGCAGGCACCAGCCTGCCACAACGGCATAGAAACCCAGAATGATGGTTGAGGTGATAAGGCCCAGATAGCCCACCACACCCCAGCGCCTGCCACCCAGATTGGTGTAGGCACGCACAGCATTGGCTGCTGAATGGCGACCCACCACGAACTCGGCCACCATGCCCGGGATGCCCAGCAGCAGAATGCAAAGGATGTACAACAGGATGAAGGCAGCGCCGCCATCCTGACCTGTCATATAGGGAAAGCGCCACACATTGCCCAAACCTACAGCCGAACCGGCCGTGGCAAGGATAACGCCTATCTTTGTGCCAAAACTTCCACGCTCGCTCATATTATATAATGTGTAACTGGTTAAGGAATATGCCAAGAATTGCCAACGGGCAGAAGTAGCGTATCAGGAACAAATACACACTGAACAAGCGTGTATGCACGGTGCCCCAGTTGGTGAACTCGTCGTGCACCACCTGACGGGGCACAAACCACCCCAGGAAGATACAGGTGAGGAAGCCGCCGACGGGCAGGAATATCTGACCGGTGATAAAGTCGAACCAGTCGAAAAGGGTCTTGCCGTCAAACACAAGTCCACGCTGCTGACCGAGTGAGAGACTGCACACGGCACCTATCACACTGGTTACAATGGTGATGATGAGGGCGCCCCGCTTGCGGTTAAGGTGAAGCTCCTCGGATATAAACGATGTGCTCACCTCGTGCAGCGAGATAAGCGAAGTGAGGGCGGCAAGGGTGAGCAGGGCATAAAACAGCACCGACACCAGCCAGCCCAGCACCGACGTAGCACCAAAGGCCTGATTGAACACGTTAGGCAGGGTGATGAACACCAGCGACGGACCGCTGCCGGGATTCACACCCACCGAGAAGGCTGCCGGGAAAATCATAAGTCCGGCAAGGATGGCCACCATGGTGTCGACCACCGATACTTGTACTGCTGAATTTACCAGATTGGTCTGCCGGCTGTAATAGCTGGCATAGGTACAGATGCAGCCCATGGCTATACTGAGCGAATAGAACGACTGGCCAAGCGCACCCAGGAACACGTCGCGGCCCACCTTACTGAAGTCGGGCTTAAACAAAAAGGCTATGCCTTTGCCTGCACCCGGCAGCAGACAGCTGGCCACCACGATAACGAGCAACAAAATGAACAGGGTGGGCATCATGAGCTTAGAAGCCTTCTCGATGCCGCCCCGCACACCGTGGATAATAACAAAGTAAGTAATGAAAAGTATGGCCACCGTCCACGCCACTGGCGACACGGTGCTTTGCGAAAACTGTGCAAAGTAGTTGGACACGTAGGCAGGGTCGCCGTGCAACTGGCCGGCCACCGAGGCAAACACATACTGCAAGCACCAGCCCGAAACCACGGCGTAATAGCCTGTGATGAGGAAGCCGGTGAGCACACCCAGCAGGCCCACAAGCCGCCACGGACCCCTGGCCGGCATCATGGCATAGGCACGGTAGGTGTTAGAGGCACCATGACGGCCCACAATAAACTCGGATATCATACAAGGTATGCCCAGCAGGAGCACACAAAAAATGTAAATCAGAATAAAGGCGGCACCGCCGTGCTGGCCCGTCATGTACGGGAAACGCCACACGTTGCCCAGGCCCACGGCTCCACCGGCAGTGGCTAAAATTAATCCTATCTTGCTTCCAAAATTAGCTCGTTGTTCACTCATCTTTTAAATAATTACTGAATACAGAGTAAAAGTTATTTGCAAAATTATAAAAAATATAGTAATTTTGCGGTGATTTTGAAAGCAAAAATGATAAATAGCATAAAATTTATTCGTAAATACAGTTTCACTATAGTAATTTCGATATTTATCTGGACGTTGTGCCTGATACCTATACCCGACACACCGCTGGACAATGTGCGACTGATAGACAAGTGGACACACCTGGTATTTTTTGGTTCGCTCACCATCTCAACGCTGCTTGAAACGCTGTATAAACGCAAACAGGCAAGCAGCGGTAAACTGCTTGCCTGCGTAATAGCTTATCCATTGCTCACAGGGGGACTCATTGAAATAGTGCAGGCCACGTGTACCGGGGGCCGACGCTCGGGCGACATTCTTGACTTTGCGGCCGACGCCATCGGAGTGGCCATAGGTCTGGTTATCGGTATGCTTCTGGTACGCTGTCTTTCCACTTGCAATAAGGGTTAACCAGCAGCTGTGAATTATAGAATCGGCGGTCACCCGTAACCTCGTCACCGATGAAATCGGGCTTTTGGAATGCCTCGTCGGCACTGCCAAGCTCTACTTCGGCCATTACCAGACCGTCGTTGAGTCCATGGAACTCGTCGACTTCGAACACGTGCGAGCCGCTCTTCACCAGATAGCGGTGCTTGTCGATGATGCCACCACTGCACAAATTAAACAAATGGGAAGCTTCATCGGGCGTGATTTGCTTCTCGAACTCGTAGCGGCTGAGCCCGTTGTCGGTGGAATGCGACTTGATGGTAAGATACGCCTTATCGTCGCGGGTGCGCACGCGCACCGTACAGCCCTCAGCGGGAATATAGCCCTGGCAGATGTGACTGCAACTGTAAGCCTTCTGCTTGAAGCCACCACCGTGCTTAACCAGAAACTTCCGTTCTATCTCTAAGCCACTCATCGCATTAAACTTGAGTAATGCTCCATATCATGTAGAGCACTGCCAGTACCAGAAGCACGCCAAATATCCATTTCACCACAGCAGCGCCTTTGCGCTCCTGCTTCTCCTCGTAAGCCTCGTGCTTGGCTTTTCTTAAGTCTTTATTATTACTCATAGTTCGTAAAGTTTTAAAAGGTTATTATCAGGTAAAATTAATCTTGCTTAGCGGCATCGGCTGCGGCAAACTCCATAAGGTAAGCCTTGATGAAACCATCTATCTTGCCGTCCATCACGCCATCAACGTCGGATGTCTGATAACCGGTGCGGTGATCTTTCACGCGGCGGTCGTCGAACACATAGCTGCGTATCTGGCTACCCCACTCTATCTTCTTTTTGCCAGCCTCAATCTTGGCCTGCTCGGCCTGCTTCTTCTTCAGGGCGCGGTCGTACAACTGGCTCTTCAAGAGCAACATTGCCTTGGCACGGTTCTTAGGCTGGTCGCGCGTTTCGGTGTTCTCGATAAGAATTTCTTCTTTCTCACCGGTATCGGGGTCTTCGTACTGGTAGCGCAGGCGCACGCCCGACTCCACCTTGTTCACGTTCTGTCCGCCTGCACCACTTGAGCGGAAGGTATCCCAGCTCACACGGGCAGGGTCGACATACACCTCGATGGTATCATCGACGAGTGGCGTTACGAACACACTGGCAAAGCTCGTCATGCGCTTGCCCTGCGCATTGTAGGGCGAAACGCGCACCAGGCGGTGCACGCCATTCTCGCTTTTCAGGAAGCCGTAGGCATACTCGCCGCCCTCAATGGTCATTTCCACACTCTTGATGCCAGCCTCATCGCCTTCCTGCAGGTTGGTGATGGTTACTTTGTAGTTGTGAGCCTCGGCCCAGCGCATGTACATACGCATAAGCATGCTGGCCCAGTCCTGACTCTCGGTACCACCGGCGCCAGAGTTGATTTTAAGCACGGCGTCCATGGAATCTTCCTCCTGGCGCAGCATGTTCTTAAGCTCCAGGTCTTCAATGGCCTTGATGGCCTTGGCGTAATCGTCGTCGACCTCTTGCTCAGTCACCATCTCATCCTTGAAAAAGTCGAATGCCAGCTGCAGCTCGTCGGCATACTGGCGAACCTCCTGGTATCCCTTGAGCCATTTTTCAATGCCCTTCACCTTTTTCATCTGGGCCTCTGCCCTTTTTGGGTCTTCCCAGAAATCAGGAGCCTGTGTGCGCAGTTGTTCCTCTTCGAACTCAACCTTTTTCTGGTCAATATTCAGATACTTGTGCAACGCATCAGCGCGCTGCATGACATCTTTCAGTTGGTCGGATGTAATCATTTGTATATTATCGATACTTAAATTATTCTTCGTACATTTTATTAATCTGCTCCTCGTAGTTCTGGTTAATCACACTGCGGCGGAGCTTCAGCGTATTGGTAAGCTCGCCCGACTCCATGGAGAAGTGGTGAGGCAGCAGCGTGATACGCTTGATTTGCTCGTAGGGAGCCAGACTTTGCTGGAGAGTTTCGATGCGGTCGAATATCATGGCCTTCACCTCATCGTTCTGGCAAAGGTCCTCACGGGTCTGGAACGGTATGTTACGCTCGGTTGCCCACTTCTCAACGAGGCGGAACTCGGGCACAATCAGAGCAGAAACAAACTTGTGCTTGTCGGCTATCACTGCCACCTGGTCGATGTATTTATCTACGAGCAGCAGGGCTTCGGTCATCTGCGGTGCGATGTACTTGCCGTTGCTGGTCTTGAACAAGTCTTTGATGCGTTCTTTCAAGTACAGCTCGCCATCTTTAAGATAGCCCGAGTCGCCGGTGTGGAAGTATCCGTCGGCATCGAAGGCCGTTTTGTTGATGTTGTCGCGCTTATAGTAGCCCCTGGTAATGGTTGGGCCCTTGAGCAATATCTCGCCGCTTTCTGATATTTTAATGTCGATACCCGGCAGGGGGCGGCCCACTGAACCGATGGTGTAAGGTTTGCCCTTCTGGTCGCACGACACGGTGGCAAGGCTCTCTGTAAGGCCATAGCCCACAATCATAAAGATACCAATGGAATGCACAAATTCTTCTACTTCGGGCGAAACCGTGGCTCCGGCCGTGGGGAAGATGTTGGGATGCTCGAGCCCTATCTGCTTGCGCACCATACTCAGGATTGACTTATCTATGATTTTATATTCAAGGGTGAGCCCGATGGGCGGACGCTTGCCGTGGCTCAGATAGTCGATGTTGTATTTGTGACCCACTGAGAGGGCGTGATTGAACACCTTGCGCTGGAAAGCGCTGGAGTGATCGATACGGTCTTTCACAGCCGCATATACTTTTTCCCAGAAGCGCGGCACCGACGACATACTCGTGGGATGCATCTCACGCATCGACTCTTGTATCTCTTTGGGGTAGGTGTTAATAATTAGCTGGGCACCTTCACTGAGAGCCAGATAGGCCCAGCCACGCTCGAAGATATGGGTAAACGGCAGGAAATCTATTACGCGGTCGTTCTCACGTACATTCACCACCTTATCGTTGGCCTCAAGAGCTGCATGGTACTGACCGTAAGTAAGCATCACGCCTTTGCTCTCGCCGGTGGTGCCACTGGTGTAGAGAACATTGCACAAATCATCGTAACTGGCCTCTTTCCATCGCTTCTCCAGCTCGGTCTGGCGAGGCAGATTCTCGCCAAGTGCGATGAAATCCTCGAAATACAGGGCATTGGGGTCGTGGGTGCTTATGCGCACGCTGTGGTCGAAGATGATAATTCGCTCAAGTGTGGGGCAGAGGGCAAATATGCGGTGTGCCTTATCGTACTGTTCCTGCTCGCCAACAAACAGGAATCTAACTGCGGCATCCTGCACCATATACTGTATTTGCTGCTCGCTGCTGGTGGCATAAAATGGAATCGACACGGCCCTGATACCATAAGCGCCAAAGTCGGTGTAGAGATATTCCAGACAATTCTGTGAAAACACGGCAATGTTCTCCTGGGGCCTGATGCCCAGATTAAGCATGGCATTGCTAACCTGCTTAACCCTCAGCGAGAACTGCTTCCACGATATGGTCTTCCACTTCAGACTTCCGAAGTTGCGGAACGTGATGGCGGGCCTTGAGCCATATTTTTTGGCTTGCTCGTGGATAAGAACAGAAAGATGACAATTTGTCTGCATAACTACGTAGTTTTAGTTAATGCAAAGATAATTTAATTCGTGCTAATAACAAAATAATTCACTTCTTTTGTAGCATAAAAGGTGACCGAAAATCTTAAAAATCAGCAATTATTTAGTAATTTTGTCGCTGTTATGGATAATTTACAGCAATATGTAACCAATGCCGTGGAGCTGTTAGAGCAACTAATCTCCACTCCGTCGGTGAGCCGCGAGGAAGCCGGGGCTGCCAATATTATGTTCGCACAGTTGCAAAGCTATGGTTTTGACCCACGGCGCAAGGGCAACAATGTGTGGGCACTGAGCCCCGCATTCGAGGAAGGCAGGCCCACCCTGCTGCTGAACGCGCACGTTGACACTGTGAAGCCAGTTGCCACGTGGAGTCGCAATCCGTTTACGCCTTGTCTGAAGGATGGCAAACTGTATGGATTGGGCAGCAACGACTGTGGTGGCGGACTGGTTGCGCTGCTGCAGGTTTTCCGTATTTTGTCGAAAGAACAGCGCCCATACAACCTGGTTTATCTGGCCTCGTGCGAAGAAGAGATTTCGGGAGCCTATGGCATAAGCAGCGTGATACCCTTGCTGCCACACATCGACGTGGCCCTTGTGGGTGAACCCACAGGCATGCAGCCGGCCGTGGCAGAGCGGGGACTGATGGTAGTCGACCTGATAGCTCACGGCAAGAGTGGGCATGCGGCACGCGACGAAGGCGAGAACGCCATTTACAAGGCTCTGGACGACATGCTCTGGATAAGAGATTACAAGTTTAAAAAGGTGAGCCCGTTGCTTGGCGCTACCAAAATGACGCTCACCGTAGTGAAAGCGGGAACCCAGCACAACGTAGTGCCCGACTTGCTGCAAGGCTTGATTGACATTCGCACCAACGAACTGTACACCAACGAAGAGGTGTTTGACTTGCTGCAACAGCACATCAGGAGCGAGCTCAGGGCACACTCGTTCCGCCTGCACTCCTCGTCGCTGCCACTCGGCCATCCACTTGTCAGGCGATGCATTGCCGAAGGCATGACGCCCTTTGGCTCACCCACGCTGAGCGACCAGGCTCTGATGCCATGGCCGTCGCTCAAACTGGGACCGGGTGAGTCGGCACGCTCACATTCGGCCGATGAATACATTGCCATTAACGAAATAGCCCAAGGCATCGGCACCTATCTGCGGGTGTTGCGTGGCCTTGAGCTATAACTCTTTTTATTGTTTAAGAACTCTGCTTCTGTCTTGAAGCACGGCTCCCGGCGGTTACCGGAGCCAGGCTTCAGGATTCAGTCGGGCTGTTTCTTTGTATAACCTGAACTGCAAGATATTGTCGGCACCCACAGCACCCAGCGTCTGACCGGTGCTGACGTGCTGACCTTTGCTTACGCTCACGGAGCGCAGGTTGCCGTACACGGAGATAAAGGCGCCATGGCGAACCATCACCACCATACTGCCACCATAGCCAAGCACAGCACTCACCTCACCATCGTAAACACAGCGTGCCATGCAGCCGGGCCGGCCCATGATGTTAATACCTTTATTGTCGAGCGTAACGCCGCTCAAGCCTTCTACATTATAACGGCCGTAATGGGTTACTATCTTGTAGCTGCCAGTGATAGGCATGGGCAAACGACCACGATTAGCCTCGAAGCCTCCCGTCATCATACGGTCGACCGTAGACAGCTGTTGTGTTTCCTGCACATTCTGCTGAGCAGTTTGTATGGCCTTCTTGTTACGATCGGCATCTACCTTGGCCTTCAGCTCGGCAGCTTCGCGGGCAGCCTGGGCCTCACGTGCGGCCTGCTCGGCCTTTGCCTTACGCTCAGCAGCGGCACGAGCGGCAGCCTCGGCGGCAGCTTTTTGCTTGGCTTCCTCGGCAGCGGCCTGTGCCCTGCGCGCCTCTTCGGCAGCTCTTTCGGCAGCCTCAGCCTGTGCCTTGAGCTGTGCCTCGCGTGCCTTGGCGGCGGCTATGCGTCGCTGGTTTTCGCGTTCGGCAGCAGCGGCGGCAGCTTTACGGCGTGCCAGTTCGGCGGCACGGGCCCTGGCAGCGGCAGCGGCGGCAGCCTTCTTGCGAGCCTCGGCAGCGGCACGGGCACGAGCCTTAGCCACCTCTTGCGCCACAAGCCGGTCGATTTGCGCATTCAGCACGGCGTCTTTCTTACGCTGGTCGGCAATAATTCCCTGAATGGTTTTCTGCTGCTTCTGCAGTCCCTTTACAATTTCCTGCTGCTCATTCTGCTTTCCTTGCAACTGCTTCTTTGCCACCTGACCCTTATAGAGCAGCTTGTTCTTCTGTCCCTTGACATGCTGCAGCTGTATGTGCTTGCCTGTGACCTGCTGCTGTTTGGCCTTAACCATCTCGCCCTGAGCTTTCTGGAAAGCAGCATACTCTCGCAGAAACCTGAAGCGGCGGTACATCTGGGTAAAGCTTTTGGCCGAGAAGATGAACATCAGCTTATCCTGCGTGGTGCGGTGGTGCGACAAGTAGCGCATGGACTTGATGTATTTGCGCTGACGGTCGCGGAGTTGTGCCTCAAGTGTTTTGAGCTGTGAATTCAGCAAGCTGATGTTACCCTCTATATGGTGGATGTCCTTCTGGATACCCTCGATTGACTTCTGCCGGTCGTCGATCTCAGAATTGATGACCAGCAGGTTCCTCAGGCGCTCGGCCACATCACGCTTGTTGGCATTCAGCGCCTGCTGCTGCTCGCGTATCTTTTTCTGGATGGCAGCCCGTTGGCTCTGCAATCCACGTATAGAAGCATTGGTATATTTCACGGCAGGGGCCTTGGTAGTCCTCGACGTCTTGCTTTTTCTGTTTTTTGTCACCTGAACGGTGCGCTGCTGAGCCTTGGTTTTTGCTGCCTTTCTGGTTTTCTGTGCACTCACGGGGCTCACCAGCAAACACGACAAAAGAAGTAAATACAGTTGCCTCATTGCTTAGAAATTTAATAATTCGCTTAACACATCACTGGCTTCGATGCGTTTGTATTTATCTGACACCTGGGTAGTGGCATCCCATTTGCTGTCGGTGTTAATATCCTTCAGGTTGAGTGTAACGGTGGCCTGCTGTTTCTTGCCGGTGGCCGTAGTGTTGAACGAAAACTGCTGGTAGGCCGGAAACATCTTTGCGCCAACACTGGTAAAATTCTTGTAGTTCCAGGTGAGCGTAGATTTGCCATGTGCCTTGCTTGAATAGTTCACCACAGCCTGATTGATCTGACCGGAAAGGCGGTCGGCAAGCCACGTAAAGAGCAGTCCGTTCTGCGAATACGACACCTCGTTATTGGCCGAGTCGGTGGGAAAGTCAACCTTAAACAGCTTCAAGTCGGATTCCGACAGCGTCTGATGCCCGGGTATGAGCAACTGATTCCAGAAGAGTGACTGCAGCGTGTAGAAGTTCAGTCCGTTCTCTTTAAGGAAGTCAAGCTGGCTATAATCGGCCTTTACATACTGCTTATGCAGACGGTCGATGGCAAGCACCGAAGTCGGGGTAAATTCCAAACGGGCTGCCTCGGTACCAAGGATAGGAATGAAAAGTTGCAGTCGTATTACCTGGTCTTTGCGCATACGCAAGGCTCCGGGCACTGTGAGGTCTTTACCCTGCGTCTTGACGTTGAAAGAAATATTACTGCAAACATTCTTCGTATACAACCTATTGTCAGATACCTTTTGTACAAAGGTAAGACTTTGCAGGCTCTTGGTTGTTGTGTTGGCTGCCGGTTTGGTTACCTGTTGAGTCCTGGTGTTCTGCAGGTTCTTGCTCGTTCCACACGATGACAGCAGCAAGAAGGCAGCCACCAGACCCACGGTGAAATGGTTATTTTTCATCACTGATATATTTTCTGAGTTTTATCTTCTTAGGTAATAAAGGCGAGGTGCCACCCGCCTGCAGTGCCTTTTGCCAGTAGCTGAGGGCGGCACCTGGCTCGTTATTCATCATGTAAATGTCGCCGGCATGCTCGAGCACGGCTCCCGACTGTACGGAGTCGGTATCGCACTTAAGTGCCTTGTCGATATAGATTTTTGCCTCAGCATAACGCTTTTCCTTAAACATGATCCATGCATAGGTGTCCAGATATGTGGAATTGGCAGGCTCTGCTGTGATGGCTTTATACGACATCTGCTCGGCCTTGGCCAGCTCTTTATTGCTTTCAGAGAGGTAGTAAGCATAGTTGTTCAAACAAACGGCATGGTCGGGCTTCCACTGCAAGCAGCTGTCGTAGGCATTAAAAGCATCGCGCTCATCGCCCTTCAAGTGATACAGGTCGCCCATCAGGGCATAGAAGTCTGACACGAGTTCGGGTTTGCTGCTGCTGTTGATTTCGGCCACACCACGCTGGAAGGCATCCAGGGCATGGTCGTGATCATCCAGCTGATAGTAAGCCAGACCCAAAAAGTAGTAATACGCCATTTCATCGGGTGTATATTCTGTACCCGCCTTACTCTCTGCCACAATGTCCTTCCAGTCATTTTGCTGCCATAGCAACTGTATGAGCTGCAGGCGCACGTCGCTGTTGTCGGGTACATTCTTCAGAGCCTGTCGCATAGCCGCCATTCTGAGAGAGTCGGGCATCTTCTTAAGTTGCATATAGGCTATCTTCAAGCTGGCCATGTCGGCATCTTCCGGGTTAGCCTTTATCACGCTGTCGAAGAGGTTGAGCATCGCCACTGAATCGGCCTTGCCGTCACTTTCGTTCTGAGCAATGGCATTGCGTATGAGTTGCACCTTGGTGTCGGTAGCAGTGTTGCGATTAATAAGCAGCTCGCGCATTAACTTTGAAGCCATTTCATCGTTGCCCAGCGAGTTATAGTAATCGTACATTGAACTGAGCACGTACACGTTATCAGGTTCCTCGGCCATGGCTTTGCTGAATATGGCATAAGCCTGCTTGGGTTTGCCGTTTTGCAGCAACCAGTTGCCTTTCATCACCTGGTAATTCAAATCGCTGGGATGCTGGGCAGCCAGCTGTTCGAGCGACTGGTAGGCTGCCTTCTTGTTGTTCATCAGCTCGTAGATGCGCATCTTCGAGAGCGTGAGTTCCTCACTGGTTCCCTCGGCCTGCTCTATGCGGTGAATGGTGTAGAGCACCTTGTCGTACTTCTTCTGTTGCTCGTACAGTCCGGCCAGTACTTCAAGCACATCGGTGCGTTCATGGTTATGACTGTAAAGTGCCTCGTAAGCACGGGTTGCATCGTCTACCTTGTTCATGCCCATATAATAGCGGGCCAGCATTTCCTGATAATCGTCGTTGGCCGGCTCATGCGAGGCTGCGTACTGCATATAGCGCAGTGCAAGTGAATCGTTGCCAAGCCGCGCGTAATACTGCGACAGCTGATAGTGTACCACAGCACTCCTGGGGTCAATATTCAGACAGTGCCGTAACAAGTCGAATGCAGCGTCCAGGTTGCCCAGACTCTGCTGGTTGGCAGCTTCCAGGAAATAATAGGTAAAGCGCTGTGCATCCTGATAACTTAGTTTCTTCAACACGCTGTCAGTGCCAGTCACTTCGTGTTTGCGTGAAGCAGCCATTCCTGCATAAGGCACTGTGATAGCGAGCATCCACAACAGTGCAGCGGTAACCAATCTTTTGATACGCACGTTTAAAAACGTTCTCGTAAAAAGCACCAACGTTCTCTTCATAAACAGTTATTTCACTCCCGTATGTCCATATCCGCCTTCACCACGCTCGGTTTCATCGAGTTGCTCCACCTGGAAGAATTCGCACTGGGCATAGCGTGCTATCACCATTTGTGCGATACGCTCACCGTCGTTCACCACAAAATCGGTGTCCGAAAAGTTAATGAGCAGCACCATGAGTTCACCACGATAGTCGGCATCAATCGTACCGGGCGTATTCAATACCGTGATTCCATGCTTCAGTGCCAGTCCGGAACGCGGGCGCACTTGTGCCTCGTAGCCTTCGGGCAAGGCGATATGCAAACCTGTTGGTATGAGTTTACGCTCCATGGGGTGAAGCACCACGGGGGCATCGAGATTAGCTCTTAAGTCCATGCCTGCACTTTGGGCAGTGGCATATTGAGGTAAAGGCTGATGGCCTTTGTTTAAAACTTTTACTTGAAGCATGCTTATACTTATTTAATAAATGCAAAAGTAATTAATTCTGAGCAGATACGAGAACGTTGAGGGATAGATTTGTTAATTTTTAAGGTAAAAGTAAAAGATTTAGGCAAAATTACATTACTTTTGCGTTGAACAAAATCAGAAGTTTATGATGGATTGGTTGCAACTTATTACGAACAAGCGTTTAGGGCAGGAATACCGACACCCCGAACGCCACGACGATCGCACTGAGTTTAAGCGCGATTACGACCGGCTTATCTACTCGGCACCGTTCCGCCGCCTACAAAACAAAACCCAGGTCTTTCCTTTGCCTGGCAGCGTGTTTGTGCACAACCGGCTTACCCACAGTCTGGAAGTTTCGAGCCTGGGAATGTCGCTGGGGCATGATGTGTGCGAACGAATCAAACAGAAACGGCCCGAACTTGCCGGTACGATGTTCGAGGAGATAAGTACCATTGTGAGTACTGCATGCCTTGCACACGATATGGGCAACCCTCCTTTCGGACATTCTGGAGAAAAAGCCATTCAGACATATTTCACCGAAGGACCGGGACAGGCCGTAAAGCCATTGGTAAGCGATCATCTATGGAGCGACATCACCCACTTTGAAGGCAATGCCAACGCGTTTCGTTTACTTTCTCACCGTTTCATCGGCAGACGCCCCGGAGGCTATGCCATGACATACTCCACTTTGGGCAGCGTAGTAAAATATCCGTTCGACAGCCGGTGGTCGGGCACTCACGGCAAGTTCGGCTTCTTTAAATTCGAGGAAGACACTATGCGGCACATCTGCGATGAAATGGGCATTATTAAGCTATCAAAGCAAGGTGAGCCACTGAAATACGCACGGCATCCGCTGGTTTACCTTGTGGAGGCCGCCGATGATATTTGTTATGAGATTATGGACATCGAGGATTCGCACAAGCTCAAGATTCTCACCTTCGAGGAAACTTGTCAGCTGTTGCTGGGATTCTTCGACCACGATAGTCAGGAGCACATTAAGCAACGACTGAAAGATGAGGGAGTAACCGATGAAAACGAGCAGGTAGTATACCTCCGTGCCTGTGTAATAGGTTGCCTTGAGCGTGAATGCGTGAATACTTTTGTGAATCACGAGGAAGAAATACTCAATGGGGCGTTCACAGGCAGCTTGATAGAGCATATTGCGCCGCTGCCACGCGAAGCCTACCAGCGCTGCGTGGAAGCGTCGTATGGCAAGATATATCACAGCAAACCTGTGCTCGACATCGAGCTGTCGGGTTACAAAATCATGGAAACACTGATGCACGTGTTCACTCACGCAGTACTACACCCAGAGATGTACTATTCGGAACAGCTCATCAAACGCGTGAGCAGTCAATACGATGTGCACAACGAAGACATTGAGGAACGTGTAATGGCAGTTATAGATTTTATTAGTGGAATGACCGACGTATATGCACTCGATCTTTATCAGAAACTGAATGGTTCATCGCTGCCTTTGGTATAAAAAGGAGCGATGAAACCGTTCATTTTTCTTTGTAAATAATATTATTGGCACCACTGGTGAAGTGCAGAGCCTCTGGGTGTTCTTTAATAAAGCTGTTGATATGGCGAATGCGCTTTTCCTCAAGTATCTCGTCGACAGCTATCAGTATGCCCGTTTCCTCAACATCTCCGAATCCATAGTTAATGGCAGTGCCGAAAAGCTTCATGGTGGGACTCAGGTTCATATAGGCATTCACCAGAGGCGGAATGTTGTAACCCAGACTTCTGATTTCGTGATTCAGTATACGGTAGTCGTCCTTAAAATTATCGGCCGTGAAAATAGCTGCCAGTTCCGACTCGGGAGTCTCAATTTTCAACGGTTTCAACGGTATAACCAGATTTTCCTTGTCGTCGAAGTGTTTTTTGAGGAAATACAGTATCATGTCGCGTCCCTTACGGATATACGAGGGATACATCGTCATTTTTCCAAAGAAATACTTGCAATTGGGATTAATCACGGTAAGAGCTCCAAGACCATCCCACAAATTGTCGAGTGCAAAGATCGACTTTGTGTTGCGCCTTACATTCTGATATGGCAGGCTCACGAACGATCGGCCCAATTCAACAGTATAAGGTGCGTAGTCGCGCATGAACTTCTCGGAAAAATGGAACATGTGACTCGTAGCGAGAACCGGCTGTCCGGAAGCATCAATTTTCCAGTCGGAGCCAAACAGATAACGGTATCCGCCGATAATTTCCTCGTCTTCAGGATTCCAGACGATAAGTTGTCGGCAACCGTTGTCCATGGTGTCGAACTCGTCAATATCCATCGATTTGCCAGTTCCACCGCCGGCGGTGCGGAAAGCCTCTTCCCTGAGCCTGCCTATTTCCATCATTACATGAGGTGCATTCTTAGCCGTGATGACATAAATCTCGTTATGGCTTTTATTCGTCATGCGTAATTGTCTCTCTGGAGTAAGTTCACTTTTAAGAATTTCCTTGTCAATTGGCTGGATAATTTCTTGTTCCATGATTACTAATACTATTATTTCTCAAATTTCTCTATTTCTTTTCTGAGGCGGTCCTCCACGGTCTGCCTATAAGCTGTACACTTTATCCTCCACTATTTTTGCCCATTCCTTTGGCGTGTGACTCTTGTCGAAAGTTTGCCATGGAATCGGTTTACCAATAGCCACGCGGAATTCCTTGTGCACATTGCGATACATCTCATCGACCAGAAAGAGTGTAGCCAGATTGAATTTGATGTGCAAAGCCTTGCATACATTGGCTATACGGTAGAAACGTTCAGAGTTATGGCCTCCAAAGTGAATGGGTACCACATCACGATGATATTCCACACTCTTTGAGACAAAGGTCTTTGTCCAGGGTATGTCGTGTATCTTGCCATTTATTTTTCGCGAACACAGTCCGGCGGGGAACATCAAAATGTGGTTATCACTTTGAAAAGCAGCTTCTACAAGTTGCGGAAAACGGCGACTCTGCTGCCCACTCTTATTGATACCAATACACAATGGTTTCAGACCTGGCAGCCAAAGCAACTCGTCACGCACCAGATAGCGGAATCTGCTGTCGTAGTGCCGGCCAATGATAGAACCCAAAGCAACACCGTCGGCACCGCCGAGCGGGTGGTTCGACACAAAGGTGTAAAGCTTACCATCGTCTTTTGGTGGCAGGTTATTCAAACCTTCTACCTTCAAGGTCATATCCAGATATTTCACGCAGCGTTCCAGCCACTCTGTGCCAGTGATGCCACGAGTTTCCCAAAGAAAGCGGTTCACCTCGTCTTCATGCAAAATGTGCTTGAGCCAATTCACGAGTACGCGGGGCACCCATTTACTTCTGGCACCCATCTTGCTCCGTAAAACTTTGTCAATGTCTATGGTTTTCTCTATCTGTTCCGTCATTGGATGCTTTGTTATCTACTTGCAAAAATAATACATCTTTTTGGGAATCGTTACTTTTTAAACAAAAAATATTCCAAAAAAATCATTATTGTTGCGGTATTGCAACATTTATACCAAATATTTGCCAATTTACAGCCCCCTCACAAACAGATAGTTCGCCAATAGCGAAAGCAAGAAGGCTTGATTATTGTTTGTTGGCATTACGAGCTAAAACAAAAAAAATGAGGGCGAATTTGTTTTTTGTGGAGAAAGGTGGCGGAATGTGGGGAATTTTATGTAACTTTGAGCCCGAATTACGCTTAATAAGGTACGTATGCGATTTATTGGTAACATAGAGGCTAAAACCGACGCCAAGGGCAGGGTATTTCTGCCAGTTGTCTTCCGCAAGATGTTGCAGTCATCGGGCGAGGAGGAGCTGGTGCTGCGACGCGACGTGTTTCAGCAATGTCTGGTACTCTATCCAGGCAGCGTATGGAACCAGCAAATGGATCTTTTACGCGCACGGCTTAACCGCTGGAACAAGCAACAACAGCAAATCTACCGGCAATTCGTATCAGAGGCCGAGCTGATTGTACCCGATGGCAACGGTCGCATACTGCTGCCCAAGCGCTGCATGCAGGCTGCCCATATCAAGCAAACCGTGAAATTTATCGGCATGGGCGACACCATAGAAATCTGGAGCAAGGAAGAAGCCGATAAGCCTTTTGTAGACGCTCAGCAATATGCCGAGGCACTGCAGAGCATGATGAGTGGCAACGATGCCGAACCTTTGCATGCCGAACCCACAAAAAACGAAACAGATGACTAACACCACTGAAACATACCACACACCTGTGCTTCTGAAGCAGAGCGTAGATGCCTTGAACATACATTCGGGAGGCGTCTATGTTGACGTTACCTTCGGTGGTGGCGGACACACAACAGAGATATTGAGCCGCATGGACTCTACTGCGCATCTGTACAGCTTCGACCAGGATGCCGACGCCCTGCGCAACCTCTCACGCGAAGTAATTACACCCCAGGGCACCACAACACTGGCCAACGATCCGAGGTTCACCTTTATACGCTCTAACTTCAGATATTTGAAGAACTGGATGCGCTATTATGGTGTGGAACATATCGACGGACTGCTGGCCGACCTCGGTGTATCGAGTCATCACTTCGACGACAGCAGCAGAGGATTTTCGTTTCGCTTTGATGCGCCACTCGACATGCGCATGAATCAGAAAGGCGGAAAGACAGCCGCCGATTTGCTCAACACGGCTTCAGAGGAAGACCTTGCTGATATTTTCTACTTATACGGCGAGCTGAAAAACGCAAGGCGCATAGCCGCTGCCGTGGCAAAGCAACGCCAGCAACACAGCATTATTACCACCAACGACTTTCTGCAAGTGGTTGAGCCGCTGTTCAAACGGCAACACGAGAAGAAAGACATGGCCCGTCTGTTCCAGGCTCTGCGCATTGCCGTGAACCACGAAATGACAGCTTTGGCCCAGATGCTGGCTGCCGCTACCGAACTGCTTGGCGAAGGCGGACGGTTGAGCGTGATAACCTACCACTCTCTTGAGGACCGCATGGTGAAGAACATCATGAAAAGCGGAAACACCCAGGGTAAAGTGGATAAGGATTTCTACGGACGTGTGAACACACCTTTCCGCATCATTAACAGCAAGGTGATTCTGCCTTCGGCCGAAGAGCAGCAGCAAAACCCCAGAAGCAGAAGCGCAAAACTTAGAATAGCTGAGAAATTATGAGCGAGCAAACGATAAACAACCCTGCAGAGAATGGCACGGGCGAACAAGATATGCTGCACAGCGCAAAAGCCATCGATACAGCCACAAAGCCAGAAGCTGGTCATGATGCGCCTACTACCGAAGCAAGTGCAGTGGCTGCAGATACCAGCGGCACTACAAAGGCCGATAGCGGTGCAAAGGCCGACAATAACAAGGCTTCCAGCAACGACGACACCGCACACGAGGTGACCGAACTGGAAAAAGCCATCAAAGAACAGGCCAACGAGGGCGACAACAAGTTCTCTACCACCATCACACTGAAGAAAATTCTTGGTGGCGACATACTCAACACTGCCAACATGCGCCGGCAGATTGGTTTGTTTGTAGTAATAGCCATCTTCATGCTGTTCTACATCGCCAACAGATATGCCTGCCAGAAAGACCTGATTGAGATTGACAAGCTTAACAAAGAGCTGAAAGATGCCAAGTACAAAGCACTCTCGTCGGGTAGTGTGATTACCGAGCGAAGCCGTGAGAGCAATGTACTTGAAGTGCTGAAAAGCAACAACGACAGCACGCTGAAGATACCCTCACAGCCTCCTTATATCATTAATGTACCGGAAGAATGATAAAGTTTGATAACAGAGACGTAATGCCCAGATACAACTTCATAGCCTTTTTCATGGTTGTGATTGTTATTGCCATTCTCGGCAAGGCGCTCTATATTATGACTGCCAAGCGCGACTACTGGATGGCCGTGGCCGACCGCGTAAAAAAAGACAGTGTTACCGTGGAGCCCGTAAGAGGCAACATTCTAAGCTGCGACGGGCAGATAATGGCCAGCTCGCTACCTGAGTTCAAACTGTTTATGGACTTTCAGGCGCTGCACGATGCAGGCAACGACTCTCTGTGGAATGCCAAACAGAACGAGGTGTGCAACTCTCTGGCGCATATATTCCCCGGCACGTCGGCCGCACAGTTCAAGGAAAACTTGCAAAAAGGACGAGCCAAGATGAGCCGGCACTGGCCTATTTGGAAACAGCGAGTAGACTATAACACATACACCGAGGTAAAGGCACTGCCCGTGTTCAACCTGTCACAGAATCAGGGTGGCTTCCACATCGAGGACTTCAATGCACGCGTAAGGCCCAATGGATCGCTGGCCAGTCGTACGCTGGGTGACCTTTACGGTGCCAAAGATACCGCACGCTGTGGTTTGGAGCTGTCGTACGACTCCATTCTGCGTGGCAAACACGGCATCATACACCGCCGCAAAGTGCTTAACAAATGGCTCAGCATCATGGACACGGCTCCTATCGACGGTGCCGACATCGTTACCACCATCGACGTGAACATGCAGGATCTGGCAGAGCGCTCGGTAGTAGACGAACTCAAGGAGATTAACGGCAATGTGGGTGTGGCCATTGTAATGGAAGTGGCCACCGGCGACGTAAAGGCCATAGTGAATATGGAGAAATGCGTCGACGGACAGTACCGTGAAATTAAGAACCATGCCGTGAGCGACCTGCTGGAACCTGGTTCGGTGTTCAAGACGGCGTCTATCATGGTGGCCCTCGACGACGGTGTGGTTGACACCACCTATATGGTGGATACAGGCATGGGCGTGTGGCCCATGTACGGCAGGGAGATGAAGGACCACAACTGGCGCAAAGGCGGTTTCCACACCATTTCACTGCCGCGCACGCTCGAGGTGAGCTCGAACATCGGTGTGAGCCGCATCATCGACGACCACTACCACAACGACCCCGAGAAATTCGTAAGGGGTATTTACCGCACCGGTCTGGCTGCCAACCTGGGCATACCACTGGTGGGTGCCACACCGGCTATTATACGTATGCCCAAGAAGAACAAACACGGACAATACGTTAACTGGAGCAAGACCACCCTGCCGTGGATGAGTATAGGTTACGAAACACAGATACCACCCATCTCAACCCTGGCATTCTACAACGCCATTGCCAACAACGGCAAGATGATGCGCCCGAGATTCGTAAAGCAGGTGGTAAAGAACGGCGAGGTGCTGATTGACTTCCCGTCAGAGGTGGTACCCGGACATGAGAAGATTTGCAAAGAAAAGACGCTCAAGGAGATACAAACCATTCTCTACCACGTGGTTAGTCAAGGTCTGGGCCGCAAGGCCGGGTCACCATCGTTCCACGTAGCCGGCAAAACCGGTACGGCACAAATGTCAAAAGGTGCCGCTGGTTACAAGGCGGGCGGAACTAACTATCTGCTGAGCTTCGCCGGCTACTTCCCGGCTGAGAACCCGCAATACAGCTGTATCGTGTGCATCCAGAAGTCAGGACTCCCTGCATCGGGTGGCGGCATGAGCGGCGTGGTGTTCAGGCATATTGCCGAGGGCATCATGGCCAAGCGTTTGAAACTTAACGTGAAAGACGCACGTGACTCCTCGTCGGTGCTTATGCCTGACGTGAAGAGCGGTAACATTCTGGCAGCCGACTACGTGCTGAAGCACCTCGGCATCCGCACGCGCGGCGGATGGAATGGTTCTTATGCCACAGGCAACCCCATCTGGGGCAAGGCCGAAAAGCAGGGCAACAGCGACGTTGAACTGGTGCGGCAGAAGATTTACGGCAGCAAGTATGTGCCTTCTGTAATAGGCATGGGTGCACGCGACGCCGTGTATCTGCTTGAACAGCGTGGCATCAGCGTAACCGTGAAGGGTCGCGGCTCGGTGGTAATGCAGAGCGTGGCACCAGGCACACTGATACGCCGCAGAGAGAAGTGCACCATTACTTTGGAATAAAAATAAATAAAAACAACAATAAAATGAAATTATCCGAATTGCTTAAAGTCATCAAGCCCGTGCAGACCGTGGGCAGTGACGATGTGGAGATTACAGGCGTGAACATCGATTCACGCAAAATAAAGCAAGGACACCTGTTTGTTGCCATGCGCGGCACACAGGTAGACGGCCATAAATTCATACCCAAGGCCATTGAGCAAGGCGCCGCTGCAGTGCTTTGCGAAGAGATGCCCGGGCAACCGGCCGATGGCGTTACCTACGTGCAGGTAAAGAGCACTGAGGACGCAGTAGGCCCCGTAGCTACTCACTTCTGGGGCGATCCCTCGAAGAAACTTAAGCTGGTAGGTGTTACCGGAACCAACGGCAAAACCACCATCGCCACCTTATTATATAATATGTTCACCAAGATGGGGCACAAGTGCGGACTGCTCTCTACCGTCTGCAATTACATTTGCGACAAGGCCATACCTGCCGACCACACCACCCCCGACCCCATCGAGCTGAACGAGTTGCTGGCCCAGATGGCCGAAGCTGGTTGCGAATATGCTTTCATGGAGTGCAGCTCGCATGCCATTCACCAAAAGCGCATTGGCGGACTGCTGTTTGCCGGTGGCATCTTTACCAACCTTACGCGTGACCACCTGGATTACCACAAGACGTTCGAGAACTACCGCAATGCCAAGAAAGCATTCTTCGACGGTCTGCCTAAGACTGCCTTCGCCATTACCAACGCCGACGACAAGAACGGCATGATCATGGTGCAGAACACCAAGGCCACTGTGAAGACCTACTCGGTGCGCACCATGGCCGACTTCAGAGCAAAAATCCTAGAATGCCACTTCGATGGCATGCTGCTCGAGATTAACGGTAAAGAGGTGGCCGTGCAATTCATTGGCAAGTTCAACGTGAGCAACCTGCTGGCTGTTTACGGTGCTGCCGTAATGCTGGGCAAACAGCCCGACGATATTCTGCTGGTTTTGAGCACACTGCACAGCGTGAGCGGCCGGTTGGAACCTTTGCACTCGCCCATGGGCTATACCGCAGTGGTCGACTACGCCCACACTCCCGACGCACTCGAGAATGTGCTCAACGCCATTCACGAGGTGCTCAACGGCAAAGGCAAGGTAATTACTGTGTGCGGTGCCGGTGGCAACCGTGACAAGGGCAAACGTCCGCTCATGGCACAGGAAGCCGTGAAACAAAGCGACAAGGTGATTATTACAAGCGATAACCCTCGTTTCGAGGAACCTCAGGACATTATTAACGACATGCTGGCCGGACTCGATGCCCGTCAGATGAAGAAGGTGGTATCCATCGTAGACCGCCGTGAGGCTATTCGCACTGCCTGCATGATGGCACAGAAGGGCGACGTGGTGCTGGTGGCTGGCAAGGGCCACGAGAACTATCAGGAGATTAAGGGTGTTAAACACCACTTCGACGATAAGGAAGTGCTGCGTGACATCTTTGCAACCGAAAAACAATAATCACATCATCACATTATGTTATACTATCTGTTCAGATTTCTCGACCAGTTTGGTGTAAGCGGTTCGCGCATGTGGGGCTACATCTCATTCCGTGCCCTGCTGGCCCTTATATTCTCACTCATCATCTCAGCATGGTTCGGCGAGAAGTTCATCAAATACCTGAAGAAGAAGCAAATCACCGAAACGCAGCGCGATGCCAGCATCGACCCATTCGGAGTGAAAAAGATTGGCGTGCCGTCGATGGGCGGCGTAATTATCATCACAGCCATTCTGATACCGGTGGTGCTGCTCGGTCGTTTGCGCAACATTTACCTCATACTGATGGTTATCACCACCGTGTGGCTCGGTCTGCTCGGCGGAATGGATGATTTCATCAAGATCTTCAAACGCGACAAAGAGGGTTTGAAAGGCCGCTACAAGATTGTAGGTCAGGTAGGTATCGGACTCATTGTGGGACTGGTGCTCTGGGCTTCACCCGACGTGAAAATCAACGAGAACCTGGCCATTGAACGTCAGGGACAGGAAACAGTGGTGAAGCACCGCAGCGAATCGAGGAAATCGCTCAAGACAACCATACCATTCGTCAAGGGCCACAACCTCGATTACTCTAACATTATGGGCTTCTGTGGCAAATACAAAACGGCCGCAGGCTGGATTCTGTTTGTCATCATGACCATCCTGGTGGTTACAGCCGTGTCGAACGGTGCCAACCTGAACGATGGCATGGATGGCATGTGTGCCGGCAACTCGGCCATCATAGGCGTGGCGCTGGGCATACTGGCCTACGTGAGTTCGCACATCAATATGGCAGCCTACCTTAACATTATGTACATACCTGGTTCCGAGGAGCTCGTGGTGTTCTTCTGTGCCTTTGTAGGTGCACTGATAGGCTTTCTCTGGTACAACGCTTACCCCGCCCAGGTATTCATGGGCGACACAGGCTCGCTCACCATTGGCGGTATTATCGGCGTGGGTGCCATCATTATACATAAAGAGCTGTTGCTGCCCATTCTGTGCGGCATCTTCTTCGTTGAGAGCCTCAGCGTTATCATGCAGGTGTGGTACTACAAACTGGGCAAGCGCAAGGGCGTGAAGCAACGCATCTTCAAACGCACCCCAATTCACGACAACTTCCGCACCCAGGACTCACAGCTCGACCCCGAGTGCAAGTACCTCATCAGGAAGCCGCACAAGGCCATTCATGAATCGAAGATAACCATACGTTTCTGGATTATCACCATCATTCTGGCCGCACTCACCATCATTACTTTGAAAATTAGGTAAACATTACATCTATGAAAAGAATTGTTATTTTGGGCGCCGGCGAAAGTGGCGCCGGTGCCGCTGTACTGGCAAAAAAACAAGGGTTTGACGTATTTGTAAGCGATACATCACTGATAAAGGATAAATACAAGAAGCTGCTCAACGACCACGGCATAAGCTGGGAAGAAGGGCACCACACTGAAGACAAGATACTGAATGCCGATGAGGTGATAAAGAGCCCGGGCATTCCCAAGGAAGCACCCATGGTGCAAAAGCTCATGAAGCAGGGCACTCACATCATAAGCGAGATTGAGTTTGCCGGCCGCTACACGCATTCAAAGATGATATGCATCACCGGCAGCAACGGCAAAACCACCACTACCTCGCTTATCTACCACATCTTCAAGTCGGCTGGCTACGACGTGGGTCTGGCCGGCAACATTGGCAAGAGTCTTGCACTGCAGGTGGCTGAGGAGCCGCACGAGTACTATGTCATCGAGCTGAGCAGCTTCCAGCTTGACAACATGTATGACTTCAGGGCCAACATTGCCGTGCTGCTGAACATCACGCCCGACCATCTCGACCGCTACGACTTTAAGTTCGAGAACTATGCCGATGCCAAGATGCGCATCTTGCAGAACCAAACCAAGGACGACAGTTTTATTTACTGGAACGACGACCCCGTGATTAAAAAGGAGTTGCAGAAGTTCAAGATCACTGCCGTACCCTGTCCTTTCTCTGAGCTCAAGGAGAAAGGTTCCATTGGTTACATCGAGGATGGACAGTACAAGCTGGAATACCCCACCCCGTTCAACATGGAACAGGAGGAGCTGAGCCTCAGCGGCAAGCACAACATCTACAACAGTCTGGCTGCCGGACTTGCAAGTAACATTGCCGGCATCAAGAAAGAGATTATCCGCAAGAGTCTGAGCGACTTCCCCGGTGTGGAGCACCGTCTGGAGAAGGTGTGCAAAGTGGGCGGTGTGATGTACATCAACGACTCAAAGGCCACCAACGTAGACGCCTGCTGGTATGCTCTTGAAAGCATGAAGACTCCTACTATCCTTATTCTGGGCGGCAAGGACAAGGGCAACGACTACAACCACATCATGCCACTGGTTAAACAGAAGTGCGTGGGCCTGGTATATCTCGGTGCCGACAACACCAAGCTGCACAAGTGCTTCGACTCTCTGGGACTGCCTGTGCGCGACACCCACAACATGCACGACTGTGTACAGGCATGCTATGAAATGGCCAAAACGGGCGACACCGTGCTGTTGAGCCCATGCTGCGCAAGTTTCGACTTGTTCAAGAACATGGAAGACCGTGGCACACAGTTCAAGGAATGCGTAAGAAATCTGTAAAAGCAAGGCGGGAGAAGCAACTGTAAGATGTCGAAAAAAATAACAAATATCTTCAAGGGTGACAAGGTTATATGGATGGTGTTCCTCTTCCTTTGTCTGATAAGCATCATCGAGGTATTCTCTGCCTCGTCGGAGCTTACCTACAAGGGCAGCTATCTCTCGCCCATCGCCAAGCATGTGTCTCTGCTGTTCGTGGGCTTCTGTTGCATGGTGGTGAACCTGAACATCCAGTGCCGGTATTTTAAGCTATTTATCTTTCCATTGCTTGGGCTCTCGGCCATCACCCTTATCATGGCCGGATTCTTCGGAGAATCAGTGAACGGAGCAGGCCGGTGGATTACCATCCTGGGTATTACCTTCCAGCCGTCTGAGATGGCAAAGGGGGCCCTTGTGCTTGCCACCGCCTCTATTCTGAGCGCCACTCAGACCGATAAGGGTGCCGATGCCAGAGCCTTGAAGTGGGTAGCGATTGTAAGCGCCGTGTACATCTACCTCATCTTGCGTGAGAACCTGTCAACAGCGCTGCTGCTGTGCGCCACGCTCTACATGATGCTGTTTATAGGGCGCTGCCCGGCAAAGCAGCTGGGCTTGATCGCAGGCGGCGTGATTGCAGGCGTTGCCTTGCTGCTCATCATTGTACTCTCGTTCGGCAAGACACCTGAAGCTGTAAAAGGCGACTCACCCCAAACCGTGCAAACAACGCATAGCGACGAAAACTCATTCCTGAGACGCATCGACACGTGGAAATCCAGAATACTAAACTTCAACAAAGATGACGTGGCACCGCAGAAGTACGATCTCGACAAGAACGCCCAGGTGGCCTATGCCAACATAGCCATTGCAAGCAGCAACATCATTGGCAAGGGTCCGGGTAACTCCGAGGAGCGCGACTTTCTGTCACAGGCATTCTCCGATTTCATCTATGCCATCATCATTGAGGAAACGGGCATCGAGGGCGCGGCCTTCGTAGCCCTGCTCTACATCATACTGCTGTTCAGAACCGGCAGAATAGCCAACCGCTGCGAAAACAACTTCCCGGCTTTTCTCGCCATGGGTCTGGCTCTGCTCATGGTTAACCAGGCACTGTTCAACATGTGCGTGGCCGTGGGCTGGGTGCCTGTAACGGGTCAGCCGTTGCCGTTAATCAGCAAGGGCGGCACGTCGAGCATTTTCAACTGTATCTATATGGGCGTGATACTCAGCGTGTCAAGGTCGGCTAAAAAAAGACCTGATGCCGAGGCTGAAAGCAGCGAAGCGTTATAGAAGTAACGACATTCATTAAAATAAGGTACGAAAAATTATCAAAACAATTTTTTTTTGAGTACTTTTGCGTAATAAACAACAAACCGTAAATATGAAAGACGAATTAAGGGTTATTATTAGTGGAGGTGGAACAGGCGGACATATATTTCCGGCCGTATCCATTGCCAACGCCATAAAGGCTAAACATCCTGAAGCTAAAATATTGTTCGTAGGCGCACTGGGCCGCATGGAAATGCAGCGCGTTCCGGCTGCCGGCTACGAAATAAAAGGATTGCCTATCTGCGGTTTCGACCGGAAGCACTTGCTGAAGAACATCGCCGTGCTCTTCAAGATATGGAAGAGCGAGCATATGGCCAAGAAAATCATCAAGGATTTCAAGCCTATGGTAGCAGTAGGTGTGGGCGGATATGCAAGTGGCCCTACCCTTAACGTTTGTGCGGCAAAGGGTATTCCGTGCCTCATACAGGAGCAGAACTCGTATGCGGGCGTTACCAACAAGCTGCTGGCCAAGAAAGCCAGCAAGATTTGCGTGGCCTACGATGGCATGGAGCGTTTCTTCCCCGCCGACAAAATCATAAAGACGGGCAACCCGGTTCGCCAGAACGTTATCAACGTTGACATCACACCCGAGGAGGCACGCAAGCAAATGAAGCTCAACCCCGATAAGAAGACGATTCTGCTTGTAGGCGGCAGTCTGGGCGCACGCACCATTAACGAAAGCGTGATGGCTCACCTCGACGAAATCAGAAAGAGTGACGTGCAGTGGGTTTGGCAAACCGGAAAGTACTATTACAACGAAATGTGCAACCGCCTTAAGGCCGCCGGCAAGCCCGACAACCTTACCATTACCGACTTTGTGAGCGACATGGGCACTGCCTACAAGGCTTCTAACCTCGTTATCAGTCGTGCCGGAGCCAGCAGCATCTCGGAGTTCTGCCTCATTGGCAAGCCGGTGATACTCGTGCCAAGCCCCAACGTGGCCGAAGACCACCAGACCAAGAATGCCATGGCACTGGTTAACAAGAGCGCCGCTGTGTTCGTAAAAGACAGCGAAGCCAGGGATGTGCTTATCAAGACGGCTCTCGAAACTGTTGGCAACGATGCAAAACTCAATGATTTGTCGAACAACATATTGAAGCTCGGCGTTCAGAACTCTGCCGATATCATTGCCGATGAGGTGGTAAAACTGGCTCAAGGCAAATAAAAAACATAAAATTAATTATGGAACTTCAAGATATTAAATCAGTATATTTCATAGGCGCAGGCGGCATTGGTATGAGCGCTATCGCCCGTTACTTTATTAACCGCGGACTCGTGGTGGCTGGTTACGACAAAACTCCGTCGGAGCTCACCCGCCAGCTCGAGCACGAAGGCATGCTGATACATTACGACGAGGATGTGAACGAGATTCCTCACGTATGTCACGACAACAAAACGTGCCTCGTGGTTTATACGCCTGCCATTCCCGCCGACCACAAGGAACTGGTGTACTTCAGGGAGAACGGCTTCGAAGTGATGAAGCGCGCCCAGGTGCTGGGCATTCTCACTCGCACGCACAAGGGCTTGTGCGTGGCCGGAACGCATGGTAAAACCACCACATCCACCATGTGCGCACACATTATGCACCAGAGCCATGTGGATTGCAACGCTTTCCTCGGTGGCATCTCCAAGAACTACGGCACTAACTACATTCTGTCGAAAAAGAGCGACTACGTGGTTATCGAGGCCGATGAGTTCGACCGCAGCTTCCACTGGCTGCGCCCGTGGATGAGTGTTATCACCGCCACCGACCCCGACCACCTTGATATCTACGGCACCAAGGAGGCTTATCTTGAAAGCTTCCGCCACTACACCGAACTCATCCAGCCGGGCGGAGCCCTTATTATCCATGAGGGGCTGGAGGTGAAGCCCAACGTACAGCAAGGCGTTAAAACCTATACTTACAGCCGCGACCATGGTGACTTCCACGCCGAGAACGTGAAAATCGACAACGGCAACATCACCTTCGACTTTGTATCGCCCGTTGAGAGCATCAAGGGCATCGTGCTCGGACAGCCTGTGCCCATCAACATCGAGAACGGCGTGGCTGCCATGGCATTGGCACAACTTAACGGCTGCACAGCCGAAGAAATAAAATACGGCATGCAAACCTACGCAGGTGTAGAGCGCCGCTTCGATTTCAAGATAAAGAACAACAAGCACGTGCTGCTCTCCGATTATGGCCATCACCCCAAAGAGATTCTGCAGAGCGCCAAAAGTCTGCGCGAGCTCTTTGCAGGCAGAAAGCTCACAGCCATCTTCCAGCCGCACCTGTATACCCGCACCCGCGACTTCTACAAAGATTTCGCCGATGCGCTGAGCAACTTCGATGAAGTGATACTCACCGAAATCTATCCAGCCCGCGAGCAACCCATACCCGGCGTAACAAGCCAGCTTATCTACGACAACCTGAAACCGGGTGTTGAAAAGAGCATGATAAAGAAAAACGAAGTGCTCGACCTGGTGAAGAAGCGCGACTTCGACGTGCTCGTGATTCTTGGTGCCGGCGACCTGGACAACTATGTGCCACAAATAGCCCAAATAATTGAGAAGAAGTGAGGTCGAAATGGGCTAAAACCGCAGTAATTGTCATCGACGTACTGTTGGCGTGTTACATCGTGGCTGCATTCACCGTGTTCAACAAACCCGATGAAAAGTCGAAGATATGCACAAAGGTCAACATCGATATAGCCGACGAGACATCCAACGGGTTCATCAACAAAAGCGAAATAGAACACCGTTTGAAGCAAACCGGGTTAGACCCTTCGAACAAGCCGGTATGCCTGGTTAGCACTCAGCAAATAGAGAACATGCTTAAGCGCAGCGCCTTTGTGCGCACTGCACAGTGCTATAAAACACAGGGTGGCGACGTTAACATTATTCTCACACAGCGCATGCCCATTGTAAGAATCATGTCGAACAGGGGCGAGGACTACTATCTCGACGATAATCACCAGATTATGCCGAACACCAAGTACACCTCGAACCTCATCATTGCCACGGGCAACATTAACCACTGGTTTGCACGCAACTACATCTCTAATCTGAGTGCGGCACTTATGGCAAGCAACTTGTGGCGGAACCAGATAGAACAGATAAACATTCTGCCCGACTATGGCGTTGAGCTGGTGCCACGTGTAGGCCGACACATAGTGTATCTGGGCCAGGTGCCATTTGGCAAGAACGACAAAGAACGGAAAGAAAGAATGTACCAGTTTGTGTACCACAAGATGGACCGCCTGGAAAAATTCTATAAATACGGTCTGTCACAGGCTGGCTGGAACAAATACTCTTACATTGATCTGGAATTCGACAACCAGATAATCTGCACCAAACGGCCCGAGGCCAAAGCAACGCCAGCGCCACAGACTGCAGAAACCCAAACAGAATAAAATTACTATTAGTTGAATATATACTTATGCCGAAGGAATTTATAGTAGCTATCGAACTTGGATCTTCTAAGATTGCAGGTATTGCCGGACAACGAAACCTTGACGGAAGCATTAACGTACTGGCTATGGTGAAAGAAGACACCACCAGCTGCGTTAAGCGGGGAGTAGTTTACAATATCGATAAAACCGTACAGTGTCTTAACAGTGTGATAACCAAACTACAAAACACTCTCCAAACCCGCATCGACCGTGTGTTCGTGGGTGCTGGTGGCATGTCGTTGCGCAGCGTAAGAAACAACATAAACAAAGAGTTTCAGCCCGAAACGATAGTAACTCAGGACATAGTGAACGAACTGAGCGACACCAACCGCACCATGAGCTATCCTAACCAGGAAATTCTCGATGCTGTGGTGCAGGAGTATAAGGTGGATTCGCAATTCCAGACCGACCCCGTAGGCATTCAGTGTAAGAAGCTCGAAGGCAACTTCCTGAACATTCTGTGGCGCGAAAACTACTACAACAACCTTCGTAAATGCTTCGACAATGCCGGTATAGCCATTGCCGACATCTTTATCTCGCCTATGGCACTTGCCGACAGCGTGCTCACCGACAGCGAGAAACGCCTGGGCTGCGCCCTCATCGACATGGGTGCCGAAACCACCACAGTGGCCGTGTTCAGCAAAAACATGCTGCGCCACCTTTCAGTGGTACCTCTCGGTGGCAGCAACATCACCAAGGATATTGCCTCACTGCAGATTGAAGACAAAGAGGCCGAAAGCATCAAACTTAAGTATGCCTCTGCCTACACCGACCTGCAGGACATCGACGAGAACCGCACCATCAGCACCAGCAGTATAGGCAGCCTCAAAGCGGCTACACTTATTAACTACGTGGAGGCTCGCCAGCAGGAAATTATTGTGAACGCACTGAACCAGATTCCTGAGGAATTCCGTGACAAACTGAACGGCGGCATCATCCTTACGGGCGGCGCATCAAAAATAAAGAATATAGAAAGAGCTTTCAGAGAACATAAGGTAGACAAAATCAGAACGGCTAAGTTCGTGCAGCAAACCATTCACTCTTCTAATGCCGACATCAACGCTCATGATGGCAGCTACAACACCTTGCTGTCACTGCTTGCCAAAGGCAACATGAACTGCGCCGGACAGAAGATTTCAAACAACCTCTTTGGCGATGATGCCGGTCAGACGCCTAACAGCGTAAGCTTCCAGGTAGATGGCAGAAGTGGCAAGAGCGCCCCTGCCGAAGATGGTAAAGCGCAGAATGGCAACGCTGCTGCCGTTAAGCCAAAGGCACCGGCCAACGACAAGAAACCGGAGAAGGATAGCGACGTCAACAAGGGCAACGACAATGAGCCAAAGAAACAAAAAGAGGGTATGTTCAGCAAGATGGGCCACAAACTAAAAGATTTCCTCACGGGCATCACCGCCGAGGAATAACGCGATATCACAATAAACCCTTAGGTTGATAACACTACATAAAACGCATAAGGCAATGGACAACAATACAGACAACAACATAAGTCTTGATTTCGGATTACCCGAAAAAAAGCAAAGCATCATTAAAGTGATAGGTGTTGGTGGTGGTGGCGGCAACGCTGTTACCCACATGTACCGTGAAGGCATACACGATGTAACCTTCGCGCTGTGCAACACCGATAAGCAGGCTCTCGACGATTCACCCGTACCCGTGCATCTGCAGCTGGGCAAAGAGGGCTTGGGAGCCGGCAACAACCCCGAGCGTGCCCGCCAGGCTGCGCTCGAAACCATCGACAGCGTTAAGAAACTGCTGAACGACGGCACCCGCATGGCATTCATCACGGCAGGTATGGGCGGTGGCACCGGCACCGGCGCAGGCCCGGTTATTGCCAAGGCTTCTAAGGATATGGGCATCCTCACCGTAGGCATCGTTACCATACCCTTCGCTTTCGAAGGCCGAAAGAAGATTCTGCAGGCTCTCGACGGCGTGGAGAAGATGGCGCAGAACGTAGACGCACTGCTCGTTATCAACAACGAACGTCTGCGCAAGATTTATCCCGACCTGCTCGTTACCGAAGCTTTCGCCAAGGCCGACGACACCTTGAGCGTGGCCGCCAAAAGTATTGCCGAGATTATTACCGTACACGGCATGATTAACCTCGACTTCAACGATGTGAAGACGGTGCTGAAGGATGGCGGTGTAGCCATCATGAGTACCGGCTACGGCGAGGGCGAGGGCCGTGTAAAGAAAGCCATCGAAGACGCTCTGAACTCACCACTGCTCAACGACAACGATGTTTACGACTCCAAGAAGATTCTGCTCAGCATCAACTTCTCCAACGAGAACAAGGGCGACACAGGATTGCGCATGGAGGAAATGAACGATATTCACGACTTCCTTGACAAGTTCGAGGACCGCTACGAACTGAAATGGGGTATGGCACTCGACCCCGAACTCGGCAAAAAGGTTAAAGTTACCATTCTGGCCACTGGCTTCGGCGTAAAGGATGTGGAGAACATCGGCTTGGAAAAGCCCAAACAGCCGGTCAAGGAACTGCCGAAAGACGACGACGACGACAAGGACGCATGGGTTACGCATTACTACGGTGCTGATGGCAAACAAATGCAAAAGAAGAAACCTTACATGTTTATATTCTCGCCAGCCGACCTTGACAACGAAGAGGTTATCGTGGCCGTTGAGAATTCGCCTACCTTCTCACGCAAACGCGACGCGCTGAAAAAGATTGAGCGCGAGGCTCAGGGCGTGGGCGAAGAGGTAAAGAAGCAGGTTGAGCCAAAAGCACAGGTAAGTGGAAAAATAAGATTTACTAACGAGGAGGCATAAATTCATGGATTTATTTACAAAAGTCAGCGAAGACATAAAGGCTGCAATGAAGGCACGCGACAAAGTGCGCCTCGAGACTCTCAGAAACGTAAAAAAGGTTTTCCTGGAAGCCAAAACGGCTCCGGGTGCCAACGATGAGTTAGACGATACCCAGGCCATCAAGATTATTCAGAAGCTGGCCAAACAGGGAAAGGAAACCGCACAGACCTATACCGACAACAACCGTCAAGATCTGGCCGACGAGGAACTGGCACAGGTTAAAGTGCTCGAGGAGTATCTGCCCAAACAGCTCTCAGATGCCGAAATTGAAGCAGCCGTTAAGCAAATCATCGCCCAGACCGGTGCTTCGTCAATGAAGGATATGGGCAAGGTTATGGGTGTAGCCACCAAGCAAATGGCCGGCAAGGCCGACGGAAAGGTTATCTCCGCGCTGGTGCGCAAGCTGCTGGCTTAAACAAACAACTGTTTCAGAACATCAAGCGATTTCAGCTCGGGGAAGCCCGGAACATGAAGTCGGTAAAATTGCAATATCACCTCTGCACACTCATTGCGCTCATTGCGCGTGAGTTTGTAGAGGTGCATTGTTTTATAGTCCATCCTGATTAAATTCAAAAAGTGCTGTGCCTGCTGAGGCTGTAAATAGTCGTTATGCAGCGGGCGTATGGCTGCAAAGCAGGCATTGCGCAGGTCGAAGTAGCAGCCAGGCGTGTAGTCGTCCACATTGGGCATTAACCCTAAAAAGCGGGCTATGCGTATCATAAACACCAGGTGGAAGTTGGCAAAATGCCCCGTGTCGGTATCCAACCAGGTAAGGCACTGCTCAATATAGTTGAAAAGTGCGTCGTTGCGTTGCTCGTTGCGGGTGGCATAGGTAAGGAATTCGGCTACAAACATGGCTATGCCAAGTTTCTCCATATTGTAGGGAATCTGTGTATAGGGCCGGTAGATGGAAACATCGCGCATGCGCTGCAACGAGAGCCTCGGCCGGTAGTCGAAAGCCACATTCAGCAGTGTAAGCGGTTGGAAAAGCTGTCGTTTCAGCTTGCCCCTGGCAGTTTTGGCCATGCGGCATGCAAACTGCACCCTGCCGCACTCCTCGGTGAACAAGTCAATAACCTGCCGGTTGTCGGCATAAGGCACACATCTAAGCACCACAGCTTTAGTCTTTACTTCCATAATATGGGGCAAAAATACAAAAAATCAAGCATTTAACAAAAATTACTTTCATAAAATTTGGTAGGTTACAAAATTCTTTATACCTTTGCACCCGCTAAATAAAAACTATTGGTCCCTTCGTCTATCGGCTAGGACGAGAGATTTTCATTCTCTAAAGAGCAGTTCGATTCTGCTAGGGACTACGAAATAAAGAAAGAAAATTAAAGATGGCAAATCACAAATCATCAGTTAAAAGAATTCGCCAGACCAAGGTGAAAACTCTGCATAACAAGTATTATGCAAAGACAATGCGTAATGCTGTACGCAAATTACGCGCTACAAAGGATAAGGATGAGGCTGTTAAGCTGTATCCTGCTGTTCAGAAGTTGCTTGACAAGTTAAGCAAAACCAACATCATTCACAAGAACAAGGCTGCCAACCTTAAGTCGAGCCTTGCCCTTCAGGTAAAGAAATTGGGTTAATTAGTTAAATATATTAGTTAAAGCCGGAGCTTATACAAGTTCCGGCTTTTTTTGTTTGCTTGTAAGAAGCTGTAACGTCAACACGATGAATAAAATGTCCACAGCAGGGTGAATTTGTAGAGACTCTGCGTATCACAGCCTGATACTCTGAGTATCACAGCGTGATACCGTGGATTTCACAGCGTGATACCGTGAGTATCAAAGCGTGATACTGTGGATTTCACAGCGTGATACTCACAGTACCACTGTACGAAACATGTGTGGTACATTCACGTGGCCAATCCGGACAATGTTTTATTGATTGCGGGCGTCTCCTAACCCTTCCTATCCGCAACCCTTAAAAATGTCGAGGCCGTGTCCACCGTAGGGTGCGGCCTTTATGGCCGCCCTAAGGGGCACGTAATTCCAACACAATCACCCAATTGCCCGACACACCGGGTCTAACAATTGCGGAGGACCGGTCCACCGTAGGGTGCGGCCTTTATGGCCGCCCTAAGGGGCACGTAATTCCAACACAATCAACATATTGCAGGCTAAACCGGGCCCTTGAGGGCGCCCTAAGTGGCACGTAATTCCAAACCAATCTCCATATTGCAGGCCACACCGGGCCCTTAGGGCGGCCACAAGAGCCGCCCCTACGGTGGACGCGTTAATTTCAACCAAATGTGGACATGTCCCTCGCAATTGATTAGCGACGTCCCCGAAGGGGGCGAACATGGTTAGCCCCATGCCGGAGCGAAGCGCAGGCATGGGGTATGGAAACCTCCCGGCGGATGCGTCCTCGAAGAGGGCGAACCTGTATATCCCCCTGCTCCCCACGTTGCCACGTGGGGTTAACCATGTTCGCCCTCTTCGAGGACGTAGTACTCCTCTCCATACCAACCCCAGGTTTCGGCTTCGCCTCGACCTGGGGCTAACCATGTTCGCCCCCTTCGGGGACGTGCCCGGCAAATGTCCACCGTAGGGTGCGGCCTTTATGGCCGCCCTAAGGGGCACGTAATTCCAACACAATCACCCAATTGCCCGACAAACCGGGTCCTTAGGGCGGCCATAAAGGCCGCCCCTACGGTGGACATGTCCCCGCAATTGATTGTGACGCAATTACGAATTATGGAATGAAAAGAAGCAGAAAATCATGTACAGGCTTACGCTCCATTGGGAGCTAAAGTCTGTACGTGACTATTTTCCAAAAACTTATTCTCGATTCAGGGTGACGCATTGACCAAGTCAAGAGCATGCGAAAGTATGCAGTTTTTTAAGCTTCTAACATTTCTATATCTCAGTATTTTTTGTTATCTTTGCACATAAATATCAAAACTAGTAAAATGGCAGAAGAACAACAAACTGCAAGCAAATATTCAGCCAACAACATCCAGGTTCTCGAGGGTCTGGAGGCCGTGCGCAAACGCCCGGCAATGTACATTGGCGACATAAGTGAGAAGGGTCTGCACCACCTGATTAACGAAACCGTGGACAACTCTATCGATGAGGCTATGGCGGGCTTCTGCACCGACATAGAAGTTACCATCAATGCCGACGGCTCTGTAACTGTTGAGGATAACGGCCGTGGTATCCCTGTTGACGAGCACCCCAAGTTGCACAAATCGGCACTCGAGGTTGTAATGACCGTGCTGCACGCCGGCGGTAAGTTCGACAAGGGTTCCTACAAGGTGAGCGGTGGTTTGCACGGTGTAGGTGTGAGCTGCGTCAACGCCCTGTCTACCCATATGAAGTCACAGGTGTTCCGCGGTGGCAAAATCTACCAGCAGGAATACGAGAAGGGTAAACCGCTCTACGCCGTAAAGGTAGTGGGCGAAACCACCAAGCGCGGCACCCGCCAGCAGTTCTGGCCCGACCCTACCATCTTTACCACTACCACCTTTAAGTGGGACATCGTGGCTGCACGTATGCGCGAGCTTGCCTACCTGAACGCAGGCATCAAGATAACGCTTACCGACATGCGCCCCGACGAGAACGGCAACACCCGCACCGAGGTGTTCCACGCCAAAGACGGTTTAAAGGAGTTTGTGCGCTACATCGACCGCCATCGCCAGCACTTGTTCGACGACGTGATTTATCTGAAAACCGAGAAGCAGGGTGTGCCCATCGAGTGCGCCATTATGTACAACACCGACTACACGGAAAACATACACTCTTACGTTAACAATATCAACACCATAGAGGGTGGTACCCACCTTACGGGTTTCCGCGCCGCCCTTACCCGTGTGCTGAAAAGCTATGCCGACAACGACCCGGTAATCTCCAAGCAGATTGAAAAGGCTAAGATAACCATCCAGGGCGAGGACTTCCGTGAGGGTCTCACAGCTGTAATCTCTATCAAGGTGGCTGAGCCGCAGTTCGAGGGCCAGACCAAAACCAAGCTGGGCAACAGCGAGGTGGCCGGTGCCGTAAACCAGGCAGTGGGCGAAGCTCTGACCAACTATCTGGAAGAGCACCCCAACGAGGCCAAGAAGATTTGCGAAAAGGTGATACTGGCTGCCACTGCACGTATTGCAGCACGCAAGGCTCGTGAGAGTGTACAGCGCAAGAGCTTTATGAGTGGCGGCGGACTGCCCGGCAAACTGGCCGACTGCTCACTGCGCGACCCCAAAGAGTGCGAGATATTCCTCGTCGAGGGTGATTCGGCAGGTGGTTCAGCCAAGCAGGGCCGCGACCGTTTCCACCAGGCCATTCTGCCTCTGCGCGGTAAGATTCTGAACGTAGAGAAGGTGCAATGGCACAAGGTGTTCGAGGCCGAATCGGTAATGAACATCATCCAGAGCATCGGCGTGCGCTTTGGCGTTGACGGCGAAGACAGCAAGGAAGCCAACATCGACAAGCTGCGCTACGACAAGATTATCATCATGACCGATGCCGATGTCGATGGCTCACACATCGACACGCTTATCATGACTCTGTTCTACCGCTTCATGCCGAAAGTTATCCAGGATGGTCACCTCTACATCGCTACACCGCCTCTTTACAAGTGCACTTACAAAAAGGTGAGCGAATACTGCTACACCGAGCAGCAGCGCCAGGCCTTCATCGATAAGTACGTGCAGGGCAACATGGACGACAAGAGTCTGCACACCCAGCGCTACAAAGGTTTGGGTGAAATGAACCCTAGTCAATTGTGGGAAACTACCATGAACCCCGAAACCCGCCTGCTTAAGCAGGTAACCATTGAGAACGCCGCCGAAGCCGACGAAGTGTTCTCGATGCTGATGGGCGACGACGTGGAGCCACGACGCGAATTCATTGAACAGAATGCCACTTATGCCAACATCGACGCATAACTCCATGGCAACAGCATACAGCAGTCTCCCCCGCCCAGAAGGCGCCGGAGACTGTTGTCGTTTTATAGGTCCATGCTGTCTCAGTCGCCGAGCCACCGCAAGGGCATATTCACTCTGGCTGTGGCTGTTGATTTGCCTTCTTGCCACGCTGCCCCCGACTGTACATGCCGGTACCCCGGGCGCTCAGTGGATTACAGCTGCCGGTACTCAGGGCCACAGTGTGTGGTTCAGGCACATGTTTCTGCCATCGGCACCTATAGCCACCGCCTGGCTTCAGTTGAGCGCGCCCTGCCCCACCCGCGTGTTCATCAACGGGTTCGAGGCAGGCTCATCGGTGCCGGGCGGCAACACCGGCGGTAACACCGAGTGGCAGGCCGACGTGAGCCGCTATATGCAGACCGACAGCAACGTGGTGGCCATTGAGGCCTATGCAGGGGCCAACGTCACACCGCAAATTTCGGCGGTGCTTTATGGCACCTGCATTAACGGCCGCAAGTTTGCCATACCCACTTCGGCCGACTGGCTCTGCGCACCGGGCACTCTCAGCACCGACAGTATGGGCAACCCGGTTATCGATGCCACTGCCGACATGCCTTTCACTGCACGCGCCACCTACACGGCTCGCTGGATGCCAGCCCACGAGACCGATACCCTCGCCGGTGGGGCTTTCACACCCATTGGTCAGTTCGGCATGCAACCCACCCTGACTGCACTCAACACTCCTGCCTTGCAGGACGTAAGCCGTAGCGAGGCTACCTGTTATTTTGTGCCGGCTTGCTACGGACTGCTGCGCATCACATTGCGCAACTGTACACCGGGCGAAGTGTTGCACGCCGGAAACCTTACCTATATCTGCTCTGGATTAACCGACGAGCAGCTTTTCAGCGAGTTTCTGCCACAAGCCACCGGTGCAATCACCGTAACAGGCGACCACCACTTCAACACCTCACAAATACAACAGGTAGAAATGCTCAGTATTGAACCCCGCTGGCACCAAAGCTGGCAATATTAAAATGTTGTACGATTTGCATCTCCTAATTCAAAAATTTATTGTAATTTTGCCATCAAATATTCAGGTATGAATCAGCAAAGCATAACAGAAGTTTCCATTCAGGACCTCAAGCAGGTGTATTCGGGTGAATTCATCGACGACGACATCATACTCTTCGAGAATATAAAAGATATTCCCGATTTCCAGGGACCGCGCCGCCTCAACTGCTTCCTGGTGGCCATCTGCAAAAGCGGCGAACTGCAATACACCATTGACACCACCTTGCAGAAGGCCGGCGCCAACAACATGATGTTCATCTCCAACGGGCAGGTGGTAGAAAACTTTACTTACAGCGACGATTGCCAGGGTGTGGCACTCATGATGAGCGACAACTTTGTGCACGATGTAGTGGCTGGCATGAAAGAAATGTCGAACATTATTCTCTTCTCACGGCTCCATCCCATAAGCACACTCACCCCAGTTGACATGAATGTAATAGAGAGCTATTATGACTTGCTGCGCAGCCGCATCACCGACCACACCCACCACTTCCGCAAAGACGTGGTGCGCAGTTTGCTGGTTTGCACCCTTTACGAGCTCAGCAACGTGATTTACCGCTCGCAAAGCAACGTACCGCAGCACCGATCACGTGCCGAAAACATCTTTATACAGTTTATCACACTGGTTGAGAAAAACTTCAAAACCGAGCGGCGCGTGTCGTGGTACAGCAAGGAGATGTGCATCACCGCCAAGTATCTCTCGGAAGCCATCAAGAGTGTTTCCGGACGCTCGCCCAACAGCTGGATAGACAACTACGTGATACTCGAACTGCGAGTAATGCTGAAGAACTCCAACATGAGCATCAAGGAGATTACCATGGAGCTCAACTTTCCCAACCAGAGTTTCCTGGGCAAATTCTTTAAGGAACATGTGGGCATGTCGCCCTCACAATACCGCAATCTTTAATTTTTTTTCATCATGCAAGACTCCAAAGAGCTGCACATTCTGCAAATTGGCAATGTGCTTGTATCACCCGATATTTTCACCGTACGCTTTTGCTGCGACCTTGACAAATGCCATGGCATCTGCTGTGTGGAGGGCGATGCCGGAGCACCCGTTACTCTCGACGAAGTGGCAGCACTCGAAGACTGCACCGACACTGTGTGGCCCATGCTTTCGGCCGCTGCCCAGAGCGTTATCGACCGGCAGGGAGTGGCTTATACCGATAACGAGGGCGAACTGGTTACGAGCATTGTGGGCAGAAAGGACTGTGTGTTTACCTGCCACGAAAATGGCTGTTGCTGGTGTACGCTCGAAAAGGCTTACCGCGCAGGAAAAACAAAGTTCGTGAAGCCCATCAGCTGCGCACTCTACCCCATTCGTGAGAAGCAGTTTGCCAACGGCACAGTGGGCATTAACTTCCACCACTGGCAAATCTGCGACGACGCACTGAAAAAAGGCCGTGAACTCGACCTGAGCCTCTATGAATTCCTTAAGGACCCGCTTATCCGCCGCTTCGGCAAGGCATGGTATGATGAGCTCTGCCAGATAGCCAGCCAGTTGAAACAGCAAGGCTACATTTAATAAACAGGACGTACATTCCTTTAAAAATGTCGAGGATGCGTCCTGCATTGGACACTATAGACAAAAAAAATCCTGTAAGTAAAAACTTACAGGACTCTTAAAAAGCGCTTCAAGATGGGCTTGAACCAACGACCCCCTGATTAACAGTCAGGTGCTCTAACCAACTGAGCTATTGAAGCATTGTGAACAATCTTTTTGTTTGATTGCGAGTGCAAAGGTACTGCATTTTTTTGTACCTACCAAATTTTTGAACGAAAAAATACACTTTTCTGCGTAATTAATGTAATTAATTGGCAATTAATGCTGTGCTCTTAACATAAAAGCGTAAATTTGCAATACAATTATCAATGCTAAGAATTTGAGTTACAATGAAGAAAATTTTGTTATATCTGGTATGTCTGCTCGCCTTGCCAGCGTGGGGTCAGACTGATAAGCATCTGTTTGACGTAGAGAAGAACCTGCAAATCTTCAACAGCATTTACCGCAATCTCGACATGATGTATGTCGACACTCTCAACGCCGGTCAGGTTATCGGCAACGGCATCAACGCTATGCTCTCGTCGCTCGACCCTTATACTGAGTACTATCCTGAAGATAAGGTAAAAGACCTGAAGTGGATGATTACGGGCAAGTATGCCGGCATAGGCGCCATGATAAGGTATAACAACCAGATTAAAAATGTGGTTATCGACCAGCCTTACGAGGGCATGCCGGCCGCCGTGGCCGGTCTGCGCAAAGGCGACATCATACTGGCCATCGACGACACCTCGATGGTGGGCAAAAGCAGTGAGTATGTGAGCAACCATCTGCGTGGCAACGGCGGAACCACCTTTATGCTGAAGTACAAGCGGCCGGCCACGGGCAAGACGATGAAGGTGAAGATTACGCGCAAAGCCATCCAGATGCCGGCAGTGCCCTACTATGGTATGGTGCAACCTGGCATTGGCTACATTAACCTTTCTTCGTTTACCGAGGGCTGCTCGCGCGATGTAAGGCGGGCACTCATCGACCTGAAAAAACAGGGCTGCAAGGGCCTTATATTCGATTTACGCGGCAATGGCGGTGGCTCTGAACAAGAGGCTGTAAGCATTGTAAACATGTTTGTACCCAAGGGAAAGCTCGTGGTGAGCAACCGCGGTAAACTCAAGCGTGCCAACCACGACTATCGCACCACGGTAGAACCCATTGACACGGTAATGCCGTTAGTGGTGCTCGTTAACGGCGGTACAGCCAGTGCAAGCGAGATTACGAGCGGTGCTCTGCAGGATATGGACCGTGCCGTGATTCTTGGCACACGCACTTTTGGCAAGGGACTGGTGCAGATGACGCTCGACCTGCCCTACAACACCACCATGAAGCTTACCACCAACAAATACTACATTCCAAGCGGCCGCTGCATCCAGGCACTTAAATACAAGCACAACAACGGCGGTGAGGCTGTGCACGTGGCCGATTCGCTCACCCATACCTTCCTTACCGCCCATGGCCGCAAAGTGAAGGACGGCGGCGGCATTATGCCCGATGTAGAAGTGAAACCCGACTCGATGTCGAATCTGGTGTATTATCTAACCGAGGTGAAGGATAGCAACGAACTGGTGCTCAACTACGTTACCAACTACATAGCCACACACACCACCATTGCGCCTGCCCGCAGCTTCGAAATTAGCGACGCCGACTTTAACGACTTTAAGCAATCGGTAGAGAAGAGCAACTTTAAATACGATGTGGGCACCGAGAAATATCTTAAGGATTTGGAAAAGCTGGCCAAATTCGAGGGTTATTACAACGACGCCAAACCCGAGTTTGACGCTCTGGAGAAAAAACTTAAGCACAATCTTGACAAAGACCTGGATTTCAACAAGCAGGCCATCAAGCGCATGCTCTCCATGGATATAGTGGAGGCTTATTATTATCAGAAAGGTGCTGTAGAGAATTCGTTTAACGACGACAAGCAGATGGCCGAGGCCTGCAAGCTGCTTGGCGACAGCAAGCGCTACAACGACTTGCTGAAATAAGGGAAGGATGAATGGGCAATGTGGGCTATATGGGCAGAATGGGCAATGTGGGCAATGTGGGCATTATAGGCTAAGTAGGCCCACATTGCCCATTAATGCCCATCAATGCCCACATTGCCCACCAGCCCACCAATGCCCATCAATGCCCATCAATGCCCACATTGCCCATTAAGCCCATTAACCCATCAAAAAAAAGATGCAGCTCAAAAATAGAGTTGCATCTTTTTTTTGTGTATATAAACTAAAACAAGCCTTAATCGTTCTCTGCCAGGCCTGAGTAGCGAATGCCGCTGATACGGAAGATATAGCCGCCTACAGCCAGTTTAAATGTGATTGAGTCGGCCACGCTGCCATTGTTCTGATGCCCGGCCTTATACAGTATCTTACCGTCGGAGATAACCACCTTGTTGCCTTCACGATAGTTGTACACCGAGTCTGTAGAGCCAAAGCTGGCCTCAGCGAGGTTCAAGGGCACCTTGCTCTTGAAGTCCATTCCAAAATCGCCCAGGTTGCCCTCATCGTCTACAAACAGTGTATCCGAACGGTTCGACGATGTATTATAGGTAAGCAGGTGGAAGCGTTGCGAGCCAAAGCCGAAGGGGTCGGCATCGGCCACGTTGCCATTGTCATCGAGCTGTACAGCCGACACATACCAGTCGCCTGCAACAGCCTCGGTAGCCGTTCCGCCTATATCATCCTTGCCACACGAAGCCAGTCCTAATACCACGGCCAGAGTGGCTAAAATATATGTTAGTTTCTTCATATCCTTAAAATTCAGAGTTTATTGTTTTAAAATCACGTTGAAATCCATACCGCTCCATACAACGGTGAAGCTTATCTCGCCCGTAGCGGGGTCATATTTGCCGTTTTTCACTTCGCAGGTACCGTCATCGCCGAATGCGCTCACCGCACCGGTTGAGAGCTTCACAATCTTGTTATCGGAAGTGAGCTGGAATATACCGTCGAGGTTGAAGTCGTAAGAGGCATACTTTGCGTCGCTGTAAACCACCTGTGCATAGTAGCCGGCCATAAAGTCGCTTATACTGAAGATGCCGGGGCAAAGCTTCTTGATGGTAACCGAGGTGTTGCTGTACTCGGTTGTCTTGCCAGCGTTGTTGTTACGGTTGGTACCCGTCTGTGTCTTCCATGTACCTGCCAGGTCGGTGGTAACACTTGGGTCACACACAGCAACAGTGCGCTGCTCGCTCCACGAATAGCCGTGAGGACTGGTGGCTGTATAAGTAACATAATACAAGCCAGGAGCGTTCACGTCGATAGCATCAACACCTGTGGTTACCACATGACTGGTGTAGTCGGCATTGTCGTAGGTGCAGGTGCAGCCTGCGTCGTTATAGGTTTCACCAATGGGCGAGATGGTAAACGCATCGCCATTGAGCATAATCTTAGGATACTCCTCCACCCAGGTTTTACCTTCTGAATCCTTGCTGCAGCTTGTGGTAAGCGCAACGGCTGCCAGCAAGCCCAAAGCTAAATATTTATAGTTTCTCATTTTCTCTTTAACGTTTTAAAGTTATTACCCTAAGTTATTTACTAACTGCCCAGAACACCGGCACCTTGTAACCATTGTTAAAGGAGGGCGTATTGGAGTTACGTGAGATAGAGAAGTTGCTGTAGGGATAACGTTCAAGCAGTGAGCGGCTGCCCACAAGTCCATACACCTTATAGGGTGTGTAGAGCGTACCCCACTCATAGTTCTCGGGTTTGTAAGATGCGTCGGTACTGCCATCATAGAGAGTTGTCTCGGTGGCTTTCGTCATGAATTGCGGATAGCGCAGGCGGCGCAGCTCGCACCATGCCTCAAAGTTATTGGTTCCACCCAGGGCCACCCATTTGGCAATACCAATGCTTCGCTTCCAGTTGGTCTGACTGTAGGGATAGCGTGCAATGTTGGCAGCGGCACCATCGGCACCGGCATCGGCGAAGCTGGCCTCAACAGCTGCCGCATAATTTTTGGCAGCATTCACCGAGTCGTTCTTCTTGGCATAGTATTCAGCCTTGAAGAAGTCAATCTCAGAGAGCGAAATCAGGTAAACCGGAGAATCGTAAGATATGTTGGGGCGGCAGAAGTAAGCACTCTTGTAAAGTTTGGTCTGAGCCATGTTGGAGCCCGATATACCGCCGGTGTACTCGCCGCTGTTGTTGGCGTTGAACCACTTATAGAGTCGTGGGTCGGTGTAGCCGTTATAGCTCATCGTGCCGTAAAGGGCCAGATTGAGCACCACGTTCTGCTGGTTAGAACCAAAGCCTGAGTAGAACTCCTCTGAGTAGTAAGGGTTCTGTGAACCAACGTCGGCACCCCAGCAATCGGTGTAGGCCACTGAGGCCGTAGGGAAGTCGTTCTCGGTGATGAGCGAGTCAAGCGACTTCTGCACATCCACCACTCCACTCTCGCGCATCAGGATCTTCAGCTTAAGCGCCTTGGCGAACTTAACCCATGCCGAAGCCTTTTGCCCGGAGTACAAGAAGTTGGTGCACACCTCATCGTCGCTGCTTACCTTGCTCAATGCATAGTTAAGCTCGTTGATTATGCCGCTGTACACCACGCTGGCACTATCGTACTTAGGAGAGGTGTTGCTGGCGTCAATGGCCTCGGTGTAGGGACAGCTGCCATACATATCGGCAAGTGTCTGAAAGGCAAATGCCCTGAGCGTGGTGGCTGCCAGGTAAGAGCCCCAGTCGGAGCTTGCTTCGGCCTTCTGCTGAATGCTGGTGAGGTTCTTGATGGCTCCGTCGTAGAGTACGTTGTAAGGACGGTCGGAGTTGGTAGGACTCACATTGAACTGAGAATAGTCAAGATAGTTGCTTGTACCGAATTCCTGGGCATAGTGTTCAGACAGGTAGCCTCCCTGAATACGCAGCATGTTGCCATAGGCATTGGCCAGGTTGAGTTCGGCATTTGGCATTAGTATGCTGGCCGTTATGTTATCCGACGAAGGCGAGTTGGGATCCTCGTTGATGTCAAGATAGTTGGAGCACGATGTTGTTGCTGCCAGGGCCAGGGCCATTGTTGATAAAACTAATATTTTCTTCATGCTTAGTTATCCTTTAGAATTTTACACTAACATTGAAACCAAAGGTCCGGGTTGTCGGGTTGCTGTAAAGTTCACCGAACATACCGCGAAGGTCGTTACCGTAAGAAGAAACTTCGGGATCGATGTAATAATTGTCTTTAGCTGTCCATGTGAACACGTTGTTGCAGAATGCCGAGAGCTTGATATCGGTAAGGCTGAGTGCGTGAACCCATGTGCGGGGCAGACTCCAGGTAAGTGTAATGTTACGCAGCTTAACGTAAGAACGGTCAATCAGGAAAGCCTCGCCGCCATAGCCGTAGCCATAGTCGTTAAAGTAGCTCTGATATGAACCGTCGTTCAGATAAAGAGGAGTGGTATTCTCCACGTAAACGGTGTTGCCATTGGCGTCGGTGGTGGCTACCACTGAGTTAGGAATCACGAACGGACGGCGCTCGTTGTAGGTAGTGATTTTGCCGTTACCCACAAACTGCATCAGGTTCTTTGTACGTGAGAACATGTAGCCGCCTTTGCGAATATCGAGTGCTGCACTCAGAGTGAGACTCTTCCAGGTAAGGTCGGTGGTTACACCGCCGGTCCAGTCGTAGTTCACATTCTTTCCTGTATCCTTCAGGTCTTTGCCTTGTACGGGCTGACCATTACTGTCTACTATAATCTTGCCGTCGGCTGTATGTTGAATCTCATAGGTATAGAGTTCGCCAATAGGCTTGCCCACCTCGGCATACATGTAAACGGCATCCTGAGATGTTTCGAAGCGCTCAACCACACTCTTGCCACCTTCGAGCGACTCGGGCATAGAGAGCACCTTGTTGTTGTTCTTCGAGAAATTGAAGCCCAGGTTCCAGGTCCAGTCGTTGGTCTTGATTGGCGTTACGTTCAGCATAAGCTCAACACCCTGGTTGCGCACCTTACCAAAGTTAACCACCTTGTAGTAGTAACCAATGGCGGGGTCAACGGGCAGTGAGAATATCTGGTCCTTCGTAACACGGTGATAGTACGAGAAGTCGAGGTTGATGCGGTTCTGCAGGAACGACAGGTTGGTACCTACTTCGAACTCTGTGGTCATCTCTGGCTTCAGTGATGTATTCTCGGCCACATTTGAGTAGCGGAATGAGTTAGTGCCGTTGGTAGGGAACTGAACTACATTGCTGCCATAAACGGCGTCACTGTAACCCTGCGAGAACGACGGACTGGTATAATAAGGTGAGGCGTCGTTACCTGTGCGACCGTAGGCCAGGCGCAGCTTACCAAAGTCAAGAATGTTGTTCTTGGGCAGCAGCTTGGTGAAAATCCAGCTCAACGTGGTGCCTGAGTAGAAGTAGCTGTTATTGTGTTTGGGCAGTGTAGACGACCAGTCGTTACGTGCCGTTAAGCCCAGGTAAACCATATCGTCCCATCCAAAGGTAGCATCACCGAACAAACCTACGAGGCGGCGTTTCATCTGATACTCGGCCAGCAGCTTCTTGGTGGCACCATTGCTGAGGTTCCAGAAGCCTGAAGCAAAAGTAAGGTTATCGGTTTCACCGTTAAGATAGTTGGTCTTGCGCTCGTTCATATTCACGCCGGCGTTGATGTTCACGTCGAGACGGTCGTCAAGATACTTGTCGGCAAAGTTGGCCAGGAAGTCGTGGTTAAGTTCGTACTTGCGCTCGTAGAGTGAATAAACGCTTCCGTCCTGGTTCAGGCCTGTGGGCGAGTAGCCACGGTCGTCGGTAATAAGCTCGTCGGTGTTGGCAATCTTAGGCGTACCTATCTTCAAATCAAAGTCGGTGTAGTCGAAGCCGAAGCGGTAAGTAAGGGTGAGCTGGCGTATGGGGTTGATGTCGGCCTGCACCTTTCCGAACACCTGCTTGGAGTCGTTGTGATCGTAGCTGTTGGCCAGTACCCAGTAAGGGTTGGTAATGCCGTAAGGAGTGGCCCAGGCTTCAGGTGTGTTGAAGGCCGAGGAAAGATTCTTGCGGTCAACGAGCGAGAGGTCGCGCGGGAACTCATACAAGCCATCGATTACCGAGATACCCTGATCCTGACCCACTGCATCGGTGTTGGTCTTTGCCAGGTTCATCGACGACGACAGCTTCAACCAGTCGGTTACCTGGTAAGTGCCGCGGTAAGCCAGGGTGTTGCGGTTGTACTTATCGTAGTCGCCGGGCAGGATTCCGTTATCGTATGCGTAGGCATAGCTCAGGTAATAAGTCATTTTATTGTCGGAGCTTACGCCGCTCAGAGCCACATTGTGCGACGTGCTTACACCCGTGGAGAAGAAGTCGCGCACGTTATTCTTCACTGCGCTGTATTTGTGAGCAATGGTCTTGTAGTTCCAAATCGGGCCCGACACCTGTACAGAACCGTCGAGTCCAGCGCCCCATGAACCGTTCTCAATGAACGTCTGCACGCCATTCCAGCCCTGTCCGAACTCATTTTGCATTTCGGGCAGAATGTTCACAGTGTGGAACTGCACGCCACCATCGTAGGTAATCGAGAAATTGCGGCCGTTGCCTTTCTCACCACTCTTGGTGGTAATCACGATTACACCATTGGCGGCACGACTACCATAAAGTGCCGTTGCAGCGGCACCTTTCAGCACCGTCATGCTCTTGATATCGTTGGGGTTCACGTTGGAAATACCGCCAATGGCCGTTGCGTGTCCGGGCTGTGCCGAAGCACCTGCGGTAAGAAGCGTATTGTCGTCCATTGTAGTCTGCGACAAGGGCACACCATCAACCACATAAAGCGGCTGGTTGCTGCCATTGATAGAGCTGATACCACGGATAATCACCGAAGTGGCCTGACCAGGGTCGCCCGAGGTACCGTTCACCTGTACGCCCGACACACGTCCGGCCAAAGCATTGGTTACATCGTCGAGGTGACCTTCGGTTAATTTGGAGTTGTTTAAGGTTTGTGCCGCATAACCCAAAGTCTTGGCCTGGCGGTTAATACCCATAGCAGTTACCACCACCTCATTAAGCGTTGCATCATCAGAAACAAGCTTAATCTTCATATTCCTGGTTGCGGTAACAGTTGTGGTTTTCATACCCAGATAAGACACTTGCAGCTTCTCTGAGCCTGCAGGCACTGTAAGCGTAAAGTTGCCGTCGGCATCGGTAATGGTTCCGGTTTTCGTTCCTACCACCAAAACAGACGCTCCCACGATAGGTTCGCCGTCTTGCTGTGAAATTACGGTACCCTTTACCTGAGTCTGCGCCATAGCTACGCCTGACGAAACAGCGAGGCCTGCCAAAATCATAGTTAGTCTTTTTACCATAAAATCTCTCTATTAAATAAAACCAAACAATTGTTATCAACTGCAAAGTTATTACATTTTTTAATAAAACCAAATAATTTTGGTAAAAAAATAACAATCAGATACTAAATGTGTATATATAGCAGCATTTTTGTTATATAATCACATTTATACATCAAAAATAGAAGAAGAGAAGTAGGGCAGCAAACTAACAGAATGTTAATTTAAAAATGCATTTGGTTAACTTTTCGGTTAAGGTACTCACGCAAACCGTCGCCTTGCAGCACTTCAACATCGTCCGACAGGCCCAGTACGAATCGGCCCACACCCAGATAGCTCACCACGAAAGTGCTGAGCAGCCAGTGCGACTCATCCTGCTGCTCAATATAACGTTTAGCTTGTGGGTACTCTTCCAGCAGAATGTTGTACGACAGTTGCCCAAGGCGGAGTTGTATCTGGTGGCGCTCATCGCCCGTAAAAAGAAAGATATCGGTATAGGCCTGCTTATGAAGGTTGGCAAACGACCAGTTCAGGCTGTCTACCACTTCAACACGCTCGGTGCGGCTTATCTTGAAGGTTTTGTTCAAGCCCGTGCTAATTTCAAAGCATCGCACCGAATTGCCGTCGTCCATCATCATAAAGGGTTCCACGGCACGGTTGGTTACAGTGTGACTGTGAGGCGATGAGTAGTGATGCAGAATGGCCACCTTGCGGTTGACTATGGCCTGATTGAGCTTTTCAGTGTTGCGCAACTGGCGTTCACGCTGACTTTTGTCAGCAAACATGTGCAAGCCATAAAAGTGCTCAAGTTTGCGTTTGGCCGAGGCTACAACAGACGCCGGTTGCTGAACCTTGTCGAGCAGCGCGTACAGCAACATGGCCTCGGTTTGCGAGAAAGCTATCTGGTTGCCAATCTGCGCGAGAAAATTGGATTGTGGATTAATATAAATAATGTCGCCCTTGCGTTCTACCTTGAGTCCGTAATTGTTAAGGAATTCCAAATAGTAGTATACGTTGCGCCGCGTAGTGCCCAGTGCATCGGCCAGTTCCTGTGCGGTGTAGTCGGTGTCGCTCAGCAAGAATTTTATTACGTTAAGCAGATTAGTAAAAGTGTCGTAACTGCGCTTTGACATGGCAAACAAAATTTACGGGTTGGTACTGGCTGCTACTCGTCAGGGAAGGGGAACGAAGGTTCTGGCAACAAGGTGTACGACCGGCGGTGATAAGGCGAGATGCCGTAATTCTGAATGGCAAGTCGGTGGGCTTTGGTGGGGTATCCCTTGTTCTGCTTCCACTGATACATGGGATATTCTTCGCCAATACGCTCCATATACTCATCACGATAAGTTTTGGCCAGGATGCTTGCCGCAGCAATGGCCTGGTATTTACCGTCGCCCTTCACTATGGTGGCATAGGGCAGCTCCTCGAATGCATCAAAACGGTTGCCATCGATGATGAGGGCCTCAGGGCGCACGCTGAGCTGCCTGATGGCCCGGTGCATGGCAAGAAAACTGGCATGCAGAATATTGATGCGGTCAATCTCGGCCGCAGTGGCCACACCCACGGCCCATGCAAGGGCATCATGCTCTATCTGCTCGCGCAGTTGGAAACGCTTATGCGGTGAGAGCTTCTTGCTGTCGTTGAGCATGGCATTGCTGTAACCCGGTGGCAGAATAACCGCAGCCGCATAAACGCTGCCGGCCAGGCAACCCCGACCGGCTTCGTCGCACCCTGCTTCAATTTTTCCTTCAAAATAGTGAGGTAATAACATGTGCGTGCTCTAAGCGTTCAGAACATCTTGCTCACCTTCTCTATACCTTCGGCGAGCACATCAATCTCCTCGGTGGTGTTGTAAAGCGCAAAACTGGCGCGCACAGTGCCGAGAATACCCAGGCGGTCCATTAGCGGCTGGGCACAGTGATGGCCCGTGCGCACGGCAATGCCGAGCTGGTCGAGCAGTGTGCCCATATCCATATGGTGGATGTTGCCCACCAGGAAGCTCACCACGGCGTCTTTATGACGGGCTTTGCCAAAGATACGCATGTCGCTGATTTGCTGCAGGCGCTGCATGGCGTAGGCAGTGAGCTGCTGCTCGTGAGCCTGGATATTGTCCATGCCAATTGACTCCATATAGTCGATAGCCTTGCCCAAGCCGTTGGAAGCGATATAGTCGGGCGTGCCAGCCTCGAACTTCAAAGGTGGTTCCTCGAAGGTGGTGTGCTCGAAGCTTACATGACTAATCATTTCGCCACCACCCTGGTAAGGAGGCAGTTTATCAAGCCAGTCCTCCTTGCCGTAAAGCACACCGATACCGGTAGGACCGTACATCTTGTGTCCGCTGAACACAAAGAAGTCGCAGTCCATCTGCTGCACATCAATCTTGAAGTGAGGTGCGCTCTGCGCACCGTCTACCAGGATGGGCACACCATGGTTGTGGGCTATCTTTACAAGCTGGTCTACGGGGTTCACTGTGCCGAGCACATTGCTCACATGGGTAACGCTCACAAAGCGAGTCTTAGGCGAAAACAGCTTTTCGTACTCACTCATAATAAGCTCACCATCATCCGTCATGGGTATCACCTTAAGCACAATGCCCTTTTTGCGAGCCTGCAACTGCCAGGGCACAATGTTGGAGTGGTGCTCCATTACCGATACAATCACCTCGTCGCCGGGCTGCATGAACTCGTCGCAGAACGTTGAAGCCACCAGGTTGATGCCCTCGGTGGTACCACGTGTGTAGACTATTTCGGATGTAGAGCGGGCGTTGATGAAATGGCGTATCTTCTCACGTGCCTCCTCATGCAGTTCGGTGGCCTGCTGACTCATCCAATGCACGCCCCTGTGCACATTGGCATTCACGTTAAGATACTCGTCGCGCATGGCGTCGAGCACGCAAAGCGGCTTCTGTGTGGTTGCGGCATTATCGAGATATACCAGCGGCTTATTGTAAACGGTACGGCCGAGAATGGGAAAGTCGGCCCTTACTTTATTGATATCGTACATAATGTTGTGAAGATAAACGATGAATTATTTGCAGAAATTGCAACCCTCGCAGCTGCTGAGCTGACCGCGGAAGCGCTTCTCAACCAAATGGTGCAGACGGTCGCGCAAGGGCTCAAGCTGTATCTGGTCGATAACCTCGTTAACAAAGGCGAACTCGAGCAAGAGGCGTGCCTCCTGTTCGGTGATGCCACGCTGGCGCATGTAGAACATGGCCGCATCGTTGAGCTGCCCCACAGAACTGCCGTGCGAGCACTTCACGTCGTCAGCATAAATCTCGAGCATAGGCTGACTGTACATGCGCGTCTTATCGGTGGCAATAAGGTTCTGGTTGGTTTCCTGCGAAGTGGTTTTCTCGGCACCGTGCCTTACCAGCACTTTTCCGGCAAAGGCTCCAACGGCCTCGCCATCGAGCACATACTTGTAGAGTTCGTGACTGGTGCAGTGAGGCACCTGGTGGTCGATGAGCGTATTGTTGTCAACATGCTGCTTCTTGTCGGCAATTACCGCGCCATTGCAGAAGCATTCGGCACCCTCGCCCTTGAATACCAGGTCGAGGCGGTTGCGCGTGATACCGTTGTGAAGCGTAATGATGTTGTGCGTGGCCGTGCTGTTGGCATCCTGGCGGATGTACAGGTTGCTCACGCGACGGTTCTTCGCATGCGTCTCTTCCAGACAGTTGAGCTCCAGGTTGGCATTCTCGCCCACAAAAGCCTCGATTACCTGTGTGGTAAGGAAGTTGCGGTCGTCTACGGCATGGTCGCAGAACAGCAGTTTGGCTTGTGCGCCCTCTTCGAGCACTACAAGCACACGGCGGTTCACCATCAGGTCGACATCACTTCTGAGGATGTTGATAACCTGTACAGGCCGCTCCAACCGCACGTTTTTGGGCACATATACCAACAGTCCATCTTGTGCAAGCATGGTGTTAAGGGCTGTTACGGCATCGTCGGCGGTGTGGGCCAGCTGTGCATAGTAAGGTGCTATGAGCTGCGGATTGCTTTGCGCCACGTGGCACAAAGAGTCTACTATAACACCCTGTGGCAGAGAAGCCTTGGGCAGGAACCTGGTTGAGAACACATCGTTGACGATGAAATAGAGCGATGTGCTGAGATTGGGCACATCACATTTAAAGGCCTCGTAGGGATTCACCGGAATGTCAAGGCGGTTAAGGTTTAAGCCGTAGTCGGGCTCAAAGAGCTTGTCCATATCGGTGTATTTATATCTTTCTACCTTCTTAGAAGGAAATCCGAGACGGCAAAAATCGTCGAAGGCCTTTTGGCGCACGTTGTTCATGCAGTCGGCTGAGTGACTGTTAATCATGTCGCGTGTGCTCTTGAAGAGTTGTATGTATTGATTTTCGCTTGCCATAATTAAATCTTTAAACGTAGAACTAAGCACTGTTTCTGGCGAGGAAAAGAGTCCCATCCCCCCGCCGGCAACTTACTTGCCATATTTGGCGTCGGCCTGCTCCTTTATCCAGTCGTAGCCGCGCTGCTCTATCTCCTTGGCCAGCTCAGGACCGGCAGTCATAACGATGCGACCATTGTAGAGCACGTGCACCACATTGGGCTTAATCATATCGAGCAGGCGCTCATAGTGGGTAATCACGATAGCCGAGGTTTGCGGCGTGTGCATCTTGTTCACACCGTCGGCGACGATGCGCATGGCGTCGACGTCAAGACCGGAGTCGGTTTCGTCGAGAATCGACAGTTTGGGCTCGAGCATAGCCATCTGGAAAATCTCGTTGCGCTTCTTCTCGCCACCCGAGAAGCCCTCGTTCACCGAGCGGTGGGCCAGTTTGCTGTCGAGCTCAACGAGCTGGCGCTTCTCCTTCATCAGCTTAAGGAATTCGGCAGCCTTGAGCGGCTCCTTGCCCTCGTATTCACGCTTCGAGTTCACGGCAGCCTTCATAAAGTTGGTCATGCTTACGCCGGGAATCTCTACAGGGTACTGGAATGAAAGGAAGAGCCCCTCACGGGCACGGTCCTCGGGTTTCATCTCCAGCAGGTTCTTGCCATTAAAGATAGCCTCGCCTGCGGTAACTGTGTAAAGGGGGTTGCCCGTGAGCACAGCGCTGAGTGTTGACTTGCCCGAACCGTTCGGGCCCATGATGGCATGTATCTCACCATCGTGAACTGTAAGGTTGATACCTTTTAATATTTCTTTTCCCGCAATAGATGCGTGCAGGTTTTTAACTTCTAACATTGGGTTTATATTTTTTTTATTGTTAATTTTCATCTAACAGAGACCTTAGCAGAATATTGGTGTCGTGCCGGTTAAATGTGAACGGAAACGTAACCTTGAGCCCCATGGTGAGCACGTGGCGGTTTACATGGGCTGTGGCCGCTGTGGTATGGCTCGATTGATTATCGGTGTAAACACCACTTACCTTGCTATCGATGCCGAAGCGGTAGCTGTAAGTCAGTTGCAAAGCCACACACGAGAACACATAGATGTCGGCTCCCACCACCGGGCCCAAACTCACCCTGGGCATGTTGGCCACCCCGCTAAAACGGTAGGTATAGCCCATCGACGAGCTTTGCATGTTGCACGAGCCACGGTCGGCTCCCGGTGCATAGAGCACATCACCACCCAGGAAAGGCTGGAACAGCCACTCGTTGGGCGCCATGTACCAACGACCACCCGCCATGAGTTCTGAAAGGTTGCTGCTCACGTCGCCATGCAGCATATTTATTTCTTCGTGCTCGTAGCCTGCCTTTACGCTGAAGGGCGAACCCGGGAAGCAGTACTCTGCATGCAGTGCCGTTACCAGCCCACTGCTGCTTGTGCTGCCCCACCGCTGCAGTGGCACGATGCCACCGTCGGTGCCGCCTTTCGAGGCAAGGGTGGCGCCCAGACTGCCATCTACTGTGAACCGGCGCGGATACTCAGGTAACAAATGTGACTGGGCATAAGCGCTGCTTACTGTGAGCAGACAGCCTGCAAAGCACAACAGTATGCTGAAAAACCGGAACATATCAACCTACGGTGCCCTCCAACGATACACTAAGCAACTTCTGTGCCTCAACGGCAAACTCCATTGGCAGTTTGTTGAGCACCTCCTTGGCATAGCCGTTTACGATAAGGCCCACAGCCTGCTCGGTGGGAATGCCACGCTGGTTGCAATAGAACAGCTGATCCTCGCTGATTTTCGAGGTAGTGGCCTCGTGTTCAACCACAGCCGAGGAGTTGTGAATATCGAGATAAGGGAAGGTGTGCGCACCGCAGTTGCTGCCCAGCAACAAGCTGTCGCACGAACTGTAGTTACGTGCATTGTCGGCATTGGCAGTAGCCATAACCAGTCCACGGTAGCTGTTCTGTGAATGCCCGGCCGAGATACCCTTCGAGATGATGGTGCTCTTGGTGTTCTTGCCAATATGAATCATCTTTGTGCCGGTGTCGGCCTCCTGATAATTGTTGGTAACAGCCACGCTGTAGAACTCAGCCTGCGAATTATCGCCCTTCAAGATGCACGAAGGATACTTCCAGGTAATGGCCGAACCGGTTTCAACCTGCGTCCACGAAAGCTTGGAGTTCACTCCGCGCAGGTCGCCACGCTTGGTTACAAGGTTCAGAACGCCACCCTTGCCGTGCTCGTCGCCAGGATACCAGTTCTGCACGGTGGAGTATTTCACCTCGGCGTTGTTGTTCACGATAATCTCCACGATGGCGGCATGCAACTGGTTCTCGTCGCGCATAGGCGCCGTGCAGCCTTCGAGGTACGACACGTAGGCATCGTCGTCGGCTATGATGAGCGTGCGCTCAAACTGACCTGTGTTGCGGGCGTTGATGCGGAAGTAGCTGCTCAGCTCCATAGGGCACCTTACGCCTTTGGGAATATACACAAACGAGCCGTCGCTGAACACAGCCGAGTTCAACGCGGCAAAGAAGTTGTCGGTGTAGGGCACCACAGTGCCCAGATACTGCTTTACCAGGTCGGGATGGTTCTTGATGGCTTCGCCGATGCTGCAGAAGATGATGCCTTTCTCGGCCAGCTTATCCTTAAAAGTGGTTTTCACCGAAACCGAGTCCATGATGGCATCCACGGCTGTGCCGCTCAGAGCCAGGCGTTCTTCGAGTGGAATGCCCAGCTTATCGAATGTTTTCTCGAGTTCGGGATCGATTTTCTTGTCGCCATTGTTTTTCTTTGCCATTGGATTGGCATAATAAGAGATGGCCTGATAGTCGATGGGCGGCACATGCACGTGGCCCCACGAGGGCTGCTTCAATGTGGTCCAATGGCGATAGGCCCGCAAACGGAAATCAAGCATCCACTCGGGCTCGTTCTTCTTTTGCGAGATGAGCCTGATAACGTCCTCGTTAAGGCCTTTGGGTATGATGTCGGTTTGCACATTGGTGGTGAAGCCGAACTGATACTTTTGCTCAGCCACCTGTTTTACAAAGGCGTTCTTACTTTGGTTTTCTTCTTCCATTGCACTCATACGATATTTAAAAAATGCCTTACGGCACAATAAAATAATGTTGGTTGTTAAAATAATGAATGTGTGACATGTTTTCCGCCTGCGGAAAATGCCACACATTCACCTGTATTGTCGTTACATAAGCTAATGCTTACCCCTGGATAATCATTGGCTGTGTGGTTACAACTTCTGTTCCACTTCTATTTCGGTAAAGGTTTCGAGCACGTCGCCTTCCTGAATGTCGTTGTAGTTTACCAGACTTATACCACACTCCATGCCCATGGGCACCTCTTTCACGTCGTCCTTGTAGCGCTTCAGAGCTTCTATCTTGGCAGTGTGAACCACGATACCGTCGCGCACCACACGCACCTTGTCTTTGCTGTGCACCTTGCCCTGGGTAACCAGACCGCCGGCCACAGTGCCGACCTTCGATATCTTGTAAACCTGCTTCACTTCTACCTCGCCGGTTACAACCTCCTTCTTCACCTTGTCGAGCATACCTACCATGGCCGACTTGATATCGTCGATGGCATCGTAGATTACAGAGTAGGTGTTGATTTCTACACCCTCGCGCTCGGCAAGTTTGCGGGCATCGGCCGACGGGCGCACCTGGAAGCCCACGATGATGGCATCTGAGGCACTGGCAAGCATCACGTCGTTCTCACTAATCTGGCCAACGGCTTTGCTGATAACATTCACCTGAACCTTCTCGGTAGAGAGTTTGATGAACGAATCGCTCAGAGCCTCGATAGAACCGTCGGTATCACCCTTAACGATGATGTTGAGCTCGTGGAACTCACCACGTGCAATACGGTGCGAGATGTCGCCCAGGGTGAGTCGCTTCTGCGTGCGCAGGCCCTGCTCGCGCTGCAACTGTTCACGCTTGTTGGCTATTTCACGTGCTTCCTGCTCGGTATCGATTACGTGGAAGGCGTCGCCGGCAGTAGGAGCGCCGTTCAAGCCCAGAATCATGGCAGGCTCGGCAGGAGCTGCCTTGTCGATGCGGGCATTACGCTCGTTGAACATGGCCTTTACGCGGCCCCATGATGTACCGGCCAGCACAATGTCGCCCACCTTGAGGGTTCCGTTGCTTACAAGCACCGTACTTACATAGCCACGGCCCTTGTCGAGCGACGACTCAATGATGGTACCTGTAGCCTTGCGGTTAGGGTTGGCCTTCAGGTCGAGCATATCGGCCTCGAGGAGCACCTTTTCAAGCAGCTCCTTAACGCCAATACCCTTCTTTGCACTTATTTCCTGACACTGGTACTTGCCACCCCACTCTTCTACAAGCAGGTTCATGTTGGCCAGGTCTTCACGTATCTTATCGGGGTTGGCTCCCGGTTTATCAATCTTGTTAATGGCGAATATCATTGGTACGCCGGCAGCCTGGGCATGTGCGATAGCCTCCTTAGTGGTAGGCATCACCGAGTCGTCGGCTGCAATGATGATGATAGCGATATCGGTTACCTGTGCACCACGGGCACGCATGGCGGTAAAAGCCTCGTGACCAGGGGTATCAAGGAAGGTTACCTTGCGACCATTGTCGAGCGTAACACTGTAGGCTCCAATGTGCTGGGTAATACCGCCAGCCTCACCGGCAATTACGTTGGTCTTGCGGATGTAGTCGAGCAACGAAGTTTTACCGTGGTCAACGTGTCCCATCACGGTTACGATAGGAGCACGCGGCACCAGGTCGCTCTCGTCGTCTTCCTCCTCGTTCACGGCCTCACTCACGTCGGCGCTCACATATTCGGTCTTGAAGCCAAATTCCTCGGCCACCAGGTTGATGGTTTCAGCGTCGAGCCGCTGGTTGATAGACACCATGATGCCCACGCTCATAAGCGTACTGATAACCTGTGTAACGCTCACGTTCATCATCGAGGCGAGCTCACTCACGGTAACAAACTCGGTAAGTTTAAGCGTCTTGCTCTCCTTCTTCTCGTTACGAGCCTCCTCGTTGAGTTTTTCCTGAACAGCCTCACGCTTTTCCTTACGGTACTTGGCGCCCTTCTTGTTCTGACTCTTGCTGGTAAGGCGTGCCAGGGTTTCCTTTACCTGGCGTGCCACAGCCTCGTCGTCAACCTCCAGAGGTTTCTGGTTGCGCTTGCGGTTTTTGTTCTTGTTTTTCTTGCTGCCGTTACCTGAGTTCTGCTGATTGGCAGCTGCGGCAATATCGACGCGCTCGTTGCGTATGCGCTGGCGTTTGCGCTGGCCCTGGTGTTGCTGAGCCTTTTCCTCGCGCTCCTTGCGTTTTTCTTCCTTGGTCTTCTTCTTAGGCCGGGTGCTTTGGTTCAGCGCGTCGAGGTCGATTTTACCGAGCACATTTACTTTGGGTGCGTTTTGCAACCGCTTGTCGCTCTTGAGCTGGAATATTTTGGGTTCCTCTTTCTGCGGTTTACTGTTAGCGCTGGTTTGCGCAGCATTGTCGGTTGCAGCTTTAGGGCTCTCAGCGGGTTTAGGCTGTTGTTTAGAGTCCTGCTGGGGTGTATGGTTATTTTCCACAGGCTTGTTAATTATGGTTTTAGCCTGAACTTCAGGCTGTTTGGTTTCCTGTTTTGGAGCTTGGGGTTTCTTTTCTTCAGCGGCAACCGGCTTAACATCAACTGTCTTGGGGGCAGTTTCGGCAGGTTTCTTGTCAGCATTTACCGGTTTATCATTATGAGCAACAGCATTAGCGTGTTTCTTTTTTCCTATGCTGTCGAGGTCGATCTTGCCCAAGGGAGTATAGCGTTGCTGTCCGGCGCGTTCCAGGATATCATTCTTGGGCTGCTCCGGCTTCGCGTTATTATTATTGTCGGCAGGGCGTTTTTTCTCCTTTGGTTTTTTAACGAAGAGTTTTTCGGCCTCGTTTCTCACCTCGGCATCCTGCTTGAAAGCTTCTACAAGGGCTTTGTGCTGAGCTTCGTTCAGCTTAAAGTTAAGGTCACTCTTCACTTCACCCAGTTCTGGCTTCTTCTGCAGGAACTCCACTGCCGTCTGGAGTCCGATGTTCAATTCGCGTATTACTTTATTTAGTCTGATGCTCATCTAAAAATGTTTAATCTAAAAAATTATATTCTAACTAATGTGCCGGGGGCTGTTATTTTTCAAATTCAGCCCTGAGCACATTCAGTACATGGTCTACGGTTTCCTCTTCCAGGTCGGCCTTCTCTACCAGCATCTCCCGGGGAGCGTTGAGCACAGCCTTGGCTGTATCGAGGCCGATGCCCTTGATGGCGTCGATAACCCACTGGTCGATTTCATCGGAGAACTCATCCAGATAGATATCCTCGTCTTCCTCACCGTCTTCCACCTGGCGGAACACGTCGATGGTGTAACCGGTAAGCATTGAGGCCAGCTTGATGTTCAAGCCACCCTTACCAATAGCCAGACTTACCTCTTCGGGCTTAAGGTAAACTTCGGCCTTGAGGTTAGCCTCGTCTATATTGATGTTGGTAATCTTAGCCGGACTGAGTGCACGCTGGATAAACAGCTTGGTATTGGCGGTCCAGTTGATTACGTCGATATTCTCGTTGCACAACTCCCTTACGATGCCGTGCACACGACTGCCGCGCACACCCACGCAGGCTCCCACAGGGTCGATACGGTCGTCGAGGCTTTCAACAGCAATCTTGGCTCTCTGACCGGGCATACGTGCAATCTTCTTAATTACAATCACGCCGTCGGCGATTTCGGGCACCTCGGCTTCGAGCAGTCGCTGCAGGAAAGTAGGACTTGTGCGGCTCAGTATAATCTTGGGGTTGTTGTTCTCGTTGTCCACGCGCTCAATCACGGCACGCACTGTCTCGCCCTTGCGGTACACGTCTTGCGGAATCTGCTCGCTCTTAGGCAGAATGAGCTCGTTGTTCTCATCGTCTACCATAAGCACCTCGCGCTTCCACACCTGGTACACCTCGGCCGAGATAATCTGGCCCACGCGGTCCTTATACTTATTGTAGAGCGTGTCGTGCTCGAGTTCAAGAATTTTTGAAGCCAGCGTCTGACGAAGTGTAAGTATGGCACGGCGTCCGAACTTGGCGAAGTCTACCTGCTCCGACACATCCTCGCCCACTTCAAAGTCGGAGTCAATCTTGCGGGCTTCGGTAAGAGCGATCTGCTTATTCTCGTTTTCCACCTCACCGTCGGGCACCACCGTGCGGTTACGGTAAATTTCGAAGTCACCCTTGTCGGGGTTTACAATCACGTCGAAATTTTCGTCACTGCCATATATTTTGGCCAGCACGTTACGGAAGCTCTCTTCCAGAACGCTTACCAAAGTGGTACGATCGATATTTTTGGTTTCCTTGAATTCACGGAACGTATCGATCATGTTTATAGAATCGTCATTTTTCTTTGCTGCCATAGCTTTACTTGAAACTTAATAAGTATTTTGTGTATTTTACATTATCCATCTGGTAGGTGTGGTCAACATCCTGCAACTGCGGGCGTTTTTTGCCTTCCACCTTTACTTTTTCCTTAACGGTAACTACGAAGTTGTTGCCATCAACACTCTTGAGCACGCCTTTCACTTTTTTGCCCTCGGCATCCATCACCTCAACTTCCTTGCCTATGAAGTTAATGTATTGCTGCGGCACTTTGAAAGGCTGACCCAAACCGGCAGAGCCCACTTCGAGCTCATAGTCTTCTTCGTCGCGATTAAGATGAGCCTCTATGAATCTGCTCAGATCCACACAGTCCTCAATCCACACGCCGTCGGCGTGATCAATTTCCACTACAATTTTGTCATCTTTGCTAATCTCAATGTCAACAAGGAAATATTCCTTGTCCTTGAGCCATTCGTCAACAAGCGTTTTAACGACGTTTTTATCTATCATAGAAATGTTATTAAAATAAAATGAGGAACTCTTTCTTAGAGCCCCTCATTCCACTGAACACTGCAAAATTACAAATATTTTCCCGTGTCTGCAAGAAAATGCTGTAATATTTTCATTAAGCCCGTAAAATTAGGTGGTTACGCTCGTTTTTGATAAGCAGAGCTACAGTTCCGATAGCGTACCTGATGCTGGTACTGTGAATACCAATGCAAGGTACTGTTGATACCTCAGCAAGGTACTGCTGATACCCAAGCAAGGTACTGTTGATACCTCCGCAAGGTACTGTGGGTACCAAAGTAAGGCATTGTTCTGGTAGGCCATGCGGGGTTAGCAATCAAAACGAAAAAAGCCATACAGGGACAACATTACTGACCCGGCATGGCTTGGTAACTCTAAATATAATAGAGTATTGTGACAGATAATTAATTTTCCATAAACTTCTTGGCTGCACGGAGCTGCTGGCGCATAATGCCGATGAACTCCTGGGTTTCCTGCAACAGGTTGAGGTAAACCAGGGTTACCTGCATATTGTCGTTATTCTTTACCTTTTGCAGCTGGTCGATAACCTTCTTGCGAAGTTCGGCAATCTGCTCGCGACAGTTATCGGCTTCTTCGAGCACCTCGCGATAGGTATCGTAGTGACCGGTTTCTATCTGACTGCCACTGGCCTTCATCAGATCGTTCACCTCGCGGCGGATGGGCTCATACTCGTCTACGTAAACTTTAGGCAGCGGGTTGAAGTTGTTGTCAACATGCTCGCGTATGGGGTCGAGAATACGTATCAGAGAGTAAATCATCTGCTGGTCGCTATTCATGCCTAAGTGGAACCATGTGTTGCGCTCAAGGGCTATGTCGTTGGGGCACTTCTTCAAGCCCAGCAACTCCTGGCGGCGGTACTTCTTCAGCATGTCGCGCTCGCTCTTCAGGTCTTTACGTACACGGCGCAACTCGCGCGGACTCTGTGATGAAAAGCCGCTCACTATTTTGTTGTATTGCTCGAGGGCGAACTTATTCATGTACGACTGAGTGCGAACCACGTGCTTCTGCAGCATATCCCAAACCAGTTCGGGGTCGCGGGTGCGCATCATCAGACGGAACATGTCGGCATCCTTGTCGGCCTCCTGCTGCTTCTGGGCAAACTTCCTGCTGCTTCTGATAAGCTGAATTACTACCAAAGCCATCAATGCGATTTGCAGCACAAAACCACCGTAGTACATAATAAGGCATACAAAGGCACAGGTGATGAATGCCACACCGGCAGTGATAAACCAGCCACCGATAACGCTCAGCACACCGGTTACACGGAACACTGCACTCTCACGGCTCCAGGCACGGTCGGCCAGTGAAGAACCCATAGCCACCATAAAGGTTACATAGGTGGTAGAAAGGGGCAGCTGGTGGTTGGTACCTATAGTGATAAGCAATGACGAGAGCACCAGGTTAACAGCGGCACGCACCACGTCGAAGGCTGCATCACCCTGAAGTATCACCTCGTTTTTGTTGAAGCGGCTGTTAATCCAGCTCTTTACCGAGGCCGGAATGTAATGCTTCACCACATCATTGCCATTCTGGCAAGAGCGTACAATGGCACGGGCTGCGCTCGAAGAACCGAACATCTCGTCGCCCTCATCCTGACGGCTCAGGTCGACCGATGTCTTAATAACGTTACGGGCCTTCTTCGATGTAGCCATGGCCACAATCATAATGACACCGGCAATCATCAAGTAGAATGGAGGCGTCTTGGCGCTCTCCATGAGTGAGGTCATCATGAAGCTGCTGGCTGATGCACCGTGCGCATTGGCTACGAAGTCCTGATAAGACGACAAGCCTGCCAGAGGCACACCAATGAAGTTTACCAGGTCGTTGCCGGCAAATGCCATAGCGAGGGCGAAGGTACCCATGAGCACCACGAACTTGAACACGCTTACATGGCACAGGTGCAGAATTTCCATAAAGATGGTTGACACCAGGAAGGTGATACCCAGCAACATGTTGATGTTATTGTCGATATAATCGCGGGCAGAATCGGGAATATAAGGACTCTTGCCCAGACCTTTCAGGAAAATGAAGTAAGCAAGTACAGTAAAGGCGATACCACCGAAGATGGCGATGGTGAATTTAACGCGCTTAAGGTAGTTGAACGTGAACACCAGGCGCGAGATCCACATTACAATGCAACCGAACACGAAAGCGATGGCCACCGAAACGAAGATGGCTATGATTACGCTCAAGGCCTTGTCGGAGTTAAGCAGCTCACCATAGTTCATGCCGTTGCCCACCACTTTAAGCGTGGCAATGGCAAACGAGCCGCCCAGCAACTCGAAAACCAGCGACACCGTGGTAGATGTAGGCATACCGAGCGAGTTGAACACATCGAGCACAAGCACATCGGTTACCATGACGGCCAGGAAGATGGTCATAACCTCCGAGAAGGAATACTGTGACGGCGTCATAATGCCGTGGCGCGCCACATCCATCATACCCGTAGACATAACAGCACCGATAACCACACCACACGATGCAATAATGAGCACAGTACGGAATTTGGCCACTTTGGCGCCAATCGCTGATTGTAAGAAGTTTACGGCATCGTTGCTGACGCCAACAAACAAGTCAAACACTGCCAACAATAGCAGAAAGATGACGATAATTAAATAAATGGTCTCCATATATTACTGTAAAAAGCTATATTCTTGCATTGCCCTGCTTAAAAGGCGTTTGCAAAAATATAGCTTTGTTATTACAGGCTTTTTAAGCCTATGTTACAATTGTGTTACAATAGCTAATCAATACACGGTGTTCTCAGGGTCGAAGTTAGCCCAGCCTGCAGTCCAGTCGTTGCCAGTAGTGAAGGCACCCACGTAGTTAACCTTGTCGAACTAGGAGTTGCTGCTCAGGTTGCTGAAGCTACAACCAGTAATGACAATAAGCAACTGCCTTGCAGGCTGTTACACAATTGTAACACCATTGTTGTGACTACGAAACAAGCAACCCATAACTTTGCAGTGTCACACATTATTTAATATTATTGGTGTCCGCTAAAACCTGAACAGTGTGACCAAAATTAAGGCTGAATTCCTCGCTTGGAATCCAGCCTTTTTGTGTTACTTTTGTATTTTGTAAAAAGACCAAGTAACTATGGGCAAAAGT